>Ga0182030_10008148_pt1 | contig 21760 bp, 17 predicted proteins | sample 812S3MmetaG_FD_121299 | JGI IMG/M metagenome (GOLD analysis project Ga0182030, IMG submission 121299) | Permafrost microbial communities from Stordalen Mire, Sweden - 812S3M metaG (Illumina Assembly) | ecosystem: Environmental > Terrestrial > Soil > Wetlands > Permafrost | place: Sweden... | reverse complement strand
GACCGCATTGTGCGCCGCAAGCACGAACAGCTCAAACACGAGCAGGGAGAGAATCGTGACGACGATGTGACCGACACGCCACGTCGGACGGGGCAGGATCTCGCCGCGCATACTCTCACGCAACGCTTCCACGACGAACGAAGCGCCCGCCGCGACGGCTAAGCCGAGCACGAAGTAGACGGGTTGATCAAACTTTTGCGTGCGTACGAGAATGAACACCGCGAATCCGCTTAAGATTCCCCAGGCACCGGTAAACGCGCAGATCCGAACGGCCCAGCGGTTGGCGGATGCCGGGTCGAGCTCGGGCTTCTCCTCGTCAGCCACTATCGCCGATAACGGCCCAACTGCGCAACGGCTGCGTTAACGAACGAATTGTCGACGACCGCTTCCGCGCTCGCCGGACCCTGTAGCTCGCCGAGTTCTTTCCAAGCGGCGATGTCTTGATTCATGCTCGCGAGATTGACGGCACCATCCGGATTGACGGCATTCGGCGTCATGATCGCATACGTCGCAGCATCTTTGAAATTGGTGTATTTCTGAAGGATCGCGATGACCGCGGCCGCGTTGGGTCCGGCATAGTGACCGTTCTTGAGCGCGTCATAGTAGAAACGTAGTCCGCGGACATACGCAACCATGAAGCGCTTCGCGACATCGGGGCGTTTCTTTATGAAGGGACCACCGTAAAGGAGCACCGCGATCTGCTGATTCGGATAAACTTGATCGGTCGAAATGAACTTCTGCGAGATGCCCGCGGCAATCGCTCGCGACGCATTCGGTTCGGTCACGATGCCGCCATCGACCGCGCCGCTCTGCATCGCGGCAACCTGATCCGAGAAACTCATGTGCTGGTGCTTCACATCGTCCCACGCCAGGCCGCCCTTTTTCAAGATCGTGTAGATCGTCGATTCCGAGGAATCGCCGGGCGCGACGTTAGCGATCGTGAGCCCCTTCAGATCCGATATTTTCTTCAGGGCGCCGGATTTCATCAGCGCCGTCCGGACGATCAGGGGATTGAAGCCATACCCTGGAGCGGTCGTCGCCTTATCCGCGACGACTTTAATATCGATATCCCGCTGGGCCGCATTATAGAGCGCGGCCGACGGGCCGCCGGCCCCGGCGTCGAGTTCGCCCGTACTCATCGGAGCGATCATGATCGCCGCCGAATTGAAGTTAACGAACGAAACCTCGAGGCCGACCTCCTTAAAATAGCCCTTTTCGTTGGCGATATACAACGGCGCATCGCTAACCGCACCGACGGTTCCGACGGTGACTTTAGCATCGTCGGCAAGCGCTCGCGACATTCCGGCCACGTTTGCCGCACCGAATGCGGCGCCGGCACCACCGATGAAACGGGTCCGATTCATAAGCACTCTGGCCTTTCTAGGCGCTTACCGCAACGCGCGGAGACGGAACTGCATCAGGCAGGGTCAATCGTATGTCCCACACGGGACGGTCGTCGTCCTCGACGGACGGGCAGTGCACTTCAACATCGACGAGCGTCGCGCAGCCCGGGCAGAAGAACTCGTGGAGCTCGGCGAGATACGCGCTCCCATCCGGTAGGGGCGACACCGACCAATGGTTCGGTGAGAGCTTACGCCTCAACCCTCCGAGCTTGTAATTCTGGGTTGCATCCGCATACACGTGCCGGCAGACCGTGCATCGCGAGACCACGCGTCCATCGCCGAGCGAGGCGATCTCGACGTACTCGTGCACGCGCCGGACGGGGCTTCCCGTCGAATCTGGATGAAACGCCGTGCCGGGTGTAACGGGTAACCCATCCGTTTTGCGCTCGTCGCGCATGCCGGCTCGTAGCGAACGCGTGGCGTTCTCGTCGACGCCCAGACCGTCCGCCGCAAGAACGACGCCGTAGACGTCCGCCGCGAGCCGAACGGAGACGGCAAACGTCTCGACATCTTGCAACACCGCTTGCGGGTCGCGATCCAAGGGGTCACCATATCCGCTGCCCACTTCCACCGGGTCGGCGATCAGCGCGCCGTTGGGAACCTTCAAGCGCGCTAAGGGCGGAAGTTTTGGCGCGAGGATCTTGCCCCACGACGGCACATCCGAAAATGCAACCGGATACTGCGACTCGGCCAGTCGTTCCGGCAGAGCATCCGGCTCGACGACGTACTTATTGCCGCCGATCCCCATCGGGAAGCCGCCGAACATCCCCCAGCCGCCCGGAATGCCGTGATAGGGCGAGTAGTTGACCGTGAGGTTGTCGCTTCCGTACACCATGATGATGCGTTGCATGCCGAGTCCGCCGCGATACTTGCCGAAGCCGCCGCTATCCGTCATGTGATTGCGGCTGAAGTAAACCAGCGGATACTGCAACTCGATGTTTTCGATGTCGGAAATCCCGACGCTCGGGTTGTTCATGTGGCCACCGGTCGAAACGCCGTCGCGGTACGGCGCCGCGCCGAACCCGCTGCCGTGCATATCGTAGAGCCCTTGGCCGACCGGCAGGCCATGCTGGCTCGTACCGCCGTAGAAAAACCCTGGACCACCGGTACTGCTCGCACCGCCGACCGCGCCCGCGCCATAGGGCGATGCGTTGACGTCATCATCGAGTCCGGCGGCGAAGAGCATCTTCGAGATGCATTGGCTCGCGGCCGAGGTGAACGAAGCACCGACCGACGGCGCGTTGCCGCAAGCGGCCGGGAAACGGCAGTTCAAGAACGTTCCCTCCGGAATGCGCATCGTTACCGGCCGCGCCATGCCGCCATTCCACGGAACGTTCCAGAACAGCTGGCTGCTGAGGGCGACGAAAAGTTGCCCCCACGCGCCGACGAGCGTCATGTTTCCCGCATCTTCACTCTGCTCGCTCGTGCCTTCTAAGTCGAACTCGATCGCATCGCCGGTCTTCGTCATCGTGCAATTGACGCGCCGGATGCGTGCGTCGCCGGTTTTGATGTTCGTCGAGGTACCGTAGCAGACGCTCTGCCAGACGCCGTCCGGCAGCGAACGCAACCGCGCCCGTGCCATCGACTCGGAATCGGCAACGAGTTTTGCGTTCGCGGCCGCGATGAACGCGATGCCGTATTTCTCGATGAGCGCCATGAAGCCGCGCGAACAGACGTTGTTCGCCGCGATACGCGATTTCAGATCGAGCCCGACGTATTGCGGGTCGCGGCATTGTTCGGTCAAATTGCGAAACACGTCGTTGCGCAAAACGCCGCGCTCGACCAGCTTGATGCCGCTACTGCGGACGCCCTCGTGAAAGATCTCGGTCGCGCCGCCGCGCAACACGCCGCCCGTGTCGGCCGTATGCGTCATGCTCGCCGTCCACGCGACGAGCGTGCCAGCGTGAAAGATCGGTTTGACGACCATCTGATCGAAGACGTGCGTCGACGCCACGTACGGATCGTTGAGAAAGTACTGATCGCCTTCGTAGATGCCTGGATTCTCGGTGTAGGCCGCGATGATGGCTTTCACCGCGTCTTCGCAGCCGGCCGAAAAACGGAGATGTCCGGAAGCCGTGTGGATCGTCGTGCCGTCGGCGCCGTAAAACGCACTCATGCACTCGCCGCCCTGGACGACGATCGGCGATGCGCACACCTTCTGCAGCGCGATGCGCCCTTCTTCAGCGATCGTCACCAGCCGGTGAACGTACATTTCATACTTGACGGGATCGATGGTCGAGGCATTTGCCGGCATAGCGATGTCCTTACGTGCCCGTGGTAGCTTCGGGAGAAAGCACGATGTTGCGGAAGCGGTCGATCTCGACGCGCACGCGCTCGGGAACGACGACCGAGGTGAACGGCGTCTCGATCACGGCCGGACCGGCGAGCGCGTTTTCCGGGTGGAGCAAACCGTAATCGTAGACGCGCGCATCCCGGAAGCCGCGCTTCTCACCGGTGAAATACACCTTACGCGTGCCTTTCAGAGCGCCGCTTGCGTCCGGACCCATTCCGGCAAACTCTTTGAGCTCGGGCTTGGGCGTACTGCCGATCGCATCGACGCTGATGCTCATGACCTCGATGCCCGCTTCGGAATGCGTGGAACCCGAGCCGTACAACGCCTCGTAGCGCTCGTTGAAGAGGCGCTCGAGACGCGGCCGGTCGGCGTCGCTCAGCTTCCCGCGCGGCAATTGCAGTTCCACATCGTTGGTCTGACGCGTGTAGTGCATGTAGAGCGTGCGCCGGAACGTGACGTCGTCCGCCCGGAAGCCTTCACGCGACATGACCCCGGTCAAGTCGGCCTCGACGCTCTCAAAATCGGCGTTGAGCGCTGCCATGTCGACGGGTGCGGTCAAGTTCGTCGTGCGTATCGTCGTGTGGATGACATCGGCCGTCGCCACGCCGAACGCCGAGAAGACGGGGCTCATCGGAAACACGTAGATTTTCTGGATGCCGAGATCGACGCCGTACGCTGCGGCGTGAACCGGCCCCGCGCCGCCGAAGGCGTAGATCACGAAGTCGTCGGGGCTGTAGCCCGACCGCACGACTTGCTTGCGGATAAGATCCGACATCTTGCTGTTGACGACATCGTAGATGCCGGCGGCAGCTTCGATCGTCGAGAGGCCCAACGGCTCGGCGATCTGCGTACGAATCGCCTCGGCCGATGCCGCCGCATCGAGCGAACGCCGGCCGCCGAGAAAATACGTCGGATCGATGTAGCCGAGTACGATGTTGGCATCCGTCACGGTCACGGCGTCGCCACCCATGCCGTAGGCGATCGGGCCCGGGTCGGCGCCGGCACTCTTCGGTCCGACGAGAAGCCGTTTGGTCGTCGTGTCGACGCGCGCGATCGTGCCGCCGCCGGCGCCGATCGATTCCACTTCGATGAGCGGCTGCAACAGCCGCGCGCGCTCGACGATCGGTTCGCGCGCATAATGCAGCGTGCCGTCGGTCAACAAGCCGACATCGAAACTCGTGCCGCCCATATCGGTCGTGATGACGTTGGGGTGGCCGAGCTTACGCGCCACGAATTCGGTCGCGATCATTCCGCCGGCCGGACCGGATTGCAAGGTGCCGACGGCCGTCATCTCTTGCGGGCGAACGATGCCCCCGTTGCCCTGCATCATCATGACGCCGTCGTCGCGCAGACCGCCCTGATGCAATTTGCGCCGTAATTCTCCGACGTAGTCGTCGATCGTTTGCGCGAGGAATGCGTTGGCCACGGTCGTGTTGAGGCGCGCATATTCGCCGGCGATCGGCGCGAGTTCGTGCGAAACCGTTACCGGAATGCGCCGCTGCGGATACATTTCACGGACGAGTTCGGCGAGGCGGCGTTCGTGCTGCGGATTGCGCCAGCTGAACAGCAGGCAAATCGCGATCGCGGTGACGCCCCGGCCTTCGACCAACTCTTTGATCGCCGCGCGGGCCTGCGCTTCGTCGAGCGGCACGAGGACCTTGCCGCGAAAATCGAGGCGTTCGAATACGCCCCGCACGCTGCGGCGGTCGACGAGCGGAATCGGTTTCTCAACCTTCGTAACATGCCGGATCTCCGAATCCTCGAGACCATCGACGCGACCGATCGCGCGCATGATAAATGCGGCATCTTCATGACCGCGGGTCGTAAGTAGACCAACGTTCGAACCCGTCCGCGTTATCATCGCGTTGGTCGCGACGGTGGTGCCGTGTTTGAAAACGCTCGTTCCGCGCAGCAACGTTTCGCGATCGATGCCCATCGATTCGGCCGTAACGCCCAGCGCGTTCATGACGCCCGACGAAAAGTCTCCCGGCGTCGTCGGTGCCTTGTTGATGACGGCCTCGCCATCCGGCAGCAAAACGGTGACGTCGGTAAACGTCCCTCCGGTATCGATTCCGATGATGTAACGGGAGCCTGCGGCGAGTGGATCGGCAACGGCCATCGATTCCTCCGGATCCAGATATTCTCAAATTCAACTATATCCGGCGCTTTCAACTCTACCGGAAGGGAAGCCCGCTTGTAAATAGGTAGTTGCCTCGGGTCTTGCATCGGAACAACGTCCCCTTCCTCATGAACCAGATCGTCTCGCGCGTCCACGCCGAGTCGACCGAAGAATTTCGCCGTATGGGGTTCAACCTGCAGAGCGCCCGCGTGCTGATCGTCCTCCTGCAGAATCCGGGCTGCTATATCGGCCAACTGGCGGAGATCACGACGATCGACGACTCGACGCTCTCGCACATGCTTTCACGCCTGAGCCGGCGCGGCTTGCTCGAGCGACGCCGGAGCACCGAGGACACGCGATTCGTCTCCGTCCACCTCACGACTGAGGGAAAGCGCATCGCGCGCGGCTGCAAAACGGCAAGCGACCGTCGCGAACGCAAAATGCTCGGTCCCCTTTCCGAGGCAGAGGTTGCGACGCTGCGCGCCCTGCTGAGCCAAGTTTTCGAAACCGTGCGGAGCGAGTCGTGGCAAACCGGCACCAAGCGGTAGTTACCTAGTGGTCGTCTGTCTCGCCGAATGAGAAAGTGTCAGGATCGCGTTAGCATACACTAAAACCGGCACAAACCTGCTACGATGACGTGTGGCGGATCGGCCCGAGCATTCCCTTAGCATTGCCTCGGTGATGCAATCGAATCTTCGGCATCCTCTTGGGGTGTCCAGTGGATCTTCTCTTTGTCGACGACAACCCGACGAATCTCAAGGTCTATACGACGATCGCCGCGCGCGAGCTCGAGACGATGACGCGGCTCATGCGCGCCATGGAATACCGCGATAACGAACGAGCCGCCGGAACGCACTTCGATCCAATGGTCGTCGAGGCGTTTTTTTGCTGCAAAAGCGAGATCTTGCAAATCATGCAGCGCTTCGCGGATGCGGCGGTCGCCGCGTGAGCGACCTTGCGGTCGTCGATCGCGCGCGCATCGACGAGGTATGCAAGGGCGATGACTCGCTCGCGATCGAGTTGATCGGGATGCTCCTCGATGAGGCGGCCCCGATCGTCGATGCGCTCGGCGCGTGCGTGCAGTCGAACGACGTCGCACAGATGAACGAACTCGCGCATTCGCTCAAAGGCATCGCCGGCAACGTCGGCGCCGCCGAGCTGCGCGATGCGGCAGCGCGCATGCAGACGGACACGGCACCCGATGCCACGCCCGCCCGCCCGCTACTCGCCGAAGAGCTCGCAGCCATTACATCCGCCCTCGAGCGCGTTCGCAGCACGCTCGGTTCCTGGCAGACCCGGCTCGCACGAAACACGGGCATCTTCGCACCGTGACCGAGCCCAGCTTCATCAGCTTGCGGACCCGCGCGCGCGGCCGGCGCCGGGCATTTGTTGCCGCGGGCATTCTGATTGCCGTTGCTTGCGGGGCCTCTATTTTCGGCCGCCAGCCCGGGCCGCCGATGCCCGCGCTGCTGCTGCTGCTTACAGGCTTCGTCATCGCGACCGCACTGCTAACGGCGTACGTCCTCTTTCTCGAGTTCAGGCCCGTCCGTGAACGTTGGCTTGCCCTCCTCGCAACCTCGTACGCCTTCGAGGCGATTGTCGCGGCGGCGTACCTGCTGGTGTTTCCAGGCGTCTTCTCAGCCACCGGCTTCTTCGGCGCCAGCCCATCTTCGTCGCTGCTTTTGTGGCTCGTGTGGCACGCATCTTTCCCGGCGTTTGCGCTACTAACCGTTTATGCACGGCGGGCCGGCGATGTCGTGGCGCCGGAGGCAGTGCGGCGAACTCTGGCCCGATATCTCGGCTGGAGCATCGCTGGAGCGACCGCAGCGACGTGTGCGGTGTCGTTGTTCGGCCGCTATCTGCCGCCGCTCGTCGATCACGGCCGATTCGTCCCGCTCGTCACGTATGTGATCCTGCCGTTGTTGCTCGGCTTGGGCGCCGTCGCCCTCATGCAGCTCTACACGACCAGCCGCATGCGCACCACGCTCTCGTTGTGGCAGTGCCTGGCGGTCCTGTGCTCGATGCTCGACGCGGTGATGGGACTCTCGACCGACCGCTATTCGATCGCCTGGGACATCGGGAAGATCTTCATGATGCTCTCGTCGTCGGTGGTTCTGATGGCATTCTTGGGCGACATCGCGCGCCTGCGTCAGCGCCTCAGCGATGCGAACGCCGGCTTGCGGCGTTCGCACGAAAGGCTGGCCCATTTTCGCGCACTTTCGGAGAGCACGCGTGACATCATCATGTTCATGGACCGCGAAACCATGGAGATCGTGGAGGCCAACCGGGCTGCGATCGACGCGTTCGGGTTTTCGCGCGAAGAACTGATCGGATCGAATCTCTCGATCATCCAAGGCACGGCCGGCCGCATCGCCGCATCCGACGAAACCCTCGAGCGCGGGTTGTTATTCGAGCGCGAATACTGGCGCAAAAACGGCACGTCGTTCCCGGCGGAGGTCTTCGGCCGCATGACCGAGGTCGAAGGACGGCGGCTCTACGTTTCCACGACCCGCGATATCACCGAGCGCGTCACGGCACGGGCGGAAGTCGCGCGCGCACTCGACCATGCAATCGAGGCGTCGCGCCTCAAGAGCGAGTTTGTCGCAACGATGAGCCACGAGATCCGCACGCCGATGAACGGGATCATCGGCATGAGCGATCTTCTAATGCGCACGCCGCTAACCGGCGATCAGCGCGAATTTGCCGTCACCGTCCGCGAATCCGCGCACTCCCTGCTCACGATCATCAACGACATCCTCGATTTTTCCAAAATGGAAGCCGGCAAGATCGATCTCGAATCGATCGCGTTCGACCCCGCTCACGTCGTGAACGGCGTCGCAAAGCTTCTCGGTGGCTCGGCGGAGGCAAAGGGTCTGGATCTTTCCGTCGCGATCTCACCGCGGGTTCCGGCAACCGTTCAAGGCGATCCAACGCGGTTACGGCAAATCCTGATGAACTTGATCGGCAATGCCGTCAAGTTTACCGAGATTGGCGAGGTTCGCATCCGCGTGCGGCTCGAGGAAGACGACGGCGCCATCAACCTGTTGCGATTCGAGGTCTCCGACACGGGCATCGGCATTCCGGACGATGTGCGCGCGAAGCTCTTTAACGCGTTCGTGCAAGCCGATGACTCGATGACGCGGCGGTACGGTGGCACGGGACTCGGCCTAGCGATCTCGCGTCGCCTGGTCGAACTCATGGACGGCGCGATCGACGTCCGGCCGAATCCCCGCGGCGGTTCGATCTTCACGTTCACCGCGCGCTTCAGCCATGTTGAGGTGGTCGAGCCACCGCACGATCCCGCCGTCTTTGCCGCGCTGAAGGGCCTGCGCGCGCTGATCGTCGACGACAACGCGGTCGCGCGGCGGGCACTCACCGGCTACCTCCAGTCCTGGGGGCTGGCCACGGCCGATACCGACAATCCGGACCGCGCACTCACGATGCTTACCGAAGGGGTCGCGGCAAAGCGCCCCTTCGATATCGTGCTGCTCGACTACGTGATGCCGCACAAGGACGGTTTAGCGCTCGGCAGCGAGATCGCGGCCGATCCAAACTATGGCCGCCCGGCGCTCATTCTCGTTACGGCGTTCGACGCACGCAATCGCTCGCAACGAGCCGTCGAAGCCGGTTTCAGCGCCTACCTGCTCAAGCCCGTCGAACCGTCGGCACTCTATAACGCGTTGGCCGGCATCGCCGCGGGTGCCGTCGTCGTCAGCGAACGCTCGGAAACACGACCGGTTGCCGGCAACGGCGCGGTGCGCATTCTGCTGGCCGAAGATCAGGCCGTCAATCGCCGCGTCGCGCTCTTGCAGCTCAAGGAACTCGGATTCCAAGCCGATGCCGTGGTCAATGGCGCGGAAGCGGTCGCGGCCTTCTCGCGCACGCGCTACGATCTGATTTTGATGGACATGCAGATGCCGGAGGTCGACGGGCTGGCCGCGGCCCGGACGATCCGCACGGCGGAGATCGATACCGGCACGCACGCCACCATCATCGCACTGACGGCCAACGCACTCGAACGCGACCGCCGCGCGTGCATCGATGCAGGCATGGACGATTACCTCGCCAAGCCGCTCGAGATCGAAGCCTTACGTGACGTCCTCGAACGATGGTTGCCGCTGACCGTGGCGGCATCGTGAGTCCCGCAACGACACAGCACGTCGTTCTCGTCGACGATTCCCTGCTAAACCTGAAGACGCACGCGCTGCTGCTCGAACGGCTGCCGAACATCACGACCCATTCCTTCGCATCGTCGACCGAAGCGCTGGCGTGGTCGGACGCGAACGAAACCGACTGCTTCATCGTCGACTTTCGCATGCCCGCGCCCGACGGGGTCGAAATGACGCGCATCTTGCGCGGACGCGCCGCCACGGAACTCACGCCGATCATTATGGTCACCGGAGACAGCGATCGCGCCGCACGTTACGCGGCGCTCGATGCCGGCGTCAACGACTTCGTCTCGAAACCCGTCGACCCGCGCGAGTTCGTTGCCCGCGTCGCCACGTTTCTGGCGCTTCACGATGCGCGCAAGCGCCTCGACGCGCGCGTCGGCGATCTAACCGTCTCGCTGAGCAACGAAGAACGTCGCACGCGGGACCACGCCGCGCGGTTAGAAGCGCTCTGCGGCATCACGACTAACCCACAGTTCAACGATGAAGAGATGTTGCGGGCGATCCTCACCCAAAGCGCCGCTGCCGTCCGTCCCGGCGAACACTTCTATGCCGCGCTCTTCCGCATCGACGGTGCGGAGGCCGTGCTGGAAGCCTTCGGCGAACGGCGCATTCGCGTCGGCAGCATGGCGGCGGGAGCCCGCGTTCCGCTCGTCGACACGAGCCTCGCGCTGGCCCGCGATCGCGGCGCGGCAATCGCCTGGGACGACGTACAACTCGAACCGAGTCTCACGGCGTACAAGCGATTGCGGGAACTCCAAGTTCGCAGCCAGTTGCTCGCACCGATGCGCGCCGGCGGGTTCGACTACGTGCTGGTCTTCAATTCGCACGAACCCGTACAGCGGTCGTTTGACTCCGACGATCTTTCGTACGCATCGATCGTCGCGGCATTCCTCCAAGCGCGTTACCAGCAGAGTTGGCAATCCGAGCGCATCCTCTACCAATCGCGGCACGATGCGTTGACCGGGCTGGTCAACCGCCCGCGCTTCCGGGCGCTCACGCGTGAAGCGTGCACCAGCCAGGCCGGTTGTTCGATCGCGATCGTCGACCTCATCGATTTCAGCGGCGTCAACCTCCGCCACGGGAACCTCACCGGCGATGCGCTCCTGGTTGAAGCCGCCGCGAGCCTGGCCGAAATCGCGCGGGACGGCGAGTTCGTCGGCCGTCTCGGCGGTGACACGTTCGGCATCGGTCTGCCGGGCGCAACCTCCAACGCCGCGCTCGTCGAGCGGTTGAAGGATTACCTCGCCGTCTTCGAGCGGCCGTTCTCGACCGGCGACCGGGAAGGCCGCGAATTCATCCGCCTCGGCGCACGAATCGGCGCGGCGATCGCGACCGCTGGCCTCTCGTTTAACGACCTGCTCTCGCAGGCCGATCAGGCGATCGCAAGCGGGCGCAGCGTGACCCACTCGCACGTCGCGCTCTACCCCGCAAGCCCCGCAATCCGCTAACGGGATCGTTCTTCCGCCCGCGAATGGGCCGACGGATGAGTGCTGCCCAAAACGTCGTCACGGTCGCGGTTACCAACAAGGTGTGTCTCCTCACGCTCAATCGGCCCGAACGGCGCAACGCGCTTTCCGATGAGTTGATGGCGGTGCTGGGCGAGGCGATCCTCGATGCCGATCGGAACCCCGACGTCTGGCTGATCGCGATCACCGGCGCCGGCACCGCATTCTGTTCCGGCGTAGACCTCAAAGAGATTCGCGAAACCGACGACGGCGCCACGGCCGCGTACCGCTCGCCGCTGCACCGTCTGCAGCGCAGCATCAACGAGATCGTCATCGACGCAAAGAAACCGACGCTCGCGATCGTCAATGGTCCAGCCGTTGCCGGCGGCTGCGAACTTGCCCTCGCCTGCGACATGCGCATCGCGGCCGAAGGCGCCTTCTTTTCCGTGCCCGAGTCGCGGCGCGGGATGGGCGCGCACTTCGCCTCGGTCGCCCTGCCGCAGATGGTGCCGCCCGGAATTGCGCTGGAGTGGCTCTATACCGGCCGGCGCATCGAACTCGACGAAGCCCAACGCTGGGGGCTCGTCAACCGCATCGTTCCGGCGGCCACGTTGATGGACGCCGCGATGGAGTTCGCGCACGAGGTCACGCTGTCGGCGCCGCTCTCGCTGCAGCGCCTGAAACAAACGTTTAGCAAGACGCAAGGGCTGCCGCTCAACGCGGGGATTCGTTTGGATACGGGTCCCGATCCGTACGCCTCGGAAGATCGCGCGGAAGGGATCCGCGCATTCTTGGAACGTCGCGCGCCCGAATGGAGGGGCCGATGAACGTTATCATTCACGAGGTCGGGCCGCGCGAAGGCGCGCAGATCGAAGACCCCCCGATCCCGACCGCAGCGAAGGTAACGCTTTCCAACGCCTTGAGCGAAACGGGATTGCAGAGCATCGAGCTCGTCGCGTTCGTGAGCCCGAAATGGGTACCCGCGATGGCCGACGCCGAAGACGTGCTCGCGCGAATTACGCGCAAACCCGGCGTGCGCTACACCGGCATCTATCTGAACGTTCAAGGTCTCGAACGCGCGTTGGCCGCGCAGTGCTCGATCGACGGGCAGCTGAGCATAAGCGCAAGCGAGACGTTCGGCAAGCGGAATACGAATCGCACGATGGAGGAAGCCTTCGCTGCGCAGCCGGCGTTCATTGCGGCCTACAAGGCCGCCGGGATTGCGGTCGACGAGATCCTGATCGCGGCCGCATTCGGTTGCAACTTCGAAGGTTACATCCCCCTCGAACGCGTCACCGATTGCATCGCGCGCCTGATCGCGATTGCCGAGGAACACGGCGAAAAGATCGCTCGCGTGAAGTTACTCGATACGATGGGCTGGGCCAATCCCGAACAGATCCGGCGCACGATCGATCGCGTGCGCACGCTCTGGCCGAACCTCGAAATCGCGCTGCACCTGCACGACACGCGCGGGCTCGGCCTGGCCAATGCCGATGCCGCGCTGCGCGAGGGCGTCCGGCATTTCGACTCTGCCATCGCCGGGCTCGGCGGTTGTCCGTTTGCCGCCGTTAAGGGCGCACCCGGCAACATCACGACCGAGGACTTCGCGTTCATGTGCGAAGAGATGGGGATCTCGACCGGTCTCGATCTCGACAAACTGGTCGGATGTTCGGCGTTAGCCGAAGAAATATTCGGGCGCGACTTGCCCGGCCATCTCTCCAAGGGCGGGCTGTTCCGCGCGAAGCGGCCGGTCAGCTGGGTGCAATCGATCGTCTAAGGCGGCGTCACTTGCCCCAGTAGATTTGCGCTTTGGCGACGAGCTGGCGTACGTCGAACGCTTCTTTCAAGCGCCCGTAAGCAAATGCGACGTCGAGCGCGGGCGCAATCGCCTGCACGGTGAGGGATTCCGTGAAGGTCGAGCGCGTCATCAGATCGATCGTGGCGGCGTCGAGATTCGCGCCGCGCGCCAGCATCACGGCGGTTTCTGCGTGATGGCCGTTCGCCCAATGCCCGGTCTCGCGTAACGCCTGGGCCGCGCGCCGGGCGATGTCCGGATGCGCTTCGATCCAGGCGTTCGCGGCGAAGTAGACGCCCGAAACGAACTGCGGTGCGATCGCGGCATCGACGTTGCCGAGCAGATCGACATCGGCGCGATCCTGCGTGACGTGCGGCTCGGTCATCATCGCAGCATCGATGCGGCCTTGCACGAGCGCAGCCGCCATCGCGCTCTCGGGGACTTCGACGAAATGCACCAGCTTCGAGTTGCCGCCGGTCTTATCGATCCACGTCGCCGCACCCAACTGTTGCTCGCCGTCGAGCGTGGTTACGGCCACGATTTTTCCAGTGAGGTCTGCACCCGACTTAAAAGCAGTGTGACGCGATTTCATCAGTAAGATATCCGGAGCTTTGCCGCTAAAGATCGTGGACGGCGCGATGATCGTCACCGGAATACCGCGCTCGATCGCAGCGGCGACCGAAATGAGGTTAGAGAAGCCGATTTCGGCACTGCCGCCGACCACCGCGGCAACGACCGCACCGCCGCCCGTCGTCTTCCCAACGGTCGCATCCAAGCCATATTTCTTGAAGAAGCCGCCGCCGAGCGCATACGCCCCCTCAGATGCGCCGTCGCCGCTGAGTTCGAGCACGCGGATAACCGGGGCGCTTTGCGCGCCGGCCTGCAGCGGAAGAACGGCGAGCAGCGCGGCGGCCGCGAGGGCGCGATACGTGAGAGAACGAGCCATAGCGGCATGATATCACGAGCGGGGCAGAAAGCGCGGAATGTCAGGAAACCTGACGATCTGGGCTCCGGACGCAGGAAAAGGCTGCGCCGATCTCCCTATCGGTCGGAAGCCGTTTTCCGCTCGCACAGGAGGTTCGTCCATGCGCACGCGCTTATCGTTCATCGCCGCTCTCGTCGCGGCACTATCGATTGCCGGGAGCGGCGTCGTCTCGGCAGCGAGCGAGCCCATCGTCGTCGGCGTCGTCATCTCGACGTCCGGGCCGTCGGCGCCGCTGGGCGTACCGCAAAAAAATGCATTCGCCTTGGTGGAACGCGACATCAACGCCAAAGGCGGCATCAACGGACGACCATTGCACTTTGAAATCGTCGACGATGAGGCAAAGCCCGACGTCGCCGCCCAACTCGCGCAACAGCTGATCGGCAAGGGCGCGGTAGCGATCATCTGCGGAACGCGCACCGCAACGTCGGCTGCCGCGACGCGCGTTACGGTCGGCGCAAACGTCGTGCAACTGTTCCTCACGCCGTCGACCGAACTGTGGAAGACACCCAAGGGGGTCGTGAAGACGCTCTTCCAGGTTGCCTCCGCTTCCGACGACGAAGCGCATGCCTACGTGGCCTTCGCGCACAACAAACTCAAAGCGAAGACGATGGCGATCGTGCACGATGAAAACCAATACGGAACCGTAGCTGCCGCCGCCACCGAAGCGGCGGGCAAAGACAACGGCATGACGGTCGTCGCGAACGAATCCTACCCCGGCGATGCCACCGATTTCACGCCGCAACTGCTGCGCGTTAAAGCCGCGAAACCCGACGTCATCATGCTGCTCGGCGCGACGAACACGCCGGCGCTGCTGACGGTGCAAGCGCGCACCCTCGGCCTCAAGATGCCGGTCGTCGGATCCTCGGCGATCCTCAGCCCGGCATTCCTGAGAGTCGTCGGTCCGTCCGAAGATCAACTCTACGCCGTCTCGAACCTCGACTTCACCAATCCCGACGCGGTCTCGAAGGCGGCAATCGCCGAATACGTTGCCGAGTACCATGCGCCGCTGGTCGGCTTCGGCGGGTTCGCCGACGATTCGGGCAACCTCATCGCCAAAGCGCTGGTGAAAGCGCGTGGCAAGTTCGACGGCCCCTCACTCGCCGCCGCGCTCGAAACGATGGGTGCGTATCACGGCACTTCGGGAACGTTCCGCTACACGGCGGCCGACCACAACGGTCTCTCCGAAAAGGACGTGCACATTGCCGTTGCGCGCAAGGGCGTGTGGTACACGATCGACTAAAGACGCGTCTGTGACTATCCCCGGCTTGCCCGCGTCACTCGAGTACCAGCGCGACGGCGAGATCGCCATCGTTCATCTCGCGCGGGTCGCCAAACGGAACGCGCTCGATGACGAGACGGTCCGCGGCATCGAGACGCTGTTTCGCAATCTGCCGGACGACGTTCGCGCCGTGGTGATTGCGGCGCGCGGGGATCATTTCTCGGCCGGACTCGACCTCGCGTCGCTCACGGCAACGACGCCGATCGACTCTCTTCGGCGTTCGCAGCTGTGGTATCGCGCGTTCGAGCTCATCCAGTTCGGCAACGTCCCCGTAATCGCCGCGCTGCATGGTGCGGTCATCGGCGGCGGCCTCGAACTCGCCGCTGCCGCGCACATTCGTGTCGCCGATGCGACGGCGTACTACGCGCTGCCCGAGGCGCAACGCGGTATCTTCGTCGGCGGCGGCGGCTCGGTGCGCATTTCGCGCATCATCGGCGCCCACCGCATGATGGACCTGATGCTCACCGGCCGCATCTACAGCGCCGACGAAGGACACGCGGTTGGCCTCAGCGGGTACCTCGTCGACGCGGGCGCAGCCGAAACGCGCGCGATCGAACTCGCCAAGCACGTCGCGACGGTCCCGCCGCTAAGTACCTATGGCATTCTGCACGCGATCCCGCGCAACGCCGAAGCCGACCCGGCGACCGGCTACGTGCTCGAAAATTTGATGGCGGCAATGGCCTCCGGCGACCCCGCAGCGCAAGAACGTATCGCCGCGTTTCTCGCGGGACGCGCCGCCAAGATCAAGTGAGCATACGCCCGTGACGACCGTTCGCCACCGCGCCGTCAATCTTGGGCCGCACGATCTCGAAGTCAGAGCGCTTCCCACCGGCGGGTTTACGGTGCGCTCGCCGCATCCGCTGCTGCCGTACGCGCGCACGATGACCGACCGGCTCGCACACTGGGCCGCGGTGCGCCCCGATACCGTGTTCCTCGCCGAACGCGCGGACGAAGGCTGGCGCACGCTCAGCTACGGTGCGGCGCTAGATGCGGCACGCCACGTGGCGCAAGCGCTGCTTCATCGCGGCTGCACGCCGGCGGCCGGCGTCGCGATCCTCTCCGAGAACGGCATCGACCATGCGATCCTCGCGCTGGCGGCGCAGTATGTCGGCATTCCCTACGTTCCCGTGTCACCGCCGTACTCGCTGATGTCGAACGATTTTGCGAAGCTGCGTCACGTGCTTTCACTCTTCGCGCCGGGACTCGTCTATGCGCGCGACGCGGTGCGCTTCGAGCGTGCGTTCAAAAGCGACGTGATTCCCGCCGGTTTGCCGATCGTCGTGTCGGAGGGAACGGTCGATGGACGTGAGAGCGAGCTCTTCGACTGGCTCCTCGAAGCGCCGGTAACGCCCGCCGTCGATGCGGCCAACGAGACCGTAACGAACGATACCATCGCCAAGATTCTCTTCACGTCGGGTTCGACCGGTTTGCCGAAAGGCGTGATCAACACGCAGCGGATGCTGTGCAGCAACCAGCAAATGAACTTGCAGGCGTTCCCGTTCTTCGCTGAAGAGATGATGATGCTCGACTGGTCGCCGTGGAACCACACGGCCGGTTCGAATCAAGTCTTCAACATGGTGCTCTACAACGGCGGCACGCTCTACATCGACGACGGCAAGCCCACGCCGGCCGAGTTCGCGAAATCACTGCGAAACCTGCGCGACGTCTCGCCGACGATCTACTTTAACGTTCCGCGCGGCTATGAGGCATTGGCCGACGTCCTCGACGAAGATGCCGAACTCCGCAGCACCTTCTTCCGCCGGCTCAAGATGATGTGGTACGCCGGCGCGGCGCTATCCGGTCCCGTCTTCGAACACATGCGGCGTTTAGCCATCCGGCAGTGCGGCGAAGAGATCATGATGACGAGCGGACTTGGGTCGACCGAAACGGCGCCCTCGGCAACCTTCGCGAATTGGCACTCGCACGTCAGCGGAAATATCGGCGTTCCGCTGCCGGGCGTTGAGATTAAACTCGTGCCGGCCGGCTCAAAGCTCGAGATCCGCTTGCGCGGACCGAGCATCACGCCGGGGTATCTCCACCGCGACGATCTCACCCACGCCGCGTTCGACGAAGACGGCTACTACAAAATGGGCGACGGCGTGAAGCCGCTCGACCCGCACGACTTCAGCCAAGGCTTTCTTTTCGACGGGCGCATCGGCGAAGATTTCAAACAATCGAGCGGTACGTGGGTCAGCGTCGGTCCGTTGCGCATCGCGCTGCTCGCGCAGCTCCAGCCGGTGGTACGCGACCTCGTCATCTGCGGTCAGGACCAGCTCTATCTCGCAATCCTGATGATCCCCGACGTCGCGGCTGCGCGCAGCATAGCCCGGCTTGCGCCGGCCCTTCCGGACGCTGAGGTACTCGCGCATCCCGCGGTGCGCGCGTACGTTCTCGAACGCCTCGCAGCGTTTGCCGGCGCCAATCCCGGCGGCTCGACGCACGTCACGCGGGCCATTTTTCTCGATCGCCCGCTGTCGATTGATGCCGGCGAAATCACCGATAAAGGATCGCTCAACAATGCCGTCATCCGCGACCAGCGCCGCGACTTCGTGGAGCACCTCTACACTTCGCTCGATCATCCGTCCGTGATCGCGATCGCCTGATGGACATCCGCAACAACGCCGCCGTCGTCACCGGCGGCGCGTCCGGCCTCGGGGCGGCGACCGCGCGCGCGCTGGCCGCACGCGGCGCGCGCGTCGCCGTGCTCGATCGCAACGCCACCGGCGCGCAGAGCGTTGCCGCGGAGATCGGCGGCATCGCGGCGACATGCGATGTCACGAGCGAAGCCGACGTGCTCGCCGCGCTGGCCCAGTCGAGAAACGCGCACGGCCCCTTGCGGATCGTGATCCACTGCGCCGGTATCGGCACGGCAGGCCGCATCGTGGGCCGCGATGGTCCTCTACCACAAGCGGCATTCGAAGATACCGTCCGCGTCAACTTATTCGGCACGTTCAACGTGATGCGCCTAACCGCGCACGAAATGTCGCAGACGCAACTCTTGGGCGAAGAGCGCGGCGTCTTCGTAGCCACCGCGTCGGTGGCCGCCTACGAAGGCCAGCTCGGGCAAGCTGCATACGCTGCGGCCAAGGGCGGGATCGTCGCGCTCGTGCTGCCGGCGGCGCGCGAGTTCGCGCGCTTCGGCATCCGCGTCATGGCGATCGCACCGGGTTTCTTCGAAACGCCCTTGATGAACGAGTTATCGCCGGAAGCCGTACAGAAATTGGTTAGCGAGATCCCATTTCCGGCGCGCTTTGGAAGACCCGAAGAATTCGCGCACCTAGCACTGGCAATCGTTGAGAATCCCTCGCTCAACGGCGAGACGATCCGCCTCGATGGTGCGCTGCGCCTGCCGCCGAAGTAACGGCGCATGTTCGGCTGCAGCGAGGGCTGGTTCGGTAAGCGCTTCTCGCGCGCGCTCACCGGCTTTCTCAACGGTGAACGGGCGCGCAAGGAGCGCGCGGCGACGGATGCGCTCGACGGCGCGGCGCTCGCCTCGCGTTACGATGATTGGCAGGCGCAACGCGAATCGCAAGCACTCGCCGGCCCATCGTCCGGATCGACGATGCCGCACGTGCCGCTGGGCCGCGTTTGGACCATCCCGTCAACGACGAAGACGGTCGATCTCGGTTTGTTCGACCCCGGCCGCCCGCCGATCGTCACGATCGACTCGGGCGACGTTGTGGTCTACGAAAATACCTGGACGCATTTCCTCAATCGCTTGCAGCCGGGCGTGCCGATCCAGGAGCTGCTACGGATGCGCCGGGGCGCGCCCGGACGCGGCGTTCACAGCATCATCGGACCGATCGCCGTGGCCGGCGCAGAGGCCGGTGATCTCCTCGAAATCCGATTTCTGACGATGCGCACGATCGGCTTCGGCGCCAACTTTCACAACGCCGGTGAGATGCGTACCGGTACGCTGCCCGATGAGTTCGACCACGGACACATTCACTATTTCGATTTAAACGGCGGCGAGGGTTACGTCGAGTTCGCGCCCCACATCAAGCTCGAACTGCGTCCGTTTCAAGGTACCTTCGGCGTCGCGCACCAAAGCGGCGTCGCCGTCAGCTCGGTCGCGCCGGGTCAACATGCGGGCAACATCGACGTCAAGGAACTGGTCGCCGGCACGACGCTGTTCGTTCCGGTCTGGCTCGCCGGCGGCTTGATCTACACCGGCGACTCACACGCGTTGCAGGGCGACGGCGAGGTCAACATCACCGCGCTCGAGACCGCGATGGAAGAAGTCCGCGTTCAAGTCATCCTGCACAAGCGCGCGAACTACGCCTGGCCGATGATCGAAACGCCGACGCACTGGCTGATGCTCGGTCTCCACGAATCACTCAATGAAGCACTGCGCATCTCGCTGCGCAACACGATCGACTTTCTCTGCGCAAAGGCAAACCTTTCGCGCGAAGATGCCTACGGATTGGCGAGCCTGGCGGTCGACTTTCGCGTCTCGCAGATGGTCGACGTGAACAACGGCATCCACGCCATGATTCCCAAATCGATCTTCGCGCCCGATTTTCGGGCGACGATGACGATCGCTTAGGTCAGGCCGAACAACCGCATCGCGTTTTCTTTGAGGATCAGCGGACGCACCTCATCTTTGATCGGCAACGCGGCGAAATCGCGCATCCAGCGGTCGGGGGTCAATACCGGATAATCCGAACCGAATAGCACCTTGTGCTTGAGCTGCGTGTTCGCGTACTGAATCAAGTTGGGCGGGAAATACTTCGGCGACCAGCCGGAAAGATCGATATACACCTGCGGCTTGTGCAAACAGACCGAAAGCGCTTCATCTTGCCAGGGAAACGACGGGTGCGCGATGATGATCGGCATGTCGGGAAAATCGACCGCGACGTCGTCGAGCAGCATCGGATTGCCGTACTTCAGGCGGATCCCGCCGCCGGCGCGCATCCCGGTACCCATTCCGCTGTGGCCGCTATGTACAATGATCGGCAATTTCGCCGCCTCGATCACTTCGTAGAACGGATAGATGGCCGGATCGTTGGCGAAGAACGCCTGCGTTTGCGGATGCAGCTTGAAGCCGCGCACCTTGCCGGTAGCGATCAGCCGCTCGGCCTCGCGAACGCCGGCCGTGCCGCGCGTCGGATCGACGCTGACGAACGGAATGACCACGTCATCATTGCGCGCGGCGAACGCGAGCACGTCATCGTTGCTGACGTGCGCCCGCGTCTGACTCTTGCCGTCGACCGTGAAGACGACGCACGCCATGCGCCGCTCGCGATAGTACGTAGCCATATCGTCGAGCGTTTTCGGCGGCTGCACGTCACCGAAATACTTTGCCGCCTGCGCGAGCATCGGGTCCTCGTCGGCCGCGCCGGGCGCCCAGGCGTGAACGTGAACGTCGATGGCGTCGATCTTTTTGAGATCGATCATTTGGGCGCGTGCGCCAGCTTGTCCGGCACCACCGTGCTCAAAATGCGGCGAATCGGTGCGCCGTCGAGCCACGCCTCGATGTCTTCGAGCATCTGCGCGTAAAAAACACTGTAGCTCTCACGCGACATGTAGCCGACGTGCGGTGTCAGGACCGTGTTCGGTAAACGGCGCAGCGGATGCTCGAGCGGTAACGGCTCGACGTCGTAGACGTCGAGTCCGGCACCGCCGATGGCATGCCGTTCGAGCGCGTCGATCATGGCGGCCTCATCGACGATCGGACCGCGCGACGTGTTGATCAAAAACGCCGTCGGCTTCATCAACGCCAGTTGGTCGCGGCCGATCAAACCGCGCGTGCGCGGGCTCAAGACCAGATGAACGCTCACGACATCCGCCCGCGCCAGCAACTCATCGCGTTCGACGCGTTGCGCACCGCACGCGGCCGCGCGCTCGTCCGTCATGTTCGCGCTCCAAGCGATCACGTTCATTCCGAAGGCCGGTGCCGCTTGCGCAACCTTCGCACCGACGCGGCCCAAGCCCAAAAGACCGAGCGTCTTGCCGGCCAGTTCTTCACCGATCCCCGTTTGCCATAAGCCGGCGCGGATATCGCGGTCGCACGCCGGAACTTGCTGAGCGAGTGCGAGGATCAATGCCCAGGTGACCTGCGCGGTACCGGCACCGCCCGCTTGCGTGCCGCAGACGTCGATACCGAGTTCTTCACACGCCGCGAGATCGACTGACGCGTTCCACATGCCACTCGTGGCAATGAGTTTCAGGTTCGGGAGACGTTCGAGGACCCGGCGCGGGAACGGCGTCCGTTCGCGCATCAGCGCCACGGCGGCGAACGGCCCGAGCCGCGCGACCAGCGCGTCTTC
>Ga0182030_10008147_pt1 | contig 21760 bp, 19 predicted proteins | sample 812S3MmetaG_FD_121299 | JGI IMG/M metagenome (GOLD analysis project Ga0182030, IMG submission 121299) | Permafrost microbial communities from Stordalen Mire, Sweden - 812S3M metaG (Illumina Assembly) | ecosystem: Environmental > Terrestrial > Soil > Wetlands > Permafrost | place: Sweden... | reverse complement strand
TATCAATCCGCGCTTGCTGAACGCAGGCTCCATGCAGACGCCGCCTCACACAATGTGGGGCGGCGCCGTCAACGCAGGGTCTGTCACTCCGATACTTCAAGGATCAGCTTGACCAAATCCTCATCGCGCGAAGAGTTACCAACCATGATCTCGAACTCACCCGGTTCCACAACGTAGTTCATGTCAATGTCGTAGAACTTGAGCAGGTCGGGTGTAATCGCGATACTCACCGTTGCGGATTCGCCCGGCTCCAGCCAGATCTTTCTGAAGCCCTTCAGCTCCTTGACCGGACGCGTGACTGAACTGACCAAATCGCGGATGTACAACTGCACGACTTCAGCACCAGCGCGGGTTCCAGTATTCTTCACATCGACGATGAGCTGCGTTGTTCGATCCCTGTTGATCTTCGACTCGCTCAAGCGCGCATTGCTGATCGCAAAGCTCGTGTAGCTCAGTCCATAACCGAATGCGAACAGCGGCGAAACCTCATCAAAGAGGTAACCGCGCCGCGCCGAGGGCTTGTGGTTATAGTAGGCAGGAATGTGGCCCACCGAGCGCGGAACCGAGATGGGCAACTTGCCGCCCGGGTTCACATCGCCGAAGAGCACATCGGCAACCGCGCGGCCCGTCTCCTGGCCCAGATAAAAGCACTCGAAGATCACCGGCACATTCTCGGCAATTGAACGGATCGACAGCGGACGGCCATTGAAAAGAAGAACAATGACCGGCTTGCCCAGCTTGAGCATCGCATCCACCAGTTCCTGCTGTTGGCCCACCATGTCCAGGCTGGTGCGGTCGCCCATATGGAAGCGCGCCCAGGCTTCGCGCGAAGTCTGTTCGTTGCCGCCAATAGCCATCACAATCACGTCAGCCTGCTTGGCAACTTCAACAGCTTCGGCTATCTGCTTGCGGTCTTCTTCCGGGTCGCTGGCCGTCACAGCATCCTGCTGCCAACTGCCGCCCACGGTGATCTTGCAGCCTTCGCTGTAGAGCACATTGACGCTTTTGCCGAGTTTCTCCTTGATACCGTCCAGCACCGAGATGCTATATCTCGGCACGCCGCTGTAACCGCCCAGCAAGCTGCGGTTGCCGTTCGGTCCAATCACGGCCAGCGTCTTGATCTTCTTCGGGTCCAGCGGCGCAACGTTGTTCTCGTTCTTGAGCAGCGTAATGGCCTCGCGTGCGGCCTTCAGCGCAAGCTGGTTGTGCTCGGCGCAGCCCACAATCGCATCGGCATGATCGGGATCCACATATGGATCGTCGAAGAGTCCCAGCTCGAACTTGGCCGCCAGCATCGGAGCAACCAATTCGTCCAGTTCCGACTCCTTCAGCTTGCCTTCCTTGACCAACTCAATCAGATGCAGATAGCAGTCCGGGTCAGGCAGTTCGATATTCACGCCAGCCTTCACCGCCAACCGCGCCGCTTCTTTCTTGTCTTTGGCAACAAAGTGTCCGTGCGTATCGGGACGATAGTTCAACTCCCAGATCGCATAGTAGTCGGAGACCACAAACCCGGTGAATCCCCACTCCTTGCGCAGAACATCACGCAGAAGCCACTTGCTTGCGTGTGAGGGAACTCCGTCCACTTCGTTGTACGATGCCATCACACTGCGTGCATTGGCCTTTTCAAAAACCTCCTTGAACGGAAAAAGAAAGACCTCGCGAAGCGTGCGCATCGAAATATCGGAGGGTGCGCAGTTCTGACCACCCTCCGGTTGTGCGTGAGCCACAAAGTGCTTCAGTGTGGCGATCACCCGTTTCTTGTCTTTGAAGGTAGCGTCGCCCTGAAAGCCCTTGACTGCGGCAATGCCCATGCGCGAAACCAAAAACGGATCTTCGCCAAATGTCTCTTCAACGCGGCCCCAGCGCGGCTCGCGGGCCACGTCCACAACCGGAGTCAGCGCCTGATGGGTGCCACGCGAACGGGCTTCGTGCGCCGTCATCGTGTACAAATCCTCAACCAGAGCAGGATTGAAGGTGGCACCCAGCGCGATCGGCTGCGGAAAGCTGGTTCCGTCCGGCGCGGCTTGGCCATGCAGACATTCTTCGTGAAAAATCACCGGGATGCCCAGGCGGCTCTGTTCCAGAAAATACTTCTGAATTCTATTGGTCAGCTCGGCCATCTCGCGAGCTTTTTTGCCCTTGCCTGCGTCGCTGGGGCGGCCAACCTGGCCCAGGCCGTTGCGATGCCCGAAAGCGACCTCAGCCTTGGCCAGGTCAAAGTTGCCATCCTCATCAACCAACTTCTGGGCCTTCTCCATCCAGACGCACATCATCTGTTCGGCTTTTTCTTCCAGCGTCATCTGCGCTAGAAGATCCTTTACCCGCTCGCTCACCGTCAGGCTGGGATTTTTGTATACGCTCAGTTCATTGTTTCCACTCTGACCAGCCTTCGTTTCTTCCGTCATTTCTTCGTCCCCTTTGCATTACGCACCGCTAAAATGTGGCGCAACCCTGCACCCAGAACTATTATTCCCCTGTCGTGGTGCGGAGCGTCAGAAGCTTATAGTGCGATTGATACCCATATTTCATTCGCTTGAATCGCACCGAAAGCATATCACTCCACCTGCTGAGCGGTCATATTGGCCTGCCGAATGGCCATAATCGCGGAAGAATAGTCACTCAACCAGGATGGGACTGACTAAATCGGGAACGCCTTATGCCCCATCTCTCATCGCTGAGACACGGGTTACGTCAACTCTCAATGATCCAGCAGCACTTCTGAAACTCTTCTGGCTTTTCTGCAAAAACAGTAGAACCCCGCAAAAATCATGCTATGATCCCGTATTATGGCTACGGTTTCGCAAATCTCCCTGCACGAATATCTCGGCATTGTCTACAGGCCGGACTGTGAGTATGTGGATGGCGAAATCAGGGAGCGCAACGTGGGTAAGTGGGAACATGCACGGGTACAGTGGTTGTTGGCACTTTGGTTCGGTAATCACGAAAATCAGTGGGGAATCACAGGCAGTACAGAGCAGCGGGTCCGCGTGTCGAACAATCGGGTTCGCGTGCCCGATCTGGTTGTGCTCACAGCAGGACCGCAGCCGGATGTTCTCACAGCCCCGCCCCTGTTGGTCATAGAAATCCTCTCGCCCGACGACACCTACTCCGACACCCAGGAGCGTGCCCGAGACTACCGCGAAATGGGCGTGGAAACAGTCTGGATCATTGACCCCAAAACCCGATCCGGTCGAATGTGCTCCGGCGCAGAATGGGTTGAAGCCTCGCGCCTCTTGGTCAAGCAAACTCCTCTCTACGTCGACCTCCCAGACATCTTCAGCCAGCTAACCTCTGCCTGACCACCTATAGCGGGGCCGGTGGTTCAGGTATAACTAGCCGATAACGTTGCGTGGCCGATGTCTTGTTACTGAAACATGGGCCACTTCAACTCTCAATCACCCACCAGCCAAACCTCAACCGAATCCAAAAATCCGAATATGACCCACCGCACTTTTCATTTCCCATCCCACTGAAATACATCTTCAGTCTTCACGCCAAAAGTCGCGGCGAGCCGAAATGCAAGCAACAAAGATGGCGCGTACTTCCCCGCTTCAAGCGCAATGATTGTCTGCCGCGCCACTCCGACGCGATCTGCCAACTCCTGCTGTGTGATCTCGCCATGTTCAAAGCGCAGCTTGCGAATACGATTTTTCAGTTCGACGCTTTCAGTCTGCATCGTTGTCGCTCCGCTGGTATTGCATCAGGATTGCAATCGATCTGGAAACTGTGAGGATGATCGTGCAGGCCGTTACAAGTAACGGCAAGAAATAGGTCGGAAGTGTGGACTGGTGCATCCCATAACTAAGAACTGCCCACACACTCATGCAGAGAAGTACGAATACAATCCAGCAGATCGTCATCCCAACAAATTCAGCGCGCTGGTTGATCAGGTTTTCCCGTTCGTCCAGATGCACCCGCGTGCGTCGGCGCCTGTCATACAGAAAATATGACCCAAAGCCCCATACCCCTAAAACTCCAAAGAGTCCCAAAGCAGGGAGCGCCGCTGTACTCAAACTTTGGTGGAACCACCAAGCCAGCAGTGGAACACCTACCATATACAAAATAACGCTAGCTGCAAATACTGCCAGATTGAACCACGCCAACTTTTCAAGCGGTGACATCGGAATGCTGTCTTTCATAACTCCTCCGTTCCTGGTTGAGAAGTACGTCATCCTCAACAGTCATAATGTACGCCACACATAACATTTTGTCAAATTAAAATTACTTTATATGAGATTTAAAGACGGTTTTGCGATGCGAGATGACAATTCAGTCATTCTCACCAGTTTCCGCTTCCGTTCGCGTTATCCAGGCAGTCTGATAAGTCATGAAGTCATATAGTGAATCCATCAAGGAATTCTTTATGAAAACATCTTTTTTCATACGTCGGGAATCCATCCTGCCAAACTTTCCCCGCCCTCTCTTGTACTCAATCCAGGCCCTTTGCGCCTTGACATTATCCGTTCATCTGGTAGCTCAATCGTCAGTCGCTTCCCCTCCATCACCCGTAAACAATGCCAACGATGCGGCTCTATCGCCTGCCTCTGTACAGAAGGACCTGCCAGAAGCACCCGACCAGCGCGCTCCTCAAACAAAACGCATTCTCGGATTGATGCCCAACTTTCGCGCCGTGAGCACCGAGGAGAAACTGCCGCCTCAGTCAGTCAAAGTGAAGTTCATGACCGCTACTGAGGACTCCTTTGATTACTCTGCAATCTTCATCCCCGTAATGCTTGCTGGCTACTCAATGGCGGAAAACGCTACGCCCGAGTTTCATCAAGGCGCAGCCGGATACGGTCGCTACTTCTGGCACGCCGCTGTCGATCAAACCAGCGAGAATTACATGGTGGAATTTGTAGTGCCCGCCATCACGCATGAAGACACTCGGTTTTATACGTTGGGCAGGGGCGGATTTCTCAAGCGTGCTGGATACGCTCTGAGTCGTGTCGCCATCACCCGATCCGACTCAGGAACTGAAGTCTTCAATGCCGGTGAGGTCATCGGTGCAGGCACTGCGGCGGGCCTCTCCAGCCTCTACTATCCTTCGCGTGAACGCAGCTTTTCCAACACAGGTTCAGAGTGGGGACTGAACGTTGGCATCGATGCCGCTTCTTTTGTCTTCAAAGAGTTTTGGCCAGACATCAACCGCCGACTCTTCAAAGCCAACGACCATTTGAATAGCACCCATCCATAAGCATTTGGCAATTGTCCCCGCAAACCAGCGATAATGTCATTCAGAGGCAATTAAAGATCACAGTGAAACGACTCGCCATACTCGGTTCCACCGGCTCCATCGGACAAAGCACGCTTTCCATCGTCGAGCAATTCCCTGACCGCTACTCCGTCGCCTCGCTGGCGGCTGGCCGCAACCTCGACGAAGCCTTTGCGCAGACCCTCCGCTGGCGGCCCACTGTTGTTTCGCTGGCCACAGAAGAGTTGGCCGATCAGCTTGCAGCCATGCTGAAGCAAGCTGGCGTTACCGGCATTCAAGTTGTCCACGGAACCGAAGGCACCGTTGCCTGCGCCACGCTGCCAGAAGCGGATTTTGTTGTCTCCGCTATCGTCGGCGTTGCTGGCCTGGAGGCCACGCACGCGGCAATTCTAGCTGGCAAACCCATTGGTCTAGCCAACAAGGAATGCATGGTCGCTGCTGGCGAAATCCTCACCGCGGCCGCTCGCGAACGCAACGTGCCCATCCTGCCCATCGACAGCGAACACAACGCAGTCCATCAATGCTTGCGCGTCGGCCAGCACTCTGAAGTCAAGACCATCTGGCTCACGGCCTCCGGCGGACCCTTCCGCCAAACCCCACTCGCAGATTTCGCCAGCATCACGCCCGAGCAGGCGCTCAAACATCCCACCTGGGTCATGGGTCGCCGCATCACCATCGACTCAGCCACCATGCTCAACAAAGGCCTGGAAATCATCGAGGCCTGCCGCCTCTTCAACGTGCCACCCAGCCAAGTGCGCGTAACCGTTCATCCGCAGTCCACCGTGCATTCGCTGGTAGAGTACGTCGATGGCTCCATCCTTGCGCAAATCTCCGTCACCGATATGCGCCTGCCAATCCTCTATGCGCTGGCATTTCCAGAACGCCCCGCTTCCAATCTGACCTTCAATCTGGCGCAACTCAAGCATCTGGACTTTGAGCAGCCGGATTTCGAGCGCTTCCCTTGCCTGCGATTGGCCTATGAAGCAGCTGAAAAAGGCGGAGCACACTGCATTGCGCTCAATGCCGCCGACGAGGTGGCCGTCGAAGCCTTTCTTGACCGCCGTATCTCTTTCACCGGAATCCCGCGTACAATTGAAGAAGTGCTCGCTTCTACCCCGGAGGCGCATCCGGCCACTATTGCCGACGTGCTCGCCTGCGACCACCAAGCGCGCCAAACGGCTCGTACGCTCACAACTACGGTACACGTGTAGCAAACGGCGCTTAGCCGAAGGAATAATCGCAAATTTATGCATGAATTTCTAGTCTCTGTCGCAGCCTTTATCGTGCTGATCTCCGTCATGGTTATGGTCCACGAGTTCGGCCACTTTGCTGTGGCCAAACTGTGCGGCGTCCGCATTGAAGCTTTCTCAATTGGCTTTGGTCCACGCCTCTTTGGAATCAAGTACGGCGTTACCGATTACAAGGTTTGTCTGCTCCCTCTGGGCGGCTACGTAAAAATGTCTGGAGAGAACTTCAGTGAGTTGAGTGACGCGGCAACCGGAACGGCCACACAGGCTCCGATCAGCGATCCCGGTGCCCTCACGTCGCATCCCCGCTGGCAACAAATGCTCATTGGTCTTGCTGGCCCGACGTCTAACTTTATTCTGGCCTTTGTGCTAATGTTTTTTTACTACGGTTGGATCAACGAGGTCCCTGCCGTGGAAATTAAAGATACAGTGGTCGAATGGGTGGTTCCCGGCTCGAATGCCGCACAAGCTGGTTTGCAGTCCGGCGACATTGTTCGTCAATTTGCAGATGCGAATAATCCAAGCTGGGAAAATATCTATCAACAGCTCAATCTGGACCCAAATCAATCGGTTCCAGTCAAGGTCGAACGCGGTGGTAAGACTCTGCAGTTAGCTATGCAGATTCCTGCACAACTGAATGAAGATGATGTTGATTTGGTCGGGATGCTGCCCCAATTCCAGTCTGGCCCTATTGCTGTCAAAAAGGTGCAGCCTGGAACACCTGCCGATCAGGCCGGTCTACGCGACGGCGATGCCATCCAGTCTGTGGATGGAAATGCCTTTCATACTGTTCCCTCACTGCTCGCTTATATGCAAGCCGGCAAGGGCAAGCCGCTATCGCTTGTGGTGCTTCGCAATGGCGTGGCACTGCCCCCAGTATTGGCTCATCCAGCCCTTCTCGATGCGGGCTGGAAGTTGGGATTTGTGACCATTCCGCCAACCTATCGAGACAATCCTCTTCCGTTGAAGAAAGCATCCGCCAAAGCGACTCAATTCTGCGCTGAAGGTTCAGGGCTCCTGCTCCAGATGCTTGAGCGCGTCGCAGAACGCAGGGTTGCCGCCTCCCATGTTCTGGCTGGACCGGTAGGAATTGCACGCATAGCAGGAGAAGCTGCGGAGACCAAGGATTGGTACTCAAAGTTCAATCTCGCCGGTCAAATAAGTATTAGTCTAGGTGTCTTCAACCTGCTTCCCTTTCCGATCCTGGACGGCGGAATGATCCTCTTCTTATTGATAGAGAGCGTACTTCGCCGCGAAGTCAACATCGTCTTAAAGGAGCGTATCTATCAGGCAGCGTTTGTCGTACTGATGTTCTTTGCCGTCTTCGTCATCTTCAACGATGTAAGTAAACTTCCTATCTTTACGCATCTCAAGCCGTAGAACAGTTCACAGTTTTCAGTTCTCAGTGGCCTAAGAGCCGATGCGGTTACTGAGAGCTGAGAACTGTGAACTGAGAACTCAAAACTATTTTCACAGGAGCCGTCATGCCCGTCACCACTTCCGCGCGGGTGCGCTATGCCGAGACAGATCAGATGGGGGTTGTCTATTACGCCAACTATCTGGTCTGGTTTGAAATTGGCCGCGTCGAAGTACTGCGCACGCTGGGCTTTTCTTATAGTGAGTTAGAAACAATGCATGGCTGCATTCTGCCAGTTGTCGAGGCTCGTTGCCGTTATCGTGCGCCCGCCCGCTACGACGACGAAATCCTCATCGAGGCAAGCCCCGCTCTGCTCCGCGGCTCGGTTCTCAAATTCGCTTACAAAATTTGGCGCAAAGCATCTGAGTTAGAAGAGCAGAAGCTACTGGCTGAGGGTGAAACAGTGCACGTTGTCTGCGACGCGCAGATGAACAAGCAGCCCTTGCCAGAACCCTATGCCACCGCGCTGCGAACGATGATGGAGACTACCAGTTAGTTTTTCTGTTGCCAATCAAGCGATCCGCAAAGCCTTCCGCCGCATTGGGTCTAATATAGGCGCGGTTTGTTTGCGGTTGCAAAGAACTGCTACAAAATCTCACGCGATTCGTAGCCCTTCAAGCTCCCAGCGCAGCTTCCGAATCGCTCCCGGCACCCGGAATCAAAGCAACCGCGCCGTAGGCGCAGAACCCCAGAAGTCGTGCCCCGATTCAAGGCGGCTGGTTGAGATAATGGTTCCCACCCAATCTGCTGCAAGTGACAGACAAGACCGTCTCTGAACCAACATCAGTATTCCGCGTAGTATTATGCCGTTATGCAAAAACATATTTCGGCAGCTCGCTTGCCTGTAGCGCCAACCTCCTCTGCCTCGGCGCGCTCTGCATAATCTGCCCGCCTACATCAGCTCAAAACGCAGCGCCAGCGACCATCCCGGGAGTCGCAGCACCTGTCAGTGCAGCCCAGGCCAAAGATGCTCCCGCCGCGATGCCCACTGATCCCAAGGAATTGATGCTGCTCGCCGCCAAGGTGAACGGCTTGACCGGGGACGATGTGAAGCCCTGGCACCTGAAGGCAACTTATAAAACCTTCGATGAACAGGGCAACGTCAAGGACCAGGGAATATACGAAGAGTTCTGGGTCAGTTCCAAGGAATTCAAGCGCACCTTTACCGGAGCAGCATTCACCCAGACCGAATTTGGAACCGAAAAGGGCATTATGGTGTTTGGCAAGCAGATACCGCTGCCAAACCCCATTACTCAACTTCGGAACGAGTTTGTTGGCTCGATGATGAGCCCGGAGGCAATTCAGGGAACGAACTTCGAACTGAAACAGCGCGAAGTTGGCAATATCAAGTTTGATTGCTTGAACCCAATAACCTCTGCAGGAATTCTTTACGGAACTATATCGTGTTTGGATATTGGCAAGTCTATCCTGCGTTTAAGCGCTTCACAGGGAGGAACACAGTCCATTCATAACGGCATCGTGAAATTCCAGAACCGTTACATCGCAGAAGACTTGCGCTTAATTCAACAATCCAGGCTGGTGCTGACCTCGCACATCGACACTATCGAGGGGCTCAAAACCACCGATGATACCCTCTTTCAGCCGCCTACCGATGCAACCGCGAAACGGATCAGCATCACGGTCGCTGGCGGTGTCTCGGCCGGAATGCTCCTCAAAAATGTTCCACCCGACTATCCGCTCTACGCAATTGTAGAGGGCATCCAGGGAACGGTTGTGCTCCAGGCCACAATCAGCAAGGAAGGCCGCATTATAGATCTGCATGTTATCAGCGGACCCAGCGAGCTTCAACAAGCTTCGATGGATGCTGTGAAACAGTGGAAATACAGGCCGTATCTTTTAAACGACGAACCAGTAGAGGTACAGACCATTGTCAACGTCCTCTTTACACTCGGGGGCGCGCGGCCTTGAAGCTCACCTAAAGCGTGGAATTGAGCCGTTCGACAAATCGGGGTGGGCGATTGTGCATCGCCCACCCCATTGACTTACTAACTTCGCAAGCTACGCTAACCCCGCAAACTACGCTCAGTTCTTCGGCTCCACGTCCACATACTCCGCGTCGATTACGCCTTCGTCTTTCTTGGCTTCGGCGGCGGGTTCGCCGGTTGGGGCGGCTCCAGGCGCGGCAGCGGCGTTGGCTTTGTAGAGTACCTCGGCCAGCTTGTGGCTGGCGTGGGTCAGCTTCTCGTGAGAGGCCTTAAGGTCCGCAGAAGACGGTGTACCGGCAAGAGTCTTCTTTGACTCGGCAAGAGCCGCTTCGACTTCGGTCTTATCGGCGGCTTCAACCTTTTCTCCACTGTCCTTCAGCATCTTCTCGATGTTGTAGACCAGCCCGTCGAGTGCGTTGCGAGCCTCGATCTCTTCGCGCTTTTCCTTGTCCTCAGACGAGTGAGCTTCAGCATCCTTGGCCATGCGTTCGACCTCTTCCTTGCTGAGACCAGAGCTGGAAGTAATCGTGATGCGTGTGTCCTTGCCGGTGGCGTTGTCCTTGGCTGTCACGTTGAGAATGCCGTTGGCATCGATGTCAAAGGTGACCTCAATCTGCGGTATGCCGCGTGGCGCCGGAGGAATGCCAGCCAGCTTGAACTTGCCCAGCGTGCGGTTCTGCGCAGCCAGCGGACGCTCGCCTTGCAGCACGTGAACCTCAACCTCAGTCTGCGAGTCAGCAGCCGTCGAAAACGTCTCCGTCTTCTTGGTCGGGATCGTCGTATTACGCGGAATCATCGGCGTGGCCACGCCGCCCAGTGTTTCAATAGCCAGGGTCAGAGGCGTTACGTCGAGCAAGAGCAGATCCTTGACTTCACCAGCCAACACGCCAGCCTGCACCGCCGCGCCAATCGCAACCACTTCATCGGGATTGACGCCACGGTGTGGCTCGCGACCAAACAGAGCCTTGACCATCTCCTGAATCTTGGGCATACGGGTCTGCCCGCCAACGAGGACAACCTCATTGATTTGGCTAGTGGTGACGCCTGCATCGGCCATCGCCTTCTTGCAAGGTTCCAGAGAGCGGTCAAGCAAGTCTCCAACCAACTGCTCCAGCTTGGCGCGGGTCAGCTTGCGAACCAGATGCTTGGGTCCGGTGGCATCGGCAGTAACAAAGGGTAGATTGATCTCAGTTTCAACGGTCGTTGAAAGCTCGATCTTGGCTTTTTCTGCTGCGTCCTTGAGGCGCTGCAAAGCCATCTCGTTGCCCTTGGAACCAAGGTCGAGTCCCTCTTCCTGCTTGAACTCGGCAATCAACCACTCCACAATGCGCTGGTCGAGGTTGTCGCCGCCCAGGTGTGTATCGCCATTGGTGGACTTGACTTCGATAACGCCTTCACCGACTTCAAGAATCGAAACGTCAAATGTTCCGCCGCCGAAATCATAAACGACGATGGTTTCGTCCTTCTTCTTGTCGAGTCCGTAGGCAAGCGCGGCAGCCGTCGGCTCGTTCACAATGCGCTTCACGTCGAGACCAGCGATCTTGCCCGCGTCCTTGGTGGCCTGACGCTGTGCGTCGTTAAAGTATGCGGGAACCGTGATGACGGCTTCTGTGACGGTCTCGCCCAGATAGGCTTCGGCAGACTTTTTGAGCTTTTGCAGGATCATCGCGGAAATCTCTGGCGGTGTGTACTCCTTGCCCTGCGCCAGCACGCCCACGTGGTCGCCCTGCTTCATAACCTTGAAGGGCACCATCTTCATCTCGTCTGATACTTCGTCATAGCGACGGCCCATGAAGCGCTTGATGGAGAAGATGGTGTTTTCCGGGTTGGTGATGGCCTGCCGCTTGGCCACTTGACCAACCAGCCTCTCACCGCTCTTGCTGAAGGCGACAATGGAGGGCGTAGTGCGCGCACCCTCTTCATTTGCAATCACTTTGGGTTCTCCGCCTTCGAGGACGGCGACGCATGAGTTGGTGGTTCCAAGGTCAATTCCGATGATCTTTGCCATATTTGGTTACCTGCCTGTTTCTTTGAGAGAATTTCCGACTCTGCAAGGATGCCACATTGAGTGTGTTGCTGTCAACTTTATATGATCGCACATCAATAAGAAACGACTTTGTTTGAGGCTGTGAGTGAGTTCGATTGCAATTTATATCCGACTGATTTAGTCTTACTTTCAACACTACGACTGATTTGGTCTTATATTTCCCGGAGGTTTCAACTTTGCTTGCAAATTCACTCAGGAGTATCTCCGGCCTAGCCTGTTGTTGGCTGGCCATCTGCCTCTTGACTCTGATTACAGACCCTTGCAGGGCGCAGGAAAAGCCATACTTTGTTACTTATTCGCACGATCTTGAAGAACCCGGCAACCTGGAGATTGAGACTAAAACCGCGCTTGGCCAGCCCCAGGGTGGCAACCGATACGCGGCCACTGCGATGGAACTGGAGTATGGAACCCGGGCGTGGTGGACTACGGAACTGTATCTGGACGGGCAGGCTACGGGCGGCGACTCGACGGTTTTTACCGGCTGGAGACTGGAGAATCGCATTCGTCCGTTGATGAGCGACCACCGCATCAATCCGGTTTTCTATGTGGAGTACGAGAACACCTCTGGCGCCGACAAGACAATTCTGGAATTTGTGGGCCACGACAGCCAGGGTGATCTGGCCGCACCGAACGGAGTGCTACGCCGCGACCACCAGCACGAGGCCGAGTTGAAGCTGATTCTCTCGTCGAATGTGAAGGATTGGAACATCAGCGAAAACTTCATCACGGAGAAAGACATGAGCCATGCGCCGTGGGAGTTTGGCTATGCGGTTGGCGCAACGCGACCACTGAAGAGTACTGGCAGCGGCAAAGCCTGCACGTTCTGCGCGGAGAAGATGATGGCAGGCGTTGAGGCTTACGGCGGTTTGGGCGATACCTTTGCGCTGACGACGCGGGATACTTCGCACTACATTGCTCCGCTGTTTGGCTGGCAACTGCCGAAAGGAGTGCGGCTGAGCTTTTCGCCGGGATTTGGGCTGACTGACTCAAGTCTGGCGCGGGTCTATCGCGTTGGTGTGGCGTATGAATTTGAGCAGATTGGCAAGTGGTTTGATGGAGCGGGAGGCGCGGAATGATACGAGCGATGATGGTATTTCTTTTGATTGCATTGAGCGCGGCAGTTGTTGTCAGTGCAGCCTCGAGTTCGCGATGGGAGCACGTTCCAGCAAAGGATCACGAGCGTGCTAACCCATTGGCTGGCAAACCGGAGGCGATTGCAGCGGGCGCGCTGGTCTATCAGGATCACTGCGCTCAGTGCCACAAGGCAGATGCAATGGGCGACGGACACAAGCGTCCAGCATTGCGCAGTGATCGAATGCGCAGAGTCAGCGACGGCGATGTGGAGTGGTTTTTGCGTCAGGGCGATCTGCGTGGCGGAATGCCAACCTGGTCAAGCCTGCCGGAGACGCAACGCTGGCAACTCGTCGTCTATCTGCGATCGATTCAGTAATGAGATCGAACACTGATTTGCGGAAATAATCTGCAAGGATTTCGGCTAAAAATAAATATGGTAGGGGGGGGAGGGGGGTGCCTTTGGGGTGGTACGGAACGACGGATGGTTGGGGCGGTTTCTGATCTCTACTTCTATTGTGCGCCGGGGGCAGGAAATTATCGGTAATCTTTGTGGGGAAATGTTGGTGGTCTCCCACTCATCCACGATAAAACTGTGGATGAATGGGGCACAGGCCAAGCGCCGCTGCACCCCAGCGTCGGTCATCCTTTCTGGGTCAAGCGCGGCGAGAGTGCGCCAAACTGGATGCAGGCTTCGCAGATACAGGCGGGCGATTCTGTACAATCGTTGCAGGGCGCTTGGCGCAGAGTAGTTGCAATCACTTTGCTTTTAGGCCAGGAAACTGTCTACAACTTCACCGTCGACAAAGACCACGACTACTTCGTCGGCGAAACTGGCTTCCTGGTTCACAACGTGGATTGTGAGCCTTGCAAGGGTCGAAGACTTCCCAAGAATTGGCTCCCACTTACTAACCCGCCACAGATGCCGCCAGTTGATATTCCGCCAGGGTTTCGTATCAGAACTGGTCAACCATGGGAAGGGGCTCCAAACGGGTATTGGAGAATGGAGAAGTTTGACCCGAACAATGGTCCGAACGGAAGCTGGCAGGGGATCAATCCTTCAACAGGTAAGCCAGGCCCGCAACCTGATACACATGTGGAATATCCGCCTGGAATGTGTCCGCTAGAGTAATCGCATAATCGGAGGAGGGAAATGTACGGTTTACCTGATGATTTCAAAACAGATTTTCTTTGTGGAAGGACGTTGAATTTTGTCAGTTTCGTGAAATATCAGGTCTATCTGCATTTTTCAGGTGAATGCACGATTAGCGTGGAGGGGGAGATCGCTCTTGACAAAGGGGAAAGGCAAGGATTGCCATGCTCCGTTCTTTGTCTGTTTCAGTTGATTGACCAGCAGATTGTTTCTGCTTCAAGCCAGACTGACGGAACTCTCTCTCTCGTTTTCGACAATGGGTCGACACTGCATATTCACGATTCGGACAAAAGGTTCGAAGCATACAACATCACTGAGCGGGGCGAATTGATCATTAGAGTTTGAACTACGATTGGAGGTCTGCATCTATGACGTATCCCACAGTTTGTTGTCGGGGTAGAGTTTCGCAGTCGATGCCGTAGTCAGGCCAGGAAACTGTATACAACTTCACCGTCGACAAGAACCACGATTACTTCGTCGGCGAAACTGGATTCCTGGTTCACAATGAAGATTGCGGATGTGAGCCTACATGGCCAGACAATGTACCTGATATGAATGACATGCTCGGGTTTCCAGGAACTCCGAAAGCGGATGGCATCTATATAGGCAGAAACAAGACGGTCTGGAACCTTCCCTCAGGCAATGAACTGCGCTTTGAGGCGCATCCGTACTTCGAGCCGCGTGGTGGGGTACCCGTACCGGATTGCGAAAGGCTCCCACACTGGCAGATCGATGGTAACCCAGGGAAATGGATGCCAGGCGATCCAATACCTCCTGGGCTCTTGGAGTAAAACATGGACGGATTCAGGTTCTATGATTTGAAGCGCACGACTCAGGTGGGCGTTTATTTTAGCGAAGTTGCCTTAGCCTTCTCCGAGGCAATGGAGGATATTGAGGTCGAATTCACTCGGGAGGACGGTCACGCGATTCTGGCCATCCTCGAACTAATACTCGCTGCCAAGGGAAATACGGCAGGCACGGTTTACAGACCCTGTTTGATCCATCGATTTAGAAACCTGGACGAGGGTAGCGACGCTGCCTTTCGAGTCCGCGAACATCTAGGAGGTGTAGAGATGACCCTCGTGCGCAGTCTAAAGAAAACGAAAGATCTAACGGCATCGGAAATAGGAGGAATGTCCGTTTGTATCTCTAGGGACGACGCTAGAACTCTGACAGATGCGTACTCAAGCCTGTTGAACTCATCGTCCAGCTCTGAGGTCAGTCCGCCAACCAGTTGAGTACTGCGTCTACGATGCGATGGCCTGAATCTATGACGTACCTCACAGTTTGTTTTCGAAGTAGTGTTTCGCATTCGATGCCGTAGTTAGGCCAGGAAACCGTCTACAACTTCACCGTCGACAAAAACCACGACTACTTCGTCGGCGAAACTGGCTTCCTGGTACATAACGCTGGCGGCTGCGGTTGCAGACCCACATATTTATATGCAATGAACGGCGGGGACGGTGGATTCCTGAAGTGGGGGATTTCCTATAATCCGGCGCGAAGGTATACGCAACGCTTCCTGAACAGCTTCGGCGGATCACTTGACGTGCTTATGTCCGGTTCACGGCAAGACATGCTCGACATGGAGCGTACTCTTGCTGAGCGGTACCCTGGGCCGTTGAACAAAGAACCCTGGGCCGGGTGCAATATCCCATGAATGTAACAATTCAAAGATTGACGAATCGTCATTGGATAACCGGAGATGATGCAATGTGGATTTTGAAGCTCAGTAGGATTTATGGGATGGAAGTCCCAGACTCAATTCGCTCAGAAGATATTCGCCTCAAGGGACTACTGGAAAAGCACTGTCGAGGTCCGTATGACGAGGACGGAATCCAAATGGGTTTGGGAATTCATTTGGAGGGCGGAGGTGTGCCGGTCAAGCAAAGCGGCGTAAAGTTGGACCCTTTTGGCAATGGCATCCTCTCGGCGGGTGTTTACGCAAAGAGGTGCGATTGGGATGTGCCGCTTCCTTCGTACCGTCGTTTTCTGTGGCAGAACGTAGACAAGGCGATCTGGGGCTGCGTTGAGAAGCTGAAAAAGAAGAAGATCGCCTTCGACGCCGACAAACTCCGCCAGCATCTTTCGCTTGTCGAAGCGGAGTTCCTTGGCGAGGCTGCGAAATCGGCGGAGCCGGATGCTGCGCCAAAAACTGAGCCGATGCCTGTCGATGTGTACCCGGAAGATGAGCTGTATCCGGTGGTGATCCAGTACCGGGTAGAGGGTCATGGAACCATGCAGGATCACGACCGGCGGGTGAAGATCGAAACCCTTCTGGAAGAGTTCCTTGGCGAGACCGATCTTGGCTACTTGGACGGCGGCGACATCGGCAGCGGCACGGCAAACATTTTCTGCTTCCTCAAGCCGGGGCGGAAGGGCACCGAAGCCATCATCCAAACGCTGCGCAAGAACGGCTATCTTGACGGCGCAGTGATCCAGGAGACGGTGAAGGGCAAGGAGAAAGTCGTGTGGCCTCCCGACTACGCAGGCGAGTTTAGCGTCGTGTGAAGTCGTTCCCTCGCCATCCATCCAGCCTTGATCCAGCATCGCAAAACCCGACCATGCTTCGCATGGGAAATAGGGGGTCGCGGTAGGGACGGACCTCACGGCCCGCCCCCCGCACAGATCCGGACAGGCGGATTTCCCGCATCCGGCTCTTGCCTCAGGTAGTGACGCGCATACGTCGCGCAGGATAGGGATGGCAGATGCGGGCCGGAGGCAGAGACGGGGCGCGTTAGTTGGGACGGTCGCCGGGGGTGGAGCGGCGGCGGAAGCGGTCGTCTACGGGCTGGCGGTCTTTGAAGCCGGATTCGGTGGTGTGCCAGTGCTCGATGGAGGTTTCGCCCATGCGCCAGCAGAGGAGGACGACCTGATCGTCCATGCGGCAGGGAAAATCGAGCAGGCCGGAGTCGAGATCCTTGACTTGCACGCCGATTGCGTCAATCTCAGAGACGCTCTCGCGGACGAGCTGGAGGTGGGCTTCCATCTCGGCGCGGAGCTTGGCCACTTTGCCGACATCGACGCGCATTCCGCCCGAGAGGTAGATGCGGCGGGCCATCTCGGAGAGGCTGGAATCCACCTTTTCAGCCAATTGCTTGCCTTCAAGGGCGCGCTTTAGCAGCGATTCCAAGACCGGGAGCAGCGATTGCGCTTCGTCGATTGTGAAGGTCTTCATGGGCATCTCCTTGGCAGATAGGATACGACAGAATGGGAGGCGGTATCTAGTCATTAAGGATCATCGCAGGCAAACACGATACAATCCACTCTGAAATGAACACTAAGATTGCTTTTCTTTTTCCGGGGCAGGGTTCGCAGGCAGTTGGTATGGGCCGCGAGCTGAGCCTACGCTTTCCCGTAGCCGCCCAGACCTTTGCCGAGGCCGATGAGGCGCTTGGTTTTTCACTTTCGAAGCTGATCTTCGAGGGTCCAGAAGATGAATTGAAGTTGACGGAGAACACTCAACCGGCGATTCTTACGGCGAGTATTGCGGTGATGCGGGTGCTGGCCGAGCTTGGGGTAAAGCCGGAGCTGGCGGCGGGTCACTCGCTGGGCGAGTGGACGGCGCATGTGGCTGCGGGAACGCTGACGTTTGCCGATGCGGTGCGGGCGGTGAAGGCTCGCGGGCGGGCGATGCAGTTGGCGGTTCCGGCGGGGCAAGGAGCGATGGCCGCGGTACTGTCACTGGCTGCGGATCAAGTGGCCGAGGCTTGCCGCGAGGTTGCTGAGGAGACGGGTTTGGTGGTGGCTGCGGCGAATTTGAACTCGCCTGCACAGACGGTGATTTCTGGGGCTGCGGATGCGGTGCAGAAAACTGCTGCACTGGTGAAGGCCAAGGGAGCACGCAAGGCTGTGATGCTGCCGGTGAGTGCGCCGTTTCATTGCTCGTTGATGCAGCTGGCGCAGGAGGAAGTGGCTCGCGTGCTGGATGCGTTGACGCTGGCCGATCCGGTGATTCCGGTGGCTGCCAACGTAACGGGGGGACTGGTGACAACCGCTGCGGCTACGCGGGATGCGCTGGTCCGCCAGGTGACAGGTGCGGTGCTTTGGGTGGACTGCGTGAAGGCGTTGGTGAGCGCTGGAGCGGAGCTGTTTATTGAGGTGGGACCGGGCAAGGTGTTGTGCGGATTGCTGCGGCAAATTGATCCGGCGCTGAAGACGTTGAACGTGGAAGACAGCGCTAGCCTGGATAAGGCTATGGCGGAGTTGGAACGGATCGGCGATTGATGCGAGTCTGGAAAACTAGACGCAGGTCCTTCGACTTCGCTCAGGATGACAAAAACGAAACAATAACAGGTTTTCAAAGGAGCTTATGACGAAGCCACGCAATGCAAAGCCTGTTTCCGACGCAAAGATGACCAGGACGGCCAGTTCAACGACTCGCAAGGGTATGCAGGCTGGAGACTCCGTGCAGAAATCTGCCAGTACCAACGCAGCGGCTCCGGTAAAAACGATTGCGGGAGTTGCGGTGTGTGGCGCTCGCATCAGAGGACGTGCCGCTGACCGGTTGCGCAACGGGTATCTGTGGGTTTATGCCACGGACGTTGAGTCGGTTGACTTGCCACACGAGGGCAGCACTCCTGCACTTTTGCAAGTGGCTGACAATCGCGGATTGCTGCTGGGCACGGCACTTTATAGCCCTGCCTCGCAGATTGCGTTGCGGCTGATCTCGCGGGAGGCTATTGACGAAGCGGCGTGGTTGCAGTTGCTGGCGACGCGGCTGCGGACGGCGATTGCGCGACGCAAGACTTACTTGAGCAAAGAGACGGATTCGTGCCGACTGTGCTTTAGCGAGGCAGATGAGTTGCCGGGGCTGGTGGTGGATAAATACGGGGAATTGGTGATTGTGCAACTGCTGGCCAAGGGGCTGGATTCAGCAGCGGTGCGCGAGGCGTGCGTGCGCGTGCTGGTTGAAGAGTTGGCACCGGCTGCGATTTTGGAGCGGCCTGATCCACGCGTGCGCGAGTTGGAAGGGCTGGATGCGCCCAGCGCAGAGCCGCTGTTTGTCAAAGGCAAAGGGATGCGCAGCACGCAATTCAAGCTGAATGGATTGCTCTTCAACTTTGATGCGAATTCGGGACAGAAGACGGGAGCCTTTCTGGACCAGCGATCGAACTACGCCGCTGCTGCGGAGTGGGCACAAAGGCTTGGCGCAACAGGACGAGCGTTGGATGTGTGTACTTACCAGGGCGGGTTTGCACTGCACCTGGCTCAGGTTTGCACGCAAGTCACGGGTATTGATTCTTCTCGCGCGTCGCTGGAGGTTGCGGAAAAGAATCTTGAAGCCAATCGCGCCATCATCAAGGCGCAGGTGGATTGGGTGGAGGGCGATGCCTTCAAGATTTTGCGGGACTGGTCAGATGCAGGCGAGAGGTTTGACGCGATAGTGCTCGATCCGCCAGCATTTGCCAAGAGCCAACGCGCGGTGGAGAGTGCATTGCGCGGCTACAAAGAGATGAACCTGCGAGCACTGAAGATGCTGCGTCCGGGCGGACTGCTGGTGAGCTGCTCGTGCTCACACCATGTGAGTTGGAACGAACTGGAAGCGAGCGTGGCCTCAGCCGCTGTGGACGCCCACAAGCGAGTGCGGCTGCTGGAACGGCGCGGCGCGGCGCTCGATCATCCGGTGGTGCTGAACCTGCCGGAGAGTGAGTACCTGAAGTGCCTGGTGCTCGAAGTCGAATAGCGGTCAGGCGCGGGCTTGACGCGGGCTGGGAACCCAACGCGGCATAAGACGCTTGAGCCATCCGAACCAGTTGCGTTTGATTGCTGGAGCGGCGGGCATTCTCTCAGTGGAAGAACCTGCGCGCAACTGAGCCAGAGTCTCTTTAACCTGCGCTCGAAGAGCCTCTGCTTCGAAAGTGCAGGAACGCAGATACGCTGAGACGGTAAGACCGGCTTCACTGGCTCGACGATGCAGTTGTTCGCACTCGGCCTTGCTCATGCGGATGGTGATGCTGGCTTGCTTGAGGTTGCATTCCAATGCTGTTGGCTGAGAGTGAGGAGCTTCTGACTTTGTATCTGCTTTGGGACGAAGTACTGCTTCAAGCTCAGCCGCACGCTCGGCGAGTGGAAACGGGTTTGTGCGCGCGTTGGCAACTGCTGCCTTGATGGCCGACTCAAGATCATTGGAGCCTGTGAAGATACTGTCAACCGGATCAATTGGTTTGTAGCGCGCATGAGTCTTCAACGCCCGCTCGTAGCTGAGCGTGGCAAAGTCGTCTTCCAGGTCGTCATCACTCCATGCCGGGGCAGACTTTTTCTCGGGCGCTGTGAGTTGGGCCAGCAGGCCGGCAAAGCTGGGCGGAGGGGCAGAGGGCGAAGATGCGGCGGTCTGTTGCATGGCTTGAAGGATAACTTGGGGCAAGCCGCCGAGTCTGAGGAAATTCACATAGAGTTGCTGAGCCTATTCCAGATCAGGAATGGTGAAGCACTGGTTCCGAAATGGAATCAGCGATCTTTGCAATGGATGCAGCACTGCAATGGAACGATCAAGCTGCGGTGTCATCCACCGTGGGTTCAGGCAAGATGCGATCCGGCAAACGAAGCAGTTCCGTGACGCGCTCGACGTTCAGAGGACGTGAGAAGAGGTATCCCTGACCGAAGCGACATCCCATCTCGCGCAGTTGCTGGTACTGTTCGCGGGTCTCGATGCCTTCAGCAACGACATCCATACCCAGCACGCGGGCGAGTTCGATGATGGTGCGGACGATTTGCATCGGTTGCTCGCCTTCCGCCATGCGGCCTACAAAAGAGCGGTCGATCTTGAGCACGTCGAATGGAAAAGAATGCAGATTGCTCAATGAACTGTAGCCGGTGCCAAAGTCATCCATCAAGAGCGAGACACCGAGTTTGCGCAGGGTTCCCAGAACTTCAAGAGCGATGCGCATATTGGGGATGAGGCTCGATTCGGTCATTTCGAGGCCGAGTTGGCGGCTGGTGATGCCACATTGGCGCATCAACGCTTCGACGTGGTCGGCGAGTCCTACGCGCGAGAACTGTCGGGCAGAGAGGTTGACACAGACGCGCAGCGAAACGTTGTTTGGGTCTTCAGCGCACCACTTCTGGATTTGTGTGCAGGCTTCGGCGATGCCCCAATCGCCGATGGGCAGAATCAATCCGCATTCTTCAGCAAGTGGAATGAAGTCCATCGGCGGGACCACGCCGCGCTCAGGATGGTTCCAGCGAATGAGAGCTTCAAGGCCGACAATCTTGCGTGTTGTCAGATCAACCTCTGGCTGATAGTACAACTCGAATTGATGCTCATCGAGGGCGCGGCGGAGGTCAGATCGGCGCGGCCAACTTCCGATGTTGGCAACATCTGCGCGGGTGCGATGAGGGTTACCAGCCGAGTAGGTCTTACGCAGCCGCCGCAGTTCCAATTGCGTTGAAATCAGTTCGGCCAGACTCTCCAACATACGCAGTGCGTCCAGCGCCATGGTGCGGCGCGAATGGCTGCTGAAAACGGTCAAAGCACCCAAGATCTTGCCATCGGTGGAGCGCACCGGAACGCTGGCAAAGGAGAGAACAGAGAGACGACGGAGATTCAACTTGCCGCCATCGAATTGAGGATGCAGCGAAACGTCGGGAACAACCACGGGACCATTCTGAGCCATGACCATATCGAAGATCGAGTTCTTGCGCGGCAACTCGGAGATGGCTTC
>Ga0182030_10008145_pt1 | contig 21760 bp, 21 predicted proteins | sample 812S3MmetaG_FD_121299 | JGI IMG/M metagenome (GOLD analysis project Ga0182030, IMG submission 121299) | Permafrost microbial communities from Stordalen Mire, Sweden - 812S3M metaG (Illumina Assembly) | ecosystem: Environmental > Terrestrial > Soil > Wetlands > Permafrost | place: Sweden... | reverse complement strand
CCCGGCGGGGCGGAATCATTGGACGAGCCCATCCGGCAGCGGGTGCTGCAGGCTGCGGATGCGCAACTGGACCGCGCTCACGACCTGCTCAAGGGGCTCCTGCTCTACCATGCCCGTTCTTCCGGCCCATGATCCTGCTGGCGATCGAAACTTCGTGCGATGAAACCAGCGCCGCCGTGGTGGACGACGCGCGGGTGTTGTCCAACGCCGTCGCCTCGCAAATCCAATTGCACGCCGAATACGGCGGCGTGGTGCCCGAGCTCGCCGCCCGCGAACATCTGCGGAACCTCATGCCCGTCGTCCAGACCGCGCTGCGCCAGGCGGGCATCGGCGTCGGCCAACTGGACGCCGTCGCCGCCACGCAGGGCCCCGGTCTGCCGCTGGCGCTGCTCGTGGGCTTCAAAGCCGCCCAGGCGCTGGCCTTCGTCCTGCAAAAGCCTTTCGTCGGCGTCAACCATCACGAGGCCCATTTGTATTCGCCCTGGATCGCCGGTTCCCCGCCCGTGGCGGACTTGGCCGCGTTTGAACCCAACGTCTCCCTCATCGTCAGCGGCGGGCACACCTTGCTGGTGCAGGTGGAATCCGAACTGCGCCACCGGGTCCTGGGCTCCACGCTGGATGACGCCGCCGGTGAATGTTTCGACAAAACCGGCAAGCTCATGGGCCTGCCGTACCCCGCCGGCCCGGAGATTGACCGCCTCGCGCAGTCCGGCAATCCGCTGGCCCACGATTTCCCCCGGCCCCTCCTCCACGAGGCCAACGATGACTTCAGCTTCAGCGGTTTGAAAACCTCCGTGCGCTACTTCCTCCGGGACCATCCCGAAGTGCTGGCCGGTTCGGCAACCATCTGCGACCTGTGCGCCAGCGTGCAGGCGGCCATCATTGACGTGCTGGTGGCCAAGACCCTGCGCGCCACCCGGCGCCTCGGCCTGCGCTGCGTCACCGCCTCCGGCGGCGTGACTTGCAACCGCGCCCTGCGCCAGGAACTGGCCCGCGCCTGCGCCGCCCGCGGCTTCAAGCTCCGGCTCGCCGAAAAAAGCCTCTGCACCGACAACGCCGCCATGATCGGTGTGCTGGCCCTGCGGAAGCTGGCGCACCACCACCCATTACCCGCCCTGGACGAGGAAATCAAAACCAACTGGGCTTTGGATTGAGGCCCGACGCGGTATTTTGGAGTGCGGCGACGCCGTCGCGGGCTGCACCTTATACGCATCTTGTGGTAGCGGCGGGCATCCTGCCTGCCGTAGAGCCGGGCGTCCCGCCCGGCGGAAAAGCGCACCCCGGCCCGGGAAGGTTAAATTATTTGCGAGTCCGGGTGAAATCCGGGCGTTGGACCCGGCGGCAAGATGCCGCCAGCTTCCGCCTTCGTTAAAGCTACGGCGGACAAGACGGCAGGCGGGACGTCCGCCGTCGCCAAGGCTATGGCGGACAGGCCCGCCGCTACAGAAAAGCCGGGCCGGCCCCGCTGTAGCAATTGAAACCGATAAATGCGTATCAGGTGCAGACCACCGGCGCCGCCCTCCGGGCGGATGGCGGCGTGGTGCGTGCCACCACATAATTCCAGACCGCCCATCGCGGGCGGCATCCGCGCGGGTGGGAGTTTACAACCGGGCTAAAATCGATTATTCCTTGATCATGATTCAGCCGGAACAGTTGGTGGAAGGCGAGTGGGCCGAGTGGTATCGGCTCACGCCCGTTCAACGCTGGCTGGAAAGCGAGAAACTCTGGCAAACCTACCTCGCGCTCGGAGGCTCCCTTGATCCCGAATCCGATACGCAAAGTCCTTTCTTCGATGCGCGCGCACCGCGTCCGCGCCCTGCTCATGGGCGGACAGGCGTGCGTGTTTTACGGCGCGGCCGAATTTAGCCGCGACACGGATCTGGCCGTCGCGGCGGACGCCGTGAATCTGGCGCGGCTGCGCCGGGCGCTGGCCGGGTTGCAGGCCGAATGCATCGCCGTTCCCCCCTGCGGGTTGAAATATCTGCGGCGGGGCCATGCCCTGCGTTTCCGCTGCCATCATCCGGAAGCGTGGCGGATGCGGGTGGATGTGATGTCAAACCTGCGCGGGGTGGAGGAATTTGCCAAATTGTGGAAACGCCGCACAACCATTGAACTGCCGGACGGCACCCGCTGTGATTTGCTCGCCCTGTCCGACCTGGTGCGGGCCAAGAAAACGCAGCGGGACAAGGATTGGCCGATGATCCGTCGGTTGGGGGAGGCGCATTATTTTGAACACCAGCACCGGCCGACGCCCGCCCAAATCCGTTTCTGGCTGCTGGAACTCCGCTCGCCTCAATTACTGGCGGAACTGGCCCGGAACCATCCGCTGGTTTGCCGCCGGTTCATCCGTCAGCGTCCGCTGTTGGCCCAGGCGGCCTTGGGCGGGATGGAGAAACTGGAGCAGGCCTTGGCGGCCGAGGAAGCCGCCGAACGCGACCTCGACCGGCGCTACTGGCTGCCCTTGCGGGCGGAATTGGAAGAGTTGCGCCACGCCAAAGCCAACGCCACCCCGGCCGCCAGATGACGAAAATCTCCCTCCGCCCGCGCATCTTTTGCTCGCCAAACCGCCGGCGCGAATTATCCTGTGGGCGATGACGTTCGGATGAACGCGTTGCCGCCGGGGAATCCCGATGGTGTGATTTAAGGTGAACAAGGATCAATTCGAAACCGATTATGACAAACATACATTTGATGGGCGGGGAAAAGGGCGGCGTAGGCAAATCGCTGGTGGCGCGCGTGGTGGCGCAGTATTGCATCGACAAGGGGATTCCGTTCATGGGCTTTGACACGGACCGGTCGCACGGGGCGCTGCTGCGGTTTTATCACGAATTCGCCTCGCCGGTGGTGGTGGACCAGTATGAAAGCTTGGATGTGATCGTGGAGGCGGCCGGCGAAAATCCCGGCCTGCGCATCTTGGTGGACTTGGCGGCGCAGACGCAGGAGCCGCTGGTGAAATGGATGGATGAATCCGGGGTGCTGGAGACGTTGCAGGAGCTGGGGTTGACGCTGGCCTACTGGCATGTATTGGATTCCGGCAAGGACTCGGTGGACCTCCTGAAAAAACTGCTGGATCGTTTCGGCCCGCGACTCAACTACGTGTTGGTGCTGAACCAAGTGCGCGGGGAGACGTTTGATATTTTCGAGCAGTCCGGCGAAAAGGCGCGGGCCCTGGGGTTGAACGCCAAAATCATCACGCTGCGCAAGCTGCACGAACCGGTGATCAACAAAATTGACGCCGGCAGCACCAGTTTCTGGGCGGCGCAGCATCGTTCCACCACCGAACCTACCGGGTTGGGCCTGCTGGAACGGCAGCGCGTGAAGGTCTGGATCAAACACACCTACGAGCAGTTGGACTCCGTGGGGATTTGAGCGGAGCGCGGTCCCACCCTGCGGGACGAAGGCGGATGGGGCTGGCAGTTCTGCGCTCGCGGTGCCTGTCACGAGTCGGCGAACGTTCAGCTTTTTTCGTCAGGCGGCAGCACACCTCATGAAAACTAATCCCCCCAAAGACCGAAGAGTGACTTTCATGGTTGCTCTCACATTGGGGCTGGGCATCTTGACTGGAGTTTTGGCTGGCATCCGTATCTATCGCGCTGGTCGAGGCTGGTTTGGCGCATTGTTCATCACGGTATTTGTTGGCGTTTTGGCGATTCTGTTCTGGCTGATGTTTCTGACGTTTGTGTTTCGTATTATACTGCTTGTGAGATATTTATGGCACAAAAACAACCGGTGACTGGTATCTTGCCGCCGGAGCCAAACGCCGTCTTGTCTGCCGTAGTTCCGCCTTGCGGGACCGCTTCAACGGCCGACCGGCCAATCGAACCGATTATACCTGTTCGCATCTTGAAGCGGCTTGAAAGCCGCGCCCGGGGGTGGCGCAGCTCCCGCCAGTCCGCAACGTCAGCCTTGTTCCCGGGCGGGAATTTGGTTTAATCACCGGCATGGCGCAAAATATACCCACGATTGATCCGCAGGCGCGTATCGGCCATGTCCACCTGAAAGTGGCCGACTTGGAACGGGCGCTGGCGTTCTGGCACGGGGTGCTGGGATTTACCATCACCCAACGCATGGGCCGGCAGGCGGCGTTTCTGGCGGCGGGCGGCTATCATCATCACATCGGGCTCAATACCTGGGAAAGCGCCGGCGGGACGCCGCCGCCGCCGCGGACCACGGGTTTGTTTCATGTGGCGATTTTATATCCCACCCGCACGGCGTTGGCGGAGGCCCTGCTCCGGATCCTCGCGGCGGGGATCGAATTGGAGGGCGCCGCCGATCACGGCGTCAGCGAAGCGATCTATTTGCGCGACCCGGATCAGAACGGTGTGGAACTGAGCTGGGACCGGCCGGTCGACCAATGGCCGCACAACGCGGACGGCAGCCTGGCCACCTACACCCGCGAACTGGATATTCCAAGCTTGTTGCAGGCCTGAGACGCCCCGGCTTCAAAGGATGCAAGCGGTGGTGATCCATAGCGACGGCGGGTGTCATGGAAATCCCGGCCCGGGCGGCTGGGCCGCCGTTTTAAAGTGCGGTCCGCACCGGCGGGAATTGAGCGGCGGAGTGCCCGCCACCACGAACAACCGCATGGAATTGCAGGCGGCCATTGAAGCGCTCAACGCCCTCAAACGGCCCTGCGCGGTGGAGTTTTTCACGGACTCGAAATATGTGCGGGACGGCATCACCAAATGGGTGTCCGGTTGGAAACGATTTGGCTGGTTGACCAAGGCCCGGGAACCGGTGAAAAATGCGGACTTGTGGCGGCAATTGGATGCGGCGGCCGGCCGCCACCAGGTCAACTGGCATTGGGTCAAGGGCCATGCCGGGCATGGCGGCAACGAACGCTGCGATCGAATGGCCCAAAGGGCGATTGCCCGGGTGAAGAAAGCGCACACCCCGGCCGAACTCAAGGGGAGTTTGCGCCAGTTCCTGAGGGGGGAGCCGGCCGGTGAAGATCTTTGGGAAGCACCTTTTCCCGGCTGATTGATGACCTGAAAGGAACATGCTCATGATTTGTCAATGGTTGGGAAAATCGGGTCTGCGGCTCTCGGAAGTCGCGCTGGGCACCCTGACGTTCGATGAGGATTGGGGTTGAGGGGCGGGCCAAGACGAAAGCCGCAAAATGTTCGATGCTTCCGCAATGGCCGGCGGCAAAATGCCGCCAGCCACTACAGGCGAGACGCCCGCCGCTGCCAAGAGGAGGGTGAAAATGTGAAAAAGGGGCCTCCACTAACCATAAACGACACCGCAAGCCGGTGAAAAAAGGCCGTATGTAACGATAAAGAACAGAAAAAGAGACTGGCCGGAAGCCTTTTCCACCGTGCCAAGTGCACCCCCAGTTTTGGCGGAGTTTTTGTGCCGCAGACTTCCTGATCCAATGCCGCCAGTCTTGCAAGCCAAAAAATTATCACAAACTATTGTAAAACAATAAGTTACAATGAATATTGGAATGAAAAATAACCAAAAATAACCATAAATAACCAAAATCACAGTTTCGTTTTTTGGGACGGCAGGGGGGTGCCACCAAGCCGCCGCACCGCCCCCCGCTTTGCGGGACCAAACGGTGGTATCGCGTCCCGCTCCGCAGGACAAGCCCCAGCCCGTCCGCCACATTGGCGCGCCCGTCCAACCTTGCCAACAACATCCGGAGGCTCGGCACCTCGCCGGGCGCGCTCAAATCCCGCTTGCATTGCGGTGGGCGAACCCTATTTTCTTTTGATGGATTTGACTGAAAATTTGATCACCAATGCCAACCCGGAATTTGTCCGCCGGCATATCGGGCCGGATGCCGTGGAAACGAAGGCCATGCTGGAGCAGGTTGGTTACGCTTCCCTGGCGGAATTGATGGACGCGGCGGTGCCGCCGGCCATCCGGTTGCCGTCGCCGTTGGCGCAGCCCGCCGCCAAAAGCGAGCATGAGGCGCTGGCGGAACTGAAAAGTCTCGCGGCGCAAAACCAGGTTTGCCGTTCATTGATCGGCATGGGGTATTATGACTGCCTCACGCCGCCGGTGATTCAACGGAACGTCCTGGAAAACCCGGGCTGGTACACGCAATACACGCCGTATCAGGCGGAGATTTCGCAAGGCCGACTGGAAACGCTTTTGAATTTCCAGACACTGGTGGCGGAACTGACCGGCTTGGATATCGCCAACGCCTCGATGCTGGATGAAGCCACGGCCGCCGCCGAGGCGATGATTCTCAGCCACGGGCTCAAGCCGGACCGCAAGGTATTCTTTGTTTCCTCCGGCTGCCATCCCCAGAACATTGAGGTGGTGCGGACGCGGGCGCGGGCGCTGGGTTTTGAAGTGGCGGTGGGTGAGGCCGGGACGTTTCAATTTCATGACCAGGTGTTTGGCGCCTTGGTGCAATATCCCGACACTTTTGGCGCGATTCATGATTACACAGAGTTCGCCGCCCGGGCGCGGGCGGCCGGGGCGTTGGTGACGGCGGCGACCGATCTGCTTGCGTTGACGCTGCTTCGACCACCGGGGGAATGGGGCGCGGACATCGCGGTGGGCAGCGCCCAGCGGTTGGGCGTGCCGCTGGGTTATGGCGGGCCGCACGCGGCCTTCTTCGCCACCCGCGACGCGCTCAAGCGGCACCTGCCGGGCCGCATCGTGGGGGTGTCCAAGGATGCGCGGGGCCGGCCGGCGTTGCGGCTGGCGCTCCAGACCCGCGAGCAACACATCCGGCGTGAAAAGGCCACCAGCAACATTTGCACCGCGCAGGCGTTGCTCGCCAACATGGCGGCGCTCTATGCGGTTTATCACGGGCCAAAGGGCCTGCAGCGCATTGCCGGTCGCACCCACGCCCTGACTGGCCTGCTGGCGCGGCAACTGGCCAAAGGCGGTTTTTCAGCGAACGGCACGTTTTTTGACACCCTCACCATTCAAACCCCCGATGCCGCCGTCATCCACAAGGCCGCCGAGGCGCGGAATTTGAATTTCCGGCATCTGGACGTACAGCGCGTGGGCATTTCCTTGGATGAACTGTCGTCCCTGGCGGAAGTAAATCTGATTCTCGCCGTGTTCGGCTTGAAACCGGTGGCCGCCACCGACGCGGCGGTGGCGTTGAACGCCGGGGGGATTCCCGCTGGCTGGCAGCGAACCACGCCGTTTCTTACGCATCCGAATTTCAACCGGTATCATTCGGAAACGGAAATGCTGCGCCACCTCAAGCGGCTGGAATCACGCGACCTGTCGCTGACGGCCTCGATGATCCCGCTGGGTTCATGCACGATGAAATTGAACGCCACGGCGGAGATGTTTCCGGTGTCGTGGCCGGAGTTCGCGCGGATCCATCCGTTCGCGCCGTTGAAACAGACGCGAGGCTACCAAAAGATGTTCGGGCAATTGGAGGCGTGGCTGGCGGACATAACCGGGTTCGCGGGGATCTCGCTCCAACCCAACGCCGGTTCGCAGGGGGAATACGCGGGCCTGCTGGTGATCCGTGCCTGGCACGAAAGCCGCGGGGAAGCACGGCGGAACGTCTGCCTAATCCCGAGCTCGGCGCACGGTACGAACCCGGCCAGCGCGGTGATGGCGGGCTTGCGGGTGGTGGCCGTGACGTGCGACGCCAACGGCAACATTGACCTGGCGGATCTGCGCGCCAAAGCCGCCGCCCACCAGGCGGAATTGGCGTGCCTGATGGTGACATATCCGTCCACCCATGGGGTGTTTGAAGAGGGCATCCGGGAGATTTGCAAAATCGTCCACGCCCACGGCGGGCAGGTATATATGGACGGCGCCAATCTGAACGCCCAGGTGGGGCTGACCAGCCCCGGCTTCATCGGCGCGGATGTCTGCCACCTAAATCTGCACAAGACCTTTTGCATACCGCACGGGGGTGGCGGGCCGGGCGTGGGACCGATCGGCGTGGCGGAACATTTGGTGGATTTTCTCCCGGGCCACCAGGTCATCAATCTGGGCGGGGAAAACCCTATCGGTGCCGTGGCCGCCGCCCCGTGGGGCAGCGCGGGCATCCTTCCCATCACCTGGATGTACATCACCATGATGGGCGGTGCGGGGCTGACCGAGGCGACCCAATATGCCATTCTCAACGCCAACTACATCGCCAAACGGTTGGAGCCGTATTTCCCGACGCTCTACCGCCGGCAAGGGTTGGTTGCGCACGAGTGTATTCTGGACTTGCGGGCCTTCAAGGCCACCACCGCCGAAGACGTGGCCAAACGGCTGATGGATTACGGCTTTCACGCGCCCACCCTGTCCTGGCCGGTGGCCGGCACGCTGATGGTGGAGCCCACGGAAAGCGAATCCAAATATGAACTGGACCGCTTCTGCGACGCCATGATCGCCATTCACGCGGAAATGACGGCGGTGGAATCCGGCCGGGCCGACGCCCGGAACAACGTCCTGAAGCATGCGCCGCACACGGTCGAGGTCATCGCCGCAGACACTTGGGACCGGCCGTACCCGCGCGAACAGGCAGCGTTCCCCGTCCCCGGATTGCGCGATTACAAGTTCTGGCCGTCGGTGGGCCGGGTGGACAATGTTTTTGGCGACCGCCACCCCGTTTGTTCTTGCGCCGTGATGGACGGACACCCAAGCTAAGCCCTGAGAGCAGCACCATGAAAATTACCGAAATCCTGATGGCGGAACATGCGGTGTTCCATAATTTGTTCGATCATGTGGAGGCCACCGTCCCGCAGCTCCGAACCTTGGCGGAAGTGAAATCGCTGGGCCAGATCATCACCAAGCTCATCGAGCCGCACTCCCACACGGAGGATGAATTGTTCATCGAACCGCTCGAACATTGCTTTGACCAGCTTGGCCAGAAGGAGACGTTCCATGAGGAGCACGAATTGATGGACCAGGCCCTCGCCCAGGTGCAAACCGCCCGAAGTCTGAAAACCGCCAAGGCCCAGCTGCTGGGGGCGGTGAGCGCCTTGCGCACGCATTTCGACAAGGAGGAACGGATCGTTTTTCCCCTGGCCGAACGGATTCTGAAGACCCGCACGCTGACCGAACTCGGGGCCGAGTGGTTGAAGAAGCGCGACCACAAACGGCTTCAGAAGCAATGAGCCAGGGCGGTGTTTACCGCCGCCACCAGCGCCCGCACCCGCACCGCCAGCGGAAAATCCGAGGGGGCTTCCAGCGTCCATACCTGCGGCGTTTTGTTTTGCAGCAGCCAGAACGCCTCCGGCCACAACGGCCGGTCGGCCGGGTTCAACGTGGGACGAATGATGCCCTCCTGCGCCGGACGCCCCTCGATGACGGGTGACAAATCAATCGGACAAACCGCCGCCACCGCCGCCATCATTTGGACCGCCGGGGACGGCCGCTGATCCGGGTTTAATTCGTACAGGTAAAATCCCTGCGCCTCCCAATCCTCGTGCAGACAAAACGCCGCGTCAAAACCGGGCTGGCGCTCCAGCCAGCGGACATGTGCGGCCACCTCGCCCGTTTCCCGATGGCGGTAATCCCGGTTCAAATCCCGGCCCGCCGCGTTTTCCCGTGAATTACGCACGAAGCCCGCTGGATTCAGGCAGGGGCACAGGTGCAATTCCAGCCGCGCGGGCCAGGCATCGGCCTGGAGCAGTTGCCGCAGGGCCAGCGGACCGGCCGGTTCATCCCCGTGGATGCCGGCGGAAAGATAGACCCGCCCGGCGGGTTGGGCGACGGAACGGTGCAACGCCAGCAACTCCAAACCGTCCGTCTGATGAAACGATTCGCAGCGCCAGCCATGCGCCTGGGCGGCCGCCTGCAAATCCCGCAACACGGCGCGAATGTCAATTGTCTCGCCGAAATAGCCGCCATGATTTTTGCCCAGCCGCTGCACCCGGCGATGTTCCCCGCAACCACCGCGCAACGCAATCCCGAAGATGTACAGCGCCCGCTGGCAAAAAATGAAACTGTTATTTTGGTTATTTATGGTTGTTTTTGGTTATTTCCGGCCCTTATTGTTGTCCTAAACTGCTCGCCAATAGTGGTTTAGGAATAAAAATACCCTTGCACCAACTTTTGGTTGGTGGAGGGAACGTTTATTACCCCCCCATTGCTTTTGGGCGCAGCTTTCCGACGCCGAAAACGGCTTAAATTCTGAGTTCCCGCTCCTCCACTTCCCGCTTTTGCCCGGCGTCCAGCCGCGGGGGCAACCTTCACGCCCGCGGGTGCGCCTTGTCATACGCCTGTTTCAGCCGTTCGGTGGTCACATGCGTATAGATCTGCGTGGTCACCAAGTGCGCGTGGCCCAGCAGTTCCTGCACGCTCCGCAAATCCGCCCCCGCCTCCAGCAGATGCGTGGCGTAGCTGTGCCGCAGCTTGTGCGGCGTCAGCCCCGGGTCCAGCCCCGCAAACGCCAGATAGTGCTTCAACCGCCGCGACACCTGCAGCGGTCGGAGCGGCGCCGGTTTCCGCGTCTCGGCGAGAAACACCGGCATCGGCCCGGCGGGCACCAAGGGCAGCACGGCCCAATACGCTTGGATGGCCGCCAGCGCCGGCGCGCCCGCGGGCGCGAGCCGTTCCTTTTTGCCTTTGCCGCGCACCCGCACCAGTTGTTCGTTCCAATCCAGATCCTCCGCCCGCAGCCCGCACAATTCGCTGATCCGCAGGCCGCAGGAATAGATGAGTTCCAACACCGCCGCATCACGCAGCGCGGCCGTCCGGGAAAACGGCCGGCCACGCCCTTTTTCCTCCGCCACCTGCGCAAACAACCTCCCAGGAGCGGCCAGCAACTCTTTCATCTGGGCCAGCGTCAGATATTTCGGCAACCGCCGCTCCCGCTTGGGCAGGGCCAGATTCTTCACCGGCGACTCCGCCACCACCCCGTGGCGCACCAGATGCTTGCCAAACGTCCGCAGCGCGGAAAACCGCAATTGGATTGACGCCCGCCCGAGCTGTTGCCGGCCCAGATGACGCAGGTAACCGCGGAAATCGTCCCGCTGGAGTTCGCCCCACACCGGCGGTCCGCCGGCCTCCGTTTCATGCCAGCGGCAAAATTCCCGCAATGCCTGCCGGTAATTCCGCACCGTGCAGGCCGAGGCCCCGCGTTCCACCGTCAAGTGCTCCAAAAATCGTTTGACCAATGGATCGGTCGGGTCAGCGGATCCGGCGGCTTGGGCGGCTCCGAGGTCGTTGGTTTGGGTGGGTGGGTTCACGGTTCACCCCCGGTACGTCAGCCGGAATTTGCCTGATGGTGTGGGGGGCAGCAGTTCCACCGGCTCCAGGCGCAGGTCCGCCGCCGGCGGGAGGCATTCCGCCAGCCGCTCCCGCACCCGGGCCAGCTCCGCCGGCGAAGGCCCGGCACCGTCCGGGATGAATTGACCGATGAACTCAGCGTGTGCGGACTGGCGCATTTGGTAATGCGCGAGGCCGCCGATCCCGGCAAAACATTGGTCCACGTCCCAGGTGGTCACCCGCCGGCCGGCCCGGCCGAGCAGCACATCGCGTCCGCGTCCATGCACCCGGTAATCCGTCCCGTCCGGCCCACCGACCCTCTCGACCAGATCCCCCAGCCGGTAACGCAGCAACGGCATGATCTCATTGGTGAGCGTGGTCACCACCAGTTCCCCGATGCCCCGTGCGTCTTCCTCCGTCACTTCATAATAAACCGCGGCGGGACAGTCCCGCATCTCCCCCCGCTCATTTTCCATGAACAGGTGGCCGGTCTCCGTGGAACCGTAGAGGTTGAAGACCGGCACGCCGAACACCCGCTCCAAAATCCGCCGGTGCACCACGCTCACAAATTCGTAGCTGCACACGATGAATTTCACCGACGGGAACCGGAGCCCCCGGCGTTCACAGTACAAGGCAAACCAGGCGCCTTGCACCGGATCCACGTCCAGGAATTGCGGCGCCCAGCCGGCGGTTTCCAGCGCCATGCGCGCCAACTCATCCTCGGACAGCAAAAAGGGGATGCGCGCCTGGTTCACGTACAAGGTGCGTCCCATCGTGCGCGCCGCCAGCGAGTTCCAGTTGGAAAAGCACACCAGGCCGTTGCAGACCGGCGGGACAATGGTGACCCGGCGTGCCTCCGGATATTCGTCCAGCACCCCGGCCACGAACGCATTCAACCGCAACAGCCGCGCCTCCTGCTCATCCCACCAACCGCGCCGGAACAACACCGCCGTGCGGTCGGCGGACGTGCCGGAGGAATGCTCGATTTCCACCTCTTTGTATTGCAGCAGGGTGTCGAGATTCTGCCCCGGCAGCAGGAAGTTGGCCGGGAAGTTGTGGCGCAGCTCGTTTTTGCCAATGATGGGCAGCCGGAAAAAATCCCCGGACTGCAACGCGGCCCGGTACAACGGCACTTTGCGCCAGCGCGGCAGCCGGGCGGCCAGCCGCGCGTCCGGCGCGGCGTCGCGAATAGGTTCGGGAGCGGACAAGATCACCTCCTTACAGTGTACCATCCGGGCCAAAAATCCAATCGGAAATCTGACGGCTCCGGCGTTGCCCGTGCAACCCAATGTTGTTGGTACGGTTGGGCGGGCGCCAATTTGGCGGGCCTGCGGGTTGGGAAACCCAATGCCAGCAGGTTTTCAACCGGCATCGTGGTCACAAGATATAGATTTGCGACAGGTGGCATCCGTTCCCCCTCACCCCGGCCCTCTCCCTTGGGGAGAGGGAGAATCATCGTCAGACTCACCGTAATACGATGGTTCCAGTGGTCGTGGGTCGGCAAAAGCTGCTGGCATTGGACTTGGAAGTCCGCGGTACAAAAATCCGACAACAACTTAGGGAGGCGCCGCGCCATTCCGTTCCACCGTTCCGTCCTCGAACCCTCACCGGCCGGCCCAGTCCCGCCAGTCGGCCAGCACGGCTTCCGCCATGTCGGCCGCGGCGCGGCGGAGCCAATGGGGGCGGCGGGATTTCAAATCCCGTTCAATCGCCTTCGTTTGGGCCGGCGTGCCCAGATGGATGTTGGCGGTCTCGCGGCCCATGGCGCGGAGCAGTTTGTGGTGGTCCCGTCGTTCGGGCAGATCGGCCAGTTCAATCCGGCTGCAATACGGGGAGAGCCGGCGCAGCAGCCAGTGGCCGGGCAGCGACACAAAGGGATCGGCGGCCCGGATGGCGCGGTTCAGGATGCGGGCATACTGAATGGCCGTCGTCCGGCCCAACTCCCAAGCGCACGCCGAGGTCACCAGCGGCTTGGCTTCACGCGCGATCCAGCCGCCCTGATATTCCGCGACAACCGTATAACGCTGGCGCCCCAGGCTGCCCAGCCCGGCCTCCCGGTGGAGGACGCGGCACGCCAGGCCGCGCCGGGGCAGCGAGGCCGCAACGCTCTGCTTCAAGCCGGCCGGCAGGCCGCCGGGCGCCGCCGGCCAGGCGGTGAGTTTGGCCCAGAACCGCACCGGATCGCGCAGTTCATTGGTGGCGAGGTCCCGCAGCCACGGATGGCGTTCCGACAGCACGAACGGTTCGCCCCGGAGCGCCAGGCCCTTGGCATAGCCGGCCAGCAGTTCCTGGCCGACCTGGGCGGGCGACACCGGGAGGTGGCGGGCCCGGATGGCCAGCAATTCGCTGGTGGCCAGCCGCACCAGATCGTGGGTGTAGGGCAGGAGGGCCGCTTCGTCGAAATCATTGATGCCCCAGATCAACCGCCCCTCGAGGTCGCGCCAGGTGCCGAAATTTTCCACATGCAGATCGCCCACCGCCAGCACCGGGGGCGCGTCGGCCAGCCGGGGACAGACCTGCGGCCAGAGTTGCACCCACCGGTAATAAGTGGCCCGCAAAAAGGCGAAGGGCTCCTCCGCCATGCGGCGATGCTTGAGCGCCAGGTCAGCCTTGAGCAGCGGCAGGCGTTTTCCCAGCCACTGCTCGTATTGTTCGGTCGCGGCGTGGATGTTCATGATTCTGACCGTCACCATGACAGACGGCCATATGGGCGTCAAGCGGGGCTGCGCTCCGCTTGCCCTGCACCTTACACACATCCATGGATTTCAATTGTAACTGCCGGGAAGGTGCGGCGTTTTGTAAGCGGCGGGCGTCCCGCCTGCCGTAGCTGGTGGCATCTTGCCGCCTGGTCCTGATCAAAGCCCCGGGCTATCGGCTGCGCCAAGGCGGCAAACTTTTATATCGCGAGCCGGCGTTTCTGATAACCACGGATCTGACCACCCCGGCGGCGGAATTGATCGCCGCCTGCCTGGCCCGCTGGGAGGTGGAAGTCAATTTCCGCGATGAGAAAACCCTCCTGGGCGTGGGCCAGGCCCAAGTGCGCCATCCCCAAGCCGTCGTCCGGGCCCCCGCCTTTCTGGTGGCCTGCTACAGCACGCTCTTGTGGAGCAGCCTGTGCGTGTTCGGTGACCGGCGCACAGGCGCGTTCGACCCGTTGCCGGCGTGGCGCAATACGGAACCGGCCCGCCCTTCGACCCGCGACCTCATCCGATTGTTGCAACGCCAGGCGGCCGCAGTTTTTATGCACCCGAGGCGAAATTGAAAATTGATTGAAACGCCCCGAAAATGCGAAGCCAACCCACCATAACTTTTGCCAAACTCCAGAGTCCAACGGGCTTTCCGCAGGGCCAAGCGGACAGCAGCAGGCTGTGGGTGGAATTTGAAATTTCATGATTTGAGAAAAGGGGTAATCAGGGCCTCGTCATCCCGGCTGCTACGGAGGATTTGATGGGCCGGTGATTGTAAATTCTGGGCAAGTGGTTGGGATTGAAGGAGAAGGGTGGTGGAATTGGTGCAAGGCATTGCGGGCATGAAGATCGTGAATTTCTAATTGCCCTCCAATGGTTGCGGACCGGCGGGCGGTTCAGCCGCCGATCTGCTGGCGGATGGCATCGCAGATCAGCCGCGACCATTTCTCAAGGGTCGCGGGGTCCCGGCCTTCCACGAGGAGGCGGATCTTGGGTTCCGTGCCGGAATAGCGCAGCAGGAGGCGGCCACCTTGGGCCGTCAGATCCTGTTCCGCTGCGGCCACGAGCCGGGACACGCCGTCGAGCTGCTCCACGGGCTGCTTCTCCCGGATGCGGACGTTGGTCACGAGTTGGGGGAAGCGGGTCCAGCACTGGGCCAACCGGGAGAGGGGCTGGTCCCGGACTTTCATGATGCGGAGGATTTGGAGGGCCGCCACCAGGCCGTCGCCGGTGGTACCGTAATCGCGGAAGATGAGATGACCGCTTTGCTCGCCGCCGAAGTTGTAGCCGCCGCGCAACATTTCATCGATGACATGCCGGTCGCCGACGGCGGTGCGGAGCAACCGGCCGCCGGCCGCACGGATGGCGGCCTCCAGTCCGGCGTTGCTCATGACGGTGCTGACGAGGGTCCCTCGGGCGAGCGTTTTTTCCGCGAGCATTTCCAAGGCGGCGATGGCCATGATGTCATCGCCATCAATCAAGCGGCCCTGTTCATCGCAGAGGAGGACGCGGTCGGCGTCGCCATCGTGGGCGATGCCGAGGTGGGCGCCGTGGCGGACGACGTTCTGGCAGAGGGTTTCCGGGTGCATGGAGCCGCAATTTTCGTTGATGTTGCGGCCGGTGGGCTGGTTGCCGGTAACGACGAGTTCCGCGCCGAGTTCCCGGAGGACGCAGGGGGTGGATTTGTAGGCGGCGCCGTGGGCGCAGTCCACGACGATGCGGAGGCCTTCCAAGGTGAGGCCCTTGGGGAAACTGGCCTTGGCAAACTCGATGTAGCGGCCGAGGGCGTCGTCAATGCGCACGGCCTTGCCGATTTCCGGGGCCTGGGGCTGAATGTTCTCAATGGCGCCGCTGAAGACAAGTTGTTCAATCTGGCCTTCGATCCGGTCGTCGAGTTTGTAACCATCGGCGCGGAAAAATTTGATGCCGTTGTCGGTGTAGGGGTTGTGCGAGGCGGTGATGACAATGCCGGCGTCGGCGCGAAGGCTGCGGGTGATATAGGCGACGCCGGGCGTGGGCAGCGGGCCGATGAAAAGGACATCCACGCCGGAGGAGAGAATGCCGGCGGAGAGGGCGTTTTCGAGCATGTAGCCGGAGAGGCGGGTGTCCTTGCCCAAGACGATTTGGCGCCGCCCTTGGGTGTGCGAACGGGGCTCCAAGTTTTTAAACACATGGGCGGCGGCGCGGCCCAGTTTCAGGGCGGTTTCGGCGGTGACGGGTTCGACATTGGCGGTGCCACGCACGCCGTCGGTGCCGAAGATTTTATGGGGGATGTTCATGAACAAAAGCGGTGCGCGGAATCATTTATGAGCGGGTGGCGGGAGCATGACGCCGACGGTGGGCGGCCGGACGGAAACCAAGGTCACGCCGGCCGGGATGGAAACGTCCACGCGGCGCGGCAGATCTTTGTACGGGACAATATCGGTCAGGTCCACCATGGCCCGCACCTGGCCGGCCTGCAAGCCCGCCATGACCTCCGGGGGGCCGACGACGGTGACCGAAACAGTGCCGGGGAACACGCGAAAATCACGGACGTCCGACGCGCTGGAAACAATCAACACCGGCAGGTTTTCGAACGTGACGCGGCTCCCGGAGACCGGCCCGGCCGGGGATTGCGATTCGCCGTTGATCTGGTGAACGGTCAACCAGATGAACAGGGCCAGGAACAGGGAAAACAACTTCCAGCCCAAATCTTTGGTGAGCAAATTTCTCATGACAGCGGCTTCATTTGGCGCCGGGCTTGGGGAGCGGTCGCGGTTCGTGTTTGATGATGACCGCCGGGCCGGGTTTGTAACGTTCGGCGAACCGCTGGCGGAACCAAGCGGCAAAACCGCGGGTCCGGGCGGGTTGGACGAACACGGAGGTGAGGAAGGAGCGGAGTTCCTCCGGGGTCACCCCGCGGACCAACTGGCCCTTGTAGGCATGGGAAATCATGCCGGTTTCCTCGGAGACCACGACGATGACGGCGTCGGTTTCCTCGCTCAGACCGATGGCGGCGCGATGCCGGGTGCCGAGGGATTTGTTCAAGTCCTGGCGCTGGGTGAGTGGAAAAATGCAGGCGGCATAGGCGATGCGATCCCCCTTGATGATGACGCCGCCATCATGAATGGCATTGTTCGGAAAGAAAATAGTCTCCAACATTTCCGGGGTGGCCTCACAATCCACCCGGATGCCGGACTCGACGGCCTCCTGCAACTGGATGGTTTGTTCGATGGCGATGAGGGCGCCGATGCGGATGTCGGCCAGGCGCTCGGCGGTCTGGATGATGACCTCGATGCTCTCGCGTTGTTCGCTGGCGCTGGCGAAGAGCGGGAGGTTGCCGAGTTCCGCCAGCAAGCGGCGGAGTTCCGGCTGGAAGATGACCAGCACCGCGATGGCGAAAAAGGCGGAGAAGGTGCCCAACAACACGCGCAGGACCTTCAAATCCAGCACGGTGGTGACCAGGGTCAAGGCGAGCAAGACAACGACAAAGCCGATGACCACCGGCCAGCCGCGGGTCCCGCGCAGAAAGCGGAAGGCATAATAGATCGTCACCGCGAGGATCAAAACCTCCAGCGCGGGACGCCAAATCGATTGAATTAATTCGAAATACGATGACATCATTCTCTCAGGGCCATTACCGCTTCGGTCATGCGGACCGCCTGCACCGTCTCCGCGACGTCATGGACGCGGATGAGCTGGACGCCGGCGGCGATCGCCAGGGACGCGCAGGCCAGGGACGCGGGCAGCCGTTCCGCCAAAGGCGTCCCGAGCAACCGGCCGATGAACGATTTGCGCGAAACCCCGAGCAGCAACGGCCGGTCCAAGCCGACCAGGCCGGGCAAGCCGGCCAGCAACTGCAGGTTATGTTCGAGCGTCTTCCCAAAGCCGATGCCCGGGTCGAATACTACTTGTTCGGCGGGCACCCCGGCAAAACCTATTTGCTCCAGACGATCCAAAAAAAAGCGGCCCACTTCCGCCACCACATTTTGATAAGACGCCGCCGCCGGCATGGCGGCGGGGTCGCCCTGGGCATGCATGCAGATATAGCCGGCGTGAAATTCCGCCACCACCCGCCACAGGGCGTCCTGCCGGCGGTGGGCGGCCACGTCATTGACAATGCTGGCCCCGGCGGCGAGCGCGGCGCGGGCGACGGCGGGCTTGGTGGTGTCGATGGAGATGGGGAGTTTGGTCTGGGCGGCCAGCGCTTTGATGACGGGAATCACCCGGGCGAGCTCTTCCGCCTCGCCGGCGGGCTGGGTGCCGGGACGGGAGGAATCGCCCCCCACATCCAGAATGTCCGCGCCTTGGGCGGCCAGTTCCAACGCGTGCTTTACCGCGGCGTCCGGGGCCAAGTACCGGCCTCCGTCAAAAAAGGAATCGGGCGTGACGTTGACAATGCCCATCACCAGCGCGGGGCCCGGAAAGACGAACTCGAAATGGCGGGCGCGAAAAATCATTTGGCACCGGTGCCCCGGAATACGACGGGAATCGTCATTAATAATATTTTAAAATCCAGCCACAGCGACCAGTTGTCAATATACTCGAGGTCCAGCCGGACCCATTCGCGAAAATCGTTGATCTGGTTGCGGCCCTTGACCTGCCAGAGGCAGGTGAGGCCGGGTTTGACGCTCAGGCGGCGGCGGTGCGAAAGATTCTCGAAGCGTTTGACTTCATCCACCGGCAGGGGGCGCGGCCCAACCAGGCTCATTTCGCCGCGCCAGACGTTGAACAGTTGCGGCAACTCATCGAGGCTGTATTTGCGGAAAAACTTTCCCGCCGGCGTGATGCGCGGATCATTGGTGACTTTGAACACCGGGCCGGACATTTCATTCATCGCGGAAAGTTCGTGCTGGAACTGCTCGGCGTTGGTGACCATGGTCCGGAATTTGAAAATCGTGAACGGGCGGCCGTTGAGGCCCGACCGTTGCTGCCGGAACAAGATGGGGCCAGGCGAGGTGAATTTAATCATCAAGGCGATCAACAAAAAGACCGGGGAGAGAACGACCAGCAGGATGAGGGAGCCCAGCCGGTCCACCACCTGTTTGACCACCATCCGCCAAGAATCCTCCGGTGTGGTGCGGAAGATGAGCAGCGGGCGGCCGAGCAATTCGTCCAGGCTGGTGCGGGAAATCTGAGTGCTGAAAAAGTCCGCCACCAGCCAGACTTCCACCCCTTCCAGTTCACAGGCGCGGATAACATATTCGACCTGCTCAAAATTCGTGTGTTTGGCGCTTAGAATCACGCCAAAAACCGAATGTTGATGCAATTCGGCCACCAATTGTTGGACGGGCGTTTCCACCAGATTGACTTCCGCCACAATCACCACGCTGGGGTCGGCGCGTTCGGCGATTTCCGCACGGAGGCGAGCAATTTCGCGGTCAATGCCCACCAGAATGAACCGCCGTTTGTATTGGGCTTGCGCGAGTTTGCTGCTCATCACCCGGCGGATCATTTCCTCTTTGAGGAAAATCAGCGAAAAGCTGATCACGCCAAAAAACAACGGCACCGTGCGGGGGTTCACCCCCAGGCGAAACATGTAAACCACCAGCACCAGCCCCAGAGTGATAATGAGGGAACCCTTCAAGAGCGGCCATAAAACCGCGCTTCGCGGGCCGGTCAGCGGCCGGTTATAAAAGCCTTGGGATTCCAGCACCAACGGGGCGCTCGGAATGAGCGCAAAATAGAGCCAGAACAGATATTTTTGATACGCTTCCGGCGGAATGGGGTCCAGATTTAGCCAGTCAATCACCACCGGGCTGCCCCGGAGGACGTTCGCCAGGTAAAAGCTCAGGCCGAACAAACCGGCGTCAGCCAACTGATGCAGTTGCATCCGGATGTGGAGATTGCGGCGCAGCATGGCAATGCCTGGGTCGGGCTAGGGGCCGGCGGCGGCCCCGCCCGGTGCCCGGGGCACAAGTTGAAATTGCGGCACGGTTTCGGTGATGATGGCTTTCATCCGTTCAAAAGTGGCGTCCTCCTGTCCTGGCTCACAAAGGGAATAATAGGCCACGTACGCAAAGCGGTCCAACACTCCGGTCTGCAACACATCCCGCACCATCCACCACATCATCTGCGAGTTTTTCGCCGTGAGCCTGTCCCCATCCACATACCAATAGACATACACTCCGCGCGCGGTCCTGACCTCCCCATGCCCCTGAATTTCCAGGGTTCCCGTCAGGCGCATGACCGGCAGATCATAGGGCAACGGCTTCAACATCCGGATGTGTTCCAACTTGGCGGCCGCGTCATCCAGCTTCCAGCCCTGCCCGGTCAGACACTCCTGCGGTTTGTGGATGCTGGAACGGTCGGTGCCCATCAGCACCACATTGGCGCAGGACCAAAACCCGTCCGGGGCCGTGTACACGCCTCTTCCAAAACTAGTGTCGGTCGGCAAGGCTTGGATGACCATGTCCGGCTGGTTGGTGACCAGACAAGAGTAGCCGGGCAACCGGCCAGGCATGATCACCGCCAGATTGCGCGTGGCCGGCAGCGGCCGGGTGCGCACTCCGGGATCCCCCAGCCGTTGATTGGCGCCCGCGTGCAACAGCAGGCCGGACGTGGCGCCGGTCAGCAAAATGAAAACCACGGCCATAAAGGTTTTTTGGCGGTTCATGGAGTGAGGGGTTTGGCGCCGGCCGGTTTGATTTCTGAGGTTTTCCGCGCGGCCGCGCCGGTGATGGGGCCGGCGTCAGGCGGCGCTTGACCGGCCGGCGGGCCTTCCGATGATTCCAGCCACCGGCTCACCACCAAAATGCAGCCGATACCCACGGCAAACGTGACAAAACCCAATTTGCTTTCCACCGCGGTGCCGGCGCCTTGCCCCAACACCTCGGTCACCATGATGGTCAGGCACAACCGCACCACGTTGCCCAACACCGCCAGGGGGACCGCCAACGCCACCATCAGCAGCCGTTTCCAGGCTGGTTTAAACGCCAGAAAGCCGTAGATGGTGGTCAGGGCGAGCATGGCCATCACACTGCGGATGCCGCTGCAGGCCGGGGCGACCTCATAGGCGAACGTATGTTGGGCGTCAAACAACTGCGTTCCCTCGCGCAGCACATCCGGGGCCAGACCGAGCTGGGAAATGCCCGCCACAATGGTTGCCACCCAGATGCGCAAGCGCAGGGTGACGACCTCGCCCAGCGCGCCCAGCGGCACGCAAAAGACCAGCAGAAAGTAGGGGAAAAAAATCGCCTTCAGCCAGCCCGGGCCCCAGGCCATTCCCATCAAACCATACAGCCCGGTGAAACATCCGATCACCGACAAACGCGGCTGCTGGACGATGAAGCCCGACACATGCAACATCAAGCCGGCGGCCACCAGCCCGAGGCCCGGCCACCACAAGCCACGCGGTGGCACCGCCAGCTCCCGTCGTTTCCACCACACCAGCAAGAGCACCACAAACGGGATCAGCATCCCCTGCTCCTCATCCACAAAGGGCGAACTGTAGACATTGAACAACCAGCCGAACAAAGAGCGCGACCCCAGCACTTGGAAAGTGGAAAGACCCTGCCATTGAAACAAAGCCGTCCAGACCAGCGTCAACGCCAGAAAAAAGCCGCGGTTGGGCAGTTGCCGCCATTCTTCGCGGCACCGGTGCCAAAGCACCGGCAATGCCGCCAGGAAGGCGGCTTCATACACATATTGGGGCCATTTCTCGGTATGATATTGCGAGCAAAACGAGCAATACAACGCCCCGCTCAACAACAGCAAGTAGGCAATCTCGTGAGGCCACAAGCCCTGAATCAGCTTTGGTTTGGGCGATGCGCATTCATCTGACATATTTTCCCTTCTCTTTATAGTCCAACGGGCAAAGTGGCTCAAACAAAATCCTGAGAGCCTGTCTGAAAATTCAAAGGGGTTCTGTTTTCGCAACAAGGCCGGTATGGCAACGCGCGACGAGCATACTCTTCCCGCTCTGCGGGATGAGCGAGAAGCAACGCCGCCAGACCGGCCTT
>Ga0182030_10008144_pt1 | contig 21761 bp, 14 predicted proteins | sample 812S3MmetaG_FD_121299 | JGI IMG/M metagenome (GOLD analysis project Ga0182030, IMG submission 121299) | Permafrost microbial communities from Stordalen Mire, Sweden - 812S3M metaG (Illumina Assembly) | ecosystem: Environmental > Terrestrial > Soil > Wetlands > Permafrost | place: Sweden... | reverse complement strand
GACGGCATCGGTCAGGGCGGTTTGGCCGGGCACATTCCGTGCTTCAATAGCGGCGACAGCTTTCACAAACAACGTATAGCGCTCAGCGTAGGCCGTGTTTTGATATTGCGCCAGGAACGCGACTCGGCGCGCGATGGCCTCATCGAGGGAAGTAGACAACCGTCGTTCACCTGGATCGCCGCCTTTGGCCGCTCTCTCGACAGAGGGCAGATCGAGCGCCGCGCGTCGGCCCCAAGTGAACGCGGCCTTGTTGAGGCTCACCGCCACGCTATTCAATTCGATTGCCTGTTCAATCGCGTTCAGCGACAGCGGCAGCAGACCGCGTTGCCACGCCATGCCAACTAAGAAAAGATTCGCACCCACAGCATCGCCCACCAACTTCGTTGCAAACTCGGTCGCGTCGCAGAAATCGGCAGACCCATCCGGAACGGCCCTCGTGATCGAACCAATCAAAGATGCAACCGGCAGGGCAAGAGCGGAATCCCGAGTGAATGCGCTGGTCACAGTTTCGTGATCGTTCGCGATCACATGCCCAGACTTTGACAGCCTGCTCAAGTTGTCGGGCGCAGCGGCGACGACGAGATCGCATGCCAGCATCAAGTCTGCCGTTCCTGCGCTGACCTTCGCGGCACTGATGGAACCGGCCGTTGCTGAGATTTGGATGTGGCTCACCACTGCGCCGCCCTTCTGGGCCAAGCCCGTCATGTCCATGATCCGCACGGCCTTACCGTCAATGTGCGACGCCATGCCGATCAAAGCGCCAATCGTGACCACACCCGTGCCGCCGATGCCGGTCACGACGACTGACCAGGGCCGATCGAGCGCAGGCGTGATCGGCTCGGGAAGGGCGGTGTCATCGAGCACGGCTAGCGTAGGCTTGCGAAGCTGGGCAGCGCCTCCGACCGTAACGAAGCTTGGACAAAAGCCTTTTAGGCAGGACTGATCTTTGTTGCAGGCGGACTGGTCGATTTGCCGTTTGCGCCCGAATTACGTTTCCAGCGGAATCACGGCGAGACAATTGGAAGCGTGCGAGCAATCTCCGCAACCCTCGCAAACGAGATCGTTGATGATGATAGTAAGCCCCGGATCGGGCAGCTTGCCGCGCTTGCGTAGACGGCGCACTTCGGTTGCACAGGTTTGATCGTAAATGAGAACAGTGACGCCCTTGGTTTCGCGAAGGGAGCGCTGGACGGCGTCAATCTCATCGCGGTGATGCATCTCGATGCCGTTTGGAAGGGCATCTCGCGGATAACGTGCCGGATCGTCGGAGACAAGGACAATTTGCTTGACGCCTTCTGCGGCAACTTGTCGGCACAGTCGCCGCAGCGTCAGCTCGCCATCGATTGCCTGGCCGCCTGTCATGGCGACCGCATGGTTGTATAGAATCTTGTAGGTGATGTTAACGTTTGCAGCTACGGCCGCGCGAATTGCCAGAGAACCTGAATGGAAATACGTTCCGTCACCGATGTTCTGAAAGACATGCTCGGTGCTTGAAAATGCGGCGAGCCCGATCCAGTTAGCGCCTTCACCGCCCATCTGCGTGAACCCTTCCGTCCTACGCTCCATGGATAGGGCTAGATAGTGGCACCCGATCCCGGCAAAGGCCTTGCTGCCCTCCGGCACTTTCGTGGAAGCACTATGCGGACAACCCGGGCAAAAGTGCGGGGGTCGCGTTGTAAATTGCTCGATTGCTCCGGCCGCGTTCAGCGCCATGTTGATGCGTGTCAGTGCGGCCGACACGGCGCGGTCCTGGGTCGCCCGCACGATGCGGCCGCCTATTCCGCGAGCGATCACTCCAGCGCCCAGATCGCCATCGGACGGGAATAGCCACATCCCCTCCTCGTCATGCTTGCCGAGGATTCGCGGCGGGTTTTGCATGCCGTAGAGGTGCCGGCGAACCTGGTCCTCGACCAGACTCCGCTTTTCCTCGATGACGAGGATCTCCTCGAGCCCGCTCGCAAATTCACGGATCCCGGCAGGCTCGAGTGGCCAGGGCATCGCCACCTTGTACAGGCGTATTCCGAGCGCCACCGCGCGATGTTCATTCAAGCCCAAGTCAGACATCGCCTGCCGGGTGTCGGCGTACGCCTTGCCCACGGTGATGATACCGAGCCGCGCTTGTCGGTTGCCGAAGATCACGCGGTCCAGGCGATTAGCCCGAGCAAACTCGATTGCCGCGGGCATCTTGTGCCTATGCAATCGTTCCTCCTGCGCAAGCGGCGTATCCGGCCAGCGCAGTGAAAGAGACTTTGTGGACGGCATTAGAGCCTCGGTGTTCACCAGCCGAATCATCGGGTCAGCCGCCAGCGACTCGCTGCTGTCCATGATCTCGGTGACCACTTTCAATCCCGCCCAAAGACCGCTGGCCCGCGACAGCTCCCAGCCGATAAGACCATATTCCATCTGCTCAGCAATCGAGGATGGCGCGAGCACGGGAATCATCGCCGCGATGAGCGAAAATTCTGATTGGTGTGCGGTGGTGGATGACTTGCAGGTGTGATCATCACCGGCCACGACCAACACGCCCCCCTCGCCTGCCGAACCCGCAAGATTGCCGTGCTTTAGCACGTCGCCGGTCCGGTCGACGCCCGGTCCCTTGCCGTACCAGAGAGCGGACACGCCTTCGTATCGTCCCGGGCCGAATGTGCCCAGTTGCTGCGTGCCCCACACTGCCGTTGCGGCGAGATCCTCATTCATCCCAGGCTGAAACACGATGTCTTTGCCCAACAACTTGGCGGCGCCCATCATGGCCTGGTCGAACCCGCCTAGCGGCGAGCCTCGGTAACCCGTCGCGTAGACGGCGGTATGACGGCCCTGTGCCCTGCGGCGCCGCAGCTCCAGCATGGTCAATCGGACCAAAGACTGAGTGCCGTTAAGGTAAAAGGGCCGCCCATCGAAGCGATAGCGGTCATCGAGGGAGACGTTGGTTCTAAGCATGCTCAATGCTATCAACGGTCCCCAACTCTTCTGCCGGCATATCGGCGGTCAGTGCGTCGAGCCATATTGTTCCGAGTCCGCCGATGATGACGAGAGGCACCAGTACAAGAAAAACCCGGCTTGCAGGTAGCCCAGTGCCGAGGATTAGACCGACCATCACGGGACCGGCGATCGCGCCGATGCGGCCAATACCAACCGCCGCCCCCAGGCCCACGCCGCGAATGGAGGTCGGGTAAATGCGGGGTGCGAGCGCGTAGACAATGGACTGAGAGGCGAGGACCGCGCCGCCCAATAAGATCGTGGCAATGATCAAGATAGGGGCTTTCGGAGCAAGCAGTGCAAGCAGCGCGAGGAGGCAAGGTATCGCCGCGAAAGTGAGCATAACGATGGCGCGGCGCGAGGGGGTGTCGAGCATGCGGCTGATGCCGAGTATCGCGAAGGCGCCACCCACATTGAAGCCAATCTGTGCAGCCGCCGCCTGAGCGCGAGAAAGCCCTCGGGCGACCAGCAGTGTCGGCAGCCAGTTGAGGAGCAAGTAGAGCGTGAGGAGGCCTAAGCAGAAGCCGACCCACAAGAGCATCGTGCGCCCGCTCCAAATGGCGGCGAGAGGAGATGGCAGGGTGCGCATCGGCACGGGATTCTTAGGATTGCTGAGCGTTGCGGCGCGCCTCGCGACGCGCAGTACAAGAAATGGCGCGGATTCGGACATGAACGCGGCGATGAGCGGAGCGAGGGCGACGGGCATGATGCCGCCAATAATAAATATCCAGCGCCAATGTGCGGCGTTTACCAACAGGCTTACGAGGCTCGCAAGGGCCGCGCCCACCGGCGCCCCGCTATACAGTATAGCGACCGATGAGCGGCGTGAACCCTTTGCGTCGGCCTCAGCGCCCAGGGCCATGATACTTGGCAAGGCACCGCCTAGACCCAGTCCCGTGGCGAATCGTGCGCACGCGAGCCACGCCACATCGGGCGCAGCCGCTGTCAGCAGCGAAGCGATTCCGAAACTGAAGATGGAGGCGATGAGCACGGTCTTGCGCCCCGCGACATCGGCTACGCTGCCGCCGATGAATGCGCCGATAAGCAGCCCTAAGGTGCTGGCGCTGAACAGGAAGCCCAGCAGGCGTGAGGTGGGCGCGAATTCTGCGGTGATCCCGGAGGCGGATACGCCTGCGGCCTGGATGTCGAAGCCCTCGCATAAGGAAGCAAAAAAACACAACAGGATGGTGCGGCTGACCAGGCCGTTATGACGCGCGTTTCCCATCACGAGCGGTGCGCGAGCGCGCAAGATGCAGGACGGCCATCGCTCATTGCCAGGTCTGCGCCCAGAGTTCCTTCGAAACAAGTTTCTCCGCGACATGTGCGGTGATGGCCTCGAGCAAGCGCCGACCCTTTTTTGCGGATGCGGCGGTGGGAAAGCCGACCACGCCGGAGGTAGCCATCGCTGCGAGTGAGCGCCAACGGTAGAAGCCCGGTCCAACCAATTCTTCGGTGTGCTTGGTGCACGGCACTTCGGCGGCCGCAAGTTGATCCGTGGCCACGAGTTCGGGCCGCAATGCCATGAGCATGGAGGTCTCGGCCTCGCAGGCGTGCTGCAGGCGCTTCTGACGTTCGAGCAGCGCGGCGATGGGCTGCACTGCGGCGTGCCAGTAAGTGAACTGCACCACCGAGACTTTCAGAATGTATGCCAGTTCGTCGGCAATCACGCGCAGTCCGTTGTCATTTCCGCCGTGGCCGTTGAGGAGTACGATCCGCTGGAAGCCATGGCGCACCAGAGAGTGGCATACGTCGGTCAAGAGGGCGGAGAACGTGGCGAACTTCAGGCTTATGGTGCCGCCAAAAGACATATGGTGCTCGGAGATGCCTGTCCACAGGCACGGCAGTACGACCACCGGCGTTGTGTTCACCATGAGTCGCGCGGTTTGCAATGCGATGGTCTCCGCCAGCAGCGAATCGACCTCGACGGGCAAGTGCGGTCCGTGCTGTTCCATGGCGCCCACCGGCACGATGACGATGGCATTCTGCTTCGCGCGCTCGCGCAATTGATCAGCGCGCAGGCGCCGCCACTGAATCTCTGTTGATCGGGCGGCCGGCGACTCGCTCGGGGCCGCGCTGCTGGTGTCGCTCATAGTCTTCTCCATCGTTGGGTTACTGCCGAGGGTGAGTGTGACTGCAGTACCTCGGGATGCGGCGCTACGGGTTGCCATTGCCCGCTCTCTTCGCTGGCGTATACGGCGAGCAATGCGGATAGGGCGCGCAGGCCATCATCGGCCGAAGTGGGCGGAGGCCTGTCGTGAATAAGACTGTCGAGGAATGCGGCCAGCTGCGTGCCGAAGTGCCAAGGGGCGGTACCGTAGGAAATGTGTATCTCGCGCGGGCCGCTGCGGTCGTTGAGAAACAATTTGTTCGCGTAGTGAAGTATGCGCAGCGAACCTGCGGAACCATAAACGCGCAATGTTCCGGGAGCACCGTCCCATTGTCCTGTATCGCCCATCCAGCCGCGACCGTCCAGCCACTGTCGTGCCTCGCTGTAAGCGCCTTCAGACGGAAGCTCTGAGGGAAAAGTGCTGCCATCGTATAGAAGTGTGCCGAGCGCGCCCGATCCGAAGGTCATGAGCACGGACTCGGCGCGCGGCGCCGTTCCGGTTCGATCGCCCCGTCCCACGATGGTGGTGATGGGCGAGTCGCACAGCCAGGGAAATACGTCGAGCATGTGGATGCCGTGATCGACTAACCCGTAGCCGCCGCCGCCGGGGCCGCCGTCGGGATAATGCACGGCAGACATCGGCGTGAAGGCGTCGCTGCCTTTGCCGCCGATCATCTGTTCGGTAATGAGTCTCACCGTGCCGATGGTGCCGGCGACGATGAGGCGCCGGGCTTCCATCAATGCAGGTAAATATCGGTAGGAGGAGCCATAGAAAAAGGCAACCCGCGCGCGCTCGCACACGCTGCTCATTGCACGAGCGTCTTCGAGCGTCACGGCCATGGGCTTTTCACAGAGCACGTGGGTTCCGGCGGCCGCGCACTGCTCGGTAAGGTGCCGGTGCGTGCTTGCCGGCGTGAGAATGCAGGCGATATCCGGCTTCGCCTCGCGCAACAGCGAGTCGATGCTCGGGTACGCGGAGACTTTGTAGCGCACGGCAATCTCGTCGCGCCGTGCTTGGCGCGGATCGACTACGCCGACGATGTTTATTCCGAGGGCTTGATACGCGATCAAGTGCGGCTCGGCGACGGCGCCGAGTCCTATGAGGGCGACTCTAAAGTTGGATCGCGGGTTGATGCTACAGTCCTCGGGGACCGACACCAAGGAGGGCGCGGGCTTCGTCGACGGACGCTACTTCGTAACCCAAGGATTCGATGATGAGCTTGGCGCGTTCCACCAATTGACCGTTGGTGGCGAACACGCCGCGGCTCAAGTAAAGATTGTCCTCGAGTCCGACGCGGACATTGCCGCCTAGTAGCGTGCATTGGGCGACCACGGGCATTTGCAGACGCCCGGATCCAAGCGCCGCCCAGGCGGCCTGCGGCGGCAGCAGATCGCGCATATAAAGGAGAGTCCGGGAGTCAGCCGGCGCGCCCCATTTGACGCCGAGAACGAATTGAAAGAGCGGGTTGCCGGAGACCAAGCCCTCTGCCATCAGCGCCTTGCCGAATTCAACGTCTCCCGCGCTGAACGTCTCCAGCTCGGGTTTGATATTGAGTTCTTGAAAGCGCTTGGCCATGGCGCGCAGCGTGCGGGTGGTATTCAGGTAAACGAATTCCACCGGACCTTCGACTTGGTTGCCGGTAGTGATATCGAGCGATGCGATTTCCGGGCGGCACAATTCGAGGTGCGCCATGCGTTCATCGGCCGAGATGACATCGCTACCCGGCAACGCGCGCCTTTCGTCGGCGGGGTCTGGCAGCAAAAATCCGCCCAGCCCCGCGGTGAGATTCAAGATCACATTGACGCCGCTGTCGCGCAGGCGATCGACTGCTTCTTTGAAGAGATTGGGATCGCGGCTGCCGGCGCTGCTGTTCGGGTCGCGCACGTGCACGTGCACCACGGCTGCGCCGGCGCGTGCTGCCTCGACGCAGGCAGCGGCAATGTCCTTCGGCGTGACGGGAAAGGCGGGATGCCGAGGATTGAAAGGCGCGTTTCCGGTGACGGCACAGGTAATGACGACTTTGCGAATCCCGGGCTGCATGGTGGGCATCAAATGGTGTGCTCCGTTATTTGTGATCACATTATACTATGCGCACAATGGACTCAAGCCGGTCGTGAGCCCCTCGCCTCGAATACGCGCCCCGCATACCACGCAAGGATTCCGAGAGCGCCCCAGCCCGCGAGTATCAGCCACTCGGGCGGAATGGCGCCGTTGCTGCGCAAGAACGGCTGGACTATCGCTATGCCCACCATTGCGATCGCGCCCAAGAGCGCGGCGGCAATGACCGGCGTGCCGCCGGGTACGGTGTAGCTCGGCGGGGCGCCGTGCTGCCGGCGGCGCAATAGGATGATCAGACACAAGATGATGCTGAGCGCCAGGCATAGCGATACCATATCGACGATGGGGAGGATGGCGCTTCGCCCCGCGGCGACACCGAGTACGGTAAACGTGCCGGTGACGAATAACGCGCGGCGCGGGACGCCGGTGCTAGGATCTACCTGCGCGAGCCACTGAGGCAGAAGGCCAAGGCGGGCTTGGGCGAAAATGAGCCGAGACGACATCCATGTCATGGCACTCCATGTCTTCGTGAGCGAGATCGCGGCGGCCACCAAAACCACCGTGCCGAAGATGCCGTGGAAGCCGATGGCCCGAAACGCCGCGGCGGCGGGCAGCTCAAGGGTGGTCAAACGCCGCCATGGCATCGTGCTTGCGCAGCTTAGGATAATTCCGCAGTAGAAAAGCGCGGACGCAGCGATGGCAGCGACGACACAGGCAATGATCTGGCGCGGGCTTAAAGCGGCGCGGCGCTCTTCGATGGCATGAATGGCGGCTTGCCAGCCATTCAGGAAATACGCGCAAGTTGCGAACACCCAGCAGGCTCCGGCAAGCCAACTGCCATCCGCAGGCGCTGCAAAGAGCGGTTGAAGGTTGCGCTGATCGCCCGCGCATAAGCCGAGCGCGATGAGAAACACGCTGACGGCGATGAAGCTATAGGTGACGATGTTCTGGAAACGGATTGCAGAGCCCGCGCCGCGCGAGTGGAGCGCGGCGATGGCGACCGCGCCGCCGATGCCGACGAGAAGCGCGTCCCAGGCCACCACGGAGTTGCCGATATGGTAAGCGGTCGGCAAGGCAATTGCCGGTACGGCAGATCGCAGCATCCAGGCGAGCGCGATGGCTTCGAAGGCGCACACCGCGACCGAATACAGCGTGAGAAACCAGCCGACCAGGAAGGCGGGAAAACGCCCGAAGGTTTCGAGCGCGTAGAGAAATTCCCCGCCCGCCGCGGCGGAGCGCGCGGCGAGTTCTCCGTAACACAGCGCAACCAGGACCATGACCAGGGCGCCGGCGAGGAAACCCAGTGCGGCGCCGCCGGGTCCGGCCGATGCGAGCCAATCACCGAGAACGACAACCCAGCCGGAGCCGACGATGGCGCCGAATGCGAGCGAGAAAAAGCCGCCGCGGCCGATGGCCGTGCGTAGTGCGGAACTAGTTGGTGCGCGCAGAGGCTGGGGCGGCATTGAGTTCACTCAAAGTCTGCGCGTCGTAGAGACGACCTCCCTTCATGACGTAGACGATGTCCGCGGTGTTCTCGATGCGTTCAAGCGGATTACTGTTCAACACGACTATGTCTGCGAGTTTGCCGACTGAAATTGAACCCACGTCGCGTTCGATGCCGACCAGGCGCGCCCCATTGATGGTGGCCATGCGCAGCACCTCGAGCGGCGGCAATGCCGAGGCATAAGCCCACATTTCCCAGTGCGTGCCGATGCCCGGGTTCTCGCCATGTTCACCGACAGTGGCGGTGCCGCCGGCCCGGATGATGTCGGCCGCGCCCTGCGCGAGAATGGGAAAGGCGTAGTCCTCGATCGGCGGTGGCGTCAGGTCTCGCGGCGCGACCGATTGCAGTAAGGTTTTCGAAGCGAAGCGCATGTATTTGAGGTCGCCGGGCAAATTAGCACGGGGTCGGTAGTAGAACATGGCGCCGTCGGGGAATCCGGCGACGCTCAACGTAGGAGAATAGTTGGCGCGCGCGCGGCCGAAGAACTCGCTCACATCTTTATAGATGGGCAGGGCTGGCAAGTAGTGCTCCCAGCCGGTTTGGCCGTCCATGATCATGCCGAGATCGGTGAGCACTGAAGCGCCTTCCGCGGTTACCGAGAGACCGTGCTGCCGCGCGGCCTCGACCAACCATTGTTGCTGCTCACGGCGGCTCTGGCGATAGTTCTTGATGCTGACGGCACCCCATGCCGCGCGTCGCGCGACTTGGTAGTCCGCATCTGCGAAGGAGTTGAGTTCGAGCAGAGGACCGAACATGGAGCTTGGGGCTCCGTTGAGTCCGCCCACCGAGGAGAAAACGCCGTCGGCGGCTCCCAAGGTGCGGGGCCCGAGCATGCGGCCCGCGTCAGTGGCTTCCGCGATCGGAAACAATGTCCGGGAGGTTGTCGCGGGATCGACGATGGTGGTCACACCATAACTCAAGTCGAGCAACGATGCCGGGCGGCGCAGCGTCATCACACCGTTCGGTTCATTGGAGATATGGTCGTGCACGTCGATGAGTCCGGGAATGATGGTCTTACCCTTCAAGTCCATGGTCCGATTCACATGGCTGGTGCTGCAGGTGCCGGCGCACGCGATGCGTCCGTCGCGCACCAGCAGCGTTCCATGCTCGAAGATTCGATTGCCGTCCATGGTGATGATGCGAGCGTTCGTCAAAGCAATGGTGCTCGGGGCATTGTCGCGGACGAAGAATAACGGTACGGGAACGGCGCGGCGGGTGCCGGTGTTGACGTCGTAAGTTACATAGCTGTCGCCGGCCGCATACTCAACAGTGTGCTCGTCGTGCCAGCGCACGTACGCACCGCCGCTGAGGTCGAGGCGCGTGCGTGCCTGGCGTGCCCCGCTGGGACTGGGGTCGATCCACGGCAAAGTAACCGAGTGATTCGTGGTGTCGAACTTTTCAGCGAAGAGCTGGTAGTCGGCTTGATAAGCAATCCAATGTCCGTCAGGAGAGATCGCTGGAGCCACACCCTCGGCCGGTGCGGCGGGAAACGCGGCGTGCGTGACAGCGTTATCGCCGCTCTCGTTGACCGACATGACGCGCCATGCCCCCAATTCGAGCGCCGCTGAATCCGGGTAGGGCAGCCGCACGCGACGCTCGTTGGCGTCTGCGCGGGCGGTGAAATACAGGCGGCCGTCTTTGATGAGGGAAAGCGGCTGCCACGGCGTGCCGACTTCTGTCAGAGCGATTGGCCGGCCGGAGTCAAAGCGCACGGCTTGCCAACCGCCGGCGGCACTCCACGCGTTGCGCAAGTCTTTGGGCTCAGGGCCGAGCACTGCTACAAGTGTTTCACTATCGGAGCGCCACGCGGGCCAAATGTACTCGCCGGGAGTGTTCGATACCTGCTTTAGCGCACGCGTTTCGGTATCCATTTGCCATACCTGCCCGCGGTTCTCGCTGTTCCAGGTCGTGAAGGCAATGCGCTTGCCGTCCGGCGACCAGGCGGGTGTCATCTGCACATCACCCTTGGAATCGGGAGTCAGCGGGCGTGGCTTGCCATTCGGAAGATCCATTTGCCAGAGTCGGCCCAACGCTACAAACACCAGCTGCCGTCCATTCGGACTGGCGGTGGGCCATTGGATGTAGCGCACCGGCACGGCATTGTCGGGATCGAAAGTTGCGTGACGGCGCGCCTGCTCCGAAATTACGCGATGCACATTGGCGGTAAACGGGACGATGCTGGCGCTGCCATCGGCTACGCTTGCGCGCACGATTTTCCCGCCGACAGAAATCAGCAACGCGTTGCCGTCCGGCATCCAGGCGAAATTAGGCAGCATGAACTCCGAATAATGGGCGTGGGTATTGGTGAAGTCCTTGGTGATGGGATCGAGAAGCTTTCTCTCTGTACCGGTGCTTAGATCACGTATGAAAAGGGCGGTGCGATGCCGATACTGGTGTGGCTGCCACTCGTCGAGCGCTCGGGCGAAGGCGAGCGATTTACCATCCGGGGAAACCATCGGGGAGATTTCGGCGGCGGCGCCTAAGCTGCCGCCCGAATCATAAGCCAATTGCGGCGCCGCTCGGTTGGCTGCGATTTGATCAACGCCCGCGGAGGGTGAGGCGCCGGCATTCGCGCCGCCGGCGCGGACATCGCGGATCTCACGAGTCGAGAAATCGAGCGTCCGCAGCTTAAATCCGATCTCATAGATGGAGGCCCCGTCCTGCGCCATCGTGGACGTATAGAAAAAAAGTTGCTGTCCATCCGGAGAAATCGATGACGCATAGTATTGAGCAGCGACGCTCTGCAGCAGCGGTTTTGGCATACCGTGCATCGGCAGACTCCACACCGCGGCGCTGCGCCGATGCCACGCGCGGCCGGGCGTCGGAGCGAAGCGAGTGGCGATGATCGACTGTCCATCGGCGACCCATACCGGCGTTGCATACCGGTGCTCGGCGTCAAGGTATAGCGGGCGAGGATCCGCGCCGTCGGCAGCCATGATCCACACGTTGGCTTGGCCGGATCGATCCGAGACGAAGGCAATTTCGCGCCCGTTGGGCGAGAAGCGCGGATGCATGTTGAGCGCGACGCCGCTGCCCTGGGTCAGGCATTGGGCGAGGCCGCCTGCCACAGGCATCCGGTAAATGTGGCCTAGCAGATCGAAAACGATCCAACGGCCGTCGGGCGATGCATCGACAGACATCAACGTACCTTGGTCGGTGCGAAAGTCGATGAGACGGGAAGTTCCAGTCGCGGCCATGACGGATCGCTTGGCGCCGGATCCTTGATCGCCGGCTACGCCGCCGAAGGCGTCGGCTCGCAAAGCTGAGCCTGCGGGCGAGGGCGCGCCGAGCGACGGTGCGATAAGGGTTGCGCAGCAGAAACTCAGCGTAGCTGTAAGTCTTGTATTGATCACGTGATCACAATGCCCTATCGTAGCGCCGAAATCAATTTGCCGAAACGCGTCCAAGGGACGGAAGGAAACTGTGATGTCTGGCGTCGGAATGCCAAAATGCGCGCGAGCACGAGTACCATACTCACATCTGGCGGTGGTGTTGATCGGCGGACTGGGCATCGGAGCGCCGCACGCGGCAACCGCCCATCAGGTGCATGTTTATCGCGATTCAGTCGGTATGGCGCACCTGTACGCGGACCGCGAGCAGGATGCTTTCTATGGCCTCGGGTACGCCAGCGGCGAGGATCGCCTCGAACAGGTATTGACGCTCTATGTGGCGGTGCGGGGCGAACTCGCCGCCACTTTCGGCGCCAAGACGCCGCCACTTCCGGGCGATTCTCCCTCGGGAGCGAATAATGCGGGACCGCTGTCCGATGCAGTGGCCAGCGACATCGCTGCGCGCCGATTCCGGCTTCTGGAAACCGCCCGGCGGAATTTCCCCAAGCTGCCTCGTGCTTATCGGCTGGATTTGCAGGCTTACGTCGATGGCCTGGCTGCCTACATGCGCGAGCACCCTGAGCGCGCGCCGGGGTGGTCGCCGCCGCTCGAGCCGGCGTTGCCGTTGGCATTGCTGCACGTCCTAGTCAACGAGGCCGCGCGCGTCTGCGACGCGCGGCGCGCGGAAGATGCAAAGTCGGCGCCCACTGCGTTCATTGAATCGGCGGAACGCAGCGAGTACGGGCCGCTGGGAGGCTCCAATGCTTGGGCGATCGCGGGCACGCGCACGCCGGACGGCGGCGTCATCTTCGAATCCGATTCGCACGGGCCGATCGAGTCCTACGGGACGCTGTTTTATCCCTACCGCATCAAGGCGGCCGATCTGGATTTTACGGCGTTTGCACCGGCAGGCACGGCGCTCTTTTTCTTCGGCCACTCGCCGTATTTCGCGTGGGGGATTACGGAGGGTCCGCGATTTCCCGCCGACTGTTACCGAGTCGCCGTCGAACATGGATCTCCGCAGCAATATAGATACGACGGCCGTCTGCTCAAGATGACAGTGGTGCCGTACAGCATCGCGGTCAAGGGCGGCGCGGCGGTGACAGGCGTGTTCGAGTACACCCACCACAATGGGGTGACCTCGCCGGTTGTGGCGCGCGAGGGTGACACCGCTTTCGTGGTGAGCTACGCCTCCGCGGATCGGGTGGGGCTCGGTGCGGGGGAATACTACCGCATGGCTAAAGCGCGCAGCCGGGCGCAGTTGGAGCGCGCGTTGGCGCAGCGCGATGCCTATCCGGCCAACCTCGTGATCGGCGGGGCCGACGGTACCATCATGTACATAAGGCCCGGACGAATTCCCGTTCGCGCCGCGGGCTTGGACGTTCGCCGCACCCTCGATGGCAACCACTCGAGCACCGCCTGGCGCGGCGTACATACGTACGCGGAAGCGCTCAAGCTGATTAATCCGCCTCAGGGCTTCATCGCCAATAGCAATGTCAGTCCCGACATGATGTATGCGGCATCCCAATTGAAGGCTGGGGACTATCCGCGCTATTTTGGCTTCGATCCCGGCCAAACCAATTCCCGCGAGCGGCGGCTCATTGAACTGCTCGATAGGGGCACAAACTTGGGCACAAACTTGGGCAAAAACCAAGGCGCCCAAGTCACCATGGAAAATGCCATGGCGATCGCTATGGATGAAATGATTGCCGACGCACGCCCCTGGGGCATGGCGATCGCGCAGGCCATGCGCGAGCACGCGGAGCAGATGGCGGCGCACCCAGAGCTAGAGCAGTTTCTTCAAGTGTTGGCCGACTTCGATGGGGTATTTTCCAAGGAGTCGCGTGGCGCATTGGCGCATTTCGAACTGCGGACGGAACTGCGCGAGAAGCACGCAGACATCGTGAAGGCACTGGACGAAGACGTTAATGCGGGTCGGCGACTGTCTGCCGAGCAGCAGCGCCTACTCATCGAGGCGAGCGCGGCAGCGCGACAGCGCCTGCTCGGGCGCTACGGACGCGCCGACCTCGCGTGGGGCGACGTGCACCGAGTCGGCCGCGGCGGCGCGGATCTGCCGATCGGCGGCGGGCGTTTGCTTGACGCGGCATCGCTGCGAGCGTTGTCTTTCGCGATGGATGTAAAGACGGCGCATGAACGATTGATCGGCGGGCAGCGCGTCCCCTTCATCGTGCACTTCGGCGCCGCCGGTGCGCAATCCTACGGGCAGGCGCTGTGGGGGATCAGCGACGACCCGGCATCACCGCACTACTCGGATCAGGGCCGCCTTGCCAGCGATAAGATATTAAGGCCCATTCCTCAGACGCCAGCGGCGCTTCGGGCAGATGAGGCGACGGATACCGTATTGATGATCAAGAACAAACGGTGAAAATCTGCCAGCGCCGAAAACAGTGATCATGTGATACAGTAAATCGATGAAAACACAACGAAAATCCGTCGCGACGGCACGCCGCGCGATGGAAGCGCAGGCGAGCCCCGTGGTGTTGCGGCGGGTTCCCCCGCAGCTGATCAGACGGACGCTGCAGCACAACGTTTATGATTATTTGCGCGACGGCCTGGCGACGGGTGATTTCGCACCGGGCCAACGGCTCACCATCCGCGGTGTCGCCGAGCTAATCGGCACCAGCATCATGCCGGTGCGCGAGGCATTCAGACGCTTGACCTCGGAAGGCGCGCTGGAGCCGCTGTCCTCGGGCGCGACCCGCGTGCCCATTTTGGATTTCGAAAAGCTGCAAGACCTGTTTGAGATTCGTCTGATGGTCGAGGGGATGGCGGCGCGGCGCGCCGCAATGAAAATGACGGATGCAGAGTATCAGATGCTCATCGACGCAAATGGCGAACTGCAAAAAGCGACGCGTTTGAACGATATCACCGCAGAGGCGAAAGCCAATGAGCGCTTCCACTTCGGGATCTATCGAGCTTCGCATTCGGCGGAGTTGTTACGCATCATTGAACATCTGTGGCTGCAGATGGGGCCGTATTTGCAGTGGCTGCTGCGTCACGGTGAATGGCCGAAGAACCAGCGTCACCGAGCTGCATTCCATCATCACAAAGAGATCCTGGAAGCGTTGCGAGAACGCAATCCCGGCCAAGCTGAGAAGGCACTGCGTGCCGATCTCATGACCGCTTCCGAATTGCTCTTGGCGCTGGCGCGGCAACTGCCGCGGCCCACGCCTCCTTAAAAAAACTCGAGTGTATCGCCGGGCGGGATACCGCCGTCTATTGACTTTATCGCCCAATTAGTTTGTGATCACACGATCATAATATACGATTGATCGATTGTTCATGCGAGGGATACATGCGACATCTACATGGGTTGATTGGGATGGTCCTGTTTTCAGCGGCCCCGGCTTGGTCGCAGACCGCCGGTGCGCCTCCAAGCGAAGGCGCGGAATTATCCGAGGTGGTGGTCACGGCGCAGCGAAGATCTGAGAATCTTCAGGATGTACCGCTAAGCGTGCAGGCTTTCGATCAGGCAGCACTGACGCAAGGCGGCATCAAGAACATCACCGATTTGGTGCAACGAACGCCGGGCGTGAATATCACCGGCAACATTCCCGGCAATGCGGTCATTACGATTCGCGGAGTGGCGCCCATCGGCGGTCTACCCACTACCGCCATGTACATTGATGATGTACCGGTAACAGGCATTATCAACGGCAGCTATACCGGTTCGCCAAATCCGCGGATCAACGATACGGCATCTGTTGAAGTGCTCAAGGGTCCGCAGGGTACGCTGTACGGTGACAGCGCCATGGGCGGTGCGGTCAAATTCATCAGCAACCGGCCGGATGCGAGTTCCTTTTCGGGACATTTCAACATCGAGGGCGATTCGACTCAAAACGGATCGGGGAGCTACGAAGCAACCGGCACCGCGAATACCCCGCTCATTGCAGATAAGCTGGCATTGCGCACTTCATTCGCCTACCGACGCGATGGAGGCTACATCGACAATGTGTCGCCGTTCACCGGCGATGTAAATGGCGATAATGTGAATGTCTACAAGACGGTGGCCGCGAGGGTGGCGCTCGGAATTACTCCCGATGACACGCTGAGCATTATTCCCGCGGTGCTGTATCAGCGCGGCCAGGGTGATGATCGGTCTTACAGTACCTCCAGCATCAAAGGTCCTGGACCCGCGCCCTCCTACTTCGACACGGCGGGACTTTCGACGTTCGAGAAAATGACTTATCAGCCCGAGCCCAGTACGGATCGAATGACTCTCGCCACCTTGACGATAGAAAAGCACTTTGGCGGCGTGGACCTGACCGCGATCAGCGGCTACTTCGATCGCGTGAACTATGAAGTGACCGATGCTACGCCATACGTGCTTGGCGCTGTCCAGGGCAGCGCGCTGTTTGCACCGTTTTCGAATGTGCTCACCACCAGCTACACCACCAACACCACTCAGACCTACACCCAAGAGGTGCGGCTTGCGTCTCATGATAGCAGCGCGGCTTTCAAATGGACCGGCGGTGTTTTCTTCAGCGACGAGCGGTTCAACTTCTATCAACCCGTGGTGAGCGCAGGATTAACCGACAATCTCGCGGCGGAATTTGGGCCCGGCACAACCCTGGCGACGCTGGTGCCAGGCGCGTTGCCCAACGACAATGTGTTCCTCGGCAACACGACCACTGAGACGCACGAATACGCCGTTTTCGGCGAGGCGAGCTATCAAATAACCGAGGCATTGAAGTTGACTCTGGGCGCACGCGCATTTGCCCTTCGGCAAAGCGAGGATCGCAACGCGGACGGATTTTTCAATGGCGGCCCAACGGCGGATCATCCGCCGTCCAGCAGTTTCCATGGGGTCGATCCGCGCATTATCGTCGACTACAAGGTCACCGCGGACAACATGCTGTACGCCTCGGCATCGGAAGGGTTCAGGCCCGGCGTCGTCAATTCATCCATACCTATTGCCCGCTGCGCAGCGGATCTTGCCGCCCTGGGCCGCAGCAGCGTGCCCTCCGGCGCGCAGCCTGACTCGCTGTGGAACTACGAAATAGGATCGAAGAACAACTTCCTTTCCGATCACTTGCGCGTCAACGCAGCGGCGTTTCAGATGAACTGGAAAAAGATTCAGCTTGACGTGGAACTACCCACGTGCGGTTTCGGCTTCGAAGACAACGTGGGGGGCGCACGCATTCGCGGCACCGAAATCTCCATTGACGGACAGCTGGCCAAGGGCCTGACGGCGGGCGTCGATGTGACCTACATCGATGCCGTGATCACCAGCGCCATACCGGATGTGACGTTTCGCGCGGGCGATCAGCTCCCGGATACACCGAAGCAGTGGTTCACCGCGTACGCGGAGTGGCGGGGCGTCTATGTCGCCAATGTGCACGGCTTCGTACGTGCCGACTATCAGTGGCGGGGCGATGCCGTGCGTGATGCCAGCAGCCAGAGCACCATGGCCAATTACCGCTATGACGGCTGGTCGGTCGCCAATGTAAATATCGGCGCCGATTGGGATAAATATGAGGTACGCCTGTTCGTGAATAATGTGTTCGACAAGGATCCGCCCATCGACTTCGTCAATTCCTGGGGTCAGTGGCGTATTTCTACGCTGCGCCCGAGAACGGTGGGATTGAACCTGGGGATAAACTTCTGAAGATCGCACAACTCGGAGTATTCTTCGCGGCGGCCTTTACCTATGGAGCTTTGGCCGCCGCGGCACCCGTCACGATCGACGGTGGAAGTATTGATGGGGTGAACGAGGACGGCGTTCAAGTATTCAAGGGGGTACCTTATGCAGCGCCGCCGGTGGGAGCCTTAAGGTGGCGCGCGCCGCAGGCCGTATCGAGTTGGGAGGGAATAAGGAAAGCAGACAGGTTTCCTGCCGAATGTCCGCAACAGGGGTCTTATCCTCCGGAATCTGCGCCTGAGCCGACCGACGAGGATTGTCTTTACCTAAACATTTGGACGCCGGCAGAGCGAGCTGGGGCGAAGCCCTTGCCGGTGATGGTGTGGATCTACGGCGGTGGACTGCAGAATGGCTCTGCGTCGACGCCCCTATATGCCGGCGATGGGTTCGTCAAGCGCGGTGTCATCCTGGTCACGGTCAATTATCGGCTCGGAGTGTTGGGGTTCCTCGCGCTGAATTCGTTGAGCAAAGAGTCCTCGGCCGGAGTGTCTGGCAATTACGGGCTGCTCGATCAAATCGCCGCACTGCGATGGGTGCAACGGAACATTGGCGCCTTTGGCGGCGATGCGCAAAGAGTGACGATTTTCGGCCAATCCTCGGGTTCCATTTCGGTGAGCGCGCTGGTTGCTTCACCTCTTGCTAAAGATCTATTCCAGCGTGCCATCGGAGAAAGCGGCGGCCTATTCGAACCCTTGGATCTTTCCTCCGGCTTCTCCCTTGCGGGAGCCCAGGAAAATGGCGAGGCGTTCGCGCGACGCCAGGGCGCGGCAATGCTCGCGCAGCTGCGAGCTAAGTCACCGACGGACCTATTGAAGACGCCGTTCGATGCCCATTTCGTCGTGGACGGATACGTGCTGAAGAAATCGCCGTTCGATGCGTATCGCGCTCATGCACAAAATGACGTCGATGTGCTGGTGGGCTCCAATAGCGATGAAGGGCAACTGTTCCTGCAGAAACGAAGCGTGACAGTAAACAATTTAAGAGAAGTTCTCGCCGCGGATTTTCCGGCGCCGCTGGTTTGGCTGCTGAACCCTAAACCGGGGAACACAGATTCTGATGCACGGCTGTCCGCGGCTGCGATCGAGGGGGACATGCGCTTTCGCTGGGATATGTGGGCATGGGCGCGGCTTGCTGCGGAGAATGGAAAAAAACACGTGTTCTACTATCAATTCACGCGCGCGCCGCCTTTCACGGCCGGCGATCGGTACTTCGGCATGGGTGCAACGCATGGCATGGAAATGCCGTATGTGTTCGATCATCTCGGACAACAAAACGTGCCGTGGACCGCAAAGGATCGTGAGTTGGCGGCGGTACTGCCTGAATACTGGGCGAACTTCGCGAAAAATGGAGATCCCAATGGCTCGGGATTGCCGCTTTGGCAGAGCTTTAGGGACTCGCCGGACAAAGTGATGATGCTGGGCGACGAATTGAGGGTAGAGGCGATTCCGGACTTACAGAGATTAAGGAGGATCGATAGGGTTTATGCAACTGCAGAGTTCGCGAGCGGGCATATATACGGGTTCCTAGGGCTGGGGATTTTGGCGGTGGGTGCCACGGTGGTCGTGCTCGTCAAGGGATATCGAAGCTGGGGTAGGAAGCGCCGCAGAGGGTCAGGCGATTGACGGAATACAAGTGCCCGCTCTCAAGTAGGTATTTTCCCTTAAATGCAGAAACCTCAGGTGCGGTTAACGTATCCCGACGCAAAACTCAACTCAGCAGCTTCGGAGTCAGTTTTCACGCGCTCTGTTGACCCTGGCTGTTTTTGGGTCGGCGCATGCGGCACCCTCATCGGACGCCGGCCATTTGTACGCGCCTTGCGTAGTCTGCCATCAGCCGAACGCTTGGGGCTCGCCGGATGGCACCATCCCAAACCTGGCGGGCCAGCAAAAGAGCTATTTGGAGAAACAGCTGGCCGTGTTTCGATCGGGTGCACGTGTCGATACCGCAATGCAAATCGTGTCAGTGCACGCGACTTTTGGTAATCAGCATAACATCGCCGCGCTTGCGGGCTATCTTTCCGGTCTGGATGCGAACCCCAATCCGGTGACGGGCTCCGGAGAGCATCTCCGCGTGGGACAGGAGATATACACGCACATTTGTGCCGCTTGTCACGGCGTCGACGGTAGAGGCAGCAGGGCAACCGAGTGCCACGGATCGCGGGGCAACATTATCCTTATTTGCAGCGCCAGATCCTGGCGGCCGCAGCTTTACACAAGGAGCTCGCGCCGCCCGAAATGACCAGTGCGCTCCGGGGCATGCGCCCTCAGGAAAAGGATGCGCTCGCTGATTACATCTCTCGGCTCGGCAACTCAGAGGCGTTGCTGGATTCCAACCGTCTCGATGGTGCGGGGAAATAGTAGCGTTACAACAAGTACATCGCACGGCAACGATTCCAGGACCGACGATGCGGTGCTGCCGACGATCATACGATGCCACCGGCCATGCAATGAAGCGCCGATGACGACCACGTCGGCGTGATATGCCGTAACCGATTCCGGCAAGCAACTCTCAGGCGTTCCCATTTCGATGTGCAGACGCGCCGGGGTTACGCCAAATGTACCCGCCGATCTTTCTATCTGACCGCGCTCGTACGCATTCTCGATTTCCAATTCGTTTGCCAATTCGCCGGTGACGCTGCGCGCACCGCGCGCCAACACCGCCGGAACGTATGCGTGAATCACATGCAGATCGCCGCTCAAGTCACCGGCGAGAGATGCTGCACGATTCAAGATCTGATGATTCAATCGCGCCCCGCTTTCGCTCGTGCTCTTAGGGCCCAGCGCAGCCATGATGATCGGCGGCCGAGCCCATGCTTTCGGCTTCGTCAGCAATACCGGTACCGGACAACGGTGCGCCAGATACCAATCGGTATTTCGGAGAAGGGTTCGCTTCGCCAAGGAATGATGGTGCGTATCCTTAACGACTATGTCAGCACCCGAGCTGCGAACATAATCGAGGACCGAATCGTGCAAAGATTGGCCTTGTATGATTCGCAGCGAAACCTTGGAGCCTTGAGCGCGCATCGGACCGGCAAGAGCGTCCAGCAGACTCAGAAACTGGGCGTCCGACGGCAGCGCCTGAGCATGTAGAGCGGCGCTCGGGTCGTCGCGGTCGTACGCGGCTTTCCAGGCGACCAACTCCGTCGATGCGCCGGTACATTTCGCCAAAAATGCGGCTTTCTCGACCGCTGCTTGATGGCCTTCGGCTACCGGATTAACGACGACCAATATGTGTTTGACGGGAGTCATGCGTTTTCCTTTCCCGGCCAACGAATGCCGCAGCCCCTGAGTGCGAACCAAGCTGATGCCGGCAATCATCGTAGTAAGTGATTACTTCGCACATAAGGGCTTGTGCGTACCGGGAGCGGGCCATTGCGCAGATAAACCGGATACGCCGTATCATCGGCGCTGAACGCGATGCACGGCTATGTGTATCCGTAGTATTCCGGATACCGACGGTTCGGAAACTGCCTGATGATGTCGCATCAATAGGGGAAAACCATGTCCGCAGTCCGTCGAATTTTAGTTGCGATCAAGGACCTCGACGGCAAACACTTGCCGGCGGTGCTCAAAGCGGCGCAGCTCGCGCGGGCTTACGGCGCTCAATTGGAACTGTTTCATGGATTGACGGCACCTCTATACACCGACGGCATCACGTTGCGCGAAAAAGGATTGGGATCTTTGGAACAAGATCTGCGGCAAAAGGCGCTACGCCGATTGGAGCGGATTGCCGAGCGGCTAAGAGTGCACAGCATTAAAGTCGCCGTCTGTGCCGAATGGGATTACCCCGGCCATGAAGCAATCATCCGTCGTGCTCGGTCCACCAATGCGGACCTCATCGTGGCATCTCTCCGTCAAGGGAGCCACCGCGCGCCATGGCTCCTACGATTGACGGATTGGGAACTCGTGCGCTTAAGCCCGGTGCCCGTGCTGCTGGTAAAGAATCCGCACCCCTACCGACACCCCGCGGTGCTGGCGGCTATCGATCCCGGCCACGAGCACGCGAAGCCCCTTAAGCTCGATAAGACCATTTTGAATGTGAGCAAGACACTGTCGACGGTGCTTCGAGGAACCCTACATGCGGTACACGCCTATGCGGGCTTCCCGATGGGCAGCTATCCCGAG
>Ga0182030_10008143_pt1 | contig 21762 bp, 16 predicted proteins | sample 812S3MmetaG_FD_121299 | JGI IMG/M metagenome (GOLD analysis project Ga0182030, IMG submission 121299) | Permafrost microbial communities from Stordalen Mire, Sweden - 812S3M metaG (Illumina Assembly) | ecosystem: Environmental > Terrestrial > Soil > Wetlands > Permafrost | place: Sweden... | reverse complement strand
ATTGAACTCCATGGGCACGCGATTGAACTCCATGGGCACGCGATTGAACTCCATGGGCACGCGATTGAACTCCATGGGCACGCGATTGAACTCCATGGGCACGCGATTGAACTCCATGGGCACCCAATTGAGGTTCAAAGGCGTGTCCACATGCTTCACGAGAGTGCCTAGAAGTCAGAAACTGAATGGGAAACGTCAGAAATGTGCGCCCACGGTGCTGATGTCAAAGCGCTGGACCCGAGCGAAAGCGAGCGAAAGCGAGCTTGAACAGGCTATCGGAAAGATAGCTCGCGAAGTCTGGCAAGAAGGTCGGCGTATTTCGGTCGAAACCAAGCGAGGCCGGCGCCGAGCGCGCGGAGCGTACTTCCCGTACGCGAGCACGATCGACGCCGGGATCGCGCCGGGATCGACCGAAAGACGCCGGCCTTCTAGACGCCGGCCTTCTAGGGACGGAGATCTGCAATTGCTATTGCTGCCGTAGCGCAGAGAGCCGCCGCCACGACGATCGCGCCCACGACCCAGAAGAACAGTCTAAGGGAAACCGCCGCCGCAATGAGATGCTCGACGCCCAGCCCGCGGGTCGAGACGATCGCCGAGAGAGCGCGCCCGGACGACAGCATCCACCATGAGAGCGCTCCGGACGCGATGGCCGCAACGACAGCCCCTACTGATATCCATGTCGCGCCGCTGTATGCTTCTGCTCCGGCGACGATCAGAGCGCCGATCCCGCCAAACAGGAACGTCGAAATCCCCGCGAATATCAGCGATGAGGCTAGCCTTCTCAGGATGTCCTTGTGTTCGTCCGAAAATTCGAATGGATCGCACGCCCTCGTGTCGTCCGTCGAAGCTCCGGCGGAGAGCTCAGGCTCGGTCATGATCCAGCAGAAGACTACTCCACCAAACTCGCCGGAACTCGTCAAAGACGCCGGTCTCGACGTCGCATCAGCCAGGCGACGTCTCGAGAGTCTGCTCACGGCGATCCATCGCGAGTTTCCGAGTTTCGAAATCGTTCGGAAGGAAGGGGACGTCCTTCAACGTGCCCTGTCCGTCGTGATCGCCGTCCTCACGTTCGGTGGACAACGAAGCTATCTAACGACCTACCACACGGTACTTTTCGGCAAATTGTACGTTGCGAAGAATTTCGACCGACTGGACGACGATGCACGTTACGTCCTTCTGTCGCACGAGAGAATTCACCTCCGGCAGCGGCAGCGCATGGGAGACGTTGCCATGGCGTTCCTCTATCTTCTGCCAATCTTTCCGCTTTTTCTGGCCTTGGGCAGGGCACGCATCGAATGGGAAGCGTACGAGGCCACGCTTCTTGCGACCGCGGAAGTCGGTGGACTCGACGCCGCAAAGGCTCTTGAGCCAGAGATCGTTCGGCGTTTCGTTGGGCCCGACTACGGATGGATGTGGCCTTTCCCCCGAACGGTCCGGCGTTGGATTCGCGATTCAATCGCCAAACTCGAACCAAATTCTCGGCATTTTTGCAATTCGTCGCCACCGGTCGCCTGATGACTCCCTTTGGCGCTCCGTCCCTGCGATAATCGATCCCGCGATGGCGGTCCTCGGAATCGACCTAGGAACGACCAATACCGTCGTCGCCGCAGTTCGCGACGGCAACGTAGAGGTCCTTGGCGACGAACTCGGGCGACGGCTTCTTCCGAGCGTCGTGTCCTTCCGCGCAGATGGCGACGTGTTTGTGGGCCACGCCGCGAAGGACCTTCGAGTTGTCGACGCCGTCAATACGGTCTCGAGTGTCAAGCGGCTGCTCGGGAGACGGTGGAACAGCCCCGAGCTCGAGGCGGCCCGCGGTCGGATTGCGTTCGCGCTGAAGGAGGGACCATCCCATGAGCCGCGGGTCGCAGCGCGCGGCCACGAGTACACGCTCTCCGAGATCAGCGGATTTGTTCTTCGGCGCGCGAAGCAGATAGCCGAGCGAGCACTGGAAGAGCCCGCCGACCGAGCGGTGATTACCGTTCCGGCCAACTTCAACGAACTCCAACGTGCTGCCACCAAAGTCGCCGGCAGCGTTGCCGGCTTCGAGGTTCTTCGGATCGTCAATGAGCCAACCGCAGCGGCGCTCGCCTACGGCCTCGATCGGTCGACTGGGGAGCGGATTGCGATCTACGATTTTGGCGGAGGGACTTTCGATTGCACGCTTCTCGATCTGTCGGGAGGAGTGTTCGAAGTCCTAGCTACCGCTGGGGACACGTTTCTTGGGGGCGACGATATCGATCTGATCCTCGCGGAGCGCATGGCACAGGTGTTCCAGAGTGCTTATCGCCAAGATCTGCGCCGCGATCCGCAGGCGTTCGAGAGGCTTAGGGTGGCGGCCGAAAACCTCAAGATTAACCTATCCTCCCAGGAGAAGGCATCCGTGCCGCTTAGGGCCGTGGCGCTCGGATCGAAGGCAGGGACGACGGCTGAGCTCGAGTTCGTGCTCACGCGCACTGAGCTCGAGACCATCGCCGCGCCGCTCATCGAGCGGACATTCGCCGTATGTGAGGAAGCCCTGCTCATCGCAAACCAGCCCGTGACCGCGTTCGACCGGGTCATTCTCGTCGGAGGATCCACCAGGATACCCCTCGTGCGACGCCGCGTCGCGGACGTCTTCGGGAGCTCTCCCCTGGACCGCTTGAACCCGGACGAAGTCGTGGCTATCGGAGCCGCGATTCTCGCTTCAACCCTCACCGCCAACACGTCTCCGGTCGCAATTCCTCCACCGCCGAGTCGGGCAAGTCGCAAACCCGAGCCCTACGACGACGACGAGGTCACTGTCGCCACGGAGCTTGCGTCCCTACTCGCCAAACGGGAGAAAGCTCGTTCGTCGCCTCCGTCGTCGACGCCAGAGCAAGCGATTACGCCTGTGCTCGGAATGCGGGCCGCCGCACCATCGTTTCCGATCCCGGCCGCTGGCGATCCACCTGTCAGGCCGGTAGCAGCGCCAGCACCGCAAAAACCGAAACCGATCCCCGTCCTTGTCGACGTTACGCCGCGAGCACTGGTGGTCGAAACGGCGGGTGGATTCTGCGACACGATCGTGCAACGAAACGCCAAGATTCCCTGCGAGAGGACGCGAGCGTTCACAACATCTTCGGATCAGCAATCGCTGGTTCGCGTGCGTGTGGCCCAAGGCGAAGACCCCATTTTTGGACGGAACACTTTCCTCGGTGAGGTCGAACTGTCCGGTCTTCGCCCCGCACCGCGCGGAGAGGTTGTCATCGAAGTGCACTTCGAGGTTGACGAGAGCGGCACGATGAGAGTCCTCGCAAGAGATGCGTCCACGGGTCGAGAGGCACACGCCACATTGCAGCTCGTCGGCATCGCGGGCGCTGAGAGCGTCGGAGCGATGAAAGCCCGCCAGGCTTCCGTGTCGATCGTCGGATAGACACTCCGCCATTGGTACAATAGCCCGTCCCGAGAGTCGCGGAGCACCTGTCCGGAAATAGGCCCTCACCCCGCGGTTCACGCTATTTCACGGTCGCCCTCTCCCTAGGGAGAGGGCAAACAGCATCGCGGTTCAACGGGGGTGAGGGCAAATCTCTGGGGCAAGTGCGTTCTCGATGACCTTCGGGACGGGCTCTAAGCCGGGGTTTCGAGCACGAGATGAGTGCAAGGCGGGGCGATAGCATTTGGCGCCCCGGAGCCTGCTGGGCCACGTTTCTGTGACGAAATTCGTTTCGAGCTCGGCGCCGAGGATTGTAAGCCCCGTGCTAGTCTAGACGTTCGGGCAAGAGCGATGACCGCGTCAGTGGACTCAAAGGCGCAGCTCGGGCCAGACGAGCGCGTCCCGTGCGAACATTCAGAGTGTTGCGGGGGCTGTCCGCTCATCGACCTCCCATACGGCGACCAGCTGTCCGTCAAACGTGGCCGAGTGGTCCACGCGATCGGGCGATGCACGTCGCTCGCGCGCGTGTACACCGAACCTGTCGCTCCTGCGAAACCGGGCATCAGATACCGCACGAGAGCGAAGCTCATCGTGGCGAGCGGTGGGAAGATCGGCCTGTTCGCGAAAGGGGGCGGGCACCAGGTCGTCGACATTCCCGGATGTCGTGTCCTCGCGCCGAGCCTGAGCCACGTCGCGGCCGTATTGCGCGCCCACCTGGCAGCCGCTGAGCTTCGCGATTCTGCGCTGGCGCCCGTGGATTCGTCCGACAGAGGCTGGCTTCGAGCTGTCGACCTGCGCGAGGTCCGCGACCGAGATGCGGTTCACGTGCTCGTCACGTTCGTTGTGCAACGAGAGAGAACGACCAGCCTGGAGCCACTTCGCCAGGCCGCATGTGAATTGATGCGCGACGCCCCGCTCGTCGCAGGCGTCGCATGCAACTTCCATGAGGGCGAGGCTCCTCAGATTCTCGGCAGTGAGACCGTCGCACTTGCAGGCGCGACGACGCTGCCTGACCGCATCGGTTCAGCCGTCCATTTCGCGAGCTTCGGCTCATTTACGCAGACCCATCGCGAACAGGCAGCTCTTGTGCACGCTCTGCTCGCGGAGTCTACGGGAGCCCGCGTACCTCGGAGAGACGGAACCAAGCGGCGAATTCTCGACCTCTACGGAGGCTCGGGAGCCATCTCGCTGAGCCTTGCCACCGCGGGGGCATCGGTGACCATGGTCGAGTCGTTCGGACCGGCTGTCGCCGGGGCACGAGCCGCGTCCGCCGCGCAACATCTCGATGTTCAGGCCGAGGTCGCGGATGTCTCGAGCGCGCTGCGCGCTCACGTCGAACGCCACGAACGATACGATGCGATCATCGTCAATCCCCCGCGTCGAGGAACGAGTCCGCTCACTCGCGAGCTCCTCGCGCGACTCGCGCCAGAAGTCATCGGGTACGTGTCGTGTGATCCGGACACTCTCGCACGAGACCTCGATCATTTAGCGCATCTCGGATACGCGGCGACGTCGGTGTGGCCGATCGACATGATTCCAATGACCGACGAAGTGGAGACCGTTGCGATCCTGCGCCGGGCGCCACCGGCGTCGGCCCGAATTGTGTTTGCCGATCGAGACGTTCTCGCGGTCGAAAAGGCTCCGCACGAGCCCACGAGCCCTCGCGAGGGCGCTATTTCCCTCGTCGATCGCGTCCGCCGAATCGCTGGGGCCGAGGGTGCCGTTCCCGTCGGAGAGCTCGACGTCGGGACCAGCGGGCTCGTGATGTTCGTTCGAGACCCGGCAAATCTTGAGGCGTGGCAACAAGCGTTCGCCGCGGCTGGGAGCCGACAGATCTTCGTCGTGGGGGTAAGGGGCCTGACACCCACGAAGGGAACGATTTCAAGGGATCTGCGCGACCGTCATCGCGTCATCCCTGCGCGAACGCGTTACAGACGCCTGGCTTTCGCCGGAGGCCACAGCATTCTGCGAGTCGTCCCCCATCCTCCAGGGGCGTATGCCATTCGGCGCCACTTCGCAGCGGTCGGGCATCCCGTCCTCGGAGACTGTCGCTTTGGGCACGAAGCGACGAATCGTTTCTTCGAAGAGAAATACGGACTCGATCGCACGTTCCTTCACTGCGTGCGACTTGAGTTCGAGCACCCCGTAACTCATCGACGGCACGTGGTCGAGACCCAGCTTCCCGCCGATCTTCGGATCGTACTCGAACGCACGAACGGCACCGCTACGCTCCGTTTTCTCGAGCAGACGAACGCGCTCGGAACATCCGGCACTTCCCACCTTCCTCCAGCGCCTGACGAAGTCTTGGACGAAGGCAGCGCCCTTGAGCTTGACTCCGGCAGCCCCAGTCTCCGCCCTCAAATCGTCGGCGACGACGACGTCTCCAACGGATAATCCAGGCGTGACGGCTCCCGAATCGCTGCGCGAGCCACGGTCGACGCGAGAGACAGACCTAGCCGAAACTTGGCCGCCCAACCGATAGGTCTTCCAACATACCAGAGCGCTCCAGCCTCGCAGGCTTGGCTGTGCCCGGCCAGCCAGTGTCGCCACACGCGCCCTCGATTGCCGTATACCCTCTCGGCCAACCACGCACTTTGTAGAAGGTGCCGCCCGAGGCGATGGCCTAGGACACCTTCTGCATACCGTTCGAGGTTGCCTTCTCCGGTACGTGCCGCCTGCGCCAGCGATCGCGCTGCGATACCGCCCATGACAATGGCTTGAGCGATCCCCTCACCTGTCGTCGCATCGATCCCAGCGGCTTCCCCTACCAGCGCCACCCGCCATAGTGTCAATGGCGCACCGGACATGAACGGTCGCGTGCTGTAGGCTCTCAGAGAAGAAACCTCGCAATTGATCCCACGCTTAGAGAGAGATTCGAGAAGATCCTTCTTCAGATTTCGCCGCGGCACTGAGTTCGAGTGATAGATGCCTCGGCTCACAGCCCCGTAGGCACCTTCCGGAACCGGAAAGTCCCACACGTACCCGTTGACCCCTCGATCTGCAATGCGAAGATCGAACACGCACATTCCCGCGCGAAGCGCCTCGTCCGCTGCGGTCAGTGGCGTTTCGAGCACGAAAAGATGGCCGCGGCGGCTGTGCTCGCGGACACCCAGTAGCTTTCGGACAGAGCTCCCGACTCCGTCGCACGCCGCGATAAGGCGAACGCGGAGAAGGCGGGAGGGAGTCCTCAAGCAGAACCCTTCTGCGACGCGAGTTAGCTCTACGATAGGCTCGCCATCGAGCGCGACAACGCCATCTTGACGGGCGGTATTCCACAGGCTCTCGTCAAAGGCGGACCGGCGGATGACTATGCCGAGGGACGCTCGATGTTCGGCGGACCGCTCGGCGGTCACCACGCGAAGGCCCCTCATCGGGACGAACGGCACACCGATCGAGACGCCGAGAGCATCAAGTGCGTCCAAACCCCACGAACTCACCGCGCCTGCACACGGCTTCTCGCGTGGATGCACAGCCTTCTCGAACATGACGATGCGCAAGGGACAAAAGCCTTCACGGCGCACAAGGTGGAGCGCGGTGCTTGAACCGGCAGGACCGCCCCCCACAATCGCAATGTCGAAGTCCCACGTCATGACCCCGTCAGCCTCACCGCACCCGTCTCTGCGCAAAGAATATCGAGCAGAGCATCAAGCTCCGGGCCTCGTCCGATCGGAGTCGCAACCGTGAGGTCTCCACCCCGCTCAGCAAATACGGCCGCCAAGCCCTCGCTCGCCTCGATGACGCCTTTGATGAAGACGACCTGCTTCGCGTCGACGAGGATTCGGCGCACCAACATGCCGTCACCAATGCATGGCATCACTGGCCTGCGGCCCATCGCCGGGCAGACTATGCGCAGCGTGACTGCATCGCGAGCTCGCCGGACCAAGACGGGCGCCCGCCGCATCAATTTAACCAGAATGTCGTGGTTAACATGGCTCCAATTCGGCGCTACTGTCCGTGGTGCATATGATCCAAGACGTCCAAAATGAGCTCACCAGCTCCGTGGGGAAATCGCACGACGCGCTCCGTCGCGACCTGACGCGCTTGCGCGCCGGGCGCGCGAACGCCAGCCTGCTCGATGGAATCCGTGTGGACTACTATGGGACGCCGACTCCTCTCGCGCAAATGGCTCATATCAACGTTCCGGAGCCGCGCCTTTTGGTCGTCAAAGCGTGGGATAGAAGCCAGCTCAAAGCGGTCGAAAAGGCGCTTCGCGAGAGCGACCTCGGGCTCAATCCTCAAGTGGATGGGGACGTCGTTCGAATTCCGCTACCCCCGCTCACGGAGGAGCGCCGGAAGGAATTCGTCAAGATCGCTCGCAAGCAAGGTGAAGAGTGCAAGGTGGCGATCCGGAAGGCTCGACATGACGCGATCGATACCCTCGCGCAGATCGAAGTCGACGGTGCGTCGAGCGCCGACGACGTAGAACGTGGAAAGAAAAAGGTAGAGGAGACGATTCAGGACGCGATCAAGCAAGTCGACGCGATCATCTCTGCTAAAGAGAAAGATATTCTCGAGGTGTGACCTGGCAGAGTGACCGGACGAGGTCGCTCGGAGGTTGCACTTGACACCACCCACTCCGGATGAAACGCTTTGCGAGAGGTTGCGCCTTGATGCGTGCCGTGGCTGCGGGGCGAAGCGATGTTGGGCTCCAGCGCGAGCACAATGAAGATTCGTTCGTTGTTCTTAGCGAGCATGATCTGTTCGTCGTTGCCGACGGGATGGGGGGCCATCGCGCGGGAGATGTCGCCTCGCGAATTGCAACTGAAACGATCTCGGAGTTCTTCCGGACGACGGCCAACGAGGACGTGACCTGGCCGTTTCACTTCGACACGAATCTGAGCGAGGAAGAAAATCGATTGCTTACGGGCATTCGAGTCGCGAATCGCCAGATATTCGAAAAGTCCACTCGTTCCCGTGAGTACCACGGAATGGGAACGACAGTGGTTGGAGCGATGTTCAGTCCGCGAAAGCAACGGCTCTACATCGGCCATGTGGGAGACTCGCGATGCTATCGCGTTCGCGAGGGAGGGATTCGGCTTCTGACTAGGGACCACTCCCTCATTAACGATTACTTGCTCGCGATGCCGGACTTGACCGAGGCGCAGAAGAGTGAGCTCCCGAGGAACGTCATCACCCGAGCTCTGGGCATGCAAGATCACGTCGTCATCGATCTGCAACACGACGATCCGAAATTGGGGGACGTCTATGTCCTGTGCTCCGACGGATTGAGCGGAATGGTGGGAGACAACGATATCCGGGATATCGTCATCGGCTCTCTTAGCACCGACGATGCCTGCCAGCGGCTCATTGCCGAGGCCAACGACCACGGTGGCGAAGACAACATCACAGCCGTCGTCGTGACGTTCGAGGAAGCTGAGGACAGTCCAAAACGGCGGAATGCTGACCACGACGAGGCAGAGCGGAGCCCGGGTGTGATGAACGCAAGCGGCGCGACCCACCGATCGCTTGACCGCCTTCGTCGCAGCAGCTAAGCCGGCGCACCTCATGGTCAAAGCCATCTTCGCGGTGCTGGGCGGCTTCTGCGTCCTCGTGATGGGGACGCTCTCCTACGCGGGAATCGCGTTGCTCATGGGCATCGAGAGCGCATGCATCCCCCTGCCGAGCGAGCTTATTATGCCCTATGCGGGGGCCCTCTCGGATGCGTCGATCGCGCGGGAGCTCAGCTCACAATACGGAGTGACACTGCCCGTCTTCAATTTGTTCTTTGCGGCCATCGCAGGCGCAATCGGATGCAATCTCGGGTCCGAAGTCGCCTATTGGGTCGGAGCCAAGGGCGGACGCCCCGCTATCGAGAAGTATGGTCGCTACGTCCTCGTCTCGAAACACGAACTCGAGATCGCCGATCGATGGTTTGCCCGCGGTGGAGAGTGGATCATTTTCGCAGCTCGACTGCTTCCGGTGGTGCGAACCTTCATCGCCTTTCCGGCCGGCGTCGCACGAATGAACCGAACGAAGTTCCACGTTTATACGTTCGCCGGGTCGCTCCCGTGGTGCTTTGCCCTCGCCTTCGTCGGGCGCCAGCTCGGGCTCAACCTGCTCGATGAACATTCGGTGCTCAAGACCTGGATGCACCGGCTCGATGCGGTCATCGGCGTCGTCATCATCGTAGCGGTCGCGTATTTCGTTCGGTCGCGGGTTAACGTCTACAAACAATATCGCGCGACTCCGAAAGCGGAGTAACGGTCGGAAACGACGTCGAACTCGACAGCGGGTGGGGGTAATATCGATCCATGAGGCGGAGCTTCGTTCAAATTCCGGAGATCGTGAGGATCGAGCCAGGCGCGCTGCATCGCGTCGGCGCGGAGCTCGCCCGAGCCGAACACCATCCGGTCATCCTGCTTCAGAGCGCCGGACTCATTCCAGAAGCTCTCGAAAGCGTCGACCAGAGCCTTCGCAGCGTGGGAATCTCCGTGTCACACCGGGAAGTCATCTCCGACGCCACCGTCGACCGAGCATTTTCCATTGTCCAGTCGCTGCCTCCGCAGGGACGTGCGGTCGTCGGCCTCGGCGGAGGAAAAGCTCTCGATACCGCCAAGTATGTCGCGATGCTGACCAACCTGCCCTACTACGCCGTGCCGACATCCCTCTCCAATGATGGATTTTGTGCTCCGCAGTCGAGTCTCGTTCTCGCAGGTCGAAGGCGATCCCTGCCGACCGGGATGCCGTACGCAGTCGTGGTGGACACAGATATCTGCCAGCGTGCTCCCCTTGAACTGTGGTGCTCTGGGGTCGGAGACCTTGCCGCGAAGCTATCCGCGGTCACCGATTGGCGGCTCGCTCTCGCGACGCGCTCCACTCCTATGAACGATTTTGCGGCGTTGCTCTCCGATGCCACAGTATTTCAGTTCATGGGACGCCCCGTGCGCGACACGGAGGGGACTCGACTGCTGGCGACTTCGCTGATGCTGAACGGAGTCGCCATGGAGATGGCAGGCTCATCGCGACCTGCGAGCGGCAGCGAACACTTGGTCTCCCATGCGCTCGACAAATTGACCGAGCGCCCTCACCTGCACGGACTGCAAGTCGGTGTTGCCACATTCATCTCCGTGAAGCTTCAGGGGGGAGAGGTGTCGCGATTGCAGGCTCTGTTCACCACGACTGGTTTTTGGGACGTCGTGGCTAAAGCTCCCTTTGATCGAGCGGAATGGCTCGAGGCCACGCGCCTTGCACCAACGGTCAAGGACGACTTCTTTACGGTGCTCTCCACGCGAGACTGCCTACCTGAGGTCGAGCGCATGCTTGACGAAGACGAATGTTTGCGGCGATGCGTCGTGTGAGAAAGAGCCCGTCCCGAAAGTCATCGAGAATGCACTTGTCCTCGAGATTTGCCCTCACCCCCCGCTGAACTGCGATGCTGTTTGCCCTCTCCCGAGGGAGAGGGCGACCGTGAAATGGAGTGAGCCGCGGGGTGAGGGCCCAATCCCGGATAAGGTGCTCCGCGATTTTCGGGACGGGCTCTAACTATGAGACGACAGTGTTCTCGCCGAAATTGACCGATCACTCACGGACTGGTGATTGGCCGGCGTACAGGGAGCTCACACATGTCGCTTGAGGTGGTACTGTCACGCCAAGCGTAGCCGGAGATCACATCCGAGCTCACGCCCAAGCGGCCCCCAGCCCACGCAACGTCCAGAAGCGTTCGGGCGTCCAAGTCATCGTCATCTGACCTCGTGCAGTTGCTTTCATGTGGATAGTCCGCCTCGCTCTTCGTCGCCCCTACACTTTCGTCGTCATGGCGTTGCTCATTCTGCTCGGCGGAATGTTCGCCATAGTGGAGATGCCGACCGACGTCCTCCCGGAGATCAACATCCCGGTTGTCGCGGTCGTCTGGCAGTACAGCGGCCTTGGCGCGGACGAGATGGAGCAGCGCGTGACAACCGGCTACGAGCGCGCGATCACGACGACCGTCAGCGGAATCGAGCACATCGAGAGCCAGACGCTCAACGGCCTGAGCATCGTCAAGATCTTCTTCCATCCGGGAACGAGCGTCGACGCCGCAACGGCCCAGGTGACGGCCATTTCGCAGACTGTCGTCCGCAGCTATCCCCCCGGAATCACGCCTCCCTTTGTCCTTCAGTACAGCGCGTCGAATGTCCCGATCCTTCAGGCGTCAATCCATTCCGACACGCTGAGCGAAAAGACTCTGTTCGACCTCACGGTCAACGTCCTTCGCACCGGACTGGCGACTGTGCAGGGCGCGCAGATGCCCTGGCCCTTCGGTGGCAAACAGCGCCAGATCATGATCGACATCGATCTGCCGCGCTTGTACAGCCTGGGGCTGACTCCCAGCGACGTGAGTGACGCGCTAAACGTGCAGAATCTGATTCTTCCGTCGGGGACGGCGAAGCTCGGGGGCCAGGAGGTGAACGTACACCTCAATAGTAGCCCCGAAATCGTGCGGGAGATCGCTGCTCTTCCTATCAAGACCGTGCGAAATGCAACGATCACGATCGCAGACGTCGCACAAGTGCGTGACGGATTTGCGCCGCAGACCAACGTCGTTCGCACCAACGGGCGTCGTGGCGTCTTGATGACCGTTCTCAAGTTGGGCGGAGCGTCCACTCTCGACATCGTTTCGCGCGTGCGACAAATCGTACCGCGCCTTCTCACGACGCTGCCCAAGGACTACGGTCTGGATTTTCTCCTCGACCAGGCCGTGTTCGTGCGCGCGGCGGTCGGCAGCGTCGTCAAAGAAGCGGCGACCGCAGCGGCGTTGACCGGTCTGATGATTCTGATTTTCCTCGGAAGCTGGCGCAGTACTCTCATCGTTGTCGTCTCGATTCCGCTGTCGATTCTCACTTCGATTGTCGTTTTGGGCGTGCTCGGCCAGTCACTCAATCTGATGACACTCGGCGGCCTTTCCCTCGCGGTTGGAATGCTTGTCGACGACGCCACCGTCGAGATCGAAAACATTCACCGGAATATCGCCCAAAGAAAGCCTCTCATTCGCGCGATTTTGGACGGGGCAAGTCAGATTGCCGTACCTGCCTTTGTCGCGACTTTATGTATCTGCATTGTCTTCGTGCCAGTCGCGTTCATCTCAGGAGCGGCACGGTCACTCTTCACTCCGCTCGCCATGGCTGTCGTCTTCGCGATGATGACGTCGTATCTGCTCTCGCGGACACTTGTTCCCACGCTTGTCCATCGTTTGCTGGGTCCGGAGGTCGCTCGCTATGCCGGTGCGCCGAAGTCCACGAACGTCATTTGGCGAATTCATGAGCGCTTCGACGTCCACTTCGAAAATACCCGACGAGCCTACGGAGGCCTTCTCGATTGGGCGCTCGATCACCGCGCAAGAGTCGCCTTCGGCTTCGTCTCATTCGTAGTGATATCCTGCGCGGCTATCTACCCGTCTCTCGGACGGGACTTTTTTCCCGCCGTCGACGCGGGTCAAATGAAGATCCATGTGCGAGCGCCTCCCGGCACACGCATCGAGGAAACCGAGCGCGAGTTCGGACGGGTCGAGGATGACATTCATGCGGTCATTCCACCTGACGAGCTCGCGACGATGATCGACAACATCGGAACGCCTATCAGCGGAATCAATCTCATCCTCGGAGATCCGTCGATGATCTCGCCCGCAGACGGAGAAATCCTCATCTCCCTAACACCGGACCACCGCGGCAAGACGGCAGACTACGCCGCCAAGATTCGGCACCGATTGGCGAGGGACTTTCCGGCGGAGGAGATCTTTTTTCTCGCGCCTGACATCACCAACCAGGTTCTAAACTTCGGATTGTCGGCACCTATCGACGTTCAGCTTGCCGGTCCGCTCGGCAATGCGTCAGAAAATCTGGCGATTGCCCGGCGCTTGCGCGATGCGATGTCCCGTGTGCGCGGTGCCGTGGATGTTCACCTGCAACAGGTCGTCGATGCTCCGGGAGTCAAGATCGACGTCGATAGAGTCGAGGCAAGCCAGCAGGGGCTCACGCAGCGAAGCGTGGCCAATAACCTCCTAATATCCCTCAGTTCGAGCGGACAAGTATCGCCCAACTTCTGGCTCGATCCCAAACGAGGAGTTCAATACTTGGTTGCCGTTCAGACGCCGCAATACAGCGTTGATTCGATGCAATCTCTCGAGAGTATTCCGATCGGTAGCGTGGGCCCGTCCGGCGGAATGCAGCGCCTAGGGAATGTGGCTACTCTCGTGCGCGACAGCGCCACCGTAAACATTACGCACACCAATGTGGCACGAACATTCGATGTGCTCGCCGGTGTCCAAGGGGCGGATCTAGCGAGTGTTGCGGGAGCAGTCGAATCATTGGTAGCTGCAGAGAAGCCTGCGCTGCCCCGTGGGACATCGATTACAATCCGCGGTCAAGTCGAGAGCATGGAAGCAAGTTTCCGGGGTCTATCCTATGGAATCGTCTTTGCAATAGTGCTCGTCTACTTGCTCTTGGTGACGAACTATCAGTCCTGGGTTGATCCGCTGATCATCCTTGCGTCGCTTCCGGGCGCGATCGCTGGCGTGGTCTGGAGTCTGTTCGTCACGTCCACGACACTCTCGGTTCCGGCGCTGATGGGCGCGATCATGAGCATCGGAGTCGCAACGTCAAACAGCATTCTGCTGGTCACTTTTGCGAACGATCAGCGAGCTCGCGGCTTCGATGCGAGGCGAGCGGCATGGCTTGCGGGAGTCACCCGATTGCGGCCCGTGGTAATGACCGCGCTCGCGATGATCTTGGGGATGCTCCCGATGTCCCTCGGGTTCGGTGAAGGGGGGGAACAAAATGCTCCGCTCGGGCGGGCCGTCATAGGGGGGCTGACGCTCGCAACCGGTGCAACCCTGCTTTTCGTACCGGTCGTCTACACCGTGTGGCGTCACTCTCCGCCACGGCCACCCATCTTGCTGGAGGGGTACGAGAATGCAGCCTGATAGCGCAGCGGAGATCGGCGATCGAGACGACGAGAGCGCCTTTTCTCCTGAACCTTATCGACCGACTTCCCGTCAGCTACTCTTCGGCCTCATCGGTTTTCTCGCTGTTCTTGCCCTGCTTGTAGCGACCGGCGTCGTCCCGCGCATGATAGCCCGCAGCACGTCCGACAAAGAGTGGGCGAACTCCTCGGCTGATGTTCCCAGAATTGCAACGACCATCGCGACACGAGCGGCTCCCTCTCGAACGGTGACGCTCCCCGGCTCGCTCCAGCCCGTTCAGGAAACAACCGTCTACGCCCGCACGAATGGCTACGTCCGCAGATACCTGGTGGATATCGGAGACTCGGTAAAGACAGGGCAAGTGCTGGCAGAGATCGACGCCCCGGAGATTGACCAAGAACTGTCGCAGGCAAGGGCGTCAGGCAATCAGGCGGGTGCGGTTCTCGAGCAGGCTCGCACGCGAAGTGAACTCGCCCGGGTCGAACTGAAAAGGTATGCGACCCTCGCTCCATCGGGGGTTGTCTCGGAACAAGAAACGGAAGAGCATCAGGCCGCTCTAGATTCGGAGCAAGCCAACGTTCGAGCGGCGCAAGCCTCGCTGATGAGCGCCGCAGCCAACGTCCGTCGCCTCCAAGACCTGCAGAGGTTTTCCGTGGTCACCGCGCCCTTCGATGGCGTGGTGACCTCTCGCACCACGGAATTGGGCCAGCTCGTGACTTCCGGCCTTGGCGCAGGACAGGCACTCTTCAAGGTTGCCAAAGTGGACACGATGCGCGTCTTCATCAATGTTCCGCAGCTCTACGCGCCGTCCGTGCGGATCGGTGCGACAGCCGATGTGAGCCTTCGAGAGTTTCCGGGCCGCACGTTTCAGGGGCTGATAACTCGCACTGCCAACGAACTCGATTCGGTCGCGCGCACGTTGATGACTGAGATTCGCGTGGACAACGCCTCGCGCACTCTAATCGCGGGGATGTACGCGACAGTCTCTTTCCGGGCTGACCATATGGACACTCCGCTGGTGATTCCGGCGACGGCAATCGTCACCAGCGCGGAAGGCACGCGAGTCGCCGTCGTGAACGGCGGCAGGCTACATTGGAAAAAGGTCGTTATCGCTAGCGACGAAGGCGATGAAGTCGCTATTTCATCGGGCCTCGAAGAGTCTGACGCGATCGTCGTGCGCCCGAGCGATCACCTCGGCGAAGGAATGCGGATAGAGTCAGCTGCCGCTGCCGGGAAGCCGTGAGGCCAAGCGATGATGGCGCCCGGACTTTGTTTTGGAGGCATACTTACGCTCATCTCGATCTCATCTGGAGTTCGCGCTGAGGTGGATTCCGCGTCCGGAGGAGGGGGACGGATCACCGAGCGAGCGACAACCTCGCCACGGATGAGAAAGATCGGATTGGAGGAAGCGATCCGGGGAGCTCTCTCTAGAAATCCGACCGCCATCGTGGCGAACGAAGAAGTACGTCGTGCGCAAGCGGTTCTCGAAGAGGTTCGCTCGAACGCACTCCCGTCGCTGAGCGGCAACCTTTCCTATATCCGGCTCGATCGGGATCGCACGCAAGGCGGGACTCTCGTCTCGGCGAAAGATCAGTTCAATGCGAACGCGGTGCTCACGGTGCCCCTCGTGATGCCGAAGTCTTGGGCGCAGTGGTCGCATTCGGACGACGCCATCGACGTCGCGAAGGCCTCGAGAGCCGACGTGATGCGTACATTCGCGGTCGCCGTAGCACGCGCCTATCTCGCAATCGTGGCACAGAAACACATTGTCGACGTCGCAAAGCGTGCACAAGAAACTGACCGGCTACACTTCGAGTTTGCCCACGAACGCTATTCCGGTGGTGTAGGAAATCGCATTGACGAGGTACGCGCCGAGCAACAGCTCCGCAGCGACGAGGTCAACGTGGAGCAGCAATACGCAAACCTCACACGGGAGCGTGAAGCGCTGGGAGTTCTCGTCGGCGTCGACGGTCCACTCGACGTCGAGGATCCCAGCATCGAAGCCGTGGTGAACGAAGAGCAAGCCTCCCGTGAGGCGAGCCACCGCTCGGACGTAGTGGCTGCCAACGCCAAGGTTCGCGCCGGGGAACACGCGGTCCGGGACGATTGGACAGACTACTCCCCGTTTGTCACCGCCACGGTCGAACCCTTCTTAAACTCTCCCCCGACCACGACGCTGCCGGCCACCGGATGGCAAGCCCAGCTGCTTCTGACCGTTCCGCTGTACGATGGAGGGCTTCGATACGGCCTTGCCAAGGAGCGAGGTGCCCTTCGCGCCGAAGCTCTGGCGGCGAGAGACTCAAGCTCCCGCCAGGCACAATCGGACGTCCGCACTGCGTTCGAAGAGGTTCGACGCGCCGACAGTGCCCTCGAATCGGCTCGCAAGGCGGCTGACCTCGCGGCGAAGGGTCGCGACCTTGCCCTGACCGCATACCGCGCGGGATCCAGCACGAATATCGAGGTGATCGACGCAGAACGAACGGCTCGCGATGCGGAGACCGCCGTGGCGATCGCAGAAGACGGGGCACGCCAAGCGAGGCTTGATCTCCTGGCTGCGACCGGACGGCTGCCGTAAAGACAATGGTTCGCGCTCGGCCGAAGATCGCACAAGCATAGATGAACCGGTTCCGGCTCGCCCGCGCTTGCGCTAGGCTCGCCGCCCCATTCGTTTTGAGGAGATAGGCATCCGATGGCAACTATCGATTTCGGCGGTGTGAGAGAAGAGGTCGTGACTCGGGACGAGTTCCCGATGGCGCGTGCTCGCGAGGTTCTCAAAGATGAGACCATCGCGGTACTCGGCTATGGCGTTCAGGGGCCTGCGCAGTCACTCAACATGCGCGACAACGGATTCCGAGTCATCATCGGCCAATCCTCCAAGTTCCAGCGCGACTGGGATCGTGCCATCGGCGACGGCTGGGAGCCTGGCAAGACATTGTTCGACATCGACGAAGCTGCTGCTCGAGGAACCGTCATTCAAATGCTGGTTTCCGACGCCGCCCAGAAGGCGATATGGCCGACCGTAAAGGCGGCGCTCAAGAAGGGCGACGCACTCTACTTTTCTCACGGCTTCTCGATCGTCTACAAAGATCAAACCGGCGTCATACCGCCCGACTTCGTCGACGTCATCATGGTGGCGCCAAAGGGCTCCGGGTTGAATGTTCGCCGCAACTTCCTTTCCGGAGCCGGGATCAACTCGAGCTTCGCAGTTGCACAGGACGCCACGGGACACGCCCGCGAGCGAGCCCTGGCCCTCGGCATCGCGGTGGGTTCCGGCTATCTCTTCCCGACGACGTTCCAACACGAGGTCTTCAGCGACCTCACCGGCGAACGCGGGGTATTGATGGGAGCTCTCGCAGGGATCATGGAAGCTCAATACGAAGTTCTCCGTGAAGCGGGCCACAGCCCTAGCGAAGCATTCAATGAGACCGTCGAAGAGCTCACGCAGAGCCTTATCCGGCTGGTCGATGAGCGCGGAATGGACTGGATGTACAGCAATTGCTCGGCCACCGCGCAGCGAGGAGCTCTCGACTGGAAGCCGCGTTTCAAGGCCGCGGTGTTGCCCGTATTCCACTGGCTTTACGACCGAGTTGCATCCGGCAAAGAGACGGCACGAGTGCTCCAGACGTGCGGCGCACCGGACTACCAGGACAAGCTCCGCGCGGAGCTCAACGAGCTCGGAAGTTCCGAGCTCTGGCTGGCTGGCAAGGCGACGCGCGCCCTGCGTCCGACCGAAGCGGCCAAAGCGATTTCGAAGGATACGAAGGGCGTAGGCGGTCGCGAAGCGTGAGAGACTAAGGCGAGCAACGCCGCCAGGATCGAGTGCCGCGAGACAAAAATCCAAGCAGAGCGTGTCTGACGATTCCGGAGTCCGAATGGGCAGAAGGTCGTTGTATTTCGGCCGAGACCGAGCGAGCCCGGCGGCGAGTCGCGCGGAGCGTACGACCGTACGCGAGCACGATCGACGCCGGGATCGCGAAGGGATAGGCCGAAAGACACCGGCCTTCTGCGTCGAACGCCCATGCTAGACCATTCGCTGATGGTTCTGCCCGCACGAATCGGCCGGTTCGATGTCGAGTTCGCGCGACGAAGCGGGAGTATCCGAGATGTGCTGGTCGCAAGGGACAGCGCTCTTGGACGACGGGTCGAACTCGCTCTGCTTCGGAATGACTTGAATCTGCCATCCGACGCGTTCCATGAGCTCACTCTTCGAGTGCGTGAGGCAGCTCGTTCCGCAGCACCGTTGATGCACCCGGCGTTCGCTGCGCTCTACGATATTGGCGAAGACGACGCATTCGGTATCTACCTCGTTTTTGAGTTCGTCGATGGCCCTTCGCTTCGGGAGCGTCTCGCGAACGGCGCATTGTCCCCCCTCGAGGTCGCCGCCCTCGCTCGGACTCTAGGTATGGGGCTCACTCACTCGCATGCATCTGGCATCGTACATGGGGACATCATTCCCGAGAATGTCCAGCTCTCGCCATTTGGGGCCAAGCTCACAGGCCTGGGATTCCCATCTCCGTCCGAGACCACATTGCCGACGCGAGACATCTATGCCGACTCGCTAGCCTATTGTGCGCCCGAGATTCTGACGCTCCGGGCGTTCTCGGCGAGGTCCGATCAGTTTGCGTTCGCCGCGATATGCTACGAAGCTCTTACCTCGCGACGAGCATTCGAGGGTGGGGACGTGTCTACTTTGATTCTCGCGATCACCGACGGTAAACCTCCTCCGGTCACGAGAATCGCGGCTCTTCGCCCATTCGGTGCTCTCGACGCGGTGTTCGAACGGGCTTTTTCGAAAAGCCCAAACGCCCGGTTTCCATCCTGTGAAGCATTTGGGCGCGCGCTCGCCAACGAGCTCGAGCGCCCGGTCGTGCTCAACATACCGAGCCCTCCGTCGTCCCGTTCGTCGATCGTTCCGCGCGCGACTCGTCGATGGCAGAACGCTATCGTGCTGGCTGCGATCACGGTTATCCTTGCCCTAGCATTTGCGGGTCGGTTCGCTCCTTCGGGTTCAGGCGAGGGGGTGACTCTGAAGGGCATAGCTGACGAGTTCGCCAATCTGGCATCGACGTCACGTCCATCGGCGACTCTGAACTCGCACCGGCAGACGAAGCCGCCAGCAGCGTCGGCAACCTCCGCCAATCCAAGCCTAACGCCCGATCCCTCCCTGCCCGCGAATAAACCCGTCGATGCCGGGGCGGACAGCTCTCCCGTCGACCCCCTCTGACGCGCGGGGTTTCCGTGAAACGGGATCGTTTCGCGTCGCGCCGGCCGTGAGGCGGCGACTCCCGGATCGGCCCAGGGGAGAACATCCGCAGCCCATTCCGCGCGCTGCGGCATTCCTATGCCTTGGAAGCCGCTCTGCTCTTGAAACGTCGGTGCGGAGTGCTGTACACATGGCGGGGCAGGCCCGCATTTCCCGAGAGCGTTGCGTGTCGCTCGCTGCCGCTTATCACGCGGCGCTGGGTTTGACGCGGAGCACCTCGGAACCTAAGTCCGATCCGTCTTGCCCCGACGTCGAGAGAACGCATCAATCGAATAGCTACTAGCGAAGCTCGTGCCCGCCGCTACACTGCGGCGCTCGAGAACAAAGGTGGCCGAGGACCTGCACCACTGATGAATACAGCTGAACCAACCACGCAAACCCATGCGACAGCGATAGATCCCGCGGCCCTGCACCTTGCCAAACTCTATAGGGAGATGCAGCAAATTCGGCGGATCGAAGAGGAGTGCGCCCGGTTCTACGCCCAGGGCAAGATCGGCGGCTTTCTGCACCTCTACATCGGTCAGGAAGCGGCGGGAGTCGGCGCCCTAGCTCCTCTCGAGAGCGACGATTACGTCGTCACCACATATCGGGATCATGGCATTGCGCTTGCGAAGGGCGTGAGCGCTCGCTCCGTGATGGCAGAACTCTTTGGAAAGGCCACTGGGTGCTCGCGCGGCCTCGGGGGGTCGATGCATCTGTTCGACAAAGATCACCGCATGATGGGAGGCTACGGCATCGTCGGCGGCCACATCCCTCTTGCGGCGGGCATCGCATTCGCGAGCAAGTACCGCGGTGACGGCAGGGTGACGCTTTGCTTTTTCGGCGATGGGGCCGCGAGCATCGGTGGATTTCACGAAGGTGTAAGCTTGGCTGCACTATGGCAACTGCCGATCGTCTTTATTTGCGAAAACAATGAATATGCGATGGGCACCCCCCTGTCGCGTTCGTTATCCGTGGAGGATATTTCGCAGAAAGCCATTTCCTATGGAATTGCTCGTGATCGGGTCGTCGTGAGCGACGTGTTGGAGGTCGAGAGACACATGGCAGAAGCGGTGCAGCGGGCGCGAGAGCAAAGTCTGCCCACGCTAGTCGAGCTTCGCACCTACCGATTTCGCGGACATTCGATGAGCGACCCTGGAAAGTATCGGACGCAAGAGGAGCTCGACGATCACAAGAAACGCGATCCCTTGTTTCGCGCGCGTGCAGATCTAATTCAGGCTGGAATGGCAGAAAGCGATATCGCAAACATTGATGCCTCGGTGGAATCTGAAGTCGCCGACGCCGTGGAATTCGCACTGAGCAGTCCGGAGCCTGATGCCAGCCTGCTCGAATCGACGACCTATTGTGGTCCATTCGCATACTGAGCCGCGAGAACTATAAGATGACGCATACACTACGTTTCCGTGAGGCTCTTCGCGAAGCCATGGTCGAGGAAATGGATCGCGATGAAAACGTATTTCTGATGGGCGAAGAAGTTGCCCATTACCAAGGCGCTTACAAGGTGAGCGAGGGCATGCTCGAGCGGTTTGGTCCAAAGAGAGTGATTGACACGCCCATCAGCGAATCCGGTTTCGCCGGTATTGGCATTGGTGCCGCCATGGTTGGATTGCGACCCATTATCGAGTTTATGACCTGGAATTTCAGCGCCGTCGCGTTTGATCAAATCCTGAATAACGCAGCCAAATTACGCCAGATGTCCGGAGGCCAATTTTGCTGCCCTATCGTGTTTCGGGGCCCAAACGGAAGCGCACGCCAGGTCGGTAGCCAACACAGCCATTCCATGGAACACTTCTACGCGCAGGTTCCGGGGCTCAAGGTCGTCGCACCGGCATTTCCGGCTGATGCAAAGGGCCTTCTTAAGGCTGCAGTTCGTGACGACAACCCAGTGCTCGTGATGGAGTCAGAAACGCTTTACAACGTTCGTGGGGATGTCCCAGACGGCGAAATCGTTGTTCCGTTCGGTAAAGCGCAGATAGTGCGATCGGGTACGGACATCAGTATCGTGGCGTACTCCCGCATTACACATGTCGCCCTCGAGGCGGCAGAGCTTTTGTCCCGGTCCGGAATCTCCGCGGAAGTGGTCGACCTTCGCAGTTTGAGGCCGCTCGATGAGGACACCATTGTCGCCAGCGTTCAGCGAACCCACCGAATGGTGGTCGCGAACGAAGGATGGCCCTATGGCGGCGTAGGGGCGGAGATCGCTGACCGAGT
>Ga0182030_10008142_pt1 | contig 21763 bp, 18 predicted proteins | sample 812S3MmetaG_FD_121299 | JGI IMG/M metagenome (GOLD analysis project Ga0182030, IMG submission 121299) | Permafrost microbial communities from Stordalen Mire, Sweden - 812S3M metaG (Illumina Assembly) | ecosystem: Environmental > Terrestrial > Soil > Wetlands > Permafrost | place: Sweden... | reverse complement strand
GACCTTCCTTCGACAACGACCGCCGTGACTGCGTATTTGGCTAGATCCATGGACACCTCCGAGATTGGAAGTGTCCCAGAAACCCTGAGACATGCTGTCCCTGAAACTATGGAACCTCAGACCTCCGCCCCTACGCGCGGTGTCGTTTTTGTTGGCGCTTCAGCATTTCTACACAAAGGCCTTCGTTCATTACCGTTTGGTGTCGAACGGCGATTCTTTAGTAGCGTGGCACGCGTGGCTAAGAGTGCAACGGGAAAAATGGTTAGTAGGGTCGGGGCGACCGGAGGCGGCAAGGCCTACAAAAAGTCCCGTCCCGGCAACTATTACGGAGTGCTCGTTGTCATCGTCGTTCTCGGCCTTTTATCAGCCGTTTTAGCTCGCTACGACTACCAACATCCAGGTAAAGCGAAGCACGCGATCGCGCCCGCGATTGGCACCACGTGGTACGCCGGACTTTCAATTCAGGCCTGTGGCGTCACTTTGCCCAACCTGGCGCCGGACCCGACGTCGGCCGGTGGCTTCGTTATCCAGGCCGACAACGTGATCCGGATTAGTCCTACGACCGCCGCGGACGCCGGCGCCAACGCCACGCTTTCGCAGTTCTCGGACGAGTTCCCGGGTCTCATCTCGAGTTCTAGTGAACTCGCCGTGCCCTTGGCGAGCGGCCAGGCGAACCCGAAGACCACGTACAAAAATGGCCAAGACTGTCCCTCGACGTCGAAATACCCGGGGCAACCCGGCAAGGTGGTCTACGCCTACTGGTCGTCGATCTCCCAGAAGAAACCAGTCATCACCACTGACTCCACGTCGATCAAGTTCAAGGAGTACATGCGCGTCACCATGGCCTTCGAGCCAACCGGTGTAACGCCCAGCGCGCCCAGTACGACGACGGTCGACGCAATGGTGAAGGCCGGCTCGGCCGTCACGACCACCACGACGGCCGCCCCGGTGACGACCACGACCGTGGCTGGCGCAACGACAACCACGACCACGGCTCCCACCACGACGACGACTAAGGGCTGAGCTTGAAGTCGATCATTCTGGTCGGCGGAGAGGGCACGCGCTTACGGCCCCTGACGTATCAGACGCCCAAGCAGATGCTGCCACTGGTGGGCGTGCCGATGATTGAGTGCGTCTTCGAAGAACTCGCCAGCCACGGGGTTACCGACGCCGTGCTGTCCTTGGGCTACCTGCCCGACCGATTCATCGAGGCCTATCCCGACAGCGTCATCGCTGGCGTGAACGTTACCTACGCCGTCGAATCCGAACCGCTCGACACCGCCGGCGCGATTCGTTTTGCGGCCGAGCAGGCCGGACTCGACGAGACCTTCCTCGTGGTCAATGGTGACGTGCTGACCAATCTCGACGTCACGAAGTTCCTAGCGTTCCACCGCACCCAGGGCGGCGAGGCGACGATTGCGCTGCACCAGGTGGAGGACCCCTCGCGGTTCGGCGTCGTGCCGACGACGCCCCAGGGCCGGGTCATTGCCTTCGTCGAAAAGCCGCCGCGTGACGAGGCGCCGACCAACCTCATCAATGCCGGCACGTACATTTTCGAGCCCAGCGTGCTCGATCGCATCGCCCCCACCGGGCGAGTCAGCATCGAGCGCGATACCTTCCCCGCCCTCGCCGCCGCCGGCGTGCTCTACGCCATGCCTGACAACGCCTACTGGCTCGACACAGGACTGCCCCAGACGTACCTGCAGGCCAACTTTGACATTTTGAACGGGCGCGACGTCCGCCATTCCGTGGCCAAGATCGTGAACGGCTCGTGGTGCCACCGATCCAGCAGGGTAGAAAAGAGCGCGACCCTGGTCAACGCCGTCGTCGACCGTGACTGCTACGTGGGCGCCAACGTGCTCTTGGACAGCGTCGTCCTGTTACCGGGCGCGGTCATTGAAGAAGGCTGCGAGGTGCGCTCGTCGATCATTGGCCCCGAGGCCGTCATCGGCAGTTTCTCCCGTCTCGGCGCGACCTGCGTGGTTGGCGCCAAGGAGCACGTGGCGTCGGAATCGGTGCTGTCGGGTGAAGTGCGCCTCGGCGGCGTCTAGTCAGCGAAACAGATCGTCGTTCGCGGAGCGCACGACGTGCTCGGCGACGGAGCCCTCACCGAAATACGACTCGTCGAGTCCTCGCAGTAGGGCGAACGGCGTTCCCTGGGCCTTGCCGAGCACCAGATTGGCCGCGCCCGCAATCTCGTCGACAATCGCGACTTCGGTCGCTTCGAGCAGTCGGCCGTTGGCGTCCGTGGTGCCGCGCAGATCAAGTATTGGACGCAACCCGGCCGAACCGAGCGCGACGTCGGTCACGCCATTGCGCCACACGCGCCCGAAGGTGTCGGTGACCACGACGGCCACGTCGAGCGCGCACCGCCGCGAAATTTCCCCACGAAACCTCCGCGCCGAGCGGTCGGGATCCTTGGGTAGTAGCACGGCCGTGCCGTTGGCAGTGTTGGAGAGATCGACACCGGCGTTGGCGTTGATGAAACCGTGACGGGTCTGGGTGATGCGCAGCGGCCCGCGTCGTCGCAGCACTCGTGTCGCTTCTTGTTCGATGAGCGCGACCTTGTGTTCCTCGGTGCCGTCAAAGGCCACGACTTGGCCCTCCGACTTTGAGACCACCTTGCTCGTCACGACGACGAGATCGTGATGTTCGAGCGCCTCACCTTGGGCTACCAACGCGTCGAGAAAGAGGGCGACGAGATCGTCGCCCTCGCGTACGAGGCCAACCCCACGGATCGGTATGACGCGCAGTTCCATCATGCGAGCACCACGTGGGCGAGTCGCAACGCGTCCTCGGGCTCGGCCATGATCGTCGTGGTCACCTCGACCTTGACGCCGCGCGCACTGATGACGTCGCGCAAGTGCGCGTCGGCCTGATCGATGACGAATGTACCGATGAGGCCCTCGTAGTAGTCAGCGACGCCGACACACGAGACGTCGTGGCCTAGTTCGCCGAGCAATCGATCGGCCGGGCCCTTCACGGCGGCACCATTGATGATCGGACTGACCGCCACCACGTCGTCGCGTCGGCGCGTCAACATCTCGCGCACTCCTGGGATCTGGAGAATCGGGTCGATCGAGATGAGTGGGTTTGACGGTGCGATCACGATGCGCGAGCACTCATTTAATGTTTCGAGCACGTCCGGCGCCGCACGCGCCGTGTTGGCGCCCACCACCTCGATGGCGCTGACGACCACGTCGTGGTGGTGCTCGACGAAGTACTGCTGGAAGCTGAGGCGGCCCAGGGGTGTGTCGAATTCGGTTGACACCGCGTCGTTGGTCACGGGCAGCAGCCGGACCTTCACGCCCCAGCGTTGGCAGAGTTCGCGTGTCACGTCGCTCTTTGTTGCCCCCTCACTGATTCGTTGGCTGCGGTAGAGGTGGGTCGCGAGGTCGCGGTCGCCCAGGCGGAACCACGCGGCGCCGCCCAGCTCGGACAGTTCATCCATCACGCGCCATGATTCGCCGCGCAGACCCCATCCCGCTTCTTCGTTGTTGAGCCCCGCCAGCGTGTAGCCAATCGTGTCGAGGTCCGGGCAGATAGTCAGGCCATGCAGGACCAAGTCGTCGCCGACGTTGACGATCGCGGTGATCTCGGTGGGGTCGAGCACACGACTGAGGGCGCTCAAGAGTCGCGCGGCACCAACGCCGCCGCTGAGAACAGTTATCACGACTGAGACCTTAGGGGCCATCGATATCATCAAGTGTTGTGAGCAATAGCCAACTGGTCAACGGCTGGCCCGGCGCTCCCGGCGTAGTTCTCTTTCGTGTGCGCGACGCAAATGTGGAGCGAATCGACGAAACGGGCGACCTGGACGACGTTCGTTCGTGGGCGTCGGTGTCAAAGATGGCCGTGGCGCTGGCCTTTGGCGTCGACGTCGATCGGGGACTGCACGCGTTCAGCGAGGTCTTTGGCCCCCACGGCGCGACACTCGCGAATCTGCTTTCGCACAGCAGCGGGTTGGGTTTAGAAGAGGGCGACCGTGAGGTGCCCATCGCCACCAAGCGCGTCTATTCAAATGCCGGCATCGATCACGCGGTGCGCGTCGCGGTTGGCGACCGGGACCCCGCGCAGTGGCTCGAAGAGCGGATCTTTAGCCCGTTGGGTATGGACACAACGCAGTTGCGGGGCCGCCCGTGCGCCGACGTCTACGGATCGACCGAAGACCTCGTGACGCTGGGCGTGGCGTGGCTACGGGCCGACGGTGTGAGCGCGGCCACGCGAGACCAGCAGATCACGCCGTACTTACCCGAGTTGAGTGGGATCGTGCCGGGCTTCGGCCGCTTCAGTCCCTGCGCGTGGGGTTTGGGTCCCGAACTGCGTGGGACCAAGCAACATTGGATGGGCGATTGGCCCGCGCGGAGTTTCGGACACTTCGGCCAGAGCGGCGCGATGCTGCTGCTCAATGCCGACGAACAGTGTGGGCTGGCGGCGACGAGCACGGAGGGCTTCGGACCCTGGGCGGTGCAGCTGTGGCCGAAGTGGACTACCACGATGCACCAGCGCATCCTCACATCGTGACGACGTCCAGAGTGCGAGTGGGGCTGGACCTTGATGGTTCACTCGAGTCGCTCGGCAATTCAATGACCGACCTTGCCGACGCGCTCACGCTGAGCGGAGAGTGCGAGCTCGTGCGATTCAGAACTCGGACGTCTCGACAATCGTCGAACGAGAGCCGCGTGGCCTTTCGCACGCTGTGGGCCCCGCTGTGGCGCCGCAGTCGTGGACCTTCGTTGGACGATCTGTTGGCGCCGCTCGACGTGATCCACGTGGCCGGTTTGGCGACGCCACCCACGAAGAGGACGCCGCTCATAATTTCGGTCGACGACTTGCGCCCCCTGCGCGAAGAGTCCCGAATACATCAGCGCATCGCCCAACTCCAGCGCGCGGCGGAACACGGGGCCACGCTCGTGGCGTCATCCGTCACGGCGAGCCACGAGGTCCAACAGGTCCTCGGGATCTCACGCAGTCAGGTCGTTGTCGTGCCGCCCGCCGTGCCCACGGTGTCACCCACCACGGAAGGACACGATCTCGTGGTGAACATCACGGGACTGGCGGAGTGGTTTCTCTCGCTCGCTCCCGAACTCATTGGGTTCGCCCAGTCCCAGGGTGTTCGTTTGGTCGCGCTCACGAGTACGGAAGTTGGCCAACGAATCCGACAGAGCGGGCTGAACGTCACGGTGCGTTCGCGCAGCGACGCCCGCGCGGCGTTGGCCGACGCGCGTGTCGTGATGCATTTTTCTGATGGGGCTCGCTTTCCCTCGTTCGCCATTGCCGCGCTCGCGGCGGGCGTGCCGACGATGGCCCGATCGACCGCGATCAATCGCGAACTGCTCGAAGGAGCGGCGGCGCTCGTGGACAGCGACGACGAAGTGACGTCGGTGCTCGACGACGTGTGGCGCAGTGATCCGCGCCGGTCGATCATGATCGCCGCGGGACAGTCACGGGCTATTGATTACGCGCCAGCGACGGCCGCGCGGGCCTACGCCGCGCTGTATCGCGACGTCGTGCGAGGCTAGAGGGCGTGTCACGGAACCTGACGTTGAGCGTCGAGCAGCTCTATCGCCGCCAGCCCGGCGGGATCGGGACGTACGTACGTGGGCTCATTCGCGGGCTCGCGCAAGTGGGCGCCGACCTCAACGTCGTGGCGCTCGCTCCGTCGAACGCGACACCGAGCGATGTCCGCGCCCTGCTGCCCTCCTTAGAGCAAGTGCCGCTACCGGTCGGACTGCTGACGCGCGCGTGGAAGTACCGTGCGATCGGTGTTCCGCGCAACTCGTCGATCGTGCACGCCACTTCGATGGCCGGACCCTATGGCGGCGGAGCGGCTGACGCCGTGCATTCGGTCGCGATGCACGACCTGTTGTGGCGCGACGATGTCAACGAGTCAACCGCGCGGGGAATACGTTTTCACGAAGGTCGCCTGTCGCTATTGCGAGCGCGCAAGGATGTGCGAATCTTCACCAGTTCACCGGGCCTCAAAGACCAATTGGTCGCTGACGGTTTTGAAGCTGATCGTGTCTATCCCGTGCGTCTGGGAGTGGACGACGACGGGGTCGTTCCCGCGAACGCGGACGTAGTGCGTGGAGTGTTGGACCGACACGGTGTGGGGGGTCCCTACACGCTCTACGTCGGCACACGCGAACCGCGCAAGAACTTGGAGCGTCTGATTAGGGCCCATCGCGACGCACTGGCCGAGAGTCCCGAATTGGGTCCACTGGTGCTTGTGGGATCGCCCGGCTGGGGCAGCGTGGACACTGAGAACGCAACCGTGCTCGGTGTCGTCGAACGCAGCGTGCTGAAGGGTCTGTTTCGTGACGCCGCAGTCTGCGCCTACGTCGCGATCGCCGAAGGTTGGGGCCTGCCGCCCGTCGAGGCGCTGCACGCGGGCGCGCGGGTCGTCGCGAGTACCTCGACGCCCAGCGTGTCGAATAATCCCGAAGTGGTCCACGTTGATCCCTTCGACGTCGCATCGATCCGCGATGGACTACTGCGTGCATTGACCTTTGACGACGGCGAGACGGGAGCCCAGCGCCGCCGCGCGTCCGTGGCCGACCTCACCTGGGCGAACTCGGCGCTCGATCACCTGGGCGGATGGTCATGAAGGTCGCCCTTGACGTCTCGGCGGTGCCCGAGCATCTCGCGGGAGCCGGGCGCTACATCTATGAGGTGGCCCGTCGACTGCCGGCGTCGGGAGTTACCACAACGCTGGTCAGCCGCAGAAATGACGGGACGCGCTGGAGAGCGTGGTCGCCCGACGCGACGGTAGCTGCCATCGTGCCCGAAGGGCGAGTGCCGCGACTGTTCTTTGAAGCCGTCTCGCTCGGTACGAGCGACGTGGCGCGCGCGGCGGACGTGTGGCACGGGCCCCATTACACGATGCCCCGGCGAGGCAAGACCCCGACGGTCGTGACGATTCACGACCTCACGTTCTTCACGAATCCCGAGTGGCACGAAAAGAGCAAGGCGGTCTTCTTTCGTCGCGCGATTTCCTACGCCGCGTCGCACGCGGATGTCCTGATCGGCGTGAGCGATTTCACGGCGAGCCAGATCGAGGAATTCTTGCCGGGCCACGCGCCGGTAATCGTCGCGCCCCACGGTGTGGACCTGGCGCATTTCGCGCTCGATGCCGGCAACGATGCCTCGCTGCTGCGCGCGCACCAATTGCCGGTCGACGTGCCGTACGTCTTCTTTCTGGGTACCCTCGAGCCGCGCAAGGGACTCGACGTGCTGCTGGGGGCCTTTGACATGTTGTCGCGAAATGACACGCTCACCGAGCTCTGGATCGCCGGCCAAACTGGTTGGGGACTCAAGGATTTTGCAGCAGAAATTGCTGGCCATCCCGCCTCAACGCGCATTCGACGTTTAGGTTTTATAGGTAATGAAATGCTGCCCGTGTTGTTTCGCCAGTCCCGGGCCGTTGCCTATCCGTCCAGGGGTGAGGGCTTCGGGTTGCCCGTGCTCGAAGCGCTGGCCTGCGGGGCGTACGTCGTGACGTCGCTCGGTACGGTCATGGCCGACGTCGCGGGCGACGCCGCTTCCCTCGTTGAGGTCGGAGATGCCACGGCGTTAGCGCACGAACTGAAGAGGTTGATTGCGTGCAGTGACACCGATCGCGCCGCCCACGCGTCGCGGGCACGCGCGCGCGCGGAACTGTTCACGTGGGACGCGTCGATGGCCCGACACCTCGAAGCCTACGAACTCGCCCGGCAGGGGCGTTAGGTCATGCGCGCGCTCGTCACCGGAGCCAAAGGGTTCGTCGGTCGCCATCTCTGCGAGCATTTGGCGCAGTCGGGCGACGAAGTGGTGGCGGTTGACCGCGACTGTAACGTGACGATCGCCGGCAGAGTTGAACGGGTGTTTCGTGAGCATCAGCCCGACGTGATCTATCACCTGGCGGCCCTGTCGCACGTGGGCGAGTCGTGGAACAATCGCATTGAATTCGTGCGCGTCAACGTGTTCGGCACCCGTAACGTGATCGAAGCCGCGTACAAAGCAGTCCCGAACGCCGCCGTGCTCTTCGTCAGCTCGGCCGACGTCTACGGCATCGTAAACGAGGACGAACTGCCAATTCGAGAGACGCGCCCCGCGGTGCCGGCTAATCCCTATTCGCAGAGCAAATTACAGGCCGAAATACTGGCGCACAGCATCGCGTGCCAGAACGACCAACGACTAGTGACGGTGCGTCCCTTCAACCACATTGGACCGGGCCAATCGGACAAGTTCGTCATCCCGGCGCTGGCCAGTCGATTGCTCGACGCCGTCGAACGTGGCGCGCAAGAGATCCCGGTGGGTGATCTTTCCACGCGTCGCGACTTCAGTGACGTACGTGACGTGGTGAGGGCGTACCGGCTGCTCATCGAGCGGGGCCATTCGGGAGAGACCTACAACGTCTGCTCTGGCCGCGACGTGGCATTGATTGATATCGCCGACGATCTGGTGGCACAAATTGCCCCGGACGTGAAATTGATGCCCGACGCTGACTTGATGCGACCCGTCGAGGTGCCCGTGATGCGCGGCAGCTTCGAGAAGATTCACGCGGACACGGGTTGGGAGCCCACCATTTCGTTGTCGACGTCGCTGAACGACGTAGTGAGTGAACTGCGCGCACGGCGCGAACGCTAATTTCATAGACCGAAACGTGACTTATGAACCTTCGCGCGGCCCGCTCCTCAACTAAGGGCCAACTAGCCTTGATGCACTGATGGAATCTCGTGCCCCGGCCGTTGTTGCCGTCGTCGTTACCACTGGTCCTGGGCCCGGCCTCGAAGCGACGTTGGCTTCGCTGGTAGCGCAGGACTATGAGGAACTAAGCCTGCTGGTAGTGGCGAACGGGGAGACCGAACACGTCGCCGCACGCGTCGCCGCGATTGCACCCACCGCCTTCTTCCGGGCCCTCGAGGAAAACAAGGGATTCGGGGCCGCCTGCAACGAAGCGGCATTGATGATCGAAGGCTCGGCGTTCTTCCTCTTTTGTCACGATGACGTGCGCCTGGAGCACGACGCCATCCAACAGATGGTGGAAGCCGCCTTTCGCACGAACGCCGGTATCGTCACCCCCAAGGTGGTCTCCTACGAGGATCCGATGGTGCTGCTGCACGTGGGCCAGACCGCGGACCGTTTTGGTGTGGTCCAAGAGCGCGTGGAAGTGGGAGAGATCGACCACGGCCAGCAGGACCTCGAACGCGACGTCTTCGTCGCGCCCGGGGGAGTGACGCTCGTGCGATCAGACCTGTTTGCGACGCTGCGCGGTTTCGACCCGCTCATCTCGGTGCTCGGCGAAGACCTCGACCTGTGCTGGCGCGCCCAGATTGCCGGCGCGCGCATCGTGGTCGCCCCTTCGGCCAAGGTCGCCCACCGCGAAACCGTGGCGACCGGCGAGCGGCCCGTGACGGCGTACGGCACGCGGCGCGCCAGCCGGCAGGACCTGCAGCGCCGCCACCAACTCTTGGTCGTGGCGACCGGATGGGGACGGCGCAGCACGATATCGACGCTGCTGTGGTTGTCGATACTCGACTCGATCGAGCTGGTGCTGTCCCTGCTCGGCGGCGACACCGACCGGGCGGGCGCCATCGTCGGATCGTGGCGTTGGCTGCTGAAGAATCGCAAAGGGATTCGTCAGCGCCGTAGTCAACGCACGATCTTTCGCGTCCTGTCGGACGAGGAGCTGCGCCGTCTCCAGGTCGGCGGCGCCAGCCGGGTGAAGCGATTCGTCGTCACGCTGGTGCGCCACGGGTTGGACCGGGCCCGCGGCATTCTGCCCCCCTCCGAAGACGTCATTGAAATTGATGACGCCGTGGGCGACGTGGTCGGTTTCGCCGCCGCGTTCTCGGAGAACGAAGAGTTTGACGATATCCCTGACAGTCCCGCCATTGAGTTACGTCGCCAGCCCTCTCGGCTGTTGACCACGTTCCGGTCCCAAGTCGCACTGATGCTCGTCGTGATCATCCTGTGGATCATTGGTTCGCGCAATCTCGTCGCCACGCACCTACCGCTCGTTGGTCGTCTGGCTCCGCTCGATTCGTGGTGGACCACGTGGCGCCACTTCTTCGCTTCCTGGTCACCCAATGGATTGGGCACGGGCACGCCGGGCATGCCCGGTTACGGCTTGCTGGCCTTCGCCGGAACCTTCGTGCTGGGACGCATGGGGATACTGCCCCGACTCGTACTCATCGCGGCGGTGCCATTGGGTGCCATCGCGGTGGGGCGACTGCTGCGCGGACGAGTTTCAAATAGAGCGCGCGTCGTCGCCAGCGTGGCCTACATGGCGCTGCCGCTCGGGCTCAATATGGTTGGCCAAGGTCGCGTGGACGTGCTCGTCGTGGTCGCCGGTCTGCCGCTCATCGTGCGGCGCCTCTTCGAGTTACTCGCCGTGCCGGGTTTCCGCTCGGCCCCCTATCCCGAGCCCGTGCCGTTCGGCCACCGCGGCTGGCGTGCGACGCGCTCGGGTCAGCGCATGTTGCTCGTCATGCTGATTGCGCTGCTCAGCGCGATGGCGCCCGCCACCCTGGTCCTGGTGGCGCTGATCGTCGCGGGCGTTGTTGTCTCGCGGTACTTCGAACGCGACGAGGTCCACGAACAACTCCGACCGTGGCGACTGCTGGCGGCAACGCTCGTCGGTGCGGCCATCTTCTTGCTGCCCATGACGCTCGACACCCTGCTCGCGGGACGGCGTGCCCTGGGCGTCTTCGGGCTCGCCGTGGGGCCGTGGTCGGCGCCGTCCTTCGCCGACCTCGTGCGCGGCGCTGACGGAAGTTTTGGTGCGACGTGGCTCGGTTGGCTGTTGCCCGCGGCGGCGCTGCTGGGCCTGGTGCTCTGTCGCGCGGAGCGCCGAGCCATCGCGATCAAGGCCGCCACCATCGCCACACTCACACTGGTCGTGGCCTGCCTGTCCGCGCACCACTGGATGGGGTCGTTCGCGCCCGACCTCGAAGTCCTGCTGGCGCTGTACGTGGTGATGCTCGCACTGCTCATTGGCTTGGGCGTCAGCGCCCTCGAACACGACCTGCGCCAGGCCGGTTTCGGATGGCGCCAGATATTTGGTGGCCTCACGGTGGTCGTCCTGCTCATCGCGATCGTGCCGTTCCTCACCACGTTCGCCAGCGGACGTTTCGACCTGCCCACCTCAAGCGTGGTGGGATCGCTGGGCAACCTCGCGCCCGTCGAAGGCGGGGGCGACCGCATCTTGTGGCTGGGCGACCCTTCGATCCTGCCGGTCGCCGGATGGTCCGTCGCACCGGGATTAGAAGCGGCCACGTCGACTAATGGGCTGCCGGGCGGCGCGACCTTCTTCGCCGCGCCCGACTCGGGAACGTCCGATGTCCTGCTCTCGGCCGTAGACCTCGCGCTGGAGGGTCGAACGGTGCGCCTCGGACAGTTGCTCGCGCCGGCGGGCATCTCGACCATCGTCGTGATGAACGCCGCCGCACCCGAGATCGCCGGCGTCCAGAGTGTGCCGTTGCATCCCGCGCCGGCCAGCCTGTTGCTCGCGCTCGGTCACCAAACCGACTTGTCACTGGAGCTGCACACCAGTTCGGTCGAGGTGTATTCGAATTCGCTCTTTCACGGCCTCATCGCCCAAAACTCGTCATCGAACTACGTCCCGGAGTTGGGTCAACCCGGCGTCGTGGGCCCCATCTTGTCCGGTGGCACCATGGACGTCGCGCTTGCCCCCGCGAGTGCCTTCACGCTGCTCGTCAACGGCAAAGCCGTGCCACGCCAGATCCTCGACGGGTGGGCCCCCTCGTACGCGGTGGGCAACTATTCGAGCACACCCAGTGCGAAGTTGGTCCTTAGCCGTCTGCCGCTCAACGGGCTCTTGGCGCTACTCACGCTTTTCCTGTGGGCCACCGTGTGGCTGGGCTTTGGCTGGCTGACGCGCTTCGAGTGGTTGTTCACCCGTCGAACCCAGCGACTCGCATCGGCGCGACACGCCAGAAAGGATCCGGATGAGTAGTTCGCGCCGCCGGCCGCTCCTGGCGGTGCTCGCGCTAGTCCTCGTGGTCGTCGGCGTGGTCAGTTCGCTCGCGAAGACACCGAATTCGTCGACGCTGCCCGGCGGACTCGGCGCGGCCACCAACGCCGAGTCGACGGCGCTCTTTTGCACGGGCCTCAGCGGGGTTGTTGGTCCCTTCGAGGGACACGTCATATTTCTCAATACCACCAATTCCCTGCGCCTGGTGCAGGTTGAAGTGGTCAACGACCTCGGCCAGCGAGCGAGCATCAAAGTGGACGTGAGTGCACACGGCACCCAGCTCGTGAGTCCGATCACGCTCCTGAAGGGACACAGCTTCGCCGTAGAGGCGCAGGTCAACGGCGGCGGGGTGGTGGCCGACGAGGTCACCAGAACGGGAATGGCCGAGGTGCCCTGCACGACGACCGGCGTGACCGAGTGGTACGGGGCCGGGTTCGACACGCTGGTGGGCTCCTCGGGTGAGCTCAGTGTCTACAATCCCACCGCGACGCCCGCGGTCTTTAACGTGGCCGCGTACACGGCGGCCGGCTACAGCGCGCCGGCTCCCTTCCAAGGACTCTCGGTGGGCGCCCACTCGCAACTAGAGGTCAACCTGGGTACCCAGATCGTCAACGCCACCAACATCGGAGTGCACGTCTCGGTGCTTCGCGGCGCGGTCGTGATCGTCGGCGTCCAGCAATCGGGGCCGGTGGTGTCGCTGATGTCGGGGTCCTCGGCCCTCGCCACGTCAATGTGGCTGCCGCGCGTGACGACCGTGACCAACGCGCTCGCGCAGATTCGCGTTGCCAATCCCAGTGCGCTGGAGGTCACGGTCACCGCCCACGTCATGCTCTCTCCCTACACGGTCGCTCCTCAGAGCGTGAGCGTCGCGCCGTACTCCAGCGGCGAGATCATCATCACGCCGAACCCGGCGATCCCCGCCAACGGCTACGCCTCGGTCACTCTCACGTCCAGTGATCCCGTGTTCTCCACCCTGGCCAGCGGCACCAGCGGGGGCATCGCCCTCTGGTCACCGCAGATTCCGGGACGGGCGTTCCTGGTCTCAGATTTTTCCGGCCACGGCTTTAACTCGGCGACCGTCACCAATACGTCCTCGCACGTGATTTCCGTGCGATTCACCACGCTGGCGCAGCCGAGTCTCACGGGCAGCGCAACGCTGGCGCCGCACAGCACGCAGAACGTGCTGTCGCTATTCAGTTCCGTCTCCACGTTGAGCGCCACGACGTTGCTGGTGAGCTCCTCGTCGCCGGATCTGCTGGTGACCACGACGTTGCCGAGCACCCCGACGGGTGTCGACGTCGTCGCGACGCTAGACGGCCGGTAGGGTCGGCGGCTCCCATTTGGGAGCTGGAGCGAGCGGTGTCGAGTCGGCGGGCGACTTCTTGGCCTTGGACTCGGGAGTTGATCCATTCGATCCCGCTTTGGCACCAACGCCCGTCAGGGCGCTCACCGTCTTGGAGCCCTTGGGCCACACCGGTTCGCCGTTGGCCTCATCAATAAGGTGGGCGGCGGTGTCGCCATCGAGGGTTTCGTGCTCGAGCAACGCACGGGTCAGGGACTCGAGTCCGCGGCGATGCAGCGTCAGCACTTCGATCGCCCGCACCTCTTGTTCACGCAGGATGCGCTCGACCTCGTCGTCGATGATCTGAGACGTGTGGTCCGAGTAGTCCCGGGTGTGCATCAGGTCTTCGCCAAGGAACACCTGGTTGTTAGATCCCCAGGCCATCGGTCCGATTTCCTTGGACATGCCCCACTCGCGGACCATGCGCGTCGCGAGGTCCGTGTTGCGCTGCAGGTCGTCGGCCGCGCCCGTGGAGAGATCACCGTAGACGAGCAGCTCGGCCACGCGCCCGCCCATGCGCATGCACAGCGAGTCCTCGAGGTGGTGGCGCGACATGATGTGACGGTCTTCTTCGGGCAAGGTCATGGTGACGCCCAGGGCCATACCGCGCGGGATGATGGTGATCTTGTGCAGGGGGTCCGTCTTTTCTAAGACGTAGGCGAGCAGCGCGTGCCCGCTCTCGTGGAAGGCCACGCGCTCGCGCTCGTCATCCATCATCACCATGGTGTCGCGAAGCTGACCCATCAGTACGCGGTCGCGCGCGGATTCGAAGTCCTCCATGCCAATCGTCTTTGAATTGCGCCGAACCGCGTGCAAGGCGGCCTCATTGGCGAGGTTCGCGAGGTCCGCGCCGCTCATGCCGGGTGTGCCTCGGGCCACCATAGCGAGGTCGACGCTGGCGTCGAGCGGTTTGTCCTTCGAGTGCACTTCGAGAATGGGCAGTCGTTCGTCGAGGTCGGGCAGCGGCACGACAATTTGGCGGTCGAAACGACCGGGCCGTAACAGCGCTTGGTCAAGCACGTCTGGTCGGTTGGTAGCGGCAATGACGACCACGCCCTCGGTGGGATCGAAGCCGTCCATCTCGTTGAGCATTTGGTTAAGCGTCTGTTCGCGCTCGTCGTGCCCGCCGCCGATGCCGGCGCCGCGCTTTCGACCAATGGAATCGATTTCGTCAATGAAGACAATGGCGGGCGCCTGCTTGCGTGCGGTACCGAAGAGGTCGCGCACACGACTGGCACCGACGCCGACGAACATCTCCATGAAGTCCGAGCCCGAGACGGAGAAGAAGGGGACACCCGCCTCGCCGGCGACGGCGCGAGCGAGCATGGTCTTGCCCGTGCCGGGCGGGCCGACGAGCAGGATGCCCTTGGGGATCAGTGCGCCGATTTCTTTATATCGTCCCGGAGATTTCAAGAACTCCACGACTTCGCTGATCTCTTGCTTGACGCCGAGGTACCCCGCGACGTCCTTGAAGGTGGTGGTTGGCTTGTCTTGATTGAACTGCTTGGCCTTTGATCTGCCGACCGACATCATGCCGTTCATCTGGCCCTTGGCCTGTCGGTTCAGGTAGTACATGAATCCAACGAAGATCAAGATCCAGATGAGATAGGGCAGGAACTCGGCGAGCAGGCTCGAGGGATTGGCGAAGGTCACGACGACGTTGTCGCCGCTGAGCAGCGTCACTTCTTTGGACAGCACCGGGATTGGGCCGTTGGTGGTGTAGTTGGTGCCGTTGGTCAGCTGGCCCGTGATGATGCCGCTGACGTTACTGATGCTGCCCGAGAGCACGTCGTGATGGCTGGCGTCGCGTATCAGGGTGGAATAGGAGAGGGTCTTTACGGTCTTGTGTGAAAACAAGGGGTTGATCAGCAGGACACCCAGTACGAAGAGCACGACGGCAATGATGAGGAAGCGTCGGCGCGACTCTGGCGTCACCGGCGTTTTCAAACCTGGCAGGTATTTGTTCGGGTTCGGCTTCTCGTTATCTGGTGTACTCACTCCAACAATCTAGAGGTCAACTACGACAGTGAGACTGGCGCCTGTTGAAAACTCGCGACTTGTTAGCGTAAGAGCCAGTGAGTTCTCTGTTCTCCAAGGAATCAACCGACCGCGTTCGAGTGGGCCCAATATTGCTCGGCTGCCTGATCGGGTTCCTCCTGGGCGAGGTCGTGGCCAGTGCGCTCGTGGCCCTCGGCGCCCAACTCGCGCATTTCCCCGGAGGATTTCAGGCGGTCTCCAAGGTCAGCGTGCCGCCGTGGTGGGCCAATGCGTTCGGGCTCGTGGGACTGTGGTGCGGTTTTCTGTCGGGCGTCTACTACGCGACGGTCCACGGCAATCTCGAGCCATTGCCCGATCAGTTTCGCCTGCGTCTCAGCGATCTCTCCTACGTGGTCTTGGGCGTTGCCTGTCAGTACGCCATCGATCTGATCTACTACCCGTTTCACCTGAAGGGCTTTAACAAGCCGGTGAAGCATCTCTTTGGCGCGGCGCACGGAGCGACCTTCGTGTTGTTGGCCGTGATGACGGTCTTCCTCGCGCCAATCTTCGAAGAGTGGCTGTTTCGCGGGGTGCTCTTTCGCACGCTCGACGACGGACTTGGACGGGTACTGCCGAAGTTGGGGACCGTTCTCGCGGTGCTGGTGAGCGCGTGTCTCTTCGCCCTCGCCCACGCCGAGGGAGTGCAGTTTGTTGGTCTCGCGCTGTTCGGCGTGGTGCTCGCACTGGTGTTGCGCCACACCCAGAGGCTCGCGCCGAGCATTCTGACCCACATGTCCTTTAACGCGGTCGCCATGGTGGGACTCGTCGTGCAGCGTTCGGGTCACTGATGCTCCAGCGGATCCGTAACTTCTGGACGCCGCTGCGGGTCGCGGACGCGTTGATTGTCGTCGCCGTGATCTGGGTCACTGCCTGGTCGCTGCATCCCGCGCTGCTGGTGTCCTCGACGACCATCACCGGCGGTGATACCGGATCGCACCTGGCGCTGCCCGCCTACCTGCACGCGCAGGGCAACATCTTTAACGTCACGCCGTGGTATCCCGGGTGGTTCGCGGGCATGCCGGCCTACACCTTCTACTTCCCGTTGGCCGACTGGCTGGCGTCGCTCGCCAGTTACATCATCAATTTCGCCGTGGCGATGAAGCTCGCCACCATTCTCGGTTCGGTGCTCATGCCGGTCGCGGCCTACGTGATGGGCCGGCTCTTCAAGGCGCCGCGCCCAATCCCGGCGGCGCTCGCGGTCGCGACGTTGCCCTTTCTCTTTGACGCCTCCTTCACGATTGACGGCGGCAACCTCTTTTCGACCATGGCGGGGGAGTACGCGTTCTCGCTCTCCCTGGCCCTGAGCCTCGTCACCATCGGGCTCTTCGCGCGCGGCGTGCGCACGGGACGCGGGTACTGGTGGGCGGCCCTGTGTCTCAGCGCGACGCTCGCGGCCCACATCCTGCCGTGGTTCTTCGCCATTGGCGCCGTGGGTGTGCTGGTGATCTTTGAGTCGCTCCAGCGCCGCGGCATCGGCGACCCCAACGACCTCGACACCGAGCGCGGTGACTACGCGCGCCCGCTTCGATTTGCCCTCGGCGCCGGACTCCTGTCGGCGGGCCTGTCGGCCTGGTGGTTGCTGCCCTTCGGCACAACCCAGAACCTCACCAACTCGCTGGGCTACATCAACCAACCGGTGAACAGCCTGTATCAGATCTTCGCCCAATTGGGTTGGGATTTCCGCAATCCAAACACCGGTGTCATCACTGCCGGCGGGGATCGGTGGGTCATTGTCCTCGCGGCCATTGCCCTGGTCGCCGCCTTCGCGGTCCGCGACCGGCTGGGCATGGTCTTGACGTCACTGGTGGTCGTATCGCTCCTGGCCTACGTGTATGACCCCCAAAGCGTCATCCTCAACGAGCGCATTGTGCCCTTCTGGTTCATCTCGATCCACCTCAGCGCCGGGTGGCTCTTCGGCTACTTCCTCGCCCGCTGGGCCCGACGGCGACGGCGCCGCCCGGAGTTGGAGGTGGCATTCATCGAGGGCGACCCCATCACCCACGAACCCGGCGAGATCGCGAATCCTGTCGTCAGAGACCGTTACAACCCGCGACGCGCGCCCGTGGTGCCATTGGTGCTGGCGCTCGACGAGAGTGAGGACCTACAGCGCGTGGCCCGGCGCACCATGACCGCCTGCGTGGTGGTCGCGTTGCTGGGCCTGCTCTCCGTCGTGCCCGGACTGATACCGCCGGTGTCGCGCCTGCTGCACCTGAACACCACGGGCAACCAAGTGAGCGTCTGGGCCCAGACCAACTACTCGGGCTACCAGGCCCAGACCGGCTGGCCGGAGTATCACAACATCATCACGACCATGCAGCGGGTGACGACACGCTACGGCTGCGGGCGGGCCATGTGGGAGTACAACTCGGACCAGCAGCGTTTCGGCACGCCCGAAGCCCTGATGCTCTTGCCCTACTGGACGAACGACTGCGTGGACTCAATGGAGGGTCTCTTCTTCGAGTCCTCGGCGACGACGCCGTATCACTTCTTAGACCAGGCCGAATTAAGCCTCTCGCCCAGTGACGCGCAGGCCGGCCTCGACTACGGCACCCTCAACGTCGATGAAGGCGTCGCGCACCTCCAGATGCTGGGCGTGAAGTACTACCTCGCCTTCTCGCCCACGGTCGTTGCCCAGGCCAACGCCGATTCTCAGCTGACGCTCGTTGCCAAGACCAAGACCTGGCCCGCACCGGGGGACACGTGGCGTATCTACCTCATCAAAAACAGCCCAATGGTCAAAGGCCTCAGCGAGGTGCCCAACGTTGTCGCCAACACCACCAGTCGCGTGGGCTGGCTCGACGCCAATGAAAAGTGGTGGCTCAACTCCAACCTCTGGCCGACCCTCGCCGCCAGCTCGGGTCCGAGCACCTGGCCGCGCGCCGCCAACGTGAGGTCCATGACGCACACGGCACTGCCCACTATCGTGGTCACGAACATCGTGTCGGGTCCGCAGTCAATTTCGTTTCACGTCAACCAGATCGGCGTGCCGGTGCTCGTCAAGATCTCGTACTTCCCGCGCTGGCACGCCACGGGGGCGACCGGCCCCTATCGCGTGAGTCCCAACCTCATGGTCGTGATTCCGACGTCACACGACGTGTCCATGGTGTACGCGAGCTCGGGGGCCAATGAATGGGGCGACCGGATCAGTCAACTCACCGCGCTAATCGGTCTCGTCGCCGCGATCGTCGCCGCGCGCCGGTGGCGCAAGGCCCGCCACGCGGGACAGGCCACGTGACGACCCGGGCGCGGCGCGTAAGGTCTGTACAGAACAAGGCAACAAAAAGGGGATTACTGGTAATGGCGCTCGATGACTTTCTCTTGAATCTGCTCGAAGACCCGGTCGATCACGGCACGCTCATCTACGTGGCCGACGAGGACGTGCTCTATAACCCCCGCCTGCGCGTGGCCTACGAAGTGCGCGGCAACATACCCGTGCTGTTACCCGACGAGTCCCGGGCCGTCACCGCCGACGAGCACAAGTCCTTCACGGAGAATCCCACGCGACGCTCTACCGGCACCGCGTGACGAATTAGTTCAAACGCTCGACGATCATGGCCATGCCCTGGCCGCCGCCGACGCACATTGACTCGAGACCGAACCGCTGGCCCCGGTCCTCGAGGCCGTTGAGCAGGGTCGTCATGATGCGCGCCCCGGTCATGCCAAACGGGTGTCCGAGGGCAATGGCCCCGCCGTTCACATTGAGCTTGTCCCAGCTGATGCCCAAGTGCTTGGCGCTGGGGATGACCTGGGCGGCGAAGGCCTCGTTGATTTCCACGAGGTCGATGTCGTCGATGCTCATATTGGCCCGCTTCAAGGTCTGACGACACGCTTCGATGGGTCCGAGTCCCATGATTTCCGGGTTGAGCCCACTGACCCCGCTCGCCACGATTCGCGCCAGCGGCGTGATGCCCAGTTCCTTCGCCCGAGTGTCGCTCATGACGATCACCGCGGCCGCGCCGTCGTTGAGCGGGCAGGCGTTGCCGGCCGTCACGGAGCCGCCCTCACGAAAGACCGGCTGCAGCGTTGAGAGCTTCTCCAGTGTCGTGCCGGCCCTGGGGCCGTCGTCCTTGGAGATCACGGCGCCGTCGGGCAGGGTGACCGGGATGATCTCTCGCTCAAAGAAACCATTGGTCTGACTGGCGACGGCCAGTTCCTGACTGCGCACGGCGTACTCGTCCATCTCCAGGCGCGAGACATTCTCGAACTCGGCAACGTTCTCCGCCGTCTGGCCCATCGCGATGTAGATGTCGGCGAGCCCCTGGGCCGGGGACCAAGGAACCGTCACCTTCTCGGTGCGGCTCGCGGTGCGGGCCATGGCGTCAGCGAACAGCGGGTTCGTGGCCTTACCGCCGTCGGCGGCCCCGTTGCCAAAGCGTGAGACGGTCTCGACACCGGCCGCAATAAAGACGTCGCCCTCGCCGGAGCGGATCGCGTGCGCGGCCATGCGAATGGTCTGCAATGACGAAGAGCAGTATCGATTGACGGTCACGCCGGGCACGTTGTCCAGACCCGCGAGCAGGGCCGCGACCCGCGCGACGTTAAATCCTGACTCTCCGGCCGGCTGGCCGCACCCGACGATGAGGTCCTCGACGCTCTGGGGATCCAGTGCGGGCACCTTGGCGAGCACCTCGCGCACCACCAGTGCGGTGAGGTCGTCGGGACGCATGTCCACGAGCGAACCCTTAAAGGCGCGGCCAATCGGGGTGCGACCAGTGGCGACAATGACGGCTTCGGGCATACGGCCTCCTTAAGTACTCCTGGGTAACCATGGCGAGCATAGTGACCAGTTGCACGTGTTGGAAGCGAACTAGCCGCTGGGCAGCGGTCCTTCGTCGTCGAAGCCCTGACGAATGCCCTGTCCGGCGCGGCTGCTCAACTGCTCGGGTTCAAAGAGCATCCAGTAGGCGTTTCGCGCGTGCTTGCGCGACCGGTTCTCAAAGACCGAGGCCAGTACCTGGGGGTCGTCCGACTCGTCTTCGTGCACGAAGACCTCAAGGATCGGCGTCGAGGTCATGAGTTGGGCCTGCATTATCCCCAGGGCCGCCTCGTGGGCGCACTGCTTGTCAATGGGTGCGCTGCCCGGCATGCCCAAGGCCACCACGATCGAGCAGCCATCTCGTTCGATGAGGTTCTTGGCGGCGACGGCGAGGTCCTTGAAGCCCGGCACGGTCTTAGTGACGACTTCGAACGACTCGTTGTACCCGGGGCAGTCGGCCAACTCGGCGACGGCCGCGGCGCCCATGTTGTAGCGCGCGAACATGGTGTCGACCACACCTATCTTGATCTTTTCCTGGGCCACGTAACTCCGTTCCACGTCACCCCCAGTGTAGGGAGGTTTGATGTGGGAGTTATCGGGGGCTGAGGCCCTCGACCGCCTCTTTTAGGTCAATGCCGAAGGGCACGATCGCGATCGAAGGTATCTGCACGCCCGCTTCCACGTAGCGCGCCACGTGCTCGCGACACTCGTCGTAGGAGCCGTGGATGATGAGCTCGTCCACGACCGCGTCGGGTATGACCTGGTTGGCGAGCTTGCGGTCGCCCAGCGCCCACGCGTCCCACATGGGTTCCAGCGCGTCGCCGCGGCCGAGCCAGCGATGGAATTCGGCGTAGGCGTTGACCGTCATATACGACGAGATCATCCGGCGTCCAATGGAGCGCGCCACGTCCTTGTCGGGGGTGGGCACGACGAACAGACGCGCGGCGATGGTCTTTCCCTCCCCGACCTCGGCCCGGCACTTGGCGACGTCGGTGGCGGCGAGCCAGTTGAGGATCGCGCCGTCGGCCTCGCGTCCGGCCAGTCGCAGCATGCCGGGACGCAACGCGCCGAGCAATATCGGCGGGCGCTCAATGACGGGTCGCGAGAGTTTGAAACCGTGGACCTCGAATGTCTCGTAGACCTCGTCGATCTTCTCGCCGTCGAGCGCGCGCTTGACGAAATTGAGCACGTCGCGAGTGCGCGCGTAGGGCTTGTCGTACTTGATCCCGTTCCAGCGCTCCACCACCGGCTCACTGGACGAACCCAGCCCCATCGTGAATCGCCCGCCGGCGACCTCGGCCAGCGAGGCAATGCTCATCGCGAGCAGGCCCGGGCCGCGGGTGAAGACCGGGGTCACCGCGACGCCGAGGTTAAGGCGCGGCTCCCACACGGCCGCAAGGGTGAGGGGAGTGAAGCCGTCCGCGCCGTCGACCTCGGCCGACCACACGTCGGTGTAACCCAGGTCGGCCAGTCGGTGGAACCACTCCTTGTGGGCTCCCAGTGTGATGCCGTCGAGGGGGATGGTGATGCCGTATCGCGAAGTCATGAAAACAGTGAATCAGAGATTCACGTCCACCGGGGTGACGTCGTCATCACGGTGTGATTCCTCACCCTCAATGGTCATGGCTTCCTTCAGTGGCGGTGACGGGGG
>Ga0182030_10008139_pt1 | contig 21769 bp, 17 predicted proteins | sample 812S3MmetaG_FD_121299 | JGI IMG/M metagenome (GOLD analysis project Ga0182030, IMG submission 121299) | Permafrost microbial communities from Stordalen Mire, Sweden - 812S3M metaG (Illumina Assembly) | ecosystem: Environmental > Terrestrial > Soil > Wetlands > Permafrost | place: Sweden... | reverse complement strand
TGGATGCTTCTATGTTGTCAAGAGGGTGTTGGAGAGCTTGTTGTAGAGGTCACGGGAGAGGTATCGCTTGAGGGATCTCATGGCCTCTCGCTTGGTCTTTCCTTCCTCGACGCGGCGTTGGATGTAGGTGCGGCTCGGGGCGTGGTGGACGGAGCGTGAGAGCGCGATCGTGTAGATCGCGGTGTTGATTTGGCGGTCGCCTCCGCGGCTGAGGCGGTGACGGACGGTTTTGCCAGAGGACGCTGGTTGCGGGGCGGTGCCGTTGGCTCGCGCGAACGCGGCCTCGCTCTTGAAGCGCGCGGGGTTGAACGCGATGAGCTTGCCGGCGGTGATCGGCCCGACGCCCGGCTCGTCCATGAGCGCGGGCGCGAGCTCGCGTGCGAGCGCGTCGATCTGGCGGGTATAGGCGGCTGCCTGGGTGTCGAGCGCACGGATGCGGTTGGCGATATCGCGCAGCACCTGGAGGGTGGTGTTCTCTTGCAGGCTCGCGTTGGGGCGTATCCGCATCCCGGTCAGCCTTTGTGCGAGCTTCGCGCCGTTCTTGGCGGGCCCGACCCGTTCGCGGAGTGTGGCGGGTGCGGTGACGTGGAGGGCCTGCATCTGGTTGTAGAGGCGCGAGCGCTCGCTGATGACAGAGCGGTAAGCGACGAGCAGCATCTGCAGCGCCACGCGCTTGCCGTGCCCTCTCGGCGTCGAGAGCCCATCACCGGCGAGCACCTTCTTGGCGGCCAGCAGCGCGTCGAGCCGGTCAGACTTGCCGGTGCGTCGCTCGCGACGTTTGGGCCGCTCGACCTCGAACACCGTGATGCCGTTGTCCTGGAGGTATTCGCACAGTCCGGTGCCGTAGCTGCCGGTGCCCTCGATCCCGACTCGGACCTCGCCCTCGAGCGCTGCGATCCATGTGAGCAGCTCGTGGTAGCCGGCGAGCGTCGCGGTGATCGTGACTTCGGCGAGGAACTGCCCGAGGGCGTCCACGGCGACGGCGAGGTGCTGGTGCTTGTGGGTGTCCACGCCCACTGCGATCATCATTTTGCGGTCTCCATTCTCTGGTTGGCGCTGGTGATGTGGAGGCCGCCAGACAAAGCCATGTCGAGCAAAGCAGCACGCTTCTATGAAGTCATGGCGGCGTCCGTGGCAGGCGACGGGAGACAAATCCAACGGAGGGCACCCATGAGGGGCCAGCCGGTTTAATCGAGTCATCCCGCCGTCTGCCACACCCTTGACGGGGCAGCGGACGCCACTGCATCGCCACCGCTTCGCTACGCCCTACGGGCTTCGCTCCGCGGCGGCGAGCCCGCTTTCCACAGGGCCCCAACAGGCACCGAGGAAATTACATGGCTCGGTTTGGAGGAAGCGAGGTCAAGCACACCGGCGACGGGATAATGGCGGCGTTCGACTCCGCCTACCAGGCAGTCGGCGCTGCGATGCAGATTCAGCGTGACCTGCATGCGCGCGACGGTGCGGAGCAGCATGCGATGGATGTGCGCATCGGCGTGGCGGCAGGGGAACCCGTGACCGAGCACGACGATCTATTCGGCGCGGCGGTCCAGCAGGCCGCGCGGCTGTGCGCTTGCGCTCAGCCGGGCTGCATAGTCGCCTCCTCAGGGGTACACGATCTCTGCCGCGGCAAGGAGATCCGCTTCACGGACCGGGGCCCGATCGCCGTCAAGGGATTTGACGATCCGATCGGGCATTACGAGGTTCAGTGGCGCAGTTGACGCCGCTAACGTTCGTCGGGCTTGGAAGGCGGAGCGTGACGTGCGCTGCCCCGAAGCCGGTCACTCGTAAAGCCGGCCGGGGTCTCGAAGCCTCATGACGGAGCACTGCGATCTCGCAACAGGGGCCGATTTCAGCCAAATGCACTCGAGCGGACTCGAACCATCACGTTGTTCGGAACTAGGTGAGCAGTTCGACCGGGCACTGAATGCCGCTTGCGCGGGAGAGGCGTGCGTCGGCGGTGACGAGCGCGACGTCGAGTACCTCGGCGAGCGCCACGTAGGCGGCATCGTAGGGCGTGAGGTTGTGGCGTAGCTCCCAGCAACGAGCCAGGAGGGGTAGATGTGGCGCCCGCCGGAGCGGGAGATCCGCGAGATCGGCCAACGCCAGGGATGCGCGGCGATCGTCCGTGAGCGTTCGCCTCCAGACAGACGCGACCTCCAGGTCGATGATCTCCGGTGCAGCCAGATCCTCGCCTCGAAGCCGCGCGCGGGCGGTTTCACCGTCGGCGGCGTCGTCGCCGAGGGCCGGCGCGAGCACGCTCGCGTCGACGACGATCACGGCTCGTTGCGATCGGCTCGGATCAGGCGGGCTGAGTCGCCAAAGCTTGTCGAGCCGCCGGCGCGCTGCCCGGCGCGATCAAGAAGTTCGTCTAGCGACGGGCGACGGGCGTCTGCGACCAGGCGGCCAAGCAGATACTCCTGCAGGGACTGGCCCGCAGCTGCGGCACGTTGGCGCAGGACCGCATGTACGTCAGCTGGGACATCCTTGATCTGCACGCTCGGCATATGCGCCAGTCTAGCGCCATTTAGGCGCCGGTAGATGCGTTATGGCGCTAGCAGGAGTGCGACCGGCCTTCTGCGCGCGCGGCTGCACAGATCAAGTCGGCATGCCGGAGCGCTTACGACGAGAGGAGACGGCGCCCGAACGCGCGCGGGCGTCCGAGCGACGCGACATCCCGGACCGCCCGTGTGCAGGACACTCGTTGTCGAATTGACAACGAATGCGGGCGAGAGGACTCGAACCTCCAAGGCCGTTAGGCCACCGGCTCCTAAGGCCGCCTAGAAAGCGCTGAGGCCAATAGATACGGGCGATTCGATAGCCCCCAATCCCGCTATTGGAGCTAGATTCGGGTCAGTTTGTTACCCAAAGTGTTACCCACGGGTTGCTGTTACCCACGTGTTACCCACGGTGATACGATGCCCGCGTGAAGCCCGATCTGCCCACGGCCGCGCTCACCGTTCGTGTCCACAAAGAGCGTCCGTTCTTCGAGGCGATGTGGCGTCAGGACGGGCTCCTGGTCAAGCGCCGCATCGGCCCGGCGTGGCTAGCCAGGAACCCGAGCACGGGGAAGTGGGATCTACCGCGACGCGGCCGCGTCGGGCCCGGCTACTACGACGAGGCGCGAGCTCACGTCGCAGCCGCTGCGCTCGTGGGCGCGCACGCGGCGGAGGCAGCCGAACATGAGCGCCTCGGTAAGGAGCGACGCGAACGCGGCGTGACGTTCGCCGCCGTCGCCGCCAGGTATCTGCGGTGGCTCGCTGACGTCAGGGGAGCCAAGCCCAGCACCCTGCGCGATCACGGCTACGTGCTCGGGCCCAACGGCCGAGTCCTCAGTGCAATCGGCGATCGCCCGGCCGCGAAGATCACGACCGCGGAGATCGAGGACCTGCTCACGGAAGTGGCTGCGGGGGCGTCCGCGCGCACCGTCAACAAGTACAGGGCGGTGATCAGCGCGGTCTTCGGATACGGCCAGAGGTCGACCACGTTCAACCTGGCGGCGAACCCTGTGCGGGGCGCCGACAAGCGACGTGAGCCTCACCGCGGCGCACTGAACTATTACTCGCCCGCCGAGATCGAGGCGCTCGCCCGCGCACTCGCAGCTGGACTGCATCGTGCGCCGTCGCGGCCGGCGACGCGTGGCGCGAGCAACGCCACCGTTGCCGAGCCGACGCAGCGACAGGCTCAGGACCGTCAGGACGCCGAGCTGGTGCGCGTCGCGAGCTACGCGGGGCTGCGACTTGGCGAGCTGCTTGCGCTGCGCTGGCGCGACGTCGACTTCGCCGGCCACGCGCTGACGATCGAACGCGCGATGAGCGCGGGTGTGGAGTCCTCGACGAAGTCGGGGAAGATCCGCCGCGTCCCGCTCGCGGACCAGGCAGCAGCCGCGCTCGACAGGCTCAGCCGCCGGCAGCACTTCACGGCGCCGGAAGACCTCGTGTTCGTGAACGAGCTCGGACGGACTCTTGATAGCTGGGCGCTGCGCAGCCGCTTCAAGCGTGCGCGCGACGCCGCGGGCCTGCGCCCGCTGCGACTACATGATCTGCGGCACACGTACGGTTCGCTGCTCGCTGCCGCCGGTGTGGATCTCGTGACGATCCAAGCCGCAATGGGGCACAGCGCGCTTGCCACCACCTCGATCTACCTGCACGCACGGCCGGCCTCAGAGCAGGCCCAGGTCTTCACGCGCGCGTTTGAGGCGAGACCGACATCGCTGGAGGACGTTCCCCACCCGAGCGCGCCAGTGGCTACCGTCGATCCGTGAGCAAGAACGCGGCGGGCTTCGCGTTGGCCCAAGGTTTGCGGCTGACAGTCGCACCCCGATCCGCGGCTCATTACGGGGATCTTGTAATGATTGCGCTACATTACAACTTGCTTGTAGTGACTGAGGTTTCGGGAAAGAACCCCTACCGGCCGGGCGTCGGCGTGCGCCCTCTGTATCTGGCCGGTCGCGAGGCGCCCCTGCGACGCTTCGCCGCCATGCTGCGCGCGGCACCCGAGCAGCAGGCGAGCATGCGGGTGACCGGTCTGCGTGGCGTTGGCAAGTCCGTCCTGCTTGAGGAGTTCGCCGACGATGCACAGGAGCTTGACTGGGAGCCGGCACTGATTGAGCTGCAGCGCTCGCACAACACCGATGAGGCCCTCACGGCGGTGCTCGGGGCGCTGCTGGAGCGCACGCGCCAGCGCCTCTCGCGCCGCGAGCGGCTGCGCTCGGCTGCCGGCCGGGCGCTGCGGGCGGCCAGCCTGTCCTTCTCCTGGGACGACGTCTCGCTCGGGATCGCCTTCGGGTCACAGCGCGAGGAAGACCTCGCGCGCGACCTGTTCTCCACCGTCGAGCTCGCCCGCGCCAAGGGCCAGGCCGGAGTCGTCCTGCTGCTGGACGAGGCTCAGCTTGTCCGCGACGAGCGCGACCGCCACGGCGAGCACCCACTCTCGCTCCTGATCGCGCCGGTGGTCGCGCTGCAACGGGCAGAGCTGCCGCTCGCCCTGGTGCTCTGCGGCCTGCCGACCCTGACCGGCAACCTGCAGAAGGCCCGCTCCTACAGCGAGCGGCTCTTTCGCGGCGAGGACATCGACTCGCTCGCGCCCGAGGAGGCGATCCAGGCCTTCACCCGGCCACTCGAGCAGACCACGCGCAGAGCCGACGCAAAGCTTGCAGAGATGGTCGCGAAGGAGGTCGAGGGCTACCCCTACTTCCTCCAGCTGTGGGGATCGGAGCTGTGGGAGGCGGCGGACCTCGCCGGCGTGGACCGCTTCACCAGCAAGCTGCTCGTCGCCACCCACCCCGACATCTACGGGCGCCTTGACCGCGACTTCTACGAGCCGCGCATCGCAACGTTGACCCCAGCCGAGCAGGATCTCCTCGCGGCGTCCGCCGCGTGTCCCTACCCCCCGCTGCGCTCGGCCGAGCTCAGCAGCGCATCCGAGAAGACGCCCGGAAACGTGAACGTCCTGCTCGGCCGCCTCGTCGATGCCGGAGCGCTCTACCGGATCCGCAAGGGCGAGTACGCCTACACCGCACCCAGGTTCCGCGACTACCTACTCCGCCGCGGAGCCCACTGAGACCCGCAGGACGAGCAAGCCGCGCAACCCGCCCGCCACACGTACGGGCGCGCTGGCGCTGTGTACTCCGGCGCGGGACGTCTGCCCTGCTGCCCGCGCAGATCGAGGCCGTCTACTGCCACCGTCGCCCCGAACACCTTCGTCAACCACTGGCTTCGATCGCGGCTGGCATCCCGTAGATCGTATGTCCGTGCGGGTCAGCTCAACACGAACGGTGCTCCGGCAACGTCCTCGCCACCGGCGCATCGTGGGCGAAGCAGGCGTTGCGCAAGCCTCCGAGGAGGCCTGCGCTACGGACGAGGAGCAGCGGCGCTCGGCAGCGTTAGGCTGGCTACCGCTTCATGCTTGATCGCGAGCGTGTCCGCATCAGCGAGGGCGCGACTCCCAGGTACTCCACAGCCCCGAACGGGCGCGCGGCGAATGCCCTGATTCCGCCGCGCAACACGTCTGCGCATCCGCCCGGAGCCCCGGATAGCGCGGAAAGGAGGGCCCACAGTTGCGCCCAGAGTCCATCGCCTCCCGAACCATGATGCGCGTTTCATCGAGCGCTTCGCCCTGGGTGTAGCTCACGGCAGGCGTCGGCTGGGCTGGCGTGCCGTTCAAAACCGCAGCGTGGCGGCGATGCCCCCAAAGGGAGCTAGCTCCGCGCTGTCGCGCAACGAGAACATCTCGGCGGACTGGCCCACCGCCGACAGGACGGCATCGTTGACGATGTTCGCCCGTGTCTGAAGCGGCGCGCCGTCGAGGGGACAGCTCTCGCCGCCGGCTCCGATCCAGCCGCACCGGGGACAGAGAACCCCGGCGGCGTCCAGATTAGCCTCATAGAAGAGGGTCCCGACACGGCGCTCTTCGAGCGCAAGCAGAACCTGTTCTAGCCCGACCGCCGCGCGCTGGTCGCCTTGGTGCGCACAATGCGCGCGGAGCTCGGCGAGCGCAGTAGCCTGGTGCAGGGAATGCTCCTCGGCGAGCGCTGGCCTGGTTGCGCTCACTACGTCCTCGACGCCGGCGTCACCGACGTCGAGGACGAGGCGGTCGTCGTGCAAGAGCGCACGCACGTCGGCAGGCAACTGCTCGACGATGCGCGGCCACAGCTGCTCGGTGCACGCGATCAGCAGGCGGTCATAGGGAGCCACCCGCAGAAGCAGGTGGAGCGTATGCGCCACGTGGCGCAGGTGCGCCTTGATGTCTTCGTGCCGTGAGCGCTGGAAGCGCGACTGCGACCAGCCGCCCTGCTCTTGGCGACCGTGGACGTCATCTCCGAAGGAGATGGTCTCATGCAGCCCGTCGGCCGAGCCTCTCAGAATCCGCGCGAATCGCTCGTCCACGAGCGTCACACATACTCGCCCTACAGGCCCTGACTCGGTAAGCGGCGCAATGAATGGAGTGTCTGCGATCACAAAGGCGCTTCGCACCGGATGGGGCAGACGCAGAAGCTGCGTGAGCCCGAGCGGCACGCTTAGAAAAAGCACAATCGCGTGCCCGCCCTGAGGCCAGGACTGATCGACGAGCATCTCGCGTGCCTGCTCGAGGGCCGTGCGCAGAGCCTCGCGCTCGGTGTTCGAGCGCTCCCCGGCGTTCACCTCGCGATGCGCAGCGTCCAACAGTGAGTCGATCTCGCCGGCTCTTGCCCGGGCTGTCGCGAATCGCGCGGGATCGAGGTCGAGATAGAGGCTGAGCACCGTGTCCTCCTCAGCCCTCGTCTGCGCAAGGCTTCTCAGTGCTTGCCCGGTGAGGTCATTGAGCGCGCTCATCGAGTCACGAAGCTGACGTCGGGGCACGAATCGGTGTTGGTGGTTCGCATAACAACCTCCGAAGTTCGTTGTCACATGGAATGAGCCAGACCGGATCCTGCTAGGACCCGATCGTGGCTACGAGGATGGCCTTGATTGTGTGCAGCCGGTTCTCGGCCTGCTCGAAGACGATGCTGGCGGGGGACTGGAACACCTCGTTGGTGACCTCGAGGCCTTCGTTCATCCCCGTGCGCTGCATTATCCTGCTGCCGACCGTTGTGTTCGTGTCGTGATATGCGGGCAGGCAGTGCATGAACTTGGCTCGCGGGTTGCCGGTGCTTCGCATCGCCTCTGCGTTGACCTGGTACGGAGCGAGTTGGCGCACGCGATCGTCCCACGCCTCTTCGGGTTCGCCCATTGATACCCAGACGTCGGTGTACACGAAGTCGGTGTCGCGCAGGGCCGCGTCGGCATCGTCTGTCAGCGTGACGCGAGCCCCCGACTGCGCGGCCCGCTCGTTCGCGAGCGCCTGGACATCTGGGGGCGGGAACAACTCACGTGGACCGCAGATCCGTACGTCGGCGCCCATGATCGCGCCCATCACCAGGAGCGAGCGTCCGACGTTGCTGCGCGCGTCGCCCATGTAGGTGTAGGAGATCGCACCGTAGGGACGGTGGCTGGACTCGTGCATCGTGAGGAAGTCGGCGAGCATCTGTGTCGGGTGCCACTCGTCGGTCAGGCCGTTGTAGACGGGCACCCCTGCGTTTGCGGCTAGCTCCTCGACGTCGCTCTGGGCGGATCCCCGGAACTCGATCGCGTGGTACATGCGGCCGAGGACGCGGGCGGTGTCGGCGATCGACTCCTTGTGCCCGAGCTGCGACCCACTGGAATCGAGGTAGGTGACATGGGCGCCCTGGTCGTAGGCCGCGACCTCGAACGCCGATCGTGTGCGGGTCGAGCTCTTCTCGAAGATGAGCGCGATCTCCTTGCCGGCCAGCCGCGGCACCTCGGTGCCCGCGTACTTCACCGTCTTCAGTGCTGCCGAGAGCTTCAGCAGATGCTCGAGCTCCCGCGCGCTGAAGTCGATCTCCTTTAGGAAGCTACGGTTGCGAAGGTTGTACATGGATCTAGAACGCCGGGTCGCGCTTGATCGGGCATGACATGCAGTGCGAACCCCCCCGGCCACGGCCGAGCTCAGAACCGGAGATCGTGATCACCTCGACGCCGGTCCTGCGCAGGCGGGTGTTCGTGTCCACATTGCGGTCGTAGGCGATGACGACGCCGGGCTCCAGGCAGAGCAGGTTGTTGCCGTCGTCCCACTGCTCGCGCTCGCTCTCGAATACGTCTCCGCCCGTCGGCACGACCCGCATCCGCGCCACGCCCAGAGCCTGCTCGAGGGCCGCGACCACGCCCCCGCTGAAGCGCTCGACGATCGGCATCTCCGGCGTCTCTCCGGGGCGGAGCCTCCAGACGCGCGCCCCATCGACCACGTCGGGGAAGAGCGTCACCGCGTCGCGATCGACCATCGTGATGACCGTGTCGAGGTGCATGTAGTCGCGTGCGCGCGGCAGCATCACCGCGAGCACAAGATCGGCGGCGCCAGCCTTGAACAGCTCGCGCGCGAGCATCGTCACGGTCTGCGGCGCCGTGCGCTCGCCCATCCCGACCATGACGGCGCCGTTGCCTATCGGCATCACGTCGCCGCCCTCGAGCGTCGCGCGACCCCAGTCCTGCTCGACGCCGCCGTGCCAAACCCGCACCCCGCCGGCCTGCGCGAAGATCGGGTGCCAGCGGTAGATCGCCTCCATGAGAGCGGTCTCAGGCCGCCGCGCGGACTTCGTCATCGGGTTGAGCGTCACGCCGTTGTAGATCCACGCGGACGGGTCGCGCTGGAACAGGAAATTCGGTAGCGGCGGCAGCAGCATGTCGGCGAGTCCGCTGGACTCGTAAGTCAAGCCCTCGCCCCCCGGCAGGTCCTGCTTCGTGATCCCACCGATCAGGGCGTCGGCCACGTCCCGCGCCGCGGCTTGGAGCCCCCATTCGCGACCCGAGCGGGCAAGATAGACACCCACGTGGCGCTCGTCCAACACACGGTCGAGGACCCACTCCCGCGCTGCGGCGACGTTGAGCGTGTCGACGAGGAGCTGGCCCACCTCGAGGACCTCCACGCCGCGGTCGCGCATCACGCCGCAGAAGGCGTCGTGCTCCTCCTTGGCCCGCTTCACCCAGATGACATCGTCGAACAGCAGCTCCTCGGCGTTCGAAGGCGTAAGGCGGGTGTGCTCCAACCCCGGCCTATGAACTATCACCTTGCGGAGCACCCCCACCTCGGAGTCGACACCGAAGCTCGTTGCCTGCTCAAGCAGCTCTGCCATGCCCCACATCTCCCTCGCCCGTCAGGGCTTGTCGCTCATCGGCCAGTACCTGCGTCCCGGCGCGGCCGTCCAAGAGCGCCTCGATCTCGCCCAGACTCCCAATCACGCCTCGCCCGCCGGTGCGCTCCACAAAGCGACAGACCGCCTCGACCTTCGGACCCATCGAGCCCGCTGCGAAGCGCTGCGCGCGCAGCGTCGCGGGGGTCGCATCGCCGATCGGCCGCTGCGCGGACGTGCCGTAACCCTCGAACACCGCCTCTACGTCGGTGGCGAGCACGAGCGTGTCGACACCCAGCGCGCACGCCAGGAGGGCCGACGCGAGATCCTTGTCGATCACTGCCTCGACGCCGCTCTGCCGGCCGTCGGAGCCCTCGATGACGGGGATGCCGCCGCCACCGGCGCAGACGACGAGGAAGCCATCGTCGACGAGACGCTCGATCGCACGCAACTGCACGATCCGGCGTGGCTCAGGCGAGGAAACGACGCGCCGCCAGGCGTCGCCGTCGCGCGCGACGCTCCAGCCGTGCTGCTCGGCGAGCGACCGGGATTGATCCTCGGAATAGACGGGCCCCACGAACTTGGAAGGAACGGAGAAGGCCGGGTCCTCGGCATCTACGATCACCCGCGTCAGGACCGTGACCGTCTCCAGCGCTGGCATCGCGTTGTTGAGCTCGAGCTCGAGCTCGAGCATGTAGCCGATCTGACCCTCAGTCTCGGAATCGAGGACGTCGAGCGGGTAAGGCGGCACGTCGCGATAAGCGTTGCCCATAAGCGCCAGCAGGCCGACCTGCGGCCCGTTGCCGTGCGTGACGACGAACTGGTGGCTTCTCACGCCGGCGAGCGCGCGCGCCTGGTTGGCCGCCGAGAGCGGTTCGCCCCGCGGTAGCAGTGCGTTGCCACCAAGAGCCACGACTGCGCGCGGTTGCCGCCGGACGCAGTCGCTGGCCTCCGCTGACGAGGTCAGCGGTACGAGCAGGCCGCTTCGGTCTCGGCAAGCAGCGCGACCGGCGGCGGTACAGATGCTCCTTCGAGCAGCTTGCCGGCCTGCCCTTCCTGGCCCTCGAGCTTCATGACGCGCCCCTTCGATCGCTCACGGATGACCTCTTGCTTGGACTACACCCAAGGTACGTGCACCTGACGGCGCTGGTCACCGCGGCAAACCGCGGCGTCCCAGTGAAAACTACGGAATAGCCTTCCGAGTACGTCCTCCTCGATGGCGCTGCGGCCGAGGCAAGCGTCAACGCGTCCGAGTGTTCGGCGTTCGCCGGCGGGCGAGACGCCTGAGACTCGCGCGGGCCAAGTAAGTGCGTTAGCGTAGGCGAGCGCGTGCTCGGATTCCGGTTTGCGCATCGGGAACGAGGGCTACGGGCGACTCACGCCGCCTTCCTCGCTGCCGCCCGATCTACCCGTTCTCGAACCGCTGAGCGATGCAGACCTTCGACTACCAGGAGATCAAGTATCTCTACAGCGCCGAGGACCGGCCGATCGGCACGGTGGCGGCGGGCGAGCGGTTCACGGTCATAACAGAGGACTGTTTCACGGCACGCTTTCGTGACTCTCGGAACTTCACGCGCGAGACCGCGGCGTGGGTCGAGGAGAACCTCGACGGCGTCACCGGCCCGATAGCCGTCGAGGGTGCCCGGGCCGGCGAGGCGATCGAGATCCACATCGAGACGATCGCCATCACGACCCCCGGCTGCGTCGTGGTCAGCCGCTGCGAGTCGCTCTCGCCCTACGACTGGTGGCGCGAAGAGGATCACGTCGTGAACCTCGAGATCGCCGACGGCCGTATGGAGATCGCACCGGGCTGGTCTGTTCCCGTGCGGCCTCTGATCGGATGCCTGGCTACCGCCCCCGCCCGCGAGACCGTGTTGAGCCGGCATGAGGGGCCCTACGGCGGGAACCTCGACTGTAGGGAGATCACGAGCGGCGCCACCGTCACCCTGCCGGTCGAGGTCGAGGGGGCGCTGATCTACTTCGGCGACTCCAAGGCGTCGATGGGTGACGGGGAGATCACGGCCGCCCCGGAGATCGGAACAAGGATCGTGGCCTCGGCACACCCGGTCGAACGACCGGCGTCGATGGGCTGCCCCCGGGTCCGGAGCGCCGAGCAAATCACCACGATCGTCTCGGCAATCTCGCTCGCCGACGCAGCGCGCGCCGCCGCGCGCCACCTCAAGCTGTGGCTCGAGGACGAGTGGGAGCTCACCTCCGAGCAGGCGGCGATCGTGATCGGTATCGGCGCTGATTGCGGCATCGGCCAGGTCAGCAACCTGCTGCATACGGCAAAGTGCTCGATTCCGCTGGCCCTTCTGCCGGGCCACCGATGACCTCGGCTGGTAGGTGACGAGCACTGCGAGAAGTTCGAGGGGGCAGTTCGGCGGCCGATCTCAGCGTCGCGCCAGCCGGCGCCCCCTGACGGAGTCGGGTGCGACGTAGCTGAGCCCGTAGTGGTGGTAGAGCACGGACTCCTGATCCTTCGATAGCTCCTGCCCGCGAGCGGCGATGTTGGGCGCGCTCTTGACCTGTGCCCTTGACACCGAGACGTGCAGGTGGTCGGGCTCCACCCGCAGGCCCGCCAGCGGAACGAACGTGAGATGGCGACGGAAGGTTCCCTCGTTGATCGTCGCGAACTGCGGCTGGTCGCTCTCGATGTCTATATAGACATCCCGGAGCTTGCCGAGCCTCGCCCCGTCGCAGTCGATCAGCACCCTTCCCTGCCATTCGTCGACGTTCCAGGTGACATCCTGCTGTGCTTCGGGCATGGCGATCTGCCTTTCCTCGGTGTCTTGTTGCCTCGGCACGGTTGGCCCTTGAGCGAGGCCGGCGCTCAAGGCTCAGCCCTCGCCGTATTTGCGCAGGAACAGCGCCTCCGCCAGCGCGATGTGTTCGATCTCCGCGGGGTCGACGCTCTCGTTCGGAGCATGGATCAGGCAGCTCGGCTCCTCGACTCCGTAAAGCATGATCTCGGCGTCTGGGTAGGTGCTCTGGAGCACGTTGCAGAGCGGTATCGATCCGCCCTGGCCCTCGGTCGCGAGCGGCTTGCCGTAGGACTCTTCGAGGCCCGACTTCAGCGCGTCGTAGCCTGGGCCGGCGAGAGCGCCGACGAACGGATCGCCGCTGTCAATGTCCTCCATCGTGCAGTGCAGCCCCCACGGAACGCGTGAGCGCAGGTGCTCCTTCAGCTTATGAAGAGCGTCCGCCGAGCTGGTGCCCGGCGGCACCCTCAGCGACACGCGGGCGCGCACGGAGGGCTGGATAGCGGGCGTCGAAGCATCTACCGCGGGAACGTCGATTCCGATCGTCGTGACGTCGAAGCGCGACCACAGCATGTCGGCGACCGAGCCGCTGCCGACAACCGACACGCCGTCGAGCATATGCGCGTCGGCGTGGAACTGCTCGCGCGGATAATCAGACCCGGACCATGTCCCGGTGTTCTGGAGGCCGTCGATTGTCGTGTTGCCGTCTGCGTCATGCAGCGAGGCGAGGATGTGGATGAGCGCGGTAACGGGATCCGGCGCGGGGCCGCCGAACATGCCCGAATGCATCGCATTGTCGAGCGCATCGAGTTTGATGTCGACGTCCGTTATCCCTCGCAGCGACGTTGTGAGCGTCGGCTGCCCGACCGCAGCATTGCCCGCGTCCACCATGCAGATGACGTCCGCCCGGAGCAGGTCAGCGTTGTCCGGCACGTATCGGTCCAGGCCTTCCGTGCCCTGCTCCTCTGAGCCCTCGACCAGCAGCTTGATACCGACGGGAAAGGATCCGTCGAGCGCTTTCAGCGCTCTCAGCGCGGTCAGGTGCGCGATTACGTTGCCCTTGCAGTCGGCGGTTCCGCGCCCGTACCAGCGCCCATCCTCGCCGACCGTCAGCTCCCAGACGGGAGTGCGCCATGAGTCCGCGCCGAGCGGCGGCTGCACGTCGTAGTGGCAGTAGAGCAGCACGGTCGGCGAGCCGTCCGGGCCGGGCGCGTGACCGTGCACGCAGTCGCTGCCGTCGGGCGTGGTGGCTCTGGTCATCTCCTGCAGCCCCGCCTCGGTGAAGGCCTTCACGATCCAGTCGGCGGCCATTTCGCACTGCTCCTTCGGCTGCTGCTTTATGTCGGCGACGGACCGGCATGCCACGAGCTCGGTCAAATCGCTCTTCACCTGTGGCATCAGGTCAGTGACCATGCTTCGGAGGGTCTTGGAGGGCATCTAGCTGCTCCTGTCGGTTTGGGGTGAAAGGGGACGCTGGCGGCGGAGCGGGTGTCGATGGAAGGGATGAAGCAGGGCACGCGCGAGCGGCGTCTCGCGCTGGTAGATCGCCTCTCTGATGCTGTCGAGCGCCTGATCCGGGAAGAGGTGCCTGCCGCGCCCCCGCTGGTAGTAGAGGACAAGCCCGAGGCCCATCGCCCCCGCCGCCGCGAGGAGGTCGATGGGGCCGTAGGAGACGAACTGCGTCAGGCAAGCCAAGGCGGCGATGCCCGGGAGCACCGGGCCGCCGGGTATCCGAAACCCCGCGCCGGGGGAACCGCGGCGGGCGAGCACCACGGCGGCGAGGTTCACCACCAGCATGGCCATGAGCGCCGTTATGTTCCCGAGGATGATCACGCTGATGATGTTCGTGAAGAGGACGAGCATCAACGCGACAATGGCGATCAGGCCGACGCTCATCCACGGGAAGCCCGCCTTGGTCGTCTTGCCGAGGGCCGCGGGGACGTCCTCGTCGGCGACGAGGCGGAGTGCGATCTCGCTGCCGCCGAGCAGCATCGCGTTCGCCCCTGACAGTGTGGAGAGGCAGGCCGCGAAGGCGATCATCTGTCCGCCCCAGTTGCCCATCAGCGCCTGGGCGGCCTGGCTCACGCCCGCCAGCCCGAAATGCGTGACGCCGCTGTCGATCATCGCGACAACCACAAGCAGGTACATGAGGATCGAGATCAGCACCGCGCCGATGATGGCCCGCGGCACCGTCTTGACCGGGTCGCGCACCGACGGCAGGATGTTGGTCACGACGTTGAAGCCGGTGTAGGCGGTGAACAGCAGCGCGCTCGTCGAGAGGACCGGGCCGGCGCCGTGGGCGGCGAAAGGCTTGAAGTGGCTCAAGGACAGGGCTGCCAAGCCCCAGCCGACGAAGATCAAGAGCAGCCCGATCTTGACCGCGACGATCCAGCTCTCGGCGCGCCCGACCCACGTAGCCGGTCCGAGATTCAGGGCCCCCAGCAGCACCACGCACAGGACCCCCGCCTCGGTCGCGCTGGCACCGCTGAGGAAGTAGTTGTGCAGGTAGACCCCGAATGAGTCGGCCAGGAAGGCGACCATCAGCAGGGCGTTCAGGTAGAAGCCCCACATCACCAGAAAGCGCCACGGGCGCCCGAGCAGTTCGGTGACCGGTGCGAAGCCCGACTCGCCCGGCTTTGCGCGCGTCGCGAGCGCTACCGATGAGAGCGCGGAGAGCAGCATGATGACTCCTGCGATCGCGTAGCTGAGCAGCGCGGCCGGCCCGGCGCGGTTGATCGCGGTACCCGAGAGCGTGAAGACCCCGCCGCCGATCATCGCGCCGACCGCGAACGCGAGAACCGGGATCAGTCCGATCTTCTTGTCGCGCCCACTCGCGGACATCTAGCTGCTCCCATCGGTTCGTGGCGCGAGGGGACGCTGGCGGCGGATCGGGTGCCGATGGAAGGGATGCAGCAGGGCGCGCGCGAGCGGCGTCTCGCGCTGGTAGATCGCCTCCCTGATCGCGTCCAGGTGCGCGTTCGGCAGAAGGCCTCTGCCCCGCAGGTAGTACAGCGGCAGACCCAGCGCCATGGCCGCGGTAGCCGCGAGAAGCTCGGCGAAGCCGTAGGACTCGAACTGCACCAGACAGGCCACCCCGGCGACCACGGGTATCAGCGCGCCGCCGGGGATGCGAAAACCGGCCCCGGGAAACCCACGCCGCGCGAGCACGATCGCGGCCACGTTCACGATCAGCATCGCCGAGAGCGCGAAGATGTTCCCGAGCACGATCACGCTGTTGATGCTCGTGAAGAGGACCAGGGCGAGCGCTACGACGCCGACGACGCCCACACTCGCCCACGGAAAGCCCGACCTCGTCGTCTTCCCGAGGAATGCCGGGATGTCCTGCTGGGCGACGAGCCGCAGCGCTATCTCGCTGCCGCCGAGCACCAGCGCGTTGGCACCCGAGATCGTCGACAGGCACGCCGCGAACGCGATCATCTCAGCGCCCCAGTGCCCCATCAGCGCGCCGGCCGCCTCGCTCACTCCGGCGGAGCCGAAGTGGGTGATCCCGCTGTCGAGCATCGAGACGACCACGAGCAGATAGATCGCCATCGAGATCAGGACGGCGCAGATGACGGCTCGCGGCACGGTGCGGGAGGGGTCGCGCACGTCGGCGGCCATGTTGGTGACGACGTTGTAGCCCGTGTAGGCGGTGAACAGCAGCGCGTTCGTCGAGATGATCGCGCTGAAGCCGTGGGGGTCAAGCGGCTTGAAGTGACTGCCCGATATCGCGGCGACCCCCCAGCCGATGAAGATGAACAGCAGCCCGATCTTGACCGCGACGACCCATGTCTCGGCGCGCCCGACCCACACGGCCGGCCCGAGGTTCAATCCGGCGAGCGCGAGGATGCAGATGATCCCTGCGACGGTCGCGCTGACACCGTGCAGGAAATATGCGTGCAGGTAGGAGCCGAAAGAGTCGGCCAGGAAGGCCACCATCAGCAGGGCGTTCAGATAGAAGCCCCACATCACCAGGAAGCGCCACGGCCTGCCGAGCAGATCGGCGACTGGGCCGTATCCCGAGTCGCCGATCTTGGCCCTCGCCGCGACCGCGACGAACGCCACCGCCGACAGGAACATGATCACGCCCGCGAGGGCGTAGCTGAGCAGCGCGCCGGCCCCAGCGCGGTTGACGGCTTCCCCGGACAGGGTGAAGACGCCGCCGCCTACCATCGCTCCTACGGCGAACGCGAGCACCGGCACGAATCCGATCTTCCTGTCGCGTCCGCTCACCGCCGCCGGGGTTGGGGCGGTGGCGCTCATCAGGGGGTCAGGTCGTACGGCTTGTAGCCGCCGGAGCGCTGGTGCTGCTCAGCGGCATGTCGTAGGAGGTCGGTCCGTCCGCGTAGTCGGTGAGCGCGAGCCAGTCTGAGGTGTAGCCGATGTCGCGGGGCGCGATCCCGTCCCCGGGGTTGAGGTAGCCGTCGGAGTACTTGGCGATCAGCCGGTCGGCGAGCTCGTGCCATGAGCGCAGTACCGATTCGGCGTGCTCCGTGTAGGCCTTCGTGACCTCCTCGACGCCCGCATCCGGGCCGGCGTCCCGGCAGGCGGCGTCGCATCTGGCGACCAGCGCCGCGCCGGCCTGCTCGAGCTCGCGCTGCAGAGGGGCGATGTCGGTTTTGGTCATTCGCTGGTAGTTGAGCCGTGCCCAGTTCGCGACGAAGTCGAACGTCCACCACGCCGACTCTCTGTCATAGGTCTGGGGGCTCCCGGTCTGGTAGGAGGCGGGCAGGCTCGTCATCTTGGTCGAGAAGGGGACGAAGCAGGTGGTCTTCGACACGTCGGGCCCAAACCAGCACAGTGCCCTGTTGGCCTCGGGCGCCCCGGGCCGCAGCTGGTTGACGAACGTGTAGCCCTGGTAGAAGACCGATATCGGCCGCTCCCAGGCGCCGTTCAGGTGCTGGTCGGCGGTGGGGTCGTTCTGGGCTCCGTCGTAGGGGCCGGCGAACCTGTGCGGGTCGCCGTAAGGGCCCGCTGCGATGCCCTTGGTCATGTCGAACTGGGTGCCCTCGTAGTGATCGCGGTAGAGATCGAAGACCTGCTCCAGTCCCAGCGGGCGTGCGGGCGGGACCGAGAACGGGTAGTTGGTCGCGTAGCCACCGTCCTTGGAGTCGGCGAATCCGCTTGTAACCCATGGGCTCAATGCCAGGTCGGGGTTCACGCGGTCCAGCACTCTCCACACGCGGCGCAGGGAGTAGTAGGGGTGATTGTACTCGCCCGTGCTCACAGCCCGCAGCCAGTCCAGCCAGCCGGGCGCCTGCTCCGGATCCCACCAGCCGAGCTTCATCAGTCCGGGGATCAGGTGCTTTGAGTACAGCTGGACGGGCCGCTCGCCCGGAGGGCGCGGGAGATCCTCGTCGGTCGGCCAGATTCCGCGGATGCGGAACTCGTTTGCCGCCACGAAGATCTCACCATCGGGTACCTGCTGGGCCACCCAGGCCGAGTGGTGGGTCTCATCCGGCAGCCCGCACATCTCAAACACCCATGCCTCGTCCTGATCTGCCACGAGCAGCGTCTCGCCCGTCGAGTACAGCCCGTACTCGTCGATGAGCTCGCCCATCGTCGTGACGGCCTCACGAGCCGACGTGCACCGCTCAAGCGCGACGCGGGACAGCTCCTGGCTGTAAAAGAGGCGCATGTGGACGCCGTGCGCCGCGGCGTCGGCTGCGCTCACCGCCCGCGGTTCGTATCTGGTGCCGTTGGTGCACTCGCCCATCATCACGTTGTGCTCGTTGACGATCCCGTAGTTACCGTCGAAATACGTATACGTGTGCGCCGGCTGCGGAATGTGTCCGAGCGGCGTCGCCCATGATGGCTCGGGGGAGTCGGGTGCCAGGTAGCCCGGGCCGCGTTGCGAGGTCGCGATGCGGGGGTGCAGATAGTGCTCGGCGAACACCTCACGCGTTGCTCCGGAGGCGTGATCCTGAGCCGGGACCCTGATGATCGTCTGGTCTCCGAGCTCGTCATCGTCGGAGTGGGTCACGAGCATCGAGCCGTCGGCCATTGCTCCCTTGGTGATGATCATCGTCGTGCACATCCCATTTCTCCAGTCAGTCAGTCGGGGCGCGGGCCGGGCATCGTCCTGAGGCGTGAGTCGTCGCTGCGGGATCCACTCATCCGAGGGCCGCCCCGAGCCCCAACATGACGCAGATGAGGACCAGGTAGATCCCGAGGAGCGGCGCGAGCCAGAGCAGGTACTTGTTGTAAGGGACTTTCGCGAGCGCGACGCCTCCGACGACGACCGCCGTCGTCGGTATCCACAGGTTCATCCACCCCGAAGCTGCGTTCCAGGCGGTGATCGTGAGCCCGGGTGAGACATGCGCGAAAACGGACAGGGGCGCGAGGATCGGCATTGCGAGCGTCGCGAACCCTGAGGTCGACGGGATCAGGAAGCCGAGCGGCAGGTTGATGATGAACATCACAACCGCAAATGGACCCTTGCCGACGCCCGTTGCCGCACCTTCCATCGCGTGAAGGACGGTGTCGGTGACCTTGGCGTTGTGCATGATCACCGTGACGCCGCGCGCCAGCACGATCACGGCCGCCGGGTAGAGGAATTCGCCCATTCCGTTCATGATCGCGTCGGTCAGGCGCTTCTCGCTGAGGCGCCCCATGACACCGATGATGACGGCGGCCACGATGAACAGCATCGACAGCTGCGAGAAGGACCAGCTGAGCTGCCATGCGTACGGTTTCGCGCCGGCGCCCGAGAAGATTTCGGCAAACGGCATGATCGAGTAGATCATGAACACGAACGTGAACCCCATCGCCGTGAGCAGCATCTTGTCCCTGCCTTCGAGCGGCGGGTGTTCACCTTTGGTCGTCGCCAGCGCTTTCTCACGGTCCCCGGGGAGGAAGCCGACCACCGACTTGTCCGGGTCGGCCCTCACCTTGGCGGCGTAGCGAAGCACCCACCAGATCGCGACGGTCGTCATCACCGCCCACATCAGGAGCCTGAGCGGCATCCCTTCGATGATCGAGACTTTTGCGAAGCCGGAGGCGATACCGATCGAGAAGGGGTTGACGGTGGCGCCCATGACGCCGACGCCAGCGCCCACGATGATCGCCCCGACCGCGACCATGCGGTCATAGCCGAGAGCGAGCATCAAGGGAATCAGCAGACCGTAGAAGGCCAACGTTTCTTCAGCGAACCCCTCGACGGAACCGAGCACCGAGAACACCACCATGATCACCGCGATCAGCATCCAGCCATGCTTGTGCGTGCGCCACGCCAGGCGGTTCATGCCCCGATCAAGCGCGCCAGTCGCCAGCGACACGGCGATGAACGCGCCGACCGCCAGCACGAACAGGAAGATTTCCGCTCCGCCGAACAGGCTGCCTTCGGCGTTGGGGCTCACCTGACGCGTCTGGCTGCTCTCTATCCCATACAGGCCGTTGACCGGCGAGAGGACCAGTTCCCGCACGCTCTTGCCAAACGTCAACGGAGAAGCGACATGGTGATAGGTACCGCGAATCGGCGCTCCTTCAGAGTCGACGCGGTATTCGCCGGAGGGGAGCACCAGAGCGATCGCCCAGACCGCGATCGCGACGATGACCAGGACCGTGAGCGCGCTCGGGAAGGGGCGTTTTTCCTTCGCGGCCGGAGCCTCGGGAGGCGGCGTCCCGCCGCCGCGCTGGGCGGGTGGCTCCTGGGCCGGCGGGGCTCCGTTTGCCGGAGCCGGGTCGGCCGGGGCCTGCGCGGGTTGGGTGCTCACCGGCGGCGCTCCGCCCCAGCCGCGGCCCGTTGAGGAGCGCGATGCGGACGAGCCCTTGAGGGCATCAGCGGCGGGACGTCAGCGCGGCAGGGGGAGGACCCTCGCAGCGCCGAGTCGCCCGTCGAGCGACAGCACAGATGTTGATCCTGCTGCGAACTGCACGCCTGTCGCTGCGGCACTTCAAGGTGAGTCCTGCGGTGCAGGATGCCTGCTGGCACTGTGACCTCCGGGATGGTTGAACCTCGAAAGTCAGTGCGCGTTGCCCTCGCTGCCGGACCTCGCAGATCGTGCCCTTCGACTTGGACGCTACCAGCCTGTCAGGCGAGTTGCCGCCGCGACTGCAACGCGGTCCGGGCCGGACCGCGCGGCGGGCGTCTGGATGACAGATGTGAACGGACCCCCGAGGGATAGCCGTGAGAACGTAGCCGTGGCTGCGCTGCCCGTCCACGGCGGCCGTCGAACCGGGATCGTCTTCTCCGAATGGTGCCATCGCTCAGAGGAAAGCCGACGCTTCCGAGAGGGGCATCCGAGGAGCCCCGCCGCCCGGGTGCGGGAAAACTACGTCCGTTGACGACCGTGCCGTTGAAGCTGCGGTCATCGAGAATTCGATGACCGCGTCCGACGCGGTCCGCATCGCGTGGCGCTGTGATACCGACTGGTCGCTGAGATGCAGGTCGGCCGAGACGCCCTGCCGATCCGGACCGCCTGGCCGTCCAGCCGAAAGAGCACAGTTGCGCGGCTCCGAGGACAGCTATATGTGCGAGGTCGAAGTGGCAGCAGCCAAGCCTGGATGAGTGGCGCACCCGCTTGTTAGGACATTCGACGGAGTCGAACACCGTTGCGTGCTCCTCGGGCGGCCGCGGTGTCGTCGCCGGCGGGCGACGCTGAGCCGGCGGCGCCCGCGGGTGCTGCGACGGCGAGGAAGTGCTGCGGCGAGCGTCCTGCGAGTGCGTGACTGTTCGCTGCCCTCGATGAACTGGCGGCCTTCACCCTCCTGGGTTGAATGACGCTCAGAAGCCACGAGGCGCGCTGCCCGCCGGCGGCGAATCTCACGAGCGATGTCCTCGTGGCCCCAGTGATACCCGCTCAGGGTGCGTCCGCACGGCCCCGAGGGACCTGAAAGGGACCCACGGGTGTGCCGTGCTGCGGATGAAACGTCAAGTGTGTCGTCGAGGGTTTCTCGGGAGATCGTGATGCTCGCTGCTCAGGCGTTCTTTGCCGTGGTGTCAGCGAGTTCGGTTTTCGATGCTCGAGGGGGGCGTCGTGGCTGCTTCCGGCATGCCAGAAGGGCACACCTCCGGGTGTGTCACGGGTGTGCCGTGCATATTGTCTGTCGGGCTGTTTGTTGTTGTGCCGTGGTCGATGGGCGTGGTCTCTGGTCGTCGGGCGTGGTCGATGGGGCGTGGTCTGTGGTCGGGGTCGTGGGGGGTGAAGGGTCTCGTGAAGTCGTTGGCCGTTTCGGGGTGCTTGCGGTCTTGAACGGTCGTGGAGACGAGCAATCTCGAGATTTGTTGGATGCTTCTATGTTGTCAAGGGTGTGTTTGTGAGCTGCTTGTAGAGGTGGCGTGAGAGGTGTCGCTTGAGGGAGCGCATGGCCTCTCGCTTGGTCTTGCCCTCTTCGATTCGGCGTT
>Ga0182030_10008138_pt1 | contig 21770 bp, 12 predicted proteins | sample 812S3MmetaG_FD_121299 | JGI IMG/M metagenome (GOLD analysis project Ga0182030, IMG submission 121299) | Permafrost microbial communities from Stordalen Mire, Sweden - 812S3M metaG (Illumina Assembly) | ecosystem: Environmental > Terrestrial > Soil > Wetlands > Permafrost | place: Sweden... | reverse complement strand
CGGGCCCGGTTTGGCGGGGGAAGAAACTCGGCTGCGACAGTCGATTTTTCGCCTCCGCTGTGGGGCGGCCAAGTCCTTTATTTCCAACAAATCTTCGCTTTTGTTTCTTAGGAGACACAGAGACACCGAGGAAGACAAGTCCAAATCGGAGAGCACGGGGGTTGCGGAGAACACGGAGGGGAGTGCTTGCGGAACTGAGAGCACATCCGGAGTCCGGTAGCCTAGCCTAAAACGGGCGGAACCGCTTCGCCACCACCTGCACGCTCAACCCATTCGACGCGATATTGCGCGTCTCCAGAACCACTTCGAACTTCTTGAGACTCCCGTCGGGATTGGTCGCCTCCTGCACCACCGGCCCCAGCAGCGCGTCGTTGAATAGAAAGTCCGCGCCGGCATCGATTCCCGCCATGGTGGTTCCCTCGACGATCAAGACGCGCCCGGTCTTATCCAAATTACTGGTCAACGCCACGGTAGCAAAAGCGCGATGGTTCGGATCCTGGATCCAATACGTGTAGCCCTTCGGCTCCCCGGGCAGCGGCATTTTGTTGACCACGGTCAACGTGCGCGCCACCTCGTCGGAATCGATGTGGAAGTTCAGGTCTTTGTCGAAAAGCTCCACCCAGGGATTTCCCTGCGGAGCACCGACGATCACTGCATTGGCTTTTTTCAAATCGTCGATGCGCAGGTCGCGCGCATAGCGGATTTCAAACCGGTCCGGCACCACTTGCGGCAATCGCGCCAGCCGCGCCGCGAACTTCAGGTCGGAGATGCTGGTATACCGGCGCGTCCCGATGTTCTCCACGGTCGCCGGATCGATCGCCTTCGTCTCGGACAGTCCGAGGCGGTACGACCCACTGGCATAGTCGGCGATATGCACCGATTTCCCGGTCAGATTCTGGAACATTACGAACCCGCTGTCGCCCGGCACCAGAAAGGTCTCGTGGTCTTTCGCGAATAGCGACCGCCAGAGTTTGTCCGACGCCGGCGGCCTGGTCCGTAACGCGAACCACCCGCCGAGGGTGAATAACATCGCACCCAACACCGCCAACTTCCATATCCTCCATATGTGGGCGGTCCCGGCGGGCCGTTTCACCGGCTCGTCCCGCACCTCAGCCGGCGCCAGCCTGGGTGCATCCGCGGCTATCGTCTCGAACACGGGGACATACCCGCCGCGGGGAACCTCAATGCGGATCGTTTCTCCCTGTCCCTCTTCCTGATAAAACAACGCCAGCCGCTGCCGGAGTTGCCGTGCCGATCCGCGCACGATGTTGTCGTCGCCCGGATTGTAATCTGCCGGCCGGCCGAACACGTGCACGCCCACCTGTTGCTCGGTAATCTCGTCTTCCCTCCCGCGTAAGGCCCGGTCCGCGACATAAATAAGGAAGGTGGAGAGCCGCGCGGCCTTGGAGAAACTCCGGCTCGCGACCACCCGCTGCACCGCCTGCCAGCGAGGGTCGCTATCCAGCGAATCCCCGTGCGAAGCGTCCGAACTGTAAATCATGGGAGTGCCCGCCACGTTTCGACCCTTAGGGCTCAGCCTATCACGGCCATGTGAACATCTCGTTACGCGATTTCGGCCTGAATCGCCAGTGAGTACACCGTGTCCCCCCTGCCGGTGGCAGGTGTAAATTTGAAATCCTGTCGTTTTCCACCGGAAATACACCGGGATACACCTGTCCCGCAGCCGCGCCGCCATGCCATCTTGGGCCTCGAAGAGAGATTTGCCAATGAATCGAACACACCTTTGCTTTTTCGCCGTCCTCGCCGCGACTGTCTTCCCCTCTTGCCTGTTCGGCCAGAGCGACCAGGGCACCATAACCGGAACCGTGGAGGATATCCGCCACGCCGCGATCCCCCACGCGCAACTCACTCTCGCTAATCCCGACAACGGCCTTACCCTCCACGAAGCCGCCGACGGCAACGGTGTTTTCGTCTTCACGCCTGTCAAGGTCGGCCGCTATAACCTCACCGCGACCGCCGCGGGTTTCGAAACCGCCACCCAAACCGGCGTCCAGGTGGACGTGAACCAGCGCACCGGCGTGAACTTTTCTCTCAAGGTCGGCTCGGTATCGCAATCCATAGACGTCACCGCGGCCAGCGAGAAGGTGCAGGCCGAGGAAGCCTCCACCGGCCAGGTTTATGACGCCGCCGTCATCCAGGACACGCCGCTCAACGGCCGCAATTATGTCTATATCGCCCAGCTCTCGGCCGGTATCGCTCCGCCGAACGCCGGAGCCCGCGGCGCCAATAAAGGCGATTTCTCCGCCAACGGCCAGCGCGTCGAGCAGAACAACTTCATTCTCGACGGCGTCGACAATAACTCCAACCTGGTCGACTTCCTCAACGCTTCCAGCTACGTCGTCAAGCCTCCGCCCGACGCTCTCCAGGAGTTTCGTGTGCAGACCGGCAACTACACCGCCGAGCTCGGTCATTCCGCCGGCGCGGTGATCAACGCCACCATTAAGTCCGGCACCAATGACATCCACGGCAGCTTGTGGGAGTACTTCCGCAACGACGCCCTCGATGCCCGCGACTTCTTCGCCGCCCAGACTCCCGTGTACCGTCAGAATCAGTTTGGCGGCACGCTTGGCGGACCGATTCTGAAGAACCGCCTCTTTCTGTTTGCCGACGGCGAAGAGAATCGCGTGATCTTCGGCGAGACCGGTACCTACACTGTCCCCACCGCCAAAATGCGCACCGGCGATTTCAGCGAACTGCTCACGCCGGGCCTCAACAACCTGACCGTACCGAGACTGCTTTACGAACCCGGGTCCGCGGGCACCGTCCCGCTCACCTGCGGCGGCCAACTGAACGTCATTTGCCCCAGCCAGATCAGCCCCGTCGCGGAGCGCGTTCTCAATCTCTACCCGCTGCCCAATCTCGGACAGCCCGGGCAGACGTACAGCAACTATCTATTCCAGGGCAACGCTTCCGACTTCACTAGCCAGTGGGATGCGCGCTCCGATTGGAACATCAGCTCCAAAGACCAGTTCTTCGCCCGCTTCAGCTACTTCAATCAACCGCAGTTCTTTCCGCAGCCGCTCGGTGCGGCCGATGGCGGCGCGTTCAATCAGGATGGCAATATCGATGTCGCCGGCCACAATCTCGCCCTCAGCGAGACCCACCTGTTCTCAAGTTCCGCCATCAATGAATTCCGCTTCGGCTACAACCAGCTGCACGCAGCCTTCCAGCCGCCGGGGTCCGGCTCCGACATTTCCAGCCAACTCGGCTTGGGCGGGATTCCATACAGCCCCGGCCTTGGCGGCCTGCCGTATTTCTCCATCAGCAGCCTCTCCGCCTCCGGCGATCCGAAGTACGATCCCGCCAACGAGAACGAGCACGTCTTGCAATGGCTCGACAACTTCACCAAGATCGTCGGCCGTCACACTCTGAAGGCCGGCTTCAGTCTGCAGCGCATCGAATTCTCCACCCTCCAGCCCCAACAGGCCCGCGGCGCGTACACCTTCAACGGATCGTTCACCAACAACCCGTCGAAATCCGGCAGCAGCGGCTTCGGCGCGGCCGACCTGCTTCTCGACCAGATCTACACATCCACCATCAACAACGTGCAGACCACCGACGATCGACGCTGGTACCGCGCCGCCTACGTGCAGGACGATTGGAAAGTCACCCCGCGCCTGACGTTGAACCTGGGCTTGCGGTGGGAATACTCGCAGCCAATCGACGAGATCAACGGTCACCAGGCCAACTTCATCCCCGACTATGCGAACGGCGCCGGCGTGTACCTGCTGCCCGCGTCCTCGAAGAACATCCCCCTGCCCGCACCGTTCCTCACGTCGCTCCAGACCGACAACATCGCCGTGCAGTACACCAACAACAGCCTCCTGGTCACGCCCGATTGGAAGAACGTCGCGCCGCGTTTCGGCGTGGCTTACCGGATGGGCGATCGCACCGTGATCCGCGGCGGCTTCGGCATTTTCTACGGCGGACTCGAAAGCATCGGCTACGGTCCGAATCTCGGCCAGAACGCGCCGTTCGTCATCTTCTCCACCTTCCCCAGCGGCTCCTGCAAAGTGAACGCCTGCCCCTCCAACGGACAGACTCTGGAGACCGGCTTCTCGAACGTCATCGCCGCCGGGTTCAATAACTTCGCCTCGTTGCCCACCCTCCACGGGTATCAGACGAATTCCCAAACGCCGTACAGCGAGCAGTGGAACTTCTCCATCGAACGCGCCCTGCCGTTGGGCGCAACTGCTACGGCTTCTTATGTCGGATCGGCCAGCCACCACCTGCCGCTCGACCCCGAAATCAATCAGGTCGGCATCACGCTTGCCCCCGGCCAAAGTCTGCAGAGCAGTCTTCCGTTCACGGCATTCGGCACCGGCGGACGTCTCATCGATTGGGCGGGCGCCGCCAACTACAATTCGCTCCAGAGCAAGCTCGAACGCCGCTACGCCAACGGTCTGTTCTTCCTGCTCAACTGGACCTGGTCGCACGCGTTCGACGATGCGTTCCCTCCTCTCGGCGGTTCCGGAGATACTTACACTTCTATTCGGAACTGGCGTCAACTCGGCTATAACTACGACTACGGCGACTCCTATCAGGACGTGCGCCACCGGGTCACGCTCAACGCGCAATACCAACTGCCCTTCGCCCGGCAGTCGCGCGGATTAGTCAAGGCGGTCGGCGGCGGATGGCAAAGCAGCGTGGTGTATCGCTGGCAAACCGGCAGCCCGGAACTGATCCTGGCCAGCAACAATCCCGTGGGCACCGGCAACGTCGCCTACGCCGTGCCGATCGCGAGCCCCTTCGCGACGGGCACAATTGGCGCCAATAATACCGGGGGGGCCTGCGCCTCGGTCATCCGAACCGTGCAGGCATGGTTCAATCCCTGTTCGTTCAACAATCCGCCGGTCGCTACTGGCCCCGACAGCATTGCGTCGTATGGACCCAAGGGCCGGACCATGGTGTACGGCCCCGGCTACTACCGCTTCGACGTCTCGCTATTCAAGAGCTTCCCGGTCTTCAGCGAGCGGCATTCGCTCCAGTTCCGCGCGGACGCGTTCAATCTGACCAACACCCACGCTTTCGGCCAACCCGGCTACACAATCGGTAGCGGCCTCGGTAAGATCACCACCGAGCGCTTCGGCGGCCAAGGCCCCGCGGCCGAGAATCCCGATGCGCGCGTGATACAGCTCGCTCTGAAATTCAGATTTTGAGGCGAGCGGCGTGCAGAATCTCGTCAACGCGGTGCGATTAAGCAATGGAAGTGCAGCTAACCGCCGATCGAAAAGCCTTCGCCCGCCGCGCGGTTGAAACAGGACGGTTGCGCAGCGAGGAAGAGGCGGTGCAGGAGGCACTAGCGTTGTGGGAAGAGCGCGAACGCCGCCGATTGGTGTTCCTGGCCTCTCTCGATGATTCCCGCGCATCTCTCGCGCGTGGCGAGGGCCGCGCGATCACGAGGGAATCCATGCGCGAACTTGCCAGCGAAGTGAAAGCGCGCGGGCGGGCCCGGCTGGTAGCAGAATTGGGCAACGCCCACTAATGGCCAATCGCGTAGCGCCACTGCACGCGACGAAGATTTCGGCGACATCTGGCTGTACGTCGCCAAGGAAAGCGGTAGCCTGGATGTCGCTACGTGCTTAGCGGGTAGCCCCGGCCACCGGCGCGAGGGCCATTACGGCGTAGGCCGTTGCCGAGTTTGAGATCCACTGATCGTGGTCGTAGGGGAAGGCGCTCTGGAAGTAGGGCTGGAGTTTGACGGCGCGGCTGCGGACGTACCATGATCCGTCCGGAAACTGGGTATTCAGAAGGAATTGGGCTGCTTTGCGGTAGGCGGGGTCGGCCGGCTTGAGGAAGCCGGTGCGACGGAGGGCGTCAAGTACGGAGCCAGTGCCGTAGGCGTCGGCATCGAGGTACGGGGTCTGAGCCCAGCCTCCGTCGGTCCGCTGGCGGGCGAGGAGGGTCTTGGCGGTCTTCTTCAGATCGGCAGGGGCGGCCCCGGCGAGCCAGAGGCCGAGGAGGCGGTCGGCTTCCTCCACGGTGGTGACGGCGCGGGCCTGGAGGAGCCAGGTTTTGGCGCGGGCAATGCGCTCGTCGAATTCTGCGCGACGGGCGGGCCACCCGTAGGATTTGAGCGCCCGGACGGAGAGCATGGTTGCGCTGATGGAGCTTTCCTGAAGCGGAGCGCGCGAGCCGGTAATATTCCAGGCGCCATTGGCGTCTTGGCCTTCCGCGACGTAATGAACCATCAGGTCGGTAAATTCGTTGGCTGGTTCGCCCATTTCGGCAAGACCGGCGAGGGGATAGGTGAAAGAAGCAATGCCACCGCCGCGGGAGAGCATGAGAGGCAGGCGGGCCGACATGCGGGGGCGGTCGGCAACCATGGCATCGACCAGACCCTGACGGAGGCGCGGATCGGGGGTGAGTCCGGCGGATTTGAGGGCAGCAAAGGTGCGGCCAGCGAAGGGCTGGTGGTGACAGCCGGTGCAGCCGCCGCCTTCGCGGAAGAAGGCACTGTTCGAGGTTGCCAGAAGTGTGGAGGCTGTTTCCACGGCCTGTTGCGCGGAGGGGTGGTAGTCGGCTGGCCTGACCGGTGCCGCGGACAAACCTTTCTCTTTCGCTCCGGCTTTTTCGAGCAGACCGACAATAGCCGGATTACGGAATTTGCGTGCCCAGTCGAGAGCGGTTTCGCCGAACCGGTCGGCAATATCGAGGTTGGCGCCGGAAGAGATGAGGAGGCTGACCGTCTCCGGATTGGTCCCGTCCATGGCGACGGCGCGCATGAGGGCGGTCATGTGGCGGACTGTGTCGGTGGCGTCAAGTCCGGCTCCGGCTTTGATGAGGTCGGCTACGACGGATGTTTCGCCGCAGACCGCGGCGTCCATCAGCGGGGTTTCACCGATCGACTCAATGGGCCCGTTCCTGACCTTGCCCACGTTTCTTTCGAACGCGTTGACATCGGCTCCGGAGGCGATGAGGACGTGGGCTTTGGCGCCGCCGTCGCAGCGGAGGGAGTTGATGAGGGCGGTGGCGCCGTTGTTGTCGGCGCGATGCGGGTCTAGACCCTTATTGAGAAACAGGCGGAGGATAGATGTGTCTTGGCGGGCGGCGGCGCGCTGGAGGTAATCGCCTCCGGCGGGGGTGAGCACTTTGGTATCGGCGCCTTTTTCGACGAGATAATGCACCGTGGCTTCATTGCCGGGGACGCCGAGGGCGACGGAAAGCGGGGTGCTGCCATCGGCCGCTTTGGCGTTCACGTCGCCGCCCTTTTCCACGAGCAGGCGGGTTCGTTCGAGGTTCCACGCGGCGTACATCAGCGGGGTGGCCGCGGTTTTATTACGGGCGTTGGGGTCACCACCGGCGTCGAGGATCATTCGGACGGCTTCGGCGCTGCCGTAAACGGCGGCATAGTGGAGTGGGGTGTAATCGAGGTGGCCGCGGACGGTGGCGGGGCTGGTTTTGCAGAGGGATATGAGGTTTGTGAGGTCGTTGGCCCGGATGGCGCGGAGATAGTCGGCGGCGATGGCCGGATTGGCGTCGGTGTCGGCGGCCCGCAGGATGAGAAGCGGCGCGGCGGCGGACAGACAGACGAAGGAAAGGGCAATCCAAGATCTGGTCATGAGGCTCCTGAAGGCGCTAGCGTAGCGTAGCCGTTTCGCGGGATTAAGTCAAATGAACTGTTCAGATACAGGTACTGGATATACCCGCATGGGTTTGCGCCGGCGCGGTCGAGGACGGCTCAGCCGATGATCATAGCGGAATTCCTCGGAGCGCTGGATTTCCTGTTATAAGCCGACGCCCCGCAGATGCGTCTACGGCAATAGCCAGTAGCTTGACGCCTCGAGCTAAACACAACCCAATATCATGAGCCCTGACCAAACTACCTCATCCTTCTCCGCATAGGCGCCAGCACCACCCGCGCCCACGCTCGACACCGCCATCAACAGCAGCACCGACGACCACCCGCCTGTTGCCGACACCAGGTAGTTCGCCAGCGGGACCACCAGAGCCGACGTGCCCTTCGCCGGTGCACGCGATGAAGATTTCGGCCCTGGCTCGCGGAGTTTTCCTGTGGGCGAGTATGTCGTCGTTTCTTGCGTAGACGGCAACGACGTCCTGATTCTCCGTGTGGTGCACGGCAGACGCGATCTGGAAGCTCTCTTTTGATCGGTGCACGATTGGCGGCCGGTCTGGCGACCCTCGCCCGTCCCGCGAACGAACACTCGATGCGTTCCATTCGTTGAAGAATGACGACCCAATCGCGGCATGAGACGTGCATTGAGCTAGAGCTGTGCCGTCTCTTGCCGAATTCTCCTACGCCTGGCGATCGCTCCGCCGAACTCCAGCATTCACGATCACTGCGGCCGTCGCGCTGGCCATCGGCATCGGCGCCAATGTGGCGATCTTCAGCCTGGTCGACGCCATGCTCATCCGTCCTTTTCCCCTGACTCAGCCCGACCGGTTGGTGGAAGTTTGGGAGGACGGGTCTCATATCGGCTTTCCGCTGAATACACCCGCTCCCGCTAACTTCGTGGATTGGAAAAAGCGCAATCACGTCTTTACCGATCTGGCCGCGGTCCAGGGTGACCTGTACGCCATCACCGGCGATGGGCAACCCGAAGAAGTCGACGCCAGCCGCATCACATCGAATCTGCTCCCACTCCTTGGCGTGAGCCCTGTACTCGGGCGCAACATCTCGCCTGACGAGGATCGCCCGGGAGGCGCTCGCACCGTGCTCTTGAGTTACCGTTTGTGGCAGCAGCGATATGGCGGGGCACACTCCGTAATCGGCCGCGACATACAGTTGGACCGTATTCCGTTTCGCGTAGTCGGAGTGATGCCCGCGGGGTTTCGATTTCCGGGCCGCTCCGATATCTGGATCCCGATGGCGCTGTCGCCGGCAGCACTGGCGGAGCGCGACGATCATTACTTGCATGTCTTCGGCAGGCTGCGGCCGGGCGTCGCCATCGCCGATGCGCAGCGTGACATGGCGGCCATCGCCGGGCAACTCGCGCGCGAGTTTCCGGAGACCAATACGTACGTTGGCGCAAGCGTTGTGGGCCTGCGCGATCAGGTGCTCGGCAAGCTCGATCTGGCTTTGCGGGTACTCGCGGCGGGCGCCTGCTGTGTGCTGCTGGTCTGTTGCGCCAACATCGCCGGACTGATGCTGGCGCGCGGCGCCGGCCGCCAACGTGAGATGGCGGTGCGTGCCGCGCTTGGCGCCAGCCGCGCACGATTGGTCCGCATCGCGCTGCTCGAAAGCTTGCTGATTGCCTGCGCCGGCACACTGCTGGGAGTGTTTTTGGCGTCGGAGGCGGTGCCGTGGCTGGGACAGTTAGTGCCCGAATCGATTGCCGTATGGGCGCAACCGCGCATCGACGGCCGACTTTTGTTGCTGGCATCCTGCCTCTCGATGGGCGCGGCGGCCCTGTTCGGCTGCCTGCCCGCCATCACGATGACGCGCGTGGATCTCGCCGGCGCGCTCAAAGAGGGTGGACGCTCCGCCATTCAAGGAAACAGTCGATTGCGCCGAGTGCTGGTAACGGCCGAAATCGCGCTCACCGTGGTGCTCTCGGTGGGCGCGGGTCTGATGGTGCAAACGTTGTGGCGATTGTCGCACGTCGATCTGGGTTTCCAACCGCAAGGCGTTCTCACGGTACGCACGGCCCTGGCGCGCGGCGTGCCCTATGACGATTTCCGCGTGCGCAGTTCGTTCTACCAGCGGGTACTGGCGAAAGTGCAGGCGATGCCCGGAGTTTCGGCCGCCGGGTACACTACGTTTCTGCCGCTCACCAATCGCGGCGGCACCAGCGGGTTCCTCATAGAAGGCGCGCCACCCTTGGCGCCCGGCCAGGACAACGATGCCAACCATCGCGCGGTGAGCCGCGACTACTTCCGCGCCATCGGCACTCCGCTGCTTGCCGGCCGATACTTCAGCGATCTCGACCGGCCGGATGCCACCCCCGTCGCAATCGTCAACGAGGCCATGGCCAAGCAGTTCTGGCCCGGGCAGAGTCCTCTCGGCCGCCGCTTCCGCATGAATGAGGATGGCCAGCCGTGGGTGACGATCGTCGGCGTGGTAGCCAGCGCGCGACAGATGGGGCTGGATATCGCCGGGCGCGCCGAAATGTACTTCCCGAGCACGCAGGCCTTCGGCATGCAAGGATATTTCACACCGCGCGATCTGGCCGTCAAGGTGAAGGGCGATCCGCTCGCCTTCGCATCGGCTGTTCGTGAAGCGATATGGTCGGTGGATCGCAACCAGCCGGTTTCCGATGTCCAACCGCTCGAATGGCTCGTGACCAAACAGCTGACGGCGCAAAAGGAGCAGCTATGGCTGCTGGCGTCGTTCGCGGCAATCGCGCTGCTGCTCGCGGCTATCGGGTTGTACGGTCTGCTCTCGTACCTGGTGGTGCAGCGAACTCGCGATATCGGCTTGCGGATGGCATTGGGTGCGCGCCGCTCGGCAGTGATGGGCGAGGTGTTACGCCAAGGGCTGAAACTGGTGGCGATCGGTCTGGCACTCGGCATGGCCGGCGCCGCGCTCTTGACACGTGTCACGGAGAGCCTGCTGTTCGGCGTGAAGTCCAGCGATGCCGCCACGTACGGTGTCGTGGCGATGGTGCTGGTGGTGACCGGAGCCGTGGCCTGCCTGGTGCCGGCGCTGCGCGCCACGCGAATCGACCCGGCCATCGCGCTACGCGGCGAATAGTTTAGTTTACGGCAGCAGGTAGCGCGTCAACATCTCCTTGAGCTCGTGCAGCACGGCGCGCCGCGCTTCCACAGACTCCTGCTTATACGCGAACGCAATCACGCGATCTCCGGCCTCCGCCGCGATGCGGATCTTCAACTGCAATCGCTTCCCCGGCTTCCATCCGCACTTGCTCACCAGTAAGTCGCCCAGGATTCCGCCCGGTCCGGTCCGCGGGTCCGACTGGCTCTCGCGGGTCCACTCGCTGATGTGGTTGCCCAGTGCCAGCTCGCGAAAATGCGGGCGGCTGTCCAGGAAATTCACGTAGGCGTCCAGCACCTTGCCCAATGATTTGCGTGGCGAAAAGATCAACTGGCGGGCGGTAAACGCATGTTCGATCTCGGCCCGAAATGTCTCCAGTTCACGCACCGCGATAGCGTCGAAGATCTCCTGCCGGTCGGAATAGAATCGGTATAGCGCTCCCACCGAAATGCCGGCTTCCTGCGCCACGCGGCTGGTGGTGATCTCTTCGAACGGGACGCTCCCGAGGAGAGACGAAGCGGCGTCCAGAATCTCCTCTACGGTTTTATTGCTGCGCGCCTGGAGCGGCGTCCGGCGGTTGGCTGGGACTGTCATGAGTTGTCTGGAGCAAACGCGAAAGCGATTCGCATTCGCGTACGCTCTTTTTGTATTATAGGAGATATGCCTGTACCCGCGTCGCAGATGTGGACCGTCGCCTCTTACGTCCTCAAGCAAAAGCTGAAGGGCCGCAAGCAGTACCCGCTGGTGCTCATGCTCGAACCGCTGTATCGCTGCAATCTGGCCTGCGCCGGATGCGGGAAGATTCAATATCCCGGGCACATTCTCAAGCGCGAACTTACCCCCGAGGAATGCTTCCGCGCCGTCGACGAGTGCGGCGTACCCACGGTCGCCATCCCGGGCGGCGAGCCGCTGATGCACCCGAAGATCGACGAGATCGTGCGCGGCCTGGTGGCTCGCAAGATCTACGTCTACATGTGCACCAACGCGCTGCTGCTCAAGGAGAAGCTGCATCTCTTCACGCCCAGCAAGTACCTCTCGTTTTCGGTCCACATGGATGGCGAGAAGGAGCACCACGATCTTTCCGTCTGCAAGGAAGGCGGTTACGAAATCGCCCTGGAGGCCATCCGCGAGGCCGTCCGCCGCGGCTTCCGCGTCACCACCAACACCACCATTTTCGAAGGCACGGACAGCAAATCCGTGCGCGCCTTCTTCACTGAGATGATGGACGCCGGTGTGGAAGGCATGATGCTCTCGCCGGGCTATTCCTACGACAAGGCGCCCGATCAGCAGCACTTCAGCAATCGCGAATCGAACCAGTCGATGTTCCGCAAGATCCTCTCCAATCGCGACCCGCGCTGGCAATTCAATATGTCGCTATTGTTCCTGGAATTCCTCATGGGCAAGCGGACCTTCGAGTGCACACCGTGGGGAATGCCCGCGTACAGCATTTTCGGCTGGCAGAAACCCTGCTACCTGCAGCAGGACGGTTACGCCGAGACCTACCAGGAACTGCTCGAGTCCACCGACTGGTCGAAATACGGCTACGAATCGGGCAACCAGAAGTGCGCCAACTGCATGCTGCACTCCGGCTATGAGGCCACTGCAGTGAACTACACATTTACTTTCCGGGGCATCTTCGACTACGTGCGCGCCATGCTTTTCTCGCGCTACCACGATGCCGAAGCGGCGCAGCAAGTGGCCGCCGAGAAGCCCAAGCCGGCGCTGGTGCAGATCGCAGCGATCGCTCCCAAGCCCACGCTCACCGGCACGCAAGTCGCCGCGCCCGCCGAGTTGGCCGACAGCATCGAGCAGGCTTTCGATTATCGCGGCGATGTCACCGTGACTCTGGGCACCGGCGAAAAACTTGAGGGCTACATCTTCGATCGCGAGCAGAAGGCCGACCTCGCGGCGTCCACGCTGCGGATCATGACCAAGCCAGGGCAGAAGGTCACCATCCGCTACGCGGATGTGTCACAGCTTTCCTTTTCCGGCCGGGACATGGCGGACGGACGAAGCTGGGAGGCCTGGGTTCGCAAATACGCCGAGCGAAAAGCGGCGGGCGAAAAGAATATCGAACTGCTGCCGGAAGCGCTGGATTAGGCAGTCTGCTTTTGGCTTTTGGCTGTTGGCCCCCCGGTGCGCCGCCGACGGGGTCCGATGAAGTCTTGACAGCCACTCGCGGAGCTGTCAGAAGTCGGCTGCCCACCGAGGGAGCACCGGATTGAACAAGTTGCGACTGAAGAACGGGCGAGCGCCGCTCGCCGGGACAAGCTAAAGCATGTCCTACAAAGCGGTGTCACAGGCCAGAGTGAACAGCTGCAGTTCGTGGCGGCACCCCTGATACTCCACCTCCACTTGGTAAAGCGCAAACAAGAGGGACACGCAGGTGATCCCCGCGATCAACCAATTGTGCGGAAGCAATCGCGTAGCCGAAGCGTTATGCACTTACCGAACGAACAGACGAAAAGCCACGAATCGGGTAGAAACTTCGCGCGATCCACGTAAGAAGTGCGCCGCCGAAGCAGCCGCTTCATTTTGACTTCCTCCGGAATGGCAGCCTAAGCCCGCGATTGCTTGATTGGCACGCAAACTGCAACTGAGCTGGTGACACTCCGACGCGGCCGCGGAATCGGACAGTCCCACACAGATATTGGAGGAAAACTCAAATGCTGAAGAACACAGACCGGAATCGCGCGGGACACATTCTATGGAACGTCGCGATCGTTGTCGCCTTAGTCGCCGTCGTGCTGCTGTACATCGACAATCGGCAACTGGCGGGAAGCCTTGCCCAGCTAAACCAACACGATCAGGAGCAGATTGCCCAACTGCAACAGGGCTTGGTGCAGGCCAGCGCCGCCGCTGAAAAGAGCGTGGACACCATCGCCCACCAGACGCAGGAGACCGCCGCCCAGACTGAAGCACGGGCGAAGCAAGACCTCCGCAAGGCCAGCTCAACCCTCTCAGCCGCTCTGGCGAAGCAGCAGCAGGAAGCCGAACAGGCGCGCCAGCAGTTGACCGGTCAGTTGACCGACCTGCAGGATGCCAACACTACGGCCGCCGCGAAAATCGGCGAGATTAGCGATAACGTCAGCGGCGTGAAGAACGACGTGGCGTCTACCCAAACCGAACTCCAGAAGACCGGCAGCGACCTGAAGCGCGTGATGGGCGACATGGGCGTGATGAGCGGCTTGGTCGCGACCAACTCTTCGCAACTGAACGCCCTCAAGGAACTGGGCGACCGCGACTATGTCGAGTTCGATCTGAAGAGGACCGGCGGCAAGCAGAAGGTGGGCGACATGCAACTGATGCTGGCGAAGGCCGACCCCAAACACAACCGCTTCACTCTTCAGGTTCTCGCCGACGATAAAATGCTGGAGAAGCGCGACCGCACCATCAACGAGCCGGTGCAACTCTACTTGGCGGGCAACCGCCAGCCCGAGGAAATCGTCGTCAACGAAGTGAAGAAAGACGAAGTTGTCGGCTACGTATCGATTCCCAAAGTAAAGATGGCCAGGCGCTAGCCCCCCGGTCCTTCCGCGGCACCTGGTGCAGCAAGCGGCACGATTCCCCGGCGCGAACCACTCGCAAGCGCCGGGGCATTTTCTTGCTCCGTCATGTAAAGCATGGTTGAAAACCTGTCGGGCTTGGCCGCACGATGCCTGAGGCACACATGGCCGAAGGAACTCCCTCTCTGCGTGGGCGATGCTGCTCCGAGTCGGACTGGCGGGCTCCAGCCGGCCCTGCTAGCCCCACGCCCGGTCGGATGGCATCCTACCCCTGGTTGGGAATCGGCCCAATCAGGCCGCCAAGTGACTGCCTGCATAATAGACTTACCCTCCCGCCTCCCGCACGAACACGATCGTCGGCTGTCCCTTATATAGAGTGAGCTGCAAATCCCGGTAACCGCACTTTTCCGCCACCCGAATCGACGCCACATTTTCCGGACTAATGATGCACGTGGTGCGCGGCGGCGAAAAGTGCTCATCGCCCCAACGCAGCGCGGCCTTCGCCGCTTCTGTCGCATAGCCCTTCCCATGAGCCCACGCGGGCAGCACCCAGCCGATTTCCGGCAGCCCCTTGACGGGCGACTGCATGTCTCGCTTGTAATCGGCGAATCCCACTTCGCCGGCAAACTTGCCGGACGTCTTTTCCTCCACCACCCAATAGCCAAAGCCCAGCAACGACCAATGGCCCACGTAACGCAGCAAACGCGTCCAGGATTCTTCCTCGGTAAACGGCTTGCGCCCGAGTTGCCGGCTGACGACCGGATCGCCCCACATGGCGGCGCACGCGGCGAAATCCCTCAGACCGTGACCCCGGAGCCGCAGTCGCTCGCTTTCCAAAACGGGAATCGGCATGAAGACATTTTGCTATACTTCGCGATCAAGGAGTCATGATGTTTTCTTTCCGAACCTTGGCCGCGCCGTTTCTGGCCGCCGGCATGATATTCGCCGCCGACCCAGCAGCCATCGACCGCGCCGCCAAAATAGTAAAAGAAAAGGCCGCGCAGACGCCCAAAGCGCTGGACTTGGACTTCCAACTACTCGCCGCCGAGACGCTCCAGCCCCGCTATCCCGCGCTGGCGCAAAAGTTTATCGAACCCGTGCTCCAGGAATTGCGCGCGAATAAGGCGATGGCCACTCCTTCTGTCATGCAAATGCTCACCACCCTGGCGCCCACTGAGGCCGAGGCGATTTCTCCGCCGAATCCCCCGGCTCCCAAACCGGCAACCGGCGCCCAACCCGCCCCCAAACCGGCAGCCGCTGCCCGCCCCGCGCCACCACCGGAGTTGGCCGCCATTTCGAAAAAGATGGGACAAGTGCGTGGACTGCCCACCGACGCCGACCGCGCCAAATTGGTCCTGGAGGTGGTCGCCGAAATCCGTGCGCTCCCGGCCGGCATGTCCAAACTCAGCCCTAGTTACGGCTTGGCCAACCTCGTCACGGAAGGCGATCTGGGCAAGGAGGCGCTCAGCGCGGCAGCTTCCACCCTGGCCCTGGCGCTCACAGAGAACCAGGGAAGCGCCGCCTTCTATTACTTGGAACTGGCCAAATTGGTGCGTTACGAACATCTCGCTCCGCTCCCCGCCGATCCCTCGGTCGACGCCGCCACGGCTCTGCTGGAACTGCACGACCTGGTGGTGCAGGAGAGCGGCTTTTCGTTGGCCGCGCTCGACGGCAAGACGTACGATCTCGCCGCCCTCCGCGGCAAGGTTGTCCTGCTGAACTTTTGGGCCACCTGGTGCCGACCCTGCCGCCGCGAAATGCCCGACATGGAGAAACTCTACCGGCGGTTCTCATCCAAGGGGCTCGTCGTGCTCGCCGTCTCCGACGAAACGCGAGAAAAAGTGGAGGATTTCCTGAAGAAGCAGAACTACACCTTCGCGGTACTGCTCGACCCCGATCGCCAGGTGAACAAAGCTTTCGGCATCGAAGGGATCCCGAACAGTTTTCTATTCGATCGCCAGGGCAAATTAGTGGCGCAATCCATCGACATGCGTACCGAACGCCAGTTCCTGGAGATGTTCCAGGCGGCGGGTCTGCGGTAGGACATGCTTTAGCTTGTCCAGGCGAGCGCAGCTCGCCTGCATGTGCCACCGTGTCTACTTCGCCTTGACAAACGAGATCGCTACGCCATCGGGATCCGTCAACGTCACCGAAGTGGGACTGCTCGTCGACCGCAGCCCTAAGCCCTCCAGGCGAGACGCCGTCTGCTTCAGATCGCCCACGCCGAATAGGATCGCCGAGGTAGCCGCGATATCGAGTTCCTGCCCGGAATCGCCCGGCATGCGCAATCGCGACGGCACACCGTGGCCGATTTCTGTGAAGCTCAATTTCTCCACGTAGAAACTCTCTATGGCAGCCGCATCGCGCGCCGGCGCCGTCGCACCCAGCAGCGTCGTCGAGACACGATTGGCGCCCAGGTGCTTGCCGCGATCCTCGTAGTGCCGCGACCCCGGCATGTACTGCGTATATTCGATGGTCTGGCCCTCAGGGTCCTTCATGGTCATCAGCAGATTGCCGGCCCCTGCCTTGCGGACGTCCGAAACCGTAAGCCCGCGCTTCACGTAATCGGCGTGCAGCGCCTCCAGATCGCTCGATTCGTAGCACACGTGCATCAGCCCGAGCGCTTGCGCCGCGTCGGTGCGCGGATACAGTTCGATGAATTGCCGATCGTTGATCTTGAGGAAGGCCTCGGTGGTGTGCTCGCCCTGCTTCATCTCGAAGAATTGCTCGAACCCCAGCTGATCGTAAAATCCGCGCGCCGCTTCGAGATCGGCCACGCGGAACGCCACATGCGCGATGCCGGTTTGGTTGCCCGGCTGAGCCCACGCAATCGCGGCGCACAGCAGGCTCGGGATCCAGAGTTTCGATGGCATATCACGCCATGATAGCCCCTAATCGCCCCGCATCGGGGAAGACATGCAGCCGCCGCGAAACGCCGATAAGAACCCAAACGTTGGCCGCGCGATCCGAATGGACTTAAGCATCACGTGGGGCGGGCTTCAGCCCTCCCCAGAGGGGACCCCGGACTTCAGTCCGCCCGTCTCGGCTTTCACAATCGTTCGCAGGCACGGAGGGCTCAAGCCCTCCGCAGACTGAAGTCTGCCCCACGAATAAATAGGCTGAACCATCGCTCGCGGAAAACAAACTCAGCCACAGATGATACCGATTCACACCGATAACAGCGGGACTTCTTGCTTATCGGCGTTCATCCGCATTCATCGGCGGCTAAGTATTCTTTAAGCCGGCTCGAAGTAAGTCTGCGCCAATTCGGGTTTCTCGCGGATCGCGCGGCGCCAGAAGGAACGAGCTTCCTCTTCCTGTCCCAGCGACATCAGTGCGTGACCCAGATTCAATAGCGCCTCAGCGAATTCCGGCTCTTCCGTCAGCGCCTGTTGATAGAACTGCACTGCCTCTTCCGTCATGTTGCGCTTCTGGCAAATCAGACCCGCGTTGTAGAACAACTCGGCGCCGCGTTCGCCCATCTCGATCAGACGGCGATGCAGGTTATAGGCCTCAGGGTAATCCTGCTGCTCCAGAGCCAAGGCAGCCAGGCCGCGAACCGCGTCGGAAGAGTCCGGACGGATGCTGAGAGCTTCCTGGAAATGGTGGCGGGCCGCTGCCGCATTGCCGCAGCGGGCGAAAGCGATGCCGGCGTTGAGGCAGGCTTCCGGCCAATCGGGACGCCGCTCGAGGCAGAGCTGGAATGCCATGGCGCTCGACTGGTAGTCGCCGCGCAACAGCCGCAGATAGCCCAGGCGGAAGGTGGCGTCGCACGATTCGGGGGCTTCGTCCGGAATGCGCTCGTAGAGCTTCTCGGCCCAGTTGCGTTCGCCCTGCTGCTCCAGCACCAGCGCGAGATTCCACAGCACGCCGGCCTGTTGCGGATCGGCTTGCAGCGCCCGCTCATAGCACGCGCGCGCCGCCGGAAGATCGCTCAATTCCTGTTGCGCCACCCCGAGATTGAGGTGCGCCTGGGCGCAATCCGGCCGCAGCGTAGTGGCCTGCCGATACGCCTGGATGGCCTTCTCATGCTGCCCGAGCTTGTGATACGCCACGCCCAGGTTGAACCAGTTTTCGAAGCGGTCGGGCGCCAGTTCGGAGAGGCTCCGGCAATAGCGCACCGCCGCCATGTAGTCGCTGTCGCCGAAGGCCAGGGTGGCCAGCGCTTCGGTGGCGACGGTGGATTCCGGCTGCAGTTCCGACAGCATTTCGGCGTAGCGGCGCACCGAGTCGTTGTCCTTTTTCTCCAGGAACAGGGCGACCAGGTTGGAGAGCGCCTCTTCGCAGCGCGGATTGCGCTTGAGCACCTTGCGATACTCTTCCACCGCTTCGGCGTGCCGTCCGGCCTGCTGCAGAGAGACGGCCCTGCCGAACAGCGCCTGTTCATGGTCGGGGTACAGGCTGAGGTATTTTTCGAGCGGTTCGAGGGCTTCCGCGGGCTTGCCGGTATGGATCAGGGAGGTGCCCAATCCCAATAGCGCGTCGGTGCGCGTGGCGTCCACTTCGGCGGCTACGCGGAAGGATTCCGAGGCGTTGGCCCAGTCCTTCAGATTGCCCTGGCAGACACCCAGGTTGAAGTACGCGGTGCGGTGCAACGGCTCCAGCGACACCAATTGGGTATACACCGCTGCCGCCGCTTCGTAATCGCGCATTTCGTAGTGGATGTGACCGAGCGCGGAGAAGAGCGCGGGGTCTTGCTCCCCGGCTTCGACGGCCTTGCTCAGCATCTTGGCCGCGCTCTCCAGCTTGCCCTCCAGATGAAGGGACACTGCCTTGGAAAGGGTGCGATTGGGTCGCTTGAGCTGTTTGGCTTCCTCGATGGAAGTCACGGCCGCCGGTAACGTTTTGGCGGCCGAAGTTGTTTTGGTCACGACCTGCATAATTCGGTCCTCCCGATCTTCAAAATACTAGCCCGCTGGGGGCCGACACGTGAGAAATCTTCGGTCTCTTCGGCCGCAGCCAACGTCACGTCCACCGAGGGTGGAAGTGCGGGTTCCGGTTGCGCCGGCCGATGGGAAATTTCGTCGCGCCACAAGTCAGCGGTGTTGGTTCCCGATCCGCTGGACAGATAGGCGCAGACGCGTCCCAGCCAGTCCTGATTCTTGCTGACCCTCATCCAGTAGAGCCGGGCGCTTTCGCCCACTTCGCTGAAGAAGCCGATACCGCCCACTTTCAGGGCGTCGTCGGTCCACGAGTCCACTTCCTGTCCTTCAATCGAGGTCACCACGCGGTTACCCTTCACATCGACCGAAACGTGGTAGGGTTCGTTATTGTGCATCATGATGCTGAGCGGCGTTTGCACGCGCTGCCCCTTCTTGCCGCCCACTACGGCATAACGCACCATGGCGACCACAGGCCGCAGGCCGGGCTCGATCACCGACATTTTCATGCCGTAGTAGTTCTGGTTGTCGCGCGCCCGGATGGCCCAGCTCATGCTCTTCTTTTCGATCTGTCCGAAGAACTCGAAATGGTAGTCGGTGAAAGTTTGCGCCGGACCGTAAAGCGCCAGTTGGCCGCTGCGCACGTAGCCATCGGGATTCCGCGTCCAACCCGTCGGCAGTGCCATGGCGCTCGATCCCCAGGCTTCCATGCGCTTGAAGGTATCGGTGAGTTCCACGGCAGCGCGGCCCTGGATGGCGCGGCGCACCGCCGCGATCGGCCCTTGCGGAGATTTCGGCGCCGAATTCCTGGGCGTTGGGAAGCCGCTGGCCGGCGCCGACGAAACATTATCCGTACCCGACGACGTGTCTCTGGCGCCCATTCCGCGGATGCTGGTATTGACGGCCAGCATTTGGCGGCTGATCCTGACCGAGCCGGCGCCGAACCACATGCCGACGCCGACAATCAAGCTGGCGGCGATCAGCTTGCCTGCGGCGTGCAGGCCGTAGCGGGCGGCAGAGGTCTTCCGGGCAGCCTTGCTGATGGCGAAGATTTCGGCGAATGCCGGGGTCTTGTCCACCGGTTTGGGCGGTGCGACGGCCTCTTCCACGCGCTCGAATATCGGCCGTACAACGAACCTGGGCGCCAGAACTTCGACTTCGGCCGGAATCGATGCCAGCGATTTGATGGGCGCCATCGCCGTCTGCTGGCAAATGAGGTCGGTGTCGACGGGTTGCGCCAAAGGCAATCCGCAGCGGAGAATCGCGGCCGGCGAGGCTGCCGCCTGTATGGAGGAACGTACGGCGGAAGCGGAAGCGAGTCGCGGAGAGACATCCCCGGGATGCAATTCGGCCGCACTTGGTTCGACAGCCGATGGAACGCCGGGCTGGAAAGCTGCGGCGCGATCTCCGGTGGCATGGTCCAGGCCGAATGCCGGGAATTGAAGCACCTGAATGCCGCCAGCCTGCTCAAAGGAGGCCGCCATCGCGGGCGAATCTACTGCGGGCGGCTCGGCGGCTTGCAGGTAACCTTCCGCGGCCGGCGAGGCCAGGTTTTGGGCGCGCCGGACTTCCGCGCTGCGCAAGACGCCAGTTCCCAGCACGGAGACCGGGAAGCTGACCGGAAGCGCCGCGGCAAGATGCGGAGCGATGAAAGAGAGGACCGGCTCGGCTTTTGCCGATTGACGCCAGTTTCCAGACCAACGAATCGCCGGCTCTCCCAGCGCCAGGGAAGCCAACGCCGGAGCGGTGACAGTGCCGGCGGAGGGCAGTGCGCCACTGAGCGCGGGAATTACGTCGCGGACCGCCTCACAGGCTGGAGGACTAGGCATCCAGTTTTCGGAAGCGTTGGCGATCACCACCGGCGGCACGAATTCTTCCACGGGCTCCGGTGCGATGGCCGTCAGGTTCCATTCCGGCAGGCGGAGAGCGCAGTTGAGAAGCGGCAGCGCGCAGGCTTCCTTCGCGGAAGGCAGGAACGCTTCCACGGCTTGCGCGGCAGGAGCGTTGGCGGGCTCGGCGATCGCTGCGGCCAGCACCCAATCCGCAGCTTCCAGTGCCAGGCGGGGCAGTTGGGCAGCAGCCGCGGGGAATCCGACAATCTGCGATTGTGCAGCGGTCGGCAAGAACGACTCCACCGCTTGGGCGGCAGGAGCGTTGGCGGGCTCAGCGACCGCTGCGGCGACCACCCACTCAGCGGGCTCCAGCGTTTGGCGAGGCAGCAGGACTGCGGCCGGTGGCCACACGGCAATCTGCGGTTCCGGAGCAGCCGGCAAGAACGACTCCACCGCCTCCGCGGCGGGAGCCGCAACCAGTTCGGCCAAGTCTACCGAGAGCACCCAGGCAGCGGGGCCGAGCATGAGGCGCGGCAGCGTGGCCGCAACAGCGGGCCAAATGACGATGTGCGGTTCGGCCGGAGCCGGCAGGAAGGATTCCACTGCCTCGGCAGCCGGAGCCGCGACGGGATCGGCCATGGCAGTCGCGACCATCCAGTAGGCAGGGGCCAGTTGCAGTTGCGGCAGCGAAGTGGCAGCGGGCCAAGTTGAAATCTGCGGTTCAATGGCGGCCGGCAGGAAGGATTCCACTGCCTGGGCAGCGGGAGCAGCCGCGGCACCGGCCATGGCATTCGCGACCATCCAGTCGGCGGCGGGCAGTTGGAATTGCGGGAGCGAAGTGGCAGCGGGCCAAGCT
>Ga0182030_10008137_pt1 | contig 21772 bp, 15 predicted proteins | sample 812S3MmetaG_FD_121299 | JGI IMG/M metagenome (GOLD analysis project Ga0182030, IMG submission 121299) | Permafrost microbial communities from Stordalen Mire, Sweden - 812S3M metaG (Illumina Assembly) | ecosystem: Environmental > Terrestrial > Soil > Wetlands > Permafrost | place: Sweden... | reverse complement strand
GCGTTCTCGGCCAACAGGGAATTTCGCCCATCGTCCACCCCAACGGCGGGCACGGCTACGCCGCCACCCTGACGTATACCATCTCTCCGACCATGGTCAACGAGTTCACCTACGCCTCGGACTGGGATCAGTATACGTATACCTCGCTCGACAACTACAAGAGTGAAGACCGCTCGCTGATTTCGGGCCTGCCCGAGCTGTTTCCTCCGCCCACGGCGAATACCCAGGGTCAGGTCGCATCGCCTCTCAACGGTTACCAGAACCTGCTGCCGACCATCAGCCTTGGCGGCACGCCCAGCAACGCCATGTCCTATTCGCGCGTCGGCTCGCTAGCGGGAGCGGACTATACCATCAACCCGACGTGGTACTGGCAGGACAACTTCAGCAAGATCGTGGACCGCCACTCGCTCAAAGCGGGCGTCTATATCGAATACAACACCAAGTGGCAACCGGCTCAGAGAAACTACATGGGGGCTTTCAGCTTCGCCTCCTCCAGTTCCACCCCCTTGGTCAACACCAATGACGGAGAGGTGAATGCCCTGCTCGGCAATGTCAACAGCTACAGCCAGTACAACAACAGCACGACGTTTAACGTCACCTACTGGAACGCCGAGTTCTACATCCAGGACAACTGGAAAGTGAACCGCAGGCTGACGCTCGATATCGGCGTGCGTTTCTACCATCAGACGCCGCAGGAGGATCACAACAATACGTTTGTCAACTTCAATCCGGCGCTCTATTCGAAATCGGCCATGCCGCGGATTTACGTCCCGGCCTGCTCCAATGGTGTCACCACCTGCACGTCCAGCACCGGTCTGGTGGCGAAGGATCCCGGCACCGGCGCAACCGCCAGCAGCGGATTCATCGGGGACTTTGTTCCGAACACCGGCGATCCCACCTCGGGGCTGCAGGTGCTCGGCGTCAACGGCGTACCGCTGGCTCCCTACCATCTGGCTCCGCTGGCCGTTGGACCGCGCCTCGGCTTTGCCTACGACTTATTTGGCAATGGCAGCACGGCGCTCCGCGGCGGCGTGGGGATGTTCTACAACCGGCTGGACGGAAATCAGTATTACGGACTGTCCGGACAGGCGCCGACCACTTATCAACAGACGGTCAACAACGTCACCTTCGCGCAAATCGCGACGATTGACAACGGCCAGCCGCCCAGTTTGAGCAGTTTGAGCATCGCTCCGATATCCCCCACTGCCTACCCGGCGAACGTTCCGTGGGACAAGGTCATCAACGCCAGTATCGACATTCAGCATACTTTCGGGAGCAACATCGTGGCCAGTCTCGGCTACAACACGAACTACAGTTTCGACCAGCACCTCTCCTACGATGCGAACCCCATTCCCATCGGAACCGGCTGGCCGTTCACTCCATCGAACCTGAATCCGACTACCACGGGCAGTACCAGCGCCGACATCGGCTCTATATTCGAGCGGACTGCCTTCCCCGGGTACGGATCCATCACCGAGAATGCGTTCTGGGGGCACGCCAATTACAACGCCATGACCGCTACCTTGCAGAAGCGCTACTCACGCGGATTGGTATTGGGAGTGGCGTACACATTCTCCCGAGCCATGGGCACGACCAGTTATACCCCCGGCATCCCGAACAACGAGGAATGGAATTACGGGCGGCTGAGTACCGACCGGCGCAACAACCTTCAGTTCAACTACTCCTACGATTTTCCCAACCTCGGCAAGAAACTCGGTGTCAAGGCTCTGGGATTCGTCACCGATAACTGGGTGTTCTCGGGAATCTTCTCCATCATCAGCGGCTCGCCATTTAATCCGGGTTGCGGCCTCACTTCGGGCGCGGCGGGCGTGAGCGGCGGTTATACCGGAACACCGGACATCGGTCAGCGGTGCGAGGTGATCGGCAATCCGCTGGCCAACATCCCGGCCGGCACCTACTTCAACCCCAACGCCTTTGCCATGCCCGCGCTGGCGACCGGCCCGGACAATTCGCTTGTGGGACCGCCCGTTCTGGGCAATCTGGGCGGCGGGGCCGGAGTGCTGACGTATCCGCACGTGACCAACCTCGACTTGACGCTGACTAAGAACATCCCGTTGGGCAGCGAAAAGCGCGTCATAAAGCTCCAGGCGCAAGCGTACAACGCGCTGAACCATCCGGAGTTCAATGGCATGAACACCGGCATTCAGTTCAATCCGACTACCAACGTAGTCTCCAACGCTACTGCGGTTGGCCTCCCGACGGGCACCCTTCCGGCCCGTGTCGTAGCGTTCTCAGCCCGGTTCCAATTCTGAACGGAACCGGCCACTGGATCCAACCCGCGGGCACTGGGCTTGCCTTCCCGGTGCCCGCGGCTGCATTTGCCGGCGCAACGCCGTCCAGCGGCCGCAGCGCCGGCCCCCGCAAACCGCCTCGGCGGCGCCCGCTGCCCGGTGGTTTCCGAAGCCATCGTCAGCTTGACGGCGTCGAATCCCGGTCGGCGAAACAAGAGCTATACTGGCATTCTCAGTGGGGAAAATCGGCAAGCGGCGGACGTCCCGCGATACATCACGGTCGGCCGCGGGGCTAGGTTTTGTGGCCCGAAAAACCGGCCCGATATGGCCGCACGCATGGCGTCTGCTGGCGGTTTGGGGCCTCGTCTTCGTTGCTTATTCCAATTCTTTCGACGCAGCCCTGGTGTTCGACAATGCCTCCTTGATAGCGGAAGACTCCCGTATCCAGGCGGCGACGCAGCAAAACATCGAGTCCATTCTGACCGGAGGGTATCGCGACGGCAGCAGAATGCATGCGGCCACTGCGGGATTGTATCGTCCGCTCACCACTTTCTCCTACCTGCTGAATTACGCCGTTCTCGGAGATGGCCCGCGCCCGGCCGGCTACCACATCGTTAATTTCGTGCTGCACGAAGTCAACGTCGCGCTGGTGTATGCGCTGGGAATATTGATATTTGGAGAAACCGCGCCGGCTTTGGCGCTAGCCGCGATTTGGGGATTGCATCCCCTGCTCACCGAGTCGGTTACTAATATTGTGGGGCGCGCCGACCTGCTGGCAGCCTTTGGAGTGTTGGCGGGCTTATTGTGTCATGTGCGAGGCGCGTCCGCCGCGGGGTGGCGCCGAGTGGCATGGCTGGCAGGTCTCGGCGCCGCCCAGGCCACCGGGCTTTTTTCGAAAGAGAACGCCGCTGTCTTGCCCGGCATAATGCTGCTCTACGACTTGACCTGGTCCGGGCGCGCGACGTGGCGCCGGCGGGCGCCCGCCTATGCCATTGTGGCGCTGCCGTTTATCGCTTTTTTCTGCGTGCGCAGCGGGGTGCACACGCGAATGCTGATCGACTATACCGACAATCCCATGGTGCGCGCCGGTTTCTGGACGGCGCGGTTTACGGCAGTCAAGGTGGTTGGCATGTACCTATGGCTGTTTCTCTGGCCGGCCCACCTGTCGGCGGATTATTCCTTCAATGCAGTGCCGTTATTCGGCTGGCGGCTGTCGAATTGGGAGGACGCCAAGACGCTCCTCGGACTAGCGGTTTGCCTGTGCGCCGGGCTCATTGCCGTCCTTCTTGCCATGCGCTGGCGCGGCAAAGGGAAGCCCGCGCTCTTCTTCCTGATGTTCTTCTTCGTCGCGCTATCGCCCACCTCGAACCTGATCGTCCTCATCGGGAGCATCATGGCCGAGCGGTTTCTCTATCTGCCTTCGGTGGGCTTGGCCGGTTGCGTTGTCGCGGCCATCCACGCGCTGGGCCGGCAGCGCTTCGGGAAGCGGCCCGCGGCTGCGCCCATCGCCTGGACCGCACTCGGACTGGTGTGTCTGGCGTTCACCATGCGGACCTACGCCCGTAATTTCGACTGGCAGGACGACCGCAGTCTGTGGGCCAGCGCGGTGAGCGTCTGTCCGGGAGCCGCCAGGCCACACTATAACCTCGGCGTGGAATTCGAGCGCATACGGGACCGGCAGGCGGACGCGATTGCCGAGTACCAGGCCGCCCTGCGGATTGAGCCGGATTTCGTGGAAGCCCACAACAACCTGGCAAACGCCCTGACGCGCATTCCCGGCCGGATGCCGGAGGCGATTGCCGAGTACCAGGCCGCGCTGCGGCTTCGGCCCGATAGAGCGGAGGCCCACTTCAACCTGGCGCTCGCTCTAGCGGAAATGTCCGGCCGGCTGCCGGAGGCGATTGCGGAATACCAAGCGGCGCTGCGGCTTCGCCCCGATTATGCGGAGGCGCACAACGGTTTGGCGAGCGCTCTCGCGCGGGTGCCCGGGCGGCTGCCGGAAGCGATTGCCGAGTATCGAGCGGCCCTGCGGATTCAACCCGATTTCGCGGAAGCGCACTTCAATTTGGGAAACGCGTTGGCGCAAACGCCCGCCCGGTTGCCGGAGGCGATTGCCGAGTATGAAGCGGCCCTGCGGATCCGGCCCGATCCGCGATTGCAGCAGTCGGTAGACCGATTACGGGCGTGGCAAAAGCAGGCAAATTCCCGCCGTTGAACGCTTGCGGATTGCCGCCGAAGCAACGCGCGGTCAAAGCGCCCACCGAGCTTTGGCTTCGGCGACAGCGACACCGGCCATCGACCATGCGGAGAAAGTGCCGATCGAGAACCGAAACCCGGCGTTATCGCGCTATCCCCGATTTCTCCGTAGCGTTCGATGCCCCACCACGCAGCACGCTGTGCTTGAAGCCGTAGAGAATATACAGAATCAGACCGATCACCAGCCAGCCGCCGAAGCGTATCCACGCCTGGTCGGGCAGTCCCATCATGATGTAGACGCAGCCCGCCGCGGAGAGCACGCCCACCGGCCATATCAGCGGCACGCGAAACGGGCGCGGACGCTCGGGCTCCTTGTAGCGCAGCACCAGCACTCCCACGCTCACCAGGATGAAGGCGAAGAGCGTGCCGATGTTGGTCAGGTCGTAGGTCTCGCCGGCGTCGCCCACCAGCGCCCACAAAGCCACGAAGACGCCGGTCAGCAGCGTGGTGGCCCAGGGGATGCGCGTGCGCGGATGGATCTTGGCCGCCCATTTGGGCAGCAGTCCGTCGCGCGCCATGGCGAAAAAGATGCGCGGCTGTCCGTATTGAAACACCAGCAGCACCGCCGACATCGAGACCGCCGCGCCCAGCGCCACGATCCAGCCCACCGCGTGGAACCCGGCTAGCTCCAGAGCGTGCGCCAGCGGATCCGCCGTCTTGCCGAGTTCCTGGTAAGGAACCATGCCGGTCAGGACGAATCCCACAATCACGTAGATCAGGGTACAAATCCCCAGCCCGCCCAGAATGCCGATGGGCAGATTGCGCTGCGGGTTCACGGTCTCCTCGGCGGCCGTGGAGATGGCGTCGAAGCCGATGTAGGCGAAAAACACGATGGCCGCGCCCTGGTGGATTCCGGCGAAGCCGTTGGGCGCGAAGGGATGGTAGTTCGCTCCCTTCAAATGCGTCACGCCGACCAGCGTGAAGAGCCCCAGCGCCAGCAGTTTGATGGTCACCATGATGTTGTTGGCGGTGGCGCTCTCGCGCGCGCCGCGCAGCAGCAGCCAGGTGATCAGCATCACGATGCCGAAGGCCGGCACATTGATCAGGATGGGGATTCCGAAGATGTGCGGCGCGGACTGCAACAACTCGTGGACCGGCGGGTCGGGGCTCAGCAGCGCGGTGCGGTACCCGGTGGTCATCCAGTCCGGAAATTCCACCCCGATTCCGCGCACCAGCGTCTTGAAATAATCGCCCCAGGAAATCGCCACCGCGACATTGCCCACGGCGTACTCGAGGATCAAATCCCAGCCGATGATCCAGGCGACCAACTCGCCCAGAGTGGCGTAGGAGTACGCGTAGGCGCTGCCGGCTTGGGGAATCATCGAGGCCAGTTCCGCATAGCAGAGACCGGCGAGCGCGCAGGCGCCGCCCAGAAGCAGAAAGGAAAAAACCAGGGCCGGACCGGCGCCCACGCGGATCACTTCCCCGTGCGGACCGATCTGACCCGCCGCCGCCGTCCCGATAGCGCCGAAAATTCCCGCGCCGATCACCGCGCCGATCGCCAGCATGATCAAATCGCCGGCGTGCAGACTGCGCTTCAAACCGCTGCCACCCTCGGTTTCCGCCACCAGTGCGGCGATAGGCTTCCTCTGAAAGAGTTGGGACACTTGGGAATTCTACCAGAAACAAGATCTTTGGCCACGAATGATGGATGCTTAACAGTTTGGGGATCTCGGCCAAGAACCGCTTGCTCACGCGCGCGGCTCGGAATTGAGTTCCGTTGTTTGCAGTAACTTACCGAGCCGCGACCGTAAGGGAGCGGTCGCCTTAGACGGTTTCCCCAAAATCGGTTAAGCACCCACGAATGATGGGGCATGAACACGTATTACATCTTATTTGCCAGCGGGTACGCCAGGCTGTCCAGCAGCCACTCGCGATTCTTGCGGACGTCGCCGGTAAGACGGCGGCACAATTCTTCGCGCTGCTCGTAGAGGCGGTATCCGGCGCGCGGGCGCAGATAGCCGCGGGCTTTCGGCTCGCGCGCGAACAGCGCATCCTCGCCCTCCTCCCGCGCCAGGCGTTCGTAGCGCGCGCGATTGTCGAGCAGCGCCTTCACCAGGAACGGCATCACCATGGAATAGTCGGCCTGCATGCTCTCGGTGGTCTGCAGATAAGTATCCTTGTCCACCTTGCCCCACGTCACCGCCTCGGCCGGCGGGCACGAGGACAGCGATCCATCGGTCACCGGCGCGGTCACGATCTGCACGTCGAAATGATAGCCGCGGACGTGAGGCAATCCCAGCACCTGGCCCAACGCCGGCTCCGGCTGGAGGTTGTAATTCTTGGGCACGCCGCCGCCCAGAATCACCGTGCCGAGCGCCTGCACGGGATTGTCGAACAGGCCCCAGCGATGGTAGGCGCAGGCTTCGAAGACTTCCGCGTGCAGGTCCAGGTCGAAAGCGTAATCGGGGATCAGGCCGGCCTGGCGCATGGCCCACAGTTTCATGGAATTCAGGAAGACGCTGCCGTCGCCGGGAGCGCCCACGAAAACCGGGATGGCCGCGCGGTGGCAGACGGCAAGCAGGCCGGCGGCCACGCCGTTCTGCGTCTCTTGCGCGGCGTAGTAGCCGCCCAGCAGATAGCGCAGCTCGGTGCCGGTCATTTTGCGCTGGAATTCGGGCTTCGCCAGCACGGCGGTGACGAAGCGGTCCTGGTCCAGCAACACGCCTTCGTCGAAGGCCATGTCGGTGACCCGGATGGTGCCTTCGTCGCGCAACGCGCCATCGTCGGTGAAGATGGGCACCTCGTGGATGGGGCCGGATTTGTAAGCGTCCAGGCTGCGGTGGCCGTCGTGATAGCAAACCGCGTCGGTGGTGCTGAGATACGCCACCCAGCCGGTTTCGAGCAGCGGAATGAGCCACGCATGATGCTGGCCGGAAACCGTAACCGGACCCGACACGGCCAGGGTTAGCGGGCATCCCATGCCGATGGCGTGGTCCAGAATGCCGTAGATGCGGCGCAGGCAGGCGCCGCCGAAAGCCGGCAGGCAATGGGTGAAAAGTTCGTCCAGGGTGGAGCATTCGTCCACTCTGCGGACGTGCACGGTGCGGCGTTGATTGGCGGGCATAAGTTTACGTGTTAACGTTGAATCCTAGGCATGAATATATTATTCGTGGGAGATATTTTCGCATCTCCCGGACGGCGCATCGTGGCCGACCATTTGCAGGATATCATCGAAACCAATCGCATCGACCTGGCCATCGCCAACGCGGAGAATTCGGCGGGCGGGTTCGGCATCACTCCGGCCATCGCGGAGGAGTTGCTGGCCATGGGCTTGGACGTGCTGACTTCCGGCAACCACATCTGGGACAAGCGCGAGATCTTCAATTACCTGGCGCGCCAGCCGCGGCTGCTGCGGCCGGGCAACTACCCCGAGGCCCCCGGCAGCGGAGTCATCGTCTATCGCGCCCGTAACGGCGTGGCGTGCGCCGTGATGAACCTGCAGGGCCGCACCTACATGCCGTCCACGGATTGCCCATTTCGCAAAGCGGACCAGCTTCTGGCGGCGCTCGACCCCGCGGTGAAGGTGCGGTTCCTGGATTTTCACGCCGAGGTGACCAGCGAGAAAATCGCCATGGGCTGGTACCTCGATGGACGCGTTTCCGCGGTGGTGGGCACCCACACCCACGTCGCCACGGCGGACACCCGCATTCTTCCCGGCGGCACGGCGTACCAGACCGATTGCGGTATGACGGGGCCGTACGAATCGGTAATCGGAGTGGACACCGGCATCATCCTCCAGCGCTTCTTGACCGGCCTGCCGGTTCGCATGGAATCGGCGCGCAAAGGCGCGGAGCTGCACGCCGTCATCGTGGACGTGGACGAGGCCACCGGCAAGGCCCGCGCCGTGCGGCGCCACGCCATCAACGGAGACTGAGCGGATGGATCCTGCCAGCCGGGTTCCCGATTTCGCCGCGTTTTACGTCCAGGAAATCGGCGCGCTGCTCTTCGGGCTGGTTTTTTGGTTCCTCTACCGGCAGTCGCGCATCGTCTATTTCGGCCTCTGGTCCATCGCCTGGCTGTTGCGCTTTCTGGCGGTGATTTTCGGCTACCAACTGCTGCGCACCACGGCGCTCGGCTGGATGGCGCCCTACGCGGTGTTCGAATTCGGCTTTGTCATCGTGCTGATTGCGGCGGCGCGGGCCGGCTACGCGTCGGGCGCAAAAGACTGGCGCACGGTGCTGCGGCTGATCTCCATCCTGCCCATCTTCGTGGCCCTGGTGTACGCCTTCGGCTGGTATTCGCGGCTGGAGGGCTACCGCGCATCCGACGCGCTGGTGGTGGCGGGAGTCTACGCCTACAATTTCGTGGCGCTGCGCAAGAACGCCGGGTTGGGAGCGCGCGTGTTCCGCCTGTCGCTGCTGCTGCTGGCGGCGGTGTTTCTGGTCCACGCGATCGTTCTGATCAGCCTGTACCGCAGCGGCAGCGCGCCGCTTTGGGCCCCCTACCTGCGCTACGAATCCTACTACGATTTCACCCTGCACTGCGTACTCGCCTTCGCCGCCATGGCCATGTGGAACGAAAGCCAGATCGACCGCATCGGCGAACTGGCCGGCGAGGTGGATTATCTGCGCCGCGAAAGTAAGCAGCGCCTCGACCTGGACCATTTGACCGGCTTGTTGAACCAGGCCACCCTGTCGCGCCGCATCGACCAGCCGGACCCGTTCGACGGTGTGGTGGCGGTCTGCGACATGGACAACTTCAAGGACGTGAACGACCGCTACGGACACCTGGTGGGCGACGAAATCCTGCGCAATATCGGCAACCTGCTGAAGTCGTCCATTCGCCACGCGGACGAAGCCTTCCGCTGGGGCGGCGACGAGTTCGTCATCCTGTTCCGCAATCAGCGGCCGGAAGTGGCCGGCAAGCGCATGCAGGAAATTTCGGCGCGCCTGCGCGAATTCCGAGTGCGCGGCCACGGCGTGCTGCCCATCACCTTCAGTTGGGGCACCGCCGAAGCCGCCGGCCGTCCGCTGCGCGAAGCGCTGGACGAAGCCGACCAGACGATGTACGCGCTCAAGCGCGGCAAACAGGGACTGCGGCCTTGAAATCCTGGCGATCTTGGGCGCCGCTTGGAAATTGCTCTAACCTGCATTTCTCATCGGACCTTGCGTGTTGCTTTGTGGCGCAGGCCCTTCAGCCTGCCGCGTCGGCTCTCAAGCCGACGCATGGACCGGGAGCCGCCACAACAGCATGTCTCGGCAGGAGTGCCGAGACAGCAGCCTAAGAGGCTGCGCCACGAACAGCTTGCGCAGTGTCGATTGAAAGGCGATGAGAAATCCAGGCTAAGCCGGCCCTTCAATAGAAGACCCGACGCGGCGCCGGTTCTAGGACTCGCGCGGCCGGCGCCAGCAAACCCGTCCCCACTGCGCGCGCGGGCAATGAGATAATCGAACCAAGGGATAACCACGCCCGAACGGATAGGGACCGCCGATGACAACCGACCAACGCCTCGACCGCCTCACGGAACGCCACGAAGCACTAACCCAAAGCGTAGAACTCATCACCGCCGATGTGGCCAAACTAACCGCACTAGTGGCTGAAACCGATCGCTTTATCAACCGCTTGGCCCACATCGCCGAAGCCCACGAGCAACGCATCGACCGGCTCGAAGGCCAATAAGACACCGGCGTGGGCGCCTATGGCGTGCCTACTTCACATAGATATACGTCTTAAAGGGCGAACTGGCATCCCAATTCGCCTCGCCGTCGGCAATTACCGCGAACCATACTCCCGAAGTAGTCACCACCGTTTTCGGAATCTGGACGTTGATCTGCCACATGCCCGGATACTGGTTGATTCCGGAATAGAGGACGTGCTGGATGTTCTGCTCCGCGTAGGTCGAGCTGTTGACATCGAAGCCGTTCAGCAGCACCGTGATGGGCACCGGCGCGGAAAGCGCGGCAGTTGCCGGCACTCCGTCGGGCGGCTCGCCCGGCACGTTGCCTTCGCCGGTCATATAAAGCGAAATCACGTCTCCGCGCAACGCGGGGTTGCCGGCCGAGTTGACCGTGCCGTCCTGATTGATGGCGGCGGCGTAGACCGTCGCGCCAGTCTGTCCTCCCGGGTACGGAAACGCGGCGGGGGCCACCGCGTACATAGGCAATTGGGCGGCGCCCAGGATCTGCCCGGTGGACACCTGTATCACCTGCAAATCGGCGTACCCCGAGGTGCGCGCCCCGTTAGGCACGATGAAGTTGATCTGGCCCGGATAGACGATATAGAGCGGCGCAGGCGCCCCATCGACCAGCACCTGCACGTCTCCCAGGGTGGTTTGCACGGGATAGGAACTGAAGACGTTCTGGCTCATCAGGAACTGCGTTCCAGCGCAGTTGAAGCACGGGAAGATGGTCCCGATCGTTCCCGGCGCCAGTGGCCGTATAGACAAAACCGTGTTGGATTGCTTCAACGAGGGATCGTATCCCGGCAGACAGTTCGCCGAGGGATAGGTCGACGATCCAAACGAGGCGGGAAGGAAACTCGCGCCGTTGCACACGTTCAGGCCGGGATAGTATATCGCCACCCGGTGGGCATCGTCGGCGACGAACAGGTCTCCGTACTGGTCCTGGATGGCCGCCAGCGGGTGATAGCCGAAGTTGCCCGACGCCTCCACAATACCGGTGATCGAGCCCAATCCAAACAGTACGGACTGGTAATTGGTAAAGCGCAGGGAGTCACCCGCGCCTGTATTGGCGACCCAGATTTCGCCGGTGACCGGGCTGGCGAAGACACCTTCCGGAGCGCTGAGCCCGGGGATGGAAGCCGAGGCCTGTGCGCCGGCCGCCGCGGCGCCGGGAGCGTGCGGATCGGAGAAGATCACCACCCGGTTGTTGCGGGTGTCCGCCACATAGACATAACCACTTGTGTCGCAGGACACGTGGTGCGGACCATTCATGCCGGCCAGTGAATTGCCAGCGCCGATGGTATTGAAACTAGCCTGCCCCAGGACCATGGTGGCGGCTTTTCCGTTGTCCGTGCCGGCCACGAATGTCCCGTTGGTAGTGGGGATGTAGAGCACCCGGTTGTCGTGCTGGTCGGAGACCAGCAGTCCATTGGGGGCGGGGCACGGCGGCGACAGGGGGTTGCAGGAAGGCGTGAATGCCAGACCGTAAGGCGCCGCCATACTGGTCGCAGTCGGGTCGGTAATTGTGCTGGTGAAGTTCTGTTGCCCCAGCACCAGGTCGGCAGCCTCCCCGCTGCTGCCGTTGGGACCGAACGGAGAAGGAAAACGTAGCACGCGGCCATTGAGCGAATCGGCGACGTAGAGGTTACCCTGGGCGTCCACCAGCAGGCCGACGGGACGATACAGGCTGGAACTGGTGGGTGTGTTCGGATTGCCGGAGGGGTAGTTGACCAGCGCAGTCGTGAAGTCCGCCTGGCCGAGCACGATGTCGGCCTTGTTCTTGGCGCCATTCTGGAACTTGCGGAGATCTTTGAAGCCCAGCACGCGGTTATTGTAAGGATCGGCAACGTACAGGTGGGGCGTGCCGCTGCTGTTGTCGATGGCCATCCCGGCATCCACGAAACTGGAGCCGCCAACGCTCCCCGAAAAGTCGAATTCCCGCCCCTCGATGAGGTCCGGGGAGTTGGTGTTGAAATAGTCCTGCCCAAGCACGCGCGTCGCCGGGCCGAAAGTAGAGCCCTGTTGCGGCAGGTCGAGCACGCGATTATTCCCGGCATCGGCCAGGTACAAGTCGGTTCCGGTGTACGCCGCGCCGGCGGGAGCGGAGAAAGTGCTGTTTGAAGGCTGAGGATTGCCGTTATTGGCTGCTTTGCACGTCTGGTTTGGCGACTGGGTGCAAGCATTCGGCTGCCCGAGGATGGAGGTGGCGATCGGCGGAGTGCCGTCGGTGGGCCAACTTGCGAAGGGAGGGAAAATCATGATGCGGTTGTACGCCGCATCCAGCACCCCTACCCCCGATGCGCCGCCGGAGAGGAAAAATAATCCCGTGGGAGCATAGACGTCGGTTTGATCGAGCAGCGCTTGCTGAGCCGTCGGGTCGGTCGGAAACGTGTAGTTGGTTGGAAACACGCCCAGGATGTTCGAGGAAGCGGAAATCCCACTCCCCGTCAAAGTCGGCCCGGGGAATACCAGGACGCGGTTGAAATCTGCGACGAAGAGGTTGCCGCTCGGATCGAACGCTATTGCGGCGGGGACGATGAACTGGCTGATGTTGTAATAGCTGTTCGCGATACTGGGATTGAGGGCCGTCAGATTCTTGCTGGTGAGGCTCGGCTGGCCTAGTTCCAGGTCAGCCGTGAGCCCGCCGCCGGTCCCGGCCAGACTCGATGCGTTGAAGCGGACAACGCGCGCGTTGCCGGTATCGAGCACCCACAGGTTTCCGGCGCTGTCAAACGCCAGGCTGGAAATCGTACTGCCCGTGTTCAGGTACAGTCCTTGGGCCGTGGGTGTTTGCGTACCGGTGGGATAGTTCGGCCCGTATCCGCTGATGCTGGCCTGGCCGACGAAAAGATCGGGGACCGGATACTGACCGGTCTGATTGAACGGTCTGGGATAACGAAGCACCCGGTTGTTGCCGGCATCGGCGACATATAGATTGCCGTTCTTGTCGACAGCCAGGCCGCTGGGGCCGGCCAGACCGGCGGTAGGCATCGGGATCGCGACCTGCTGGGCAGCTATCCTGGGGCCTTCCTGAAAAGTCGTCAACAAGTCGGGTTGTCCGATCGCCATATCGGCTTTCTGGCCGGTGGTGAAGGTGGCGGCGTTTTTCCACGCCAGCACCCGGTTGTTGGCGTAGTCCGAGACGTAGAGGATCGGCGGCGACACCGAGTTGTCCAGAGCCACGGCTTGCGGGGCATAGAATTCGCGGCCTTCCACCAAATTCGGGGAAGAACTGGACACAATGAGCTGCGGAGTCCCCACGGCGCGCTCCGGCACCGGATTGAGGGTGATCTGGGAGTAAGCGGAAACAGCGCCGAATACTGCCCACGTCAAGACAGAGATATGCTTATGCTTCATCGAGTTTCCAATGACATGCGCGGACGCGGATGCGCTTCTCCTGAGGATACCAGACGCGGGCGCACGATCGAGCACCGCAATCTGTGGGCCGGTACTGGTGGGGGACTAGCGCCGTGACCGCAGAATTCCATGCTATTCCAGAACCGCTTGCTGACGCGCGCGGCTCCGGTTCAGAGCCACGACCGTAAGGGAGTGGTTTCCGCTACAAACGCACAGCATCACGCGGTCGAGGGCCTGGCGCGATCAGCCGCTGCTATCCTGAAGGGCAGTGGCCTTCAACCCGTCCGCCATCTCTCGGGTGTGCGTGCGCGCTACCAACTGGCTGGGCGACGCGGTGATGTCGCTCCCGGCCATCCGCGCCATCCGGCAGGTCTTCCCGCACGCGCACGTCGCCGTGGTGGCGCGCCCCTGGGTGGCCGATCTCTACGCCCGCGAAAGTTCCATCGACCGCGTCATCCCCTACACCGCCCAAAAGGGCCTGGGCGCCAAACGGGCCTTCGCCGCCACGCTGCGGCGCGAGCGTTTCGACGCCGCGATTCTGCTCCAGAATGCGTTCGACGCCGCCTTGCTCGCCTGGCTCGCGGGCATCCCCGAGCGCATCGGCTATAACCGCGATGCCCGTGGCTTGCTGCTCACCCGCGCCATCCGCGTCCCCGAACCCGGCGATATCCCGCGTCACGAACGCTTCTACTATCTGGAATTGCTCCGCCGGGCCGGCCTGATCGAGCGCTTCCCCGAGACGGGCGCCATCCGCCTGGAGGGCATCGAGCAGGCGCGAGCCGCCGGCGCGGCGCATCTCGCGCGCCTGGGCATCGCCGGACCGGTCGTGGGGGTCAGCCCCGGGGCCGCTTACGGCAACGCCAAGCGTTGGCTTCCGGAGCGCTTCGCCGCCGTGGCGCAGACCCTGGCGCCCGCGGCCGTCCTGCTCTTCGGCTCGGCCGGCGAGCGGCCGCTGTGCGAAACCGTCGCCGGGTTTCTGCGCCGCGATGGCGCCGAGGTCCGCAACCTCGCCGGCGAGACCACGCTGCGCGAATTCACCGACCTGGCGGCTGCCTGCCGCCTCTTTCTGACCAACGATTCCGGCGCCATGCATGTGGCATCGGCGCTGGGCGTGCCGACCGTGGCGGTCTTCGGCGCCACCGACGATACCACCACCGGCCCTACCGGCCCGCTCGCCCGGGTGGTCCGCGAGCATGCCGAATGCAGCCCCTGCCTGCTGCGCGAATGCCCCATCGACCACCGCTGTATGACCGCCGTCACGGTGGAACGAACCGCCGCCGTTGCCCTGGAACTGTGGAATGGACACGCGAACTAAAATCCTCACCCCGGCCGCCGCCGCCGCGCTCGACCCTCCCCGGCCCGTTCTGCTCGCCACCGGCCGCTTCGACATCCTGCGGCTGGAGGCGGCGCGCGCGCTGGCCGAGGCGCGCCGGCGCACCGCGGCGCAGACCCTGGTAGTGGTGGTCCGGCCGTTCGCCGGCGAGTTGGCGCCGCTCGCCGCGCGGGCCGAAATGGCCGCCGCCTTGCGCGTGGTAGACTACGTGGTCCCGGCTGAAAACGAGGCTGTGGATGGCTTGGCCGCATCCCTGCAACCCACTGAAATTATTAGCCTGGAAGAAGCCGATGCGGACCGCGTCCGGCAGTTGATCGAGCATGTCCATCGCCGATAATCCGACGTGGCGCAGGCACTCTTGCCTGCCGGGTCGAGACTCATCTCGACCCTCTTCGCGGTTCGACGGCGCGTCGAAGCTAAGGGCCAACGCAAGAATAACCTCACATTGGCTGACTGGCAGATGTGGCGCACGCACTCCTCGGCGCCGCGTCGGCACTCTTGGCGGCGCCTGGATTTCCAGGACGCCGAGGCGTCGAGTGGAGACTCGACGCTGCACGCAGGAGTGCGTGCGCCACGATCTCAACTGCGAAGTTATTTCTGCGTGGCGCCTAAGGGCCGGCATGAGCCGCCGCGCCACGTCGCCGTACGCGCACCCCTGTGCGACTCGTGGGTTATCGGGCGGCGTCTGGCGCCGGGGTCCCCATGCCGTCTAGTCCCGCGATCCTCGTCGTCCGCCTCGGCGCCATGGGCGACATCGTTCACGCGCTCCCCGCCGTGCGGGCGCTCAAGCTCGGCCATCGCGATACGCCGCTCACCTGGGTCGTGGAGCCCAAATGGGCGCCGCTGCTCGAGCAGAACCCGTTCGTCGACCGCGTCTTGCTGCTGCGCCGCGATTCTCTGCGCGGCCTGCTGGCCACCCGCCGGGCGCTCGTCGAAAGCAGCTACCGGATGGCCGTCGATTTTCAGGGGCTGCTGAAGTCGGCATTGGTGGCCGTGGCGGCGCGCCCCGGCCGAATCTACGGGTTTGACGCCAGCCAGGTGCGCGAACGCGCCGCCGCCCTCTTCTACCGGCGCCGCGTCTCCAGTTCGGCGGTCCACGTGGTCGACCGCAATCTCGATCTGGCCGCGGCCGCCGGCGGCGATTGCACCGGTCCGCCGGTTTTCCCGCTGCCGCCCGGCTGTCCGGAAGGCGACCTCCCGGACGGTGAATTCGTGCTGGCCTCGCCGCTCGCCGGATGGGCGTCCAAACAATGGCCGCTGGCGCATTACCGTGCGCTGGCCGCGCGGCTCGCGGACGAACTCGCCATCCCGCTGGTGCTGAACGGTCCTCCGGGGGCGCGTTTCGGGGAAATCGCTCCAGCCGTGGCCCACTATTCGGCCCTGCCCGGCCTGATTCACGCCACCCGCCGGGCCGCCGCCGTGTTGGGCGTGGATAGCGGCCCGCTCCACCTGGCAGCCGCCCTATCGAAGCCCGGCGTGGCTATTTTCGGCCCCACCGACCCGGCCCGCAACGGCCCTTACGGGCACTCGCTGCAGGTGCTGCGCAGCGCCGCCGCGGTCACCACTTACAAACGCGGCGCCTCCATCGACGAAAGCATGCAAAATATCTCACCCGGCGAAGTTTTCGATACCCTGCGAGCCGCGTTGGAGCGCCGGCCATGATTCGTTTCCCTAAGCCGTACGCCGACGCGGTCGCCCGCCTGCGGGTGCCCAGCGGCTTCCTCATCGTGGCGGTATTTGCGTGGTTCTCGCACCCTACCGGGCGCTCGCTGGAATTCGGCCTGCCGGTCTCGCTGCTGGGCCTGGCATTGCGCGCCTGGGCGGCCGGCTGTCTGGCCAAGAATCGCCAGTTGGCCACCGGCGGACCGTATGCCTACACCCGCAACCCGCTCTACCTGGGCACCTTGCTGGTGGCGGCCGGTCTCGCCATCGCTTCCCGCAGCCTGGGGCTGGGCGCCCTGTTCGCGGCCGTGTTTGTCCTGGTGTATCTGCCGGTGATCCAGAATGAATCGGAGTATCTGCACGTCCTGTTTCCCGACTACCCCGCGTACGCCGCCGCCGTTCCGTTGCTGCTGCCGCGCCTGACGCCGCACCGCTCCAAAAATCCGAATCCTTTTCGATTCGCCCTGTATCTTAAGAACCAGGAATATAATGCCGGGGCTGGATTCGCCGCCGGGCTGCTGTTTCTTCTTTGGAAATTAGTGCTCTAGCACAAGGGCCGCTTCGAGGGGAGCGGCCCTTTCCATTGGTGGAGACCGCTTGCCGTGCGCCCTTCCCGGATTGGGACTTACCAGGACCAATCCAGTGCAAACACTTCCCCCAACGCCGCGATGCTGCCGCTCTTGGGCGAGATGCTGGCCAAGGGGCAGGGCCGAAACTCGATGATGTTTATGTCGGCGTGCGTGGTCACTACGCAGCTTGTGGTCACGTTGCTGGCTTCCTGGTCGGGACGGAAAGCGGGGTCGTGGGGTAGAAAACCGCTGCTGCTCGTCGCCTTCGGAGTCCTGCCGGTTCGCGCCGTTCTCTACACCCTCACCGTCAACACGCGTGCGTTGGTCGCCATCCAGATCCTGGATGGCGTGGCGGCGGCGATATTCGGCGTTGTCTCGGTCCTTGTGATCGCCGACCTCACCAAGGGCACGGGCCGATTTAATCTCACCCTCGGGGCCATCGGCACGGCGGTCGGCATCGGGGCTTCGCTCAGCCAGGTCATCGCCGGTTCCATCGTGCATCGCTTCGGTTCCAACACGGGCTTTCTCTTCCTTGCCGCGGTCGCCTCGGCCGCATTCGGCATCCTGTTCTTCTTCATGCCGGAGACGCGCGATAAACGCATTCTGAATCCAGCCCTTTGAGAACCATCCCTCTGCTGGTTTTTTCGAATGCCTTCATGACCTTTGCCTGTATGGGCATTGACCGAAGGAGAAGAAGGCTCCCGAACGTGGAAAACTGCGGCGCGGAGGATAGCAGGCAGGCCTGGATGTATACTGACTGGGAGTCCAGAATGGAAATCCCGGTTTAAGTCTATTGGCCGCCATCATCATCTTCCTCTCCGTCTACCTCGTGCTTGCGGTCGGCCGCCTGCCCGGCTTTCGCGTGGACCGCACCGGCGCGTGCATCATCGGCGCCAGCCTCATGATCGCTTTCGGCGTTCTGGACATCAAGCAGGCCTACGCCGCCATCGATTACGACACCATCACCCTGCTCTTCGGCATGATGATCGTAGTGGCCAGCCTGCGGCTCTCCGGTTTCTTCAGCGCGGTAGCCGAGTGGGTGGTGGAACATGCGCACCGGCCCATCGCCCTGCTGGCCGCCATCGTGTTCGTTTCCGGTTTCTTCTCAGCCTTCTTCGTGAACGACACCATGTGCCTGGTGCTGACGCCGCTGGTACTCGAAATCACCCGCCAGTTGCGCCGCAACCCCGTTCCGTATCTGCTCGCCGTGGCCATGGCTGCCAACATCGGGAGCGTGGCCACCATCACCGGCAACCCGCAGAACATGATGATCGGCAGTTTCTCGGGAATCCACTATCGGACCTTCGCGGCGGCACTGTCGCCCGTGGCGGGCCTGGGACTGCTGCTGACCGTGGCGGTGATCGCCGCCGCCTACCATCCCGAGTTCCGGCTGCAGGAGAAGGTCGCGCTGCCACAGCGCCCGGTGCGCGTCAACCGCGTACTGATGTGGAAGTCATTGGCAGTTTCGGCCGCAATGATCGTGTTTTTCTTCGCCGGTTGGCCAGTTCCGAAAGTGGCGCTGATGGCCGGGGCCATCCTGCTGGTTACGCGGCGGGTAAAACCGGAGCGGATTTACCGCGAGATTGACTGGTCGCTGCTGGTTCTCTTTATTGGACTCTTCATCGTCGTGGCGGGAGTGGAGAAGACCTCTCTGCCCGAGAACCTGTTCCACTTCGCACAACAATTCCACCCCGAGCGGACCTCGGTGCTCAGCGTGATTGCCACCCTGCTCTCGAATTTGGTGAGCAACGTGCCGGCAGTTCTGGTCTGCAAGCCGTTCATCGCGCACATGAGCGATCCGATGCGGAGCTGGCTCACGCTGGCGATGTCCACCACGCTGGCGGGCAATCTGACCATTCTAGGGTCGGTGGCGAATCTGATCGTCGTGCAGCGGGCCCGCCACGAGGTGCGGATCAGCTTTTGGGAGTACTCCAAAGTGGGTGCGCCGCTGACAGTTCTGACCATCGCCGCCGGAGTCGTCTGGCTGGGCTGAGTTCCGCCGGGGGCACTGCAATCTGCTTTCACAAAAGGGGCCCCGTCTTTCCCTTCCGATCCTCTGGCCGGACCAGACGGGTTGAGCCGGGTTACCCCGCGGAAAGCCGTAGCGTTTGCCGGGCCGTCGGGTGTGTGGCCGCCCACCCGTACAAAGCTCAGATCGATCCTGCGCCCCGGTGACCTCGTATTTGGCCCCCAAACCTTCGAGGAAGTGTCACCAGAGTCACAAGAATCTTTCAACTCTATTTCCTTCCCCCGCAATCCCATACAGCGCCCCGCCTCAGCCCCCAATCCACCCCCATGCTAGATCTGAGGCGTGCCCACCACTTCCCGCCAGCGCCTCGCCGCCAACCGCGCCAACGCCGCTCGCTCGACCGGCCCGCGCTCATCCGCAGGCAAAGCCCGTTCTTTCCAAACCCCCGCAAACACATCTTCACCCCAAAGGCATCGCCGCAAGCTTCCCGCGCCCAAACCCGCCACCCCAACACCCGGACTTTCGTCCTCCCAAGCTCAGACCAACCGCCTCTACCGCTGCGCCGTGGAGGATTTCGACCGCCTCGAAGGCCTCCGGCGCGAGTTCCCCAACGAACCCATCAACGAACCCATTGCGTCTCCGCAACTCGAAGAAACTAAACCCACACCCCCAGCCGAAGCGGAAAATCCGGAGCCTCCGCCGCACCGCCTCCCGACCCAACCGTCGCCCGTGAGGCCCCCATTCCGCCCCGCCAGCCCATCGATCCGCGTTTCCCGCGCGCCGGAGGCCGGGCATCCGCCCGTTCGCACCGCAAAGTCTCGTGGAATTTGCCGCCACCAACCACACCGAACGCCCCGCCGGCCATCCCCGGCTCGGCGGCCCGCCGCCACGGCCGCGAACAGAAAAGGAAATCCGTGCCCTCCCGGTTTTGGTTCCATGCGGATTTCAGGTACTACCCGGCGCCGCAAGCCATCCGGCCGGTGATATCTTATAAGGCAAGGGGGAGCGGTTCCTGGAACCGCTACATTTGCATGCATCGCTCTGCGCGTCTACTGATATTCCTCACCGTCCTCACCGCCGCTGCACAAGACACACCCAAGCCTCAGTTCACTCCTCGGGAACTGTTCTATTCCGCCGCCTCCGAACCGGCTCCGGCCGCCAAACAGGCGCCTAAGCCCGCGGCCCCGGCGCCCCGCAAGGCCGTGAGCGCCAGGAAGCCGGCGGTGGCGCCGCCCGTGCAAACCACTGCCGTGGAAACTGCGCGCCCAGCCGCTCCCACGGTCGCCGTGGAAACCCCGCGTCCGCCCGCCTCGCAGGCCACCGAACCCGTTTCCCAGCCCGATAGCGGCATGGTCATCAAGGCATCTCTGGTCACCGCCCCGGCGCCCGCTACCGGGACGCCCCTCGGTCTGAAGTACGCCATTCTGAAGAAGGTTGGAAGTGACATGGTGGAAGTCCCGCCGGATACCGTTTTCCACCCCGGCGACCGCATTCAGTTGAGCGTGCAGACCAATGGCCCCGGCTATCTCTACATCATCAGTAAGGGGTCCAGCGGCACCTGGAAACCCATGTTTCCTTCGCCCGAAGTGGCCGATGGCAACAACCATGTCGACGGCTGGAACCCGAGCGTCGTGCCACCCGGGCATTACATGTTGTTCAACGAGCAAACCGGCACTGAGCACATCTTCATCGTTTTTTCGCGAACCCCCGAGGAGGGGTTGGAGGACATGATTTACTCGCTCAAGGATGGCAATGCCAAGCCGGCCGCGGAAAAGTCGCAACCGGTGGCGGAGCCCAAGAAACTGTTGCTGAGCGCCATGGCCGATATCCCCGATTCCACCGTCGGCAAGCTGAAAGATACCTACACGCGCGACCTGGTCATCGAAAAGGTCGACGACAAGACGCCGGGAGACAAATCTCCGGAAAAGAAGAAGGAGAACGCCGTCTACGTGGTCAACCCCAGCGGCAGTCCCGACTCGCGCGTGGTGGCGGAAGTCCCCCTGGTGAATCAATGATCCGCCCCGCGCTGCTGGCGTGTCTGCCGGTGCTGGCCCTTCTGCCGCCGGCATCGTCGCAAACTCGGGACATGGCGCAGGGGCCGCACCGCATGGAGTTGATGCTGGAACGCCTCGACGGCGCCACCTGGAAGACCATCGATCCGGCGCTGGTGCTGGCGCAGGGCGACCGCATACGCTTCCGCTTCCGCACCAACTTCGACGGCTTTCTCTACGTGAGCAACCAGAGCACCTCCGGCAAGTACGAGCAGTTGTTTCCGCGCGTAGAGACCGGGGAGGATAACCACATCCTGGCAGGCAAGGACTACCAGGTGCCGGCTACCTCCGAGGTTTTTCGCATCGCCGGACCTCCGGGCCACGAGATCACCTATTGGCTAGTGAGCCCGGTGCGCCTGAACGACCTGCCGGCGCGGCCAACGCTGCCGCCCGCGGGCCATACCACCCCGCTCACCCTGCTGCCGCGCTGCGACCAGGGCGTCCTCAAGGCACGCGGCGACTGCGTCGACAGTTCCGCCGGGCCCAAGCTGATTCCCCGCGACGTCGACCTTTCCAAGGACTTGTCCGCCGCCAATGCCGCCAGCCGCGATCTTCTATTCATGCGCCAGAAGGACACGGCGGTGATTTCCTCTCCCGAGCCGCTCACCGGCCCCATCATCTACGAATTCCAGCTCGCACACCGGTAATCTGCCATGCTTCGCACTCGCATTTTGCTTTCCCTAATCGCCCTGGCGGGACT
>Ga0182030_10008136_pt1 | contig 21772 bp, 22 predicted proteins | sample 812S3MmetaG_FD_121299 | JGI IMG/M metagenome (GOLD analysis project Ga0182030, IMG submission 121299) | Permafrost microbial communities from Stordalen Mire, Sweden - 812S3M metaG (Illumina Assembly) | ecosystem: Environmental > Terrestrial > Soil > Wetlands > Permafrost | place: Sweden... | reverse complement strand
TATTTTTTTAATAAAAAAATTTTTTTGGGTGTTGGGATGGGGAAATGGGTAGGTTTGGATTAAAATATAAATGATTTTCTTTAGGTCTTGGGTTTTTTTTTTGGTTTAAAGGAATATAATTTAATAATGACGTTGATTTTTTGTAGTAACAAGTCTTATTTTATTTATGACAGTTGTTTTAGCTTGTAAAAATGATCACTTTCTATTGAGCTCCAAATTTTAGGTATTAATGATAAAATACCGGCTAAGAAAGGCGAGTTAAACAAATGAAATAGATACTAATTTCGAGAAGCATACTCAAATAGGGTCATCTGAGGTTATAGACCGTTCAATACAGAACCACCAAACAAGAAAAGCCTGGTTGAATGCATTAATCATCCCATCGTACATGCTTTGGCTCCTAGGATTTCGGGAGTGGCTTGGGGACGTCACGTCGACATACAACCATCTGCCAATTAACAGTACTTCTGGAGGTATCAATCCCCTATTGCAGATGATATGCATGACAGTGCCACGTGGTCAGTGCTAAGACCACTACAACAGAGGCTGCCTCTTTTTTAGGAGGGGTTGGTTCATGCAATCTTTGCCCTACTCGGTGGAAGGTGTGGCTTAACTCTGAAGTTTTGTTATCTCGAGTAGGTTGATTGGGTTAGACAGAATGCATCGCCATGCACGGTAAAAGCCTGGTAACTAATGCCGGGCGTTGGCCCACATTTCTTATATTGAATGTGAAGATGTATACACTCTCTCTTTTGAGGCAGTATGTGGCTTGAATAAGTTCTGGTTAGGGGGCAAACCAGGCACATGACTATTGGCTCGTAGCCAAAGACCTGGAAGGAACACATGAAAGGTATGGTTTGAGAGCCTCATTTGGAGAGAAGATAAGAATCACCATGGAACCCTTCTAGAGCCCTTGCACACGGGGATATCATAAAATTGTAGGATTTCCGTATATCATCATCCAAACACCTGCATATCCAGCTTTCTTGATCTGTCTTTTGCTGTTAGTATCCCACCTCTTTGTTTAAAAGCCTAAAAAGTTCTAACTTGCTCTTTCGAAGGCATCCTTCTCAAATCGCTTGAGCATTAGACAACTCAAAACATCACTTGACAATCAGCGAAATACATACGGCCCTGAACATTCCTGACTACACACTGCGAGTTACACTCTGAATAATGGATCGGAATACGCAGTTCGTCTAATGAAGATTTAGAAAATGTGCACTGTATACACCGACTACTACAGCTGCGGTCACGTCTATAAGACTAGAACCGATAAATGCTCAAACGAGGGTTCTTGTGTACCGGCTTACAAAGACGGAGACACCAAAGACTTCAACTGCGGCGGGTCCTGCAATACGCCGCCATCGGACTAGAACCCAAGATTGCCCTGATATGGGAAATTGTATACGACGCTACTCTACAACGTTAGGGTATTGACAAGGCTATCTAAGGAATCTAAAGAGTTGTTTCTATTGATATGTATTACGCACGGAGTGGTTGGAGCAAAATAGCTATTAGGCTAGTTAGAGACCAGCATGGGCGGACGTAGTTTCTATACCTTTTCATGATTAATATATGTTGCCCTTGCAATGTCCAGCCATTCCCGTCCCATTCCCACTCTAACCATGCACCAAAATATGGCCACCATCAGGTCTCCAACCTTTCAGACTTATCTTTGCCGTGCTCTACTCGGGAATTCCGCGGGGAAAGTGGCATTTCTGCGACGCGCAAGAAAAAGGCCGTGCTGGATGGATTTCTTCTGGTCACTAACAGCAATGGCGGTGGGGGTCAAATAGTGAAATTCGGTGGATTAAATTCCCTGGGAAGGGGCTGCCTCTGCGTACTCCCTCAGCTCTACAAGCCTCAGAGCTACTCCGTACTTGCTAGACCCCTCTGCGACTGTACTAATTAAGTATCTGTCCAACTTTTGAAGCAGATCTTTGCAGCCCGTAGGCAGATTATTCAATTGACGGCGGTGGTAGGAGCTGAGAAAATGGGAGATCTACTCTTTATTTTATTGCCGATAAAGCCACGTGATCCCTCACCGCCTTTGGCATAGCTATTCCATATATTGCGAGGCTCCAGGTTAATAGGCATCTTCTGCGTAGATCAAAGCCGCTCTCCAAACAACTTCCTTGATATTACCAGCTGAAACTACGTTGCAGATCTGTTGGTTCTATCATCTTTATAATATTTATGGCTCTCGAGCTTTATATCCCGCCTTGCGTCAGCACTTCCGCTCACCCTCTCCATCCCCCGCCACTGGAGCAGCCCCTGAGAATTCAAATCGAAGGTCTACTAGTATCCATTCAAAAACTCCTTCCGGAGGTACCATGGAGTACTGATGTACCGTCCCCGGTGTTTCCGCAGCCGGCCGGCCCGAAGCTTGCAAGATTGGCATATCAGAAAATATATGGGCGAGAAGTTCGTCCAGAGGTAGCTGGTGATATGATTGTGCGGGATGAGTACTTGGGCTGGGTGACAGGGTCAACACCATTGAGGCAAGGACGCATTTGTTGAGAATAGTCCTTTTGCTCCAGTGGCTGACCATTGCCCCGTCTAACTAGACACATCGACTACTACGGCGTCACATTCGACCACCTCGTCCCCGCCGACAATCCCAATCCAAAGGTATTACAAATTAATATTATTGAGATGGATAACGATGGGGGAGCATATGCAAACGAGCACCTAAGATTTGCGGTGGATCCGGCGGAATATACAGGGAAGAAGGTACTAGCCGTGCCAAGATGCTGTCAGAAGAGGAAGGGGACTCAAGATTGTAAAAGGGTGAATAGCTCGGTGGCTGAGAGGGATAGAGATGCAAAAGAGGAAGAAAATGAAAAGGAGCCAATGCTAGCAAGGAGAGAGATTAGAATGGCAAAACAGGAGGTAGAAAATGTTCCCACTTTGTTAGCATTTTAGCTTTGTTATCAGAGGAGACGATCAGCATGTTGAGGAGAAGATCTTCAAAATGTTTTGTAATTCGAAGACAGACCATGTTTGATGAACAGATTTGCATAGGAGGACAATAATTTATATATCTACAGAGTAAGTCATGCATATATAGTGTCATCGTCCCTGATTTTGGCCGAATCAAAGGAGAATAGTTTAGACTTGCGTCGACGCATAGTGTCAGTGGGGCAGTAACTGGTTTGTCTCTTGACAGGGCCACGGCTCGGACGCTAGGAGTGTTTCCAGCAGCTTATGCATGCATTATCACTTATGTAGCCCATTGTCCGATATGCATGGCCAAACTGTTTTCAGCAAAGCCATCAGGTATTGGTGGTAGGAATGTCCAACGTTGAGTGCTGTCATGAGCGACTACAGTGCATGAAGAAAGCATGTAAGAACTGTTGAATTCCTCCTAAGATATCCATGACTGGTATTGTCACAAACCACCGGAAGGCAATAGTTCGAAGTTTAGCCCTGGCAAAGTATACAACGAAAAGGATGATGACAAAAGTCCACTTGTTGACAACTGAACTGAAAATGACATAGGTTTCGAAGATCATAGAGGGTTTGAAGACAACACATATTAGTCTTCATTGCATTTACTGAACAGAGAGAACCAAAGAAAGTAAACAGATCTTCTATAAGGGGGTGAGGCGTGATATTATAATTCTAGACAGCTTCAACCGTTAGAGTCGTGTGGTTATATCTCGCTGTGCAGAGTTTTCAATGAAGAAGAAAGGCTAGCAAACGATGGAAGTATTTATAGATCTAGGAAGCGCCAGTCTTGTGATTCACGGCTTTGTGGAGTTCTGGACTGTAATTTTGAATGGCACGATCAAATTACACCATCCTTTTGAGAATCAATGTGAATGAAGCTGCTACTCTCCACGGGATATGAAATGTCCTTTGATTGTTTTAATTCTGATACATTCAAAGTTTTCAGAGACAAGGACACTGTCTCCTGTCAAGGAATTTGAGCATACCCTGTGGGACTTGTGAGCAGAAAACTTGTGGACAATAATTTGCAAATACGTCGTCTATCCAGAAGGTTTCTGATAAGCTTTGATTGTAAATGAAGCTGCTATTTACCCTGCTCGAAATGAAAACAACGACGACGGAAACTAGTGACAACGTTCAATTAGTTGACACAACTACTCTAGATCGTGCAGGTGCTACAATTGACAGCCATTGCTTGCCCACTCCCCTTATCAAAAACGAGGATATGATACAAGTTGTATGAAGTTATCTCTAAAAGCTTTGCAAGTTTCATGACAAGAAACCTGAGTTACCTGAATCGTGGACACTTCTAAGCTGCAGTTCTTTGAACGCATATCCAACGCTGCAGCGTCATCTGTTGAGGAGTGAGGAGAAATATAGATGTACCTAAAACCAAACGACCACTAAAAACCAACGACAACGTTCAGCTACTTGACACGGCTACTCAAGGTCACACAGGTTCTAAAGCTGACAGCCGTTGCTTATCCATCCACTCCCCCTTAGAAACTAGACGTCGTTATGTAAGAATATAACTGGGCAGAACAAATTTTGTTGCAAGGAGGGGTGGCATATCTGTACCTTAGACGCTTCTAAGCGGCGGGGCTAGGCCATGAATGCACAGCCAACATTGCAATGTCGTTTGTTGAGGAGGGAAGTAAGGAAAAGCAATGTATATATACCCATAAGAGACCTAATGCACAATTCACACGAACTCATTACTTTATGAGCAGAATCGGAAGATGGAGTGGCGTGTTTGTTCTTCTCTGTGCGAGACAATTACCTCTGGGCACAGTCAGAGTGATGATTCACAGACCTAGAAACTGCTAATATGCCAACAGATAAATATCCCCTGAAGAAAGTGACAGTAATCACAAAAATGCAAAGTTACGCATCGACCCATAGAAGGTGGCTATCTCCCGTCCCTTGCAGGTAGTCTGCTAGATTACTGAGATATCGTATAGTATAAAATTTATAGGTAAATCAAGCTCAAAGAACCACCTATCCGATATCTCAAACAGAGAAGTGACAACTATTGTCATCTTCATCCTCGCCGTCATTTGCCAGATCATTGGCATTTCTTGAACCGTTGTCATTGTCTCCATCAAGACACAACGACAACGCAAAACTACACCCCTCAAACCAGAAATCATCTAAGTTTTTTTGAGCGTTGTATCTTGAATCAGTGGGGTTCTAGTACACGACGCAGCCTGAACGGCTTCCTCCCATCCTCGATGAGGGGTGCATTTTGATACGTTTTTAGCTTTGCAGGAAACTCGGAGGAGATTGGGGGAAATATATAGATACGGAGCTGGTGCGATTCACGTTTAATATTGAGAGTGGGAAGTTTCCTCAGCTGCAAACTGATTCATAGCTTGGAACTACCAGTATTTGAAGGTGGGACTCAATACATGTCAAAGAGATGTCCACATCTGAAGCACAGGGCTAAAAATTATTCATCGTTTACATTATATCACAACTCCCTTTTCTAGGGCTGGGTATGTACAAACCACTCGCCGATCATATCCTAATGCATAATCCCGTACGCCATAACCCATTACCCATACTATACAATCAGTGTCTAATCATAGCCTTCTTTCCATTCATCCACCTTTTATGATAACCACTCAAGGGATCCACAACAAAACCACCACACTATCATTCTTAGGATGCTCCTCCCCCTCAGCCTGCCATCTCCCATCTCCCCTCCTCTTCACATAAACCTGCCTAACCTTTCCGTCTCCCTCTCTCCTTGCATCCAACAACTCCCAAGCTCTCTTGCGTCCCGTCTTACTCAAACTCTTTCTTATACCCCCAAACGCATAATTCATACTCGTTTTCCCATCCGCCGTATTATCAAATGTGTTCTCCATCTGCAAAAGATCGAAATCGATGCCCTTAGGGTATTCCGCTACCGAGTATCCATTCGAGATAATGAAGTTATCTTTGAATTGGAACCGTTGAAGTACGCAGTCTTCGCCGCAGGCGTCGGCTACAGTGTGCATTTTTCCAACTGTCAAGCGATGCCATGATTTGTAGTGGTGCAGACTTAAAGATTGCTGCCCAGATTCGTATAAGCCACTGGGATCTCCGAACTCATCTTCTTGCCGCAATTCGGGTAGGTATGTGAGCGTGATCTCAGTGTGTTTGTCGAGACATTTGTAGAGAAGTCGATCGCCTTGGTCAGCTTGGAGAATGTATTGTCCGTCTTGGTTCTTCTCGAGGCAGGGTAATTGTGTAATTTGACGTGCTACGGGCGCGGTGAGGAATATTCCACCACCTCCATATGCGAAAGGCTCCCCTTCTCGAAGAAGCCATTCGGCGCGTTCTGTAAATGTGCCAATGTAAAATGGCTTCGAAGGGTCGTAACGCGAAAGAACGCGCTGAAGCTCCGCCATCCTTGGGAAGAACGTATCATCATCTATCAAAGCAAAGTATTTGCGCGAGTCTCGGGTAGGGTGTTCGTAAAGCATTTTCACCAATGCTACATATCGTCCTGCCATATCGAGAGTTGGGTCGGATGGGACTACTGTCGCATTTATGCCAGCTTGGGAGAGTTTTAGCGCAGTATGATCAATCTCCTCCTCTGTTGTATTGAACAATGCCAGTATGAGACCCGCGCCATTCGAGTGGCCAAATCCATCTGTAAGCCATCTCGACCACTCTGCAACAGGACTTGTGTTCTCCCCAGTGAAACGCTCGAAGGTTGTTGAAGCAGCAAAGATCAGACCGGATGCATCAATTGCATCGGGTCGCACAGGCTTCCTGACGTGAACCTCGACCGGTCTTGCCGCTGGCAGAGTAGAGACAGTCTTGATATCGATTTCTGCAAATGATAGTGGGAATAATTCGTGGTCGACTTCTGTAATTGACGGCCGATCTGGGGCGTCGGGGAGGTACCGAATGGTTCGTGATGCGTAGCTGACCCCAGACCCGATCGAGTTGTTTCTCAGGACCTCTTTGACATATGTCAAGTCGTCGAATGCTTGGGAATAGGGAGGCAATGGCGGCGAATCTGATACAGAACTGGTGAAGTTCGGACGATAGTAAAATATGATGAGAATAATGAATGCGACAGCGAGCCACCGATGCAACGGCGTTCGAGGCATCATTGTCTTTTTGGTAGTAGGCACAGACATGAACGAAGAAAAAGATACAGGAAAGGAAGAAGAATGGTACAATGATGTTCACAAAGTGATGTGCTTCATGGAGAAGAAGTGAAAGAGGTGACAATGGACATTGTTAAGGAGTAGAGGTATCCCGTACTGACCATACTTTTTTTTCCCCTTGTCCTCAGTGGATGGGTTGCGACGACCAGCACTAAATAATCTCCATTAAAAAAAAAGGTTTAGGGGCTCCAGGCGGCGGTCGGTTCCGTAAGAAGGAAGGTTTAGTGGGGGGTTGTCAGGGACCCAGGAAACACTGAATCTCCCCCACTCAGGGACTCAGGGACTTAGGGAGTCAATCGGTATCCTCATTACAAGGAGAGATTGTGTGATATGAAGCATCTCTCCTATTCTTCTTTGCGCAAGGGCTCTTGAATGGCTCTTGAATGGCTCTTGAATGGCTTAGAGAATATTTGACCAGATCGTACAATGAGAGCGGTGATATTTATAACGCAGGGTGCCGAATTGGTTAACCCCTATTTTATTGAAAGGGGTACTATTACTACAACCCCTCGATTCGTCAATTCTGGGATGGCATACAACAACATTTTCACGTCATCCCCATCGATTTCCCCTATCAACCTGCACAGCCTCCCCTCTTGCGATATCTCCCGCGCGCACCAGATCTCTAGGCCCACTCTTCTTATAGCAGCCCTTTAAAAGAAGCTAGAGCCGGGACCCATACACGCTCATGTCAGACCTTTAACAAGACATCCTCTCTCCATTCAATATGGCCCGATCAGTCTCCCACACAATGTGACAGCGCGATTATTCGCACCATCAAGGTATATCTTCCAAGGTGTTACAGGTAAAGTCTCAATCTTAGGAGACGGCGAGCTGGAGAGGAATTTTGAATGTTCCTAGCTGTGAACTTCTGTAAATCAGTGGGAGTGGGTTGACGATGGTAGTAGTATATGCTGATCATCACGGCAAAGAGGTGACACCTCATTATCCAATGCTCAACATGTCAATGTTCTCTCGTTATACATCTGAAATTTTATCTCCTGCTACAGCTTGCCTATCTAAGGTCCAGCCTGGGATCTCTATAATTGCTCTCAATCTCCTGATGCTATCAACCTCAAAATTACGCGCCGGCGATCCGTATTCCACAAAGCACTGCGAACCAGCGCATTCATTACCCTACTCTCCCATCTCGCCGGAGATTAAGTCGACACAAAGAGCTCTCATACTATCGTCATATCATCAAGTTCTTCTCCTCTTCAACTTTGCGGGCAGTCTCGTCACCGAAACCTCAACATAAACCCCCTGATCAAACCAATTACAAACCCAATCCAACTCCCTCTCCTTCCAGCCCCCGAAACCTGCACAAAGCTCGAACTCGGACTCGACCCAGCACCCACCTTCACCGGTACCGTCGTCGCCCCCGGTAAAATCACCATCGTCGTCCCACTAATCACCGTCGTCTGACCTGATAACGGTAACTCAGGATTCACGGGAACCGTTGTGGGGCCTGAGAAAACATCATACAACGTTCCAGAGATCAAGGTTAAGCTACCTGGCAAGACAGGGACAGTCGTCGCTCCGGGTATGATTACCATTGTTGTGCCGCTGATTACTGTTGTTTGGCCTGTCAATGGTAGTTCAGCATTGACGGGGACTGTGGTGGGACCTGTGAAGACATCGAGGAGTGTCCCAGAGATGAGCGTCAGACTTCCTGGTAAAACTGGCACGGTGGTTGCGCCAGGTATTTGTACCATCGTAGTTCCTGAGATGACTGTCAGACTACCTCCAAGTGGTAGATTTGGATTAACAGGGACCGTAGTCGCGCCGTCGAAGACGTCAAAAGTCGAACCGCTTATTATCGTGACATGGCCTGGAAGTGCGGGAACGCTTGTCGCAGAGGGAATGACGAAGAACGGCGTGCCGTTTATAGTTGTTACGCTTCCAGTGACGCCGGCTGGAGCTCCAGCCACCGGAATACTGGTCGGGCCAGGTATAAACAGGAATGGTGTTCCATTCACCGTCATCGTACTGAATATTTGGCCTCCTGAACCGGATCCGGCTGGCACTGGAATTTTCGTTGGTTGAATCACGACAAATGGTGTTCCATTGATGATTGTTGTGCTGCCAATTCCAGCTGGAAGTCCGGCCGCAGGAGCGGTAGTCGCTGTAGGTATAACAAAAAATGGTGTCCCTGATATGAATGTTGTGCTGCCTAAACTCACGGGTATAGCAGCTCCAGCTGCAGGTGCTATTGTTGTTGGTCCTGGAACAACGACAAAAGAGGAGCCCCCAATAACTGTGGTACTGCCCTGCAAGCCTGGTGGAGCATTGGCCAGAGGAATCGTGGTTGATCCGGTAATAGTTATAGGCTGACCCGGAGGTGGGGTTATAAAGCTCGCTGGTGATCCCCCAGATTGACCACTATTTCCTGATTGACCTCCTGAGCCCCCTCCCCCTCCTGCCGGACCCCCACCACCCTGGCTACCACTCCCACCCTGACCGCCAGAGCCCCCTGATCCTCCTGAACTTCCACCTGGCTGACCTCCACCTCCTTGAGGACCACTTCCTCCCTGACCTCCAGAGCCTCCCGATCCCCCCGAACTTCCGCCTCCCTGACCACCACTACCTCCTTGGCCTGCCCCAGGAGCCGGATCGCCACCAATCATGGAATTAACAATTGCTCCGATTGATTGAGAAGCAGGAGGAGTTTGGCTGACGGGAGGGGAAGTATTTACTTGTCCAGCTGCTGGCCCTCCTTGCCCACCTTCCCCACCTGAGCCCCCACCACCCGATCCACCCTGCGGGGTGTTCGACGCCCCAACGCTTTGAACAACTGTATTTGGACCTCCTGCACCGCCACCAGCTCCTGGGGAAGCGCCATTTGATTTGTCTTCGGTTGAGGTAGGTGGCGGTGTTGGCGTGGTTGTCGGCCCGCCTAACCCACCGGCAGGAGTCACAGTAATGACGGTTGAGCGACTCAGGTTTCCACCTACACCAGTTTGTACAGTGTAAGAAGAAGCGGTAGAGCAAGATTGTTCAGGAAGCATTGAAGGCCCTCCCGGCAAGCATGAAGCAAATTGCGGATATTGTGCGCCCACAAAATTGACGAGGGTTTGTGGAACATAGCCGTATAGCTCCGACTCATCACCTTGAAAGCACGTCCCAGTAGCAGTTGATCCATTTGCTCCTATTGCTGGTTGGAAGATGAATGGGGTTGGCAGCACGATCTCGGTCAAAATTCCATCTTCTACAACAACAGGTAGTGTTGAACCTGCATTGAGGTACTCAGTGGTAGTCTCTAGCATTACAATATGGTCAGAAGTGATTGTCACGATGACCACGGTTGTTGAGATTTTCTCAGCTGTATTTCCAGCTGTCGCTGAGCCTTGAAAGAATGCTTCGGCATTCGAGTTAATGTTTGCAAAGGTGGGAGTTACAGAGGCAAACCCCTTTGCTGTGAATGACGACTGTGTACCGCATTGCATAACGCCGCCGGTGTTCGTTACCGGCGCCGCGGTGAGGATCTTCAGAGTGGAGTATACAAAGAAGGCAGCAGGAGATTGTCTATTACAAAGTTAGCTGATAAGTCGTCAGATATAGCATGATAATTACACTGTGACTCCTCCCGTTGTCACAGCTGTGACACCTGTTGCTATTTCTGTGCCGTATTCGTGTATAAAGGGTGACGCGCCATTGAGGAAGAATTCCAAAGGATTTTTGCCAATATCATAAGGCCTTTCATACGTGGTATTGACTAGGTATGTATTGGTCACGATGTTCGAGACTGTCCCATTCACAAATGGGGTAACATAAGTGGTGACGGACGTTAAATTGACTAATCCACTGGTGGAATTTAAACTTGTTATCGGCCAGTAATTCGCAGTGGCTGTATCTTGAATGACGAAACAACAGACTGAAGGGGTTATTTGACCTGAACTGCTAGTTAATGTCGATGTCGTCCTTGACGTGTTCGAGTAGAAAGTGGATGATGCCGCTGCTTCCCAGAGTTAGCAAGAGCTTCGACAAAGGAAAAGAGCTATTGTTCTGAAAATATACCTGGAAACGTCGAGCTGGCCTGGATGCAAGCAAAAAGAGTGGTGAGTGCAGGGAGAACTCTGTGTGAAAACATGTTGAACCGTATTGTAAAGACAGTGTTTTCAACAGATGATAAGAAACTTTTTCCGTAAGTGCCCTCAGCGGATAGTCAACGAGAGAGACTGAGTAACATGATCCTCCAGAAATAAATTTATACCTATTGACCGCGGTGCAAGTGCGAGGCGAGACGTTACATATCTTCTGGCTTGGGGGCTGGGGTAAACAAGCGCACGATTCTCCTGATGTCGTGGCTCTATTATGACTCTGGGAGAGTCGATTAATCTTTCCCAAGCCCCCCATCTCCTATTCTCATTCGTCCTGAATTGCAAGCCTCCCATGACAATCCCATGGAACAAACCGGACTTCGCCTCAGCCACGACTCTAATTTTCCTCCCACCCATCACACTATTCGCCAAACAAACGATTTGTTTCTTCACAACTCAACATGTGGCTTTGCATCCTTCAGTTCATGGGCAGAGTTCCGGAGAAGATCCTTGTAACTCGGGGAGATCAATCTTTCATTGGCAGATCTCTGTCGGTTAATTGGGCTGTGCGGTCTGGATTATATGCATGCTGTCGGAGCTATGGTGTAAGGCTGAAGCATCCTGCTGGACACCATTTATGCCTTCCAAATTTGTTTTTGCGAAGTCGCAACTGAATTCCTATTTGGTTGGATGTAACGTGCTATACATTGTTATTGCCAAATTTCCTAGGATCATGGTCATTTTCAGCCTTACCCCTGCTTTTCCACCGAGATCTATGATGCATGTGTGACCATCTTTCACCACAGATCCAGTCTGCCTTACTTCTAAATTTTGTCCCACCTTTACCAAGCTTTATCAACTTGCATGCCATGTCGTAAGGGCCACAATGTATCATGCTGTGAATCGGAGCAGATGTTCGTGGCGACAGCTGTACAAAGTCGCCCTTCTCCTCACTCAGTCATGCAATGCATTCAGCATTTCAGAGGTGCTCAACCCACGAACTACAGTCCCAGCACCAATTGTAGTACCGACATCTCAGGGCTGGTATGCCTTCTAATCCGGATAGACATCTTGATAGTACTGACACAACGTAGGGATGGCGATGATGGCCCATGGTCTTCTTTCATTTTCCAGATCGGCACTCCGCCTCAAGTCGTCAGCCTGTTGATCTCGACTGCTTCCTCACAAACTTGGGCAGTTGCGCCAGAAGGTTGCATTGCATCGGATCCATCCAATTGTCCAGATATGAGAGGAAGAATATATAATTTTAATAATTCCTCGAGCTGGGTCCCGAATCTCGCGAATGCGAGCACAGAAATCTATGACCTGGGCCTCGAGGCAAACTTGGGATATGCAGGCGTTGGAGAGTATGGATTTGATAACATAACCTTGGGAATTAAGGGCATGGGAGGACCATCGTTACAGAACCAGACTTTGGCTGCGATTTCAACGACAGATTTCTGGGTAGGGGTTTTTGGAATAAGCCCGCGATCGAGTAACTTCACCACTTTTAATGATCCGATCCCAAGCTACATGCAAAACTTGAGGAGCCAGTCTTTAATTCCAAGTACAAGCTGGGCATACACCGCCGGTAATCAATATAGTAAGCTGCTTCGAACACCTATTGAAATAGAGAATTGATCAGATCAGGGTTCAATTATGTGTTCGGAAGTCTGACCTTAGGCGGTTATGATGCCTCGAAATTCATCCCAAACAATCTCACTTGGGACCTAGCTCCAGCAAATGATCGAGATCTCGTCGTTCAAATCGAGGGAATAACTACAGGGACGAACAGTTCTCTTCTTCCAGAATCGATCCCAGCTTTCCTGGACTCAACCGTCCCTTCCATTTACCTTCCAGTAGCAGCATGCGAGCTATTCGAGGCGGCCTTTGGACTGACGTGGGACAATGCGACTGGATTGTACTTGCTGAACGACACCCAACACACGAATTTGCAAAATTTGAACCCAAATATCACTTTTTCATTAGGGAATCTGACCTCCACGACCAAAGTGGACATCACACTGCCTTATTCCGCGTTTGACCTCACAGTCACATATCCTCATGTCTCGAGTCCTACGAGATATTTTCCATTACAACGCGCAACCGATGAGAAAGATTACACACTAGGCCGGACTTTCTTTCAAGAAGCGTAAGTACAAATGGGCCCATGACATATCCAATACTAAAAGCAGTAGATATGTAATAGCAGACTATGATCGGCGCAATTTCTCTGTCTCGCAGTGCAATTGGGATGGGCAACCACCTCAAGATATTGTCGCGATTATTCCTCCAAACGACGCTGGTAACGGAACTTCTACCCCTGGTTCCGGAGAATCAACAACGAAGGGCAATAAGTTGCCAATTGGCGCGATCGCAGGAGGCGCCGGAGGTGGGGTTTTACTCATCGTTTGCCTTTCTCTGCTATTTATCTTCCTCCGTCGCAGCAAAAATGCAAAGAAAGCCGCCGCCGAAGCTGCTGCCAATACAGTTGAGCCTATACTTAAACCAGAATTGGATGGTTATGAGCGGACTCCAAAGCTCTACGATACGACACCCGAAGTCGACATCCATAGTGGGGGCAAGAACTTTGTTCCGGGGCAGCAGGCTGTAGAGATGGGCGAATCGGGCAGGAATTCGCCAGTGTATGAGATGCCAGCCGAGGAGGTGGCCGTTGAGATGCCATCAGCTGGAAATTCGAGGAGGAAATCGAGGGGAAGAACCAGTTTAGGACTGCCGTCTCCAAGTTCTTCCCCCGACATACCGACTGAAGCAACGATGTTTCTGAATCGACAGCACAGGACAGGAACCAGTCTTGCCAGTCCCGTGAGTGGAGTTCGTAGCGTGAGTCCGGCCAGTCCGGCCAGTCCGATGAGCGTGGGGACATCGTTGGTGAGTCCGGCAAGCCTGACGCGTGTGGAGAGACCCGATGCGAGAGGGCCAAGAAGCGCTACGAGTGTTGTGAGTCCGAGCTCTTTGGTGTATATGAACAGACCTCCAGTAGATGAATTGTGGATACAGCCCTAAATAATACTGTATATAGCAATATTAACGATAATTTACATCTGACTTGAGAAGCCGTGACCAGTTCATTTCGGGGCACTTGGAAAAATCAGGCAGAGCTTGGGACTGCCAACTCGGAGTTGATGAAGATAACTCGAACATCAATCTTGGAAGCAGTGGAAAAGACGCGTACCGCAAAAATACGCGTCATAAACCACACAGAGAGGTGCTCTCCCTTGAGCTGAGGAGCACTCCGGAGTTGAAGAGATCTTTGTCAGGGTTGAGTACGACTGGGCGCCAGGCTCTGTGTTTGCTTACCCATGATAGTACATGAAGCATAGGAAGAAGACAGCCGCAATATTACTGAACAATTCATTTTGTTGCAAAAGAAAGTTAGAAATCATCCAAGAATCCAACTGTTTTACGTCGCTTGGCCCAATTTGGACAACGCTTCTGCGTCAGCCTAACCAAATAAGGGTTCTGCTAACATTGCGAATATACGAGAAATTGCCGATGCCATCCCCTCGAGTGTTTACTTTAATTCAGCCTTGTCAATGTATCCTAAGATTTATTTTCCGTCTTCCTCGAGCCCATCCAAGAAAGCTCTCTCTCGATTTACTTCAACCCACAGGCAACGGCCGGAGTCATCACAAGCACTCTCTAGCCATAGATGGCCCTTAAGATCCCCCACGACATTTTCCCATTCAGAGATATTGAATGAAGCTGAAAAACCCGCCAAATTCCGGACATACCATGCTCTATCTGCTGTATCGAATGCTGCAATTCCCCCAAGCGTCAAAACCCATAGAAGTGTCTTAGGGAATTGTGGCCAACAAGCATCGGATTTGGACTCCTCAGCAATGAATCGAAGTCTGTTCGCAAGTTTGCGAAAGATTCCTTGAAGAGGAGGCAAAGGGAAAGTCACTGCAGCACTGTATATCATCGCGGCGTTCCGAATAGCATCATACATTCGTGTGCTTCTGATTTCTCCCCTCTCAATCTCGTCGCCAGACGGCAATGACATTAGTCGATGTTGCACTGCGTTACGTCTATGTATAAAAGCAGGCATATTTAAGATCACCTTCACTCCACGACAGTGGGCGTCGATCACTTTAGTGAGATCCGCCATTTCTTGGAAAAGACTCGCCGCTTGGTCAGTAATTCCATGATTGACGAGAGCCGGAAAGCTCTGGCCGAGATCTTTAAGTGAGAAGCTAAGAAGGTCGTCATTTCGGGACCATTCAAGATGAGGCCGGATAAGCATAGGCCAATGAGGCTTGGAGGTGCCCATTGATGCTCCTAATATATCGGCGCTTTGCAAGGTCATCAGCTTGTGGATAATATATTCATGGGGAAGAGGAGAGAGGACACCTACAAAGAGAGGATCTCTGCCAATCCCAAAAGTTCAATCTTTTCCAACCCGCCCCTGCGAGCTACGAGCGATCTCATTGCTACAGTGTGTGCATGAACAGGGCTGATCCGCCCATAAACATCAATCCATTGAACACTCGCAAGAGGCGAATTGAATGGTGAATGCATACTGTCCTTTAGACTACTATTTGCCATCGTTTCAATCTCATTCGTTCCTAGAGCGAGGACAGCTAATATGATATCATCCAAAGGGATCTTCTCCGAATTTTGCAGTGATTCCTTTAGCAATCGCATTGTTTGCACTTTGTGAAAAAGACGAATCGGATTTTCGATAGAGCGCTGTGGATCTCTGAGTATGTCCAGATGAACCGCTCCCCCGAAGAGTAAAGCATGCATAACGATAGGTCTTTCTGTAGCTTTTTCAAACCACGCAGCTGCCATTGTTGTTTCTGAATTTTGAGTCCTAGGCATGAATCCGGGCCATTGAAGTGTTACAGCTTAGACTCCCTCAGCCAAGTCTCGTAGGGAACAGAGAGCTTCACTCACAGTGGTCCATTATTTCGTGGACATGAGGCCCAGTAATTTCAATAGGATATCTTCGAAAGGGATCGACGCGCCCGGCCCCAAGAACGCTTGTGGGACTTCCCAAAGGCGATGCACTTTGTGCTTTTTCCTTGCCCAATAATTCGATTCTACCTGACAATTTGGAATCAGGACCGCCCTCGCTGGAAGGTCGGGAAATGCTGGGGAACGGCGACTTATCCTTCTGCCACCATGTATCAGAAGAACTAATGCCACCATCCGAACTACTGCTTGAAGAAGGTGATGAATCTTGGGCTAGATCTTTCATTTTGGGCCGCACTTCTACCGCTCCTCTCCGCTTCCTCTGCGATACTTCCTTGGTCTTCGCCTCCCTCTCTAGCCTTTGCTCTCGACGAAAGGTCTTCATTGCAGCCGACCGAATGACTCTCTGGTTCTGCTGCCTCTCCGCCTGCGAGGCGGGAGTCATGCTCACGAATTGCAAGTCCATTTGTCGCTTTTCGCTACTTTCGGCATCTTTTCGAGTCAGATCAATAGGTTTCTTTTGAGATTTGGGTTCACGGTCCTCATCGTCCGACACGCCCCATTTCAATTCCTGATCAACCATGGTCCTCTACATTTCCACGCTGTCTAGCGGCCAGGCGATTGTACATGCAAGGACGCCTGTCGGAATATCGGGCTAAGTGAAACAAGTCACGATCGGAGCTCAGCCTCGTCGTCGTACAGCTTCCTGATATTGATTGAATTTGCGAATAGTCATCATGTCGTGAGAAATTGAATCGGCGTCTCGGGTACGTGATCAGAATTTGTGTTACACGGGCTTGGATGAATCAGCCACAGCGGGCGGCGAGCAGGGTGGTTGGTGGTTGGAGGGGTCATGGCGGTTACTAGCGGGTAATCGTGAATTTGTCTTACAGAGGTATTCCTGTGCTCAAATACAATAATATTTGGACCTTCTGAACAATCAAAGAACTTTCGCTATCAATATTTGCCTGGTGCGGATTCTCGGGCCGACAAACCTTTCGGGGAGGTGTGCTGCACCTGGTATGTAGGGCGCGATCCAGGGTCGCGGGGTATCGACCCCTTATTGTGATATGCTTCATATAAATAAAGGCAAACTTATTTCCCCATTCACAGACCTATTTAGTGGTGCATCGATACAACATGCACAATGAAGATCACCCAAGTAACTCCTCCCTTAAATTCTAGAGATTAATTTTCTAAGACAGCACCAGATAAATCTCTACCCCATCAAGTCCCTCCGCGGCATCCCTCTCCCCTCAGCCACCCTTTGTGCCCAAGGTATAGCCTATGACCGCCGGTACCTCCTCCTAAAACCTCTCCCAGGCGGCACCTTCTCGCATATGTTCGTAGGAACACAACCAGAGATGGCTTTATTCCATTGCAAGCTATCCTCTCCAACCACCTTTTCCGTTGAATACCACACGCCTGTCCCACCAATTACGCCTCCAACTCCAAGTCAAAAAACAATTCTTGAAATTCCCCTTGAGCCCGATACTACGACCCTCAAGAAAATCAACCTCGCAATGCATACAACCCCCACCTACCCCGCCTACATCATGCCAGACAACATCAACGCCTGGTTCAGCGAGTGTTTTGGCTACGCATGCATCCTAGCATACACGGGCGACGCATTAGGAATCAAAACCCAAGACGAACGAGAACAAGCCTGGTGTCGAACCCTCACCTCCATCCTCCCCAACCAAACAGACAACATCTCTTTCTCGGACGGTGCGGCACTACTCGTTACATCCGCCGCATCACTCGAAGATTTACATCGCCTCCTCCCAGACGGCGAGAAAGTCGTCCTAGAAAAATTTAGACCGAACATAGTAGTAGATGGCGACGGGCGAGCCTGGGATGAAGATTTCTGGGCAGAGTTGAAGCTGCTTAGATTAGGTGGGGAGATTGTGCTGACGAGTAATTGTGCGCGGTGTACGAGTATTAATGTTGATTTGGAGAAGGGGAGGATGGGGGTGGGAGAGAGTGGGAAGTTGTTGAAGAAGATGATGAGGGAGAGGAGGGTTGATCGGGGGAGTAGGTGGACGCCAATTTTTGGGAGATATGGGTTTCCTACTAAGGGTGGGGAGATTAAGGTCCATGATGAGGTTGTGGTTTCGAGGAGGAATGAAGAGCATACTGTTTGGAGTAAGTTAGGTTTGGTATGTGGTAGATTGAGATGTGTGATGACTGACTATTTGGAATTAGATGGTATTATTCCACGATTGGCCGAGGTTGAGCATGTGATGGCATGACAATATAGAGTAATTCTTGCTCTGAGTAACGCTGGGTTTTCTCTGCATCGGAAAAACATGAGGTGGATGGGCCGGAAATGCAATGGCATTGGAGCGAGGTATGGCAGAGCTTGCCAGCGTGTTATGCTTCGTGGCATCGGGCATTCGTGTAACTATAGATCCCAAATTTCTGGGACAGAAAGGCGTTGTTATTTTGGAATAGGTTGTACAGCGACAGCCTTACACGGATACGGGACCTGACATTGGGTCGTTGTTACACGACAGGTGTTGGGAGTTTGTCTGAACGTCGTTCGAGTTTTGTTATTACACTGAATACCCAACGAAAGTTGTCTCCTCATTTCTATGACCCCATATTTGGCCTGATCAAGCTCGGTGGAATCGCGTGTCAGTGTCATCGTGGGATTGATGGAAGACCTTAAGATTTAATTGTCTCGAATTGACAAACAGCCACATACTCCGAACGCTGTACTTGCGTACAAACCATCTTTGAATTTTCTCCCCGTCCCAAATTCCCCCACTGCAAATCAAAGACATCAACAAATAACAGGAAACCAGCGAAGAAACAGCAAACTCCTTTTTTTGCGCTTGCGTGAGCGGTCATAAATTCTAGTTCGGTCAACGAACACACGTGGTTGTACAGAAAACCATAGCAAGCAAGCATTGACTTTTCCGTCTCCCCTACTTCATGACGCCTCCACAAACAAAAAAACAATCAAATCAAAATCAGGAAACCAGTCTTGCCACCCAACCCATTCCAGGAACCAAGCAAAAAAATATGAGAATCAAACAGGAGCTGCTGCTGTGCGAGATGGAAATTACTACTGATCCCCCACGCGGAAAGGGAATTTGGTAAGGACCAAACCCCCACTGCCACGTACAGGAGTGCCCTCAGCAGTAGCGTTCCATGCCTTGTCAAAAGCAATCAGACAAAGCAAGCAAAGCAAGCAAAGCCAAGCGACGTCGTTGGATGACGCAAGTACGGTGAGAAGACAATGCGACGAAAGAAAGAGAGAGGAAGAAGTCGTGATGGTGAAATTGGCAGCTGTGTAGAATCTCAAAATAATTGTTGCTGGCGACAATTGTTGTTGGAAGGAAAAAGCGGAAATATTTTGGGGTGCGTTTCGTTGGTGGATGTTCGTTCCATGATGGCGAATTTCAGGACCGTTGGAAAAGGGAAGGGAAGGAGTCGCCTAATGATCGCCCTTGCATGAAGGATCCAGCGCCCAAGGTAAGCCCGCATCGCATCGCATCATGCAATCGACCTGTCAACTTTCTTTTGCGATTACTCTGCGATAGGCTGTATTGATGTCAGTGATACTTTTCTTACCAACAGAATTCGATATGATGGATCACGGGAATGGGATCGATGAAAGATCGGTCAGATATCCTCACTTACTAGTACTTGACATTCCAACAGAGACGCAGGAGGTTTTTTTTTTTTTTTTTGGCTTAGACTTTGTTGGTGCATGGTCTGCAGGTCTTGAGCTTGCAGTATTTGCATTCGAAGATGTACCAGTGAGGACCAGAATGGCACATCGAGCAGACCCATTGAATGAGGGTCGATTCCGACTTGAGGAGGTTGAAAGAGTGGTGACAGTATCCTGGGATAGCCATTGCGAGGAAGCAAGTTTTGGTGAGTTTGGGATGGCTCCTGAGTAAGTCTTGGTCAGTTGGAGTCTCCTCAGATGCAATAGCAAGGCACATACAAGTACTTGAATGTGATTTCTGGTAGAGGAAGCGCGACAGCTGCGAATGTACCAGTACAAACTTGTGCAGGAGCGGGAGATGGCGAGTTGAGCTTCACCACGTAATGGGGAAGCAGGTGAATAGAATAGAAGCGATTGCCCAGACCAGAAGTGAATACAAAAGTGTTGATCTTCCAGAGTATAGAGAATGCGTTCTGAGGGATCCCTTGAGGACTTTATATTGCTGCTGTCAGGTGGTTTTTTTTTGGCTATCAAACCCCGAAAGAAGCAAAGTCTGATATCGGCGAGGTTTGATATGTGGAATTATGAGAATATATATTCCCTGAGCAATAAAATAGATTGGACTGTGATAATATCCCAAAAGGTTGAAATGATCTTTGTACTACGTCGGTCATATAATTGCAAATATGTAGATACCATGGGTATCTATCCGTCTTGCACCGGGAGGGAACCGGGACAGCGGAGGTATATACTCATGGGGATTGTTGCTTGGCCCTTGATTGACGACAAATTGACCAGGACAAGGGCGTGAGCTTCAACAATCAACTACGTTTGTAACGGTGGTCAATCGTCGTTACCAGAGACTGGGCAGACATGGTAGCGTCATGGGAGGGGGATTGGGGAGACCAGGTCAAGCATAGGAGGATACCGACCCAAACGTCGTGATGCGAACGAGAAAAGTCTGTCTGTCTGTATCCCTCCCTATGCGGTTCTTGGCGTCTACAGCTGTCTTTTCCCTATGGAAAGGTTTTACAAGCTTTTTTTCATTAGTGGCTGAGAGACTCTCGCGTGGATTCGGAAGGGCGTGCTCTTCCTCTAGTTTTTTTTTTTTTGAGTTCAAGCTGACCTTACTTTTATTATTCTTGTTTGCGACGAGTGGATCTTGCGCTTTTCGTCTGGGTTCTCTTGAGATGAGTGTCTGATCGCCTCTTAGACGCTGTTCTATGTGAACGAACGAAGCTTCCAAGAGCCCGCTGGTTGGCGGGATTATGGTTGTGTGGAGTCCATGGAAGGGAACGCAGTGGGGTCGTGCCTTCTCTGGATCTCACTGCTTTGCTCGGTTTGGGTTCGACGGAAGCTTGCCGCCGGGGTATCGCTGCCTTCGGGGGTGTTAGAGAGTTGTATGACCTTTATGGAATGATATTTGGCTGAGCAAGAGAGGTGCCAAATATAACCAAGGGGGGGCCCTTATACCAAGAGCACAATGACATGTGGCAGTAGTGTACCATTGTCACTCAGGGCCGGTAATGGCATGTATATGTCAGGATGGAAAAAATATACGTGGGACAAAAACGAATACGCAGGTGATGATTTCTTCCAGGATAATAGATTAGACGGACCTTCCTCGTGGCAATTGTAAGGGGGCGGAAGAGCTGGACAGGGGGGGCGAAGCTTGCAAAACCCGCTCAGTAGCTATTTTAACCTCGAGGATCATCATTACGCGTGGTTGAATTAGAAACTCGACCTCTATAAGCGCGCCGTTAGAAAGGGAGCGCCTAGACTAGAGGCCAGGATGGTGGTTGATGCTATGGCTATTAAATATATGCACATGCTTCTCGGCGACTATAGCTGATGGAAGTACTGTACAGTTCCATGGAGAAGCCTCTTACATCAATCAAGAATCAAGGCATCACCCAGAATGCTCAGAAAGGCATCGAGCGGAGCATTGATCGTTCCATGCTGGAAAAGACCAGGATGCCTTCCCCCCCCCCCCC
>Ga0182030_10008134_pt1 | contig 21774 bp, 17 predicted proteins | sample 812S3MmetaG_FD_121299 | JGI IMG/M metagenome (GOLD analysis project Ga0182030, IMG submission 121299) | Permafrost microbial communities from Stordalen Mire, Sweden - 812S3M metaG (Illumina Assembly) | ecosystem: Environmental > Terrestrial > Soil > Wetlands > Permafrost | place: Sweden... | reverse complement strand
CCACCGCAGAGACGCGGAGACGCAGAGAAGAAAAAGTCAAAACCGGAGAGCGCGGAGGGGGCAGAGGCCGCGGAGGGCGGCGGGTCCTGAAGAGCATCGGAATGGTTGCCGGCGTAGACCGCGGACTGCCCGGCCAGCATGTGCGGCAGGATGACATCCTCGCACAGAGCGCGGCTCCCTCCGATCCGCTGCCGACCCCCTGGTCGGCTTGACACTGGGAAGGCGGGACGAGGGCGTCCCGTGCGGACCAGGGGGTCCGCCCCACCAAAAAATGACAGCCCGCAGCTGATAGCCGGCCTCACCGATCTTGCCATGTGGGCTCCGGGCGCGCCATCGATTCCAAAAATGCCTGTCCCACGCCGTAGAACACGAACCAGGCGAACACAAATCCTGCCAGCGCCATGGCGGCGGGAAGGAAGCGGCGGAACGTGCGGCGCGTCGACGGACGTTCGCGCGCCGCGGCCTCCAGGCATGACGAGCACAGCAGCTGCGACTGATGCTCGGTGACGCATTCGCGGCAGAACGACCGCAGGCAGTGCGGGCAGCGGCAGGATGCCTCGCGGTCCGGGTGATTCCAGCAGCGCTGTTGAATAGCCGGGCTCATGCGACGGTCAGTCCTTTATGATATCCGGCTCGTCGCTGTATGCGCCCCGGAGGGTGATGACGGCGCTGATCAGACCGAGCAGCAAGTTCAAACCGTAGGTTACCTGATGGGCCACGACGTAGGGGCGTATGGCCGTCATGGGGCCGATACCCGCGCCGAGCCGCGCTCCGTTAATGAAGGCGAAGGTGAATGTCTGCACGTAAAACGTCACGCCGGTCAACAGCATGGACGCGATCGCGACCCTCTGCATAGGCTTGGCGATCATGCCGCGGGAATACTGCACCAGCACCACCACGGCGGCGGCGAGTTGCACCAGGGTCAACACGGTATTGACGCGGTTCCAGAACGCGTCCGGGAACGTCACCGTGGCCAGGCCCACAGCCGAACAGACAACCAGCGCGAGCGCGAAAAGGTCCGAGGCCAGCGTATGGCTTGGCGCGGCGGCGTGGGGCCGCGTCTCCACGGGCGCCATCGCTGCCACCGACGGACCTGCGCTGGTGCGTTCCGCTTCGGCCCACCCCGCGTCTAGCGTGCCCTGCACCTGTGCGATTCGCGGCTGCACCTGGCGCAGGAATTTGCGCGCCGTCCAGGTGCGGAAGATCGATGGCAGATCGTCCTTGCTCACGGCCGTATACAGGCGGCAACGGCAACCCGCGGCGATCGAGACGCCGAGCCACGCGGCCAGCATCGCAGTGGTGAAGACGATCCACCCGATGGAGACCGAAGTGGGCCAAACCGCCATGAAGAAACCGGAAAACAGCCAGCACAGGGCGACCAGCGCCATGGTCACCGAGATATAGAATCGGGCGCCGGGAGCCACCACGATGGCCTGAATATCGCGCAGGTAGAAGCGTTTGTACTCCTCGCGGAACCAACTTGTTTTCACTAGCAGGATGTGGTCCGAGCCCATCCACAAACTGGAGCCCGAGATCACACCCCTGCGGCGGCCCGCCAACCGGCGATATTTCTCCTCAGCGGGAGCCATTGGTGACCCCCATCCGGAACTGTTCCCACGAATAAACGACGAGCCAGATCCACCCGAGGGTCTGCGCCAACCCGATCAGAATCGCCAGTACAAATCGCCAGCGGTGCTTGCGCACCAGGCTGAGGGGGCGCCTCCAGGTCATGGCAGAAAAGACCACGGTGCCCGGTCCGGTGATAATCGTGAAGGGCCAGACGATCAGCGACGCCAGCGGCACGGTGAGCGCGATGGAATCGAACAGCACGCGCGAGGGTTCCAGATACACCGCTTTGGCGCGCCCCTTACCGCCGGCGACGCAGGCAGGGCACCAGACCTGGCCGTCGATTTCCACCGAGCAGAGCTGGCACACGAAGCGGCCGCACTGGTGGCAGGCCGCCACGGCGCGTTTGGAAGGATGATCGAAGCAGGCGGCCTCGCCATCGAGAGCAGTCTCCGGGACGGCCGGAGCGCTCGGCGCGGCGAACAGGGCGGGGAAGACGCGCACCGTGTTGCGCGATCCGCAGGCAGTGCACCCCGCGGCATCGGCGGAAGAGAGTTCCCACAGGGGCAATGGCGAGTCGCAGCGGGCGCAGGGTACGGGCATCGCGGATCAGACCTCGGTCGACTGCGGGGCCGACTGCGGGGCCGACTGCGGGGCCGACTGCGGGGGCGGCTGCGGGGTGAGGGCGGCGCTGTCCGCTTTCACCACGCGGGTGTCGACGATCATGTCGTGCATGGCCCGCTTTTCCGCGTCGAAGCCGGCGATGATGTAACCGATGCCGAAAGTCATGGAACTGAGCCACTTGGCGAAATAGCGGCCGATTGCGCGGCCCAGGCTGACCGGTCCGCCATTGGGCCGGACCACTTTCAGGCCGAACACCATCTTGCCCGGGGTGGCGCCCACGCGGCTGACAAAGAGTCCTTCATATGACACCCCGATTGCCGTCGACAGGAGCATGCTGAGCGCCAGCGTTCCCATCATGGCGCCGAAAGCCGCCAGTGCCTGATCGGGCGGCATGGGCTCGCGCATGTTGGCAAACGGGCGAAAGGCATTGCCCAGCAGGAGAAGTTGCACCGCGCTCGTTGCGACGCCCAGAATGATGCCGTCGATGAAGATGGCTACGAAGCGGATCCAGAACCCGGCATACTCGAAGGCCGGCCGAAACGGTGCCACGCCTTCCCGGAGTTTCTGAATGTAGCTGTTCTTGCAGTTGGGGCAGACTAGGGTGTCGCCGAAGCGGGCGAGACGATCGAGTGGGGATGGCTGGCCGCACTGCGAGCAGTAACGAACATCCGGGTCGATTCCGGTGGCCATAGGTGTCCTTGGCCTACTGTAGCAGCTTCCCGGCGGTGTTTTTTTTCAGGGTGAACGGACCGTCCCCAAAAAAATGCGGGAGACCGCGGTGCGAAGCGCGATCTCCCGCTCAGTGACGCGGACTGGTGAAAACTTATTGATATGTGACTAGACCTGCCGTCCCCACCGAGGCCGAGAACGTGGAGGCCACGGTCGTAGAAGACCCTGTCAGGGTGGGTGCGAACGAAACCGGCGCGGGGCCCGAAGATACCTCCAGGAAGCCCGTGCCTCCGGCGCTAGATGCCGGCGTGGCTTGTAACTGACCCAGCACGGAAGTAGGCACGGTAAACCCGCCCGTTCCCGCCGTGGTGGTGCACGTAAATTCCGTTACAGTGCTTACCGCACTGGTCCCCGTTCCCGTTGTCGTGCCGGAGTAGCCGATGATGGCTACCACATCGGCAGATGCCCCGCCGGTCCAGTTGATGGTCAGCGGTGAGGAGCGGTTCACTGTCGCGGGCAGTCCGCCTGTGACCGATAACGGCGATCCCAGAGTGATCGACGCGTTGAACTTGCCCACGCCCGTGCCGCCGGTGGCCGCTACGGTATACGTGCCCGCCCCGAGGGTCCCGGAGGGCTCACCAGGGATGCTAATGCTGCCCGACTCGCCAATGGTCAGCGAGTAACTGCCGGCGGTATCCGTCATGGGTGTGTTGTTCAGGTTCGACGCAGCCGGTCCACTCAGCGTGACCGTCCCGGCGTCCAGGATGGTTGCTGTCCCGCTCACAACCACCTGTCCGTTAGACCCCACGGTGGCCTGGTACACAGTGCACGACCCAATGGTAGTCTGCGAAAACGACCCTGGCAGCGAAGACAGGGACGCCAGTTCGAAGCCGCTGATCTGCGTGAACGACGCGGAGGCTGAAGCTGAAGTGATGCTCCCGATCGTGGCCTCATTGATGGTGAGTTGCGAGAGGTCGACGCCTCCAGCTGTTATGGTTCCCCCGTTGTCCAGACTCTGCAATTGCGAGGTGGTGTATCCGGGCAGCACGCAGGCGCTTGCGCCGGCGGGAGCGACCGATATGGTGGTCGCTGGGCTCAGGCTGCCGTTCACGGAAACCTGGAAAGTCTCGGTACAACCGGTAGGTACATTCGCCGGCAGTTGGAAGTTGACCTGATCTTCGCCGGCATATCCGGCGCGGCCGGCGAACAGCGCCGGAACGGTCACCCCGCCGATAATCACGTTCACGGAGACCCCATTCTTGGTGAAGTCGTAGACCGGCGAGGCGGCATTGTCGTCGCCCGCGACTCCACCCAAACCGGTTCCGTAAACAACCATATATTGGCTCGGGTGTGCGGGTGAGATTGTGACGCCGTTCAGGCTTCCGGTGGTGAGCCGGTTCAGATCGTATTCTGTAGCCGAGACGACGTTTTGGGCGACGGCCAGTCCGCCGCCGGTGCTGTCTTGCGTGAACAGGGCGAACTTGCTCTGCACAACTGTGACCGCGACAGGTGCACTGGCGGTTTTGTTGGTGACGGTTACATTGTAATTGCCTGTCGCCACCGACGAGGGGAGAATTCCGGCTAGCTGGCACGCGCCGCCGCTGAGGGGGTCCTCATACCAAATCAGAGCGTTCGTGGGGCTTCCGGTGCCTGCCGTGGGGGTGAAGGTGATGGTCACGCCATCGCTACCCACGGTGGGACGCGGCACACTATACGCGGTAAGTGCGGTGACCGAACACAGGGCCGTCCCCTTGACGATGAAAATCGTCCCTTGGGCCAGGGTCGCCGAGTTGCTCGCGGCGTCCAGGACGCCGGTGACAGTCGGTGCGGGCGGCCCGGTCGTGCCCGAATATGTGAGGGTGCCGGGGCCAGCGATGCTGAAAGTGCCGGTTCCCGAACCCGAATTCCCGGAGCCTGTGCCCGCGGCGGTCACGTTAGTGAAGGTGCCGGTCGCCCCGGCAAATCCGCCGGTTCCGCCGGTAATGGCGATGGATCCCGTCCCGCTAACGGCGGAAGTTGCCAAGAGAATTTGTTCCAGCAGTAAAGGTGAAGCTGTGAATGTTCCCGTAAGCGTGCCGGTCGTGCTACCGCTCGTGATGGTCAGGGTGATCGGTATGCTACCCGTAGTGAGGCTCGACGCGCCGGCAGTCGCGCCGAACGTACCGTTGGCGGTCAGCCCCCCCGCGAAAGTTACTGTGCCCGTGGCAGTGACGCTGCCGGTGCTGGTGCTGATACTTCCCGATCCATTGATCGAGATAGTCGTACTGATCGTGGCAGCATGCGCTCCCACGCACAGCCAAGAAAATAAGAGCCCCCCGAGGATTGTTTTGGTGTATCCCCTGGTAGCCGCAAGATGCAATTGCATACGCATATTCAGTCCTCCGTAGACTGGGGCGCCACACAGACTTGGCTACTCCGAGTTGCCAAGGCGTTACGACGCCCCAAAAGTGTAACGCAGGAAAACTCCCTGGACCGGCTCAATTTACATTGTCCGTATGGAAACGCACATTTACTCGATGGCATGCTAGCCTATTCAGGTGTTTCTGCCCGATGCCGGGTACGCGAGCAGCGCGATTTACGCCGGATGGCCGGGGGAGATCCGATGACCACGCTGGGGCAGGAGTCATGGGACATCATCCAGCAAATGCGCGCCAGTAGTTTTCATGCGCGCCCCGGTAGCTCTGTGGCTTTCCTGGACGACCCATTCCACAGCCTGGATATGTATTCGCTGGCGCGGCTATGGTTTCACGACCGCAGTGTAAAGATCCATGGGATGAGCCAAGGTCCGTTGACCCCGGAGGATCTGGCCAACATGGATTACGTGTTGACCATCGAAAATCGAAAGCTCATTACGATCATGTAAGGCTAATCTATTGGCTCAGAAATCCGACTCACCGTCGTTCAACGGGAACTCTTTCCGACTCTCTTTTTTGGATGCCATGGCGAGCGCCTGACGTCGAGGACCCGCCGGCACATCGTGCGCTGCGCTTCCGCCTTCCACATGACCGCCGACCATCTCGCTCAGCCGCTGCACGATGTCCTTCAAGCTGGACGCCTGCGCCGTCAGTTCCGTCGACGCGGACGCGCTCTCCTCGGCGCTAGCGGCAGTCCGTTGCGTCACGCTTTCCATCTGGGTGACCGCACGAGCCACGTGCTCGATACCGCGGGATTGTTCCTGGCTAGCCACGTTGACTTCATCGACGAGCACCTGAATCTTGTTGGAATCCTTCGCGATGGAGCGGATCGCCGCAGCAACGTGGTCGACCTTCTCCTTGCCGTCGTGCGACCTGGTAATCGACTCCGCAATCAACGTTGAAGTGTCCTTTGCCGCTTGGGCGGACCGTTGCGCCAGATTCCGCACCTCGTCCGCGACTACCGCGAACCCCATCCCTGCTTCGCCTGCTCTCGCGGCTTCCACCGCCGCGTTCAAGGCCAGAATATTCGTCTGGAACGCGATTTCGTCGATCACTTTGATGATTTTGGAGATTTTCTGGCTGGCGGTGTTCAATTCGTCCATGGCCGCCACCGTTCCATCCAGCGAGTTGTTGGCCTCCGCGAACTCGGTCTGCAGGCGCCCCATTAATTCGACGGCGGCACGCGTGTTCTCGGTATTCTTGCGCGCCATGGAGTTGATCTCCTCGCTCGACGACGATGTCTCTTCCAAAGAGGCTGCCTGCTCGGAAGATCCCTGAGCGAGCGCCTGGCTGGACGCAGCGATTTGCGATGCCGCGCTGGCCACTTGCACTGCCCCACTGCCTACCTCCGATACCGCCTGGATGAGAGCGGTATTAATGCTGCGCACCATCGCAAACAGCAAACCACAGCCGGCAAGAACGGCAACGATTAGAACCACCCAAACCAGAGCTTGCGTATGAGACGACTGGGTGTGCGCCTCGGCGCTGTTCCGCGAGCCGGTAGACCGGTTGTATTCGGTCTCCGCCGCGACCGCCGCCCGGGCCGCCTCGTAGGCCGGCGCTGCTTCCGCCATGTACTTCTTGTACGCCTCCTCGTTCTTGGACGCCCGGCTCAGATCGATGATGCCGTCCCAGGCGCGATAATACTGATCCACCAGCGGCTGAATCTTGCGGTTCAACTCCCGCTCTTCGTCCGTAAAGATCCCCTTTTGCATTGTCGCGATGCCGGTCTTCACCTGTTCCTTGAGCTTTTGGATCTGTTGCTCTACGTTCGCCATATCGGCGGAATCCCTGGAAGAAATGTGCCGCCAGATGTCGCCACGAATCTCGAGCAGGCCAGATTCCACAAGGCTGCATGCGGAAACTCCGGCCAGAGAGTCGTCGGCTACCGCCGCGATTGACCGGTCCGCACTGGAGAGTCCTAACAGGCTGACCAAGCCCAGCGCCATGGTCATTACCATAAGGAACGCGCCGGTTAAGGCGAATTTCCGTCCGATTGTCATCTTCGATTGCAGCAAGTTCTTTTTCCTCCCGAGGAAGCTCTACAAAAGCTCTATCGGCACGGGAAAGCCGGACCTTTAACGGATTCGGGTGACCGGCTCGCGAAAATCCGCCTGAAATCCGCCAGCGCCAGGAGGTACCATACGGCAATACTGCCCGCCAGGATGGCGGTCGACAAGGAGTTCGCAAAACTGGTAGATGTGGTGAAAGGCCAAATCATCACCAGCCAGCCGGCGGACCGGGTGTTGCCGGCCGAGTTGTCTTATGAAACCGATATCTTTATTGCTTCTCAGCGTACCGATGTTTGCGGCCACCGCGACCGTGGAAATCAAGGTAGACCAAGTGGGTTACCTGAATACCGCCGCCAAAATTGTGTTGGTGTCTTCCAAAACCCTCGCGACCGAATTCACCGTGAAAAACTCCAAAGACGACAAGGTGGCGGCCCGCGGCACCCTGCCCGCGCCTGTCGAGGATTTCGATTCCGGCGACCGCCTGCAGGCCGGCGATTTCAGCAAGTTAACGAAAAGCGGCACCTACTACATCGAAGTTCCAGGTGTCGGACGGAGTTGGGACTTCGAGATCGCGCCCGACGTTTACAGCAAAACCTTCCGGCTCGCCATGCGTTCCTATTATGGACAGCGATGCGGCATCGCCGTGGACCTGGGGCCGGAATTCCCCGGCTACAAGCATGAGGCCTGCCACTTGGCAGGCGCCTACCATCCCTCTTCCGGCAGGACCGGCCCACAAGTTTCCAAGGGCGGCTGGCATGACGCGGGGGACTACGGCCGCTACGTAGTAAATTCCGGCATCACCACCGGTACTCTCCTCTGGACGTATGAGATGTACGGCTCGCGCCTGAAGACGGTCAACCTGGCGATTCCCGAGTCCGGCAATGGCATACCGGACATGCTCAACGAGATCAAATGGAATCTCGACTGGATGCTCTCCATGCAGGACGAAGATGGCGGGGTGTGGCACAAGCAGACCAGCGAACAGTTTCCCGGCTTCATCATGCCGGAAAAGGACAAGCTCATCAGCTATGTGATCGGCACCGGCAGTGAGCCGTTCAAGAGCAGTTGCGCCACCGCCGATTTCGCCGCCGTCATGGCCATTGCCGGGCGCGTCTATCAGCCTTACAATCCCGCATTCGGCAACAAATCCCTGAAGGCTGCCCAGAAAGCCTGGCAGTGGCTGGGAAACCACACCGCCGTGCCCTTCCGCAATCCCAAGGGCGTCTCCACCGGCGAGTACGGCGACGGGAATTGCGGCGACGAGCAACTGTGGGCGGCGGCCGAACTGTTCCGCACCTCGGGCGACCAGGCCTATTCGCGCTATTTCCTGGAGCATTACAGCGCTTTCCGCAAGTCCACCGTAGATGCGGAGGCCGAGCCGCCATCCTGGGAAAACGTGGCCTCCCTCGCAAATTGGACCTATGCCATGACCAAGGCCGGGGATCCCGGCGCCGTCAACACCATCCGCCACGACCTGATTGCCGCTGCCGACGATATTGCCAACCGCACCACCAACAACGGTTACCGGATCAGCCTGACCAATCGCGATTACGTCTGGGGTTCGAATGGCGTGCTGGCCAACTATGGCATGGAACTGCTAATTGCCGGGTCGTTGTTGCACAATCCGCGCTACCGGGAAGCTGCGCTCGAAGATCTTCATTACCTGCTTGGCCGCAACACGTTCTCGTTATCGTTCGTCACCCGCGTGGGCGAGAATCCCTTCCGTCGTCCGCACCACCGGCCCAGCGGCGCGGACAACAACGACGAGCCATGGCCCGGACTGCTCTCCGGCGGTCCTAACAAAGGCCGGCAGGATGAGGTGATGCAGAAAGTGTCGGCCGAACTGCCGCCGGCAAAGACCTACGTCGACGATCAGGGCGCCTATTCCGCTAACGAAGTGGCGATCAACTGGAATGCTCCGCTGGTATTTTTGCTGGCCGGCGTGGAAGAGACGGGCGAAGCGGCGCCGGCACGCGGTGGTACGGCTGGGAAAGCGGTTTCGGGCAAACGGAAATAGTGTGGGGCGGGCGCCCTCGCCCGCAGCCCGGCCCCCTGGTCGGGCCTTGCTCAGCCACTGGAAAGCCGGACGAGGGCGTCCGGCGCGGTCCGGGGGACCGCCCCACAGCGCGTCCTGGGCCGCGACCTTAAAAGGAAGCGGTTTGCAGAGGTGAAACAAAATGCGGAAGACGAGTTGGGCAGTGCTGGCAATCATCGCGGCCGTGGCCGCTGGATGGTCGCTCGCGCAACCGCAAAAGGAGGAGGCTGTGCCTCCGTATAAAGATCCCAAGCTCGCGGTGGAAGCGCGTGTCACGGACCTGCTGAAGCGCATGACGCTGGAAGAGAAGGTGGCCATGCTGGCCGGGTCCGGCTGGATGGAAAGCCAGCCCGTCGAACGCCTCGGCATCCCCGCCATCAAGATGGCCGACGGGCCCATGGGCGTCCGGGCGTGGTTCGGCGGTTCGGCCGTGACCAACGCCGCCACCACCCCCAAGATCACGAGCACGGCGTTCCCAGCCGGCCTCGCCATGGCCGCTACCTGGGATACCGACCTGCTCGCCCAGCAGGGCAAGGTGATCGGCCAGGAAGTGAAGGCCCTGGGGCGTGACATGATCCTCGGTCCCACCGTGAATATCGCCCGCCAGCCGCTGTGGGGACGCAATTTCGAAGGGTACGGCGAAGATCCCTATCTTGCCTCCCGACTGGCGATCGGCTACATCAAGGGCGTGCAGGGCGAAGGCGTGATCCCCAGCGTGAAGCATTTCGCCGCCAACAATCAGGAGTTCGAGCGTCACCGCATCGACGAGAAGATTGACGAGCGCACCCTCCAGGAGATCTATTTCCCGGCGTTTCAGGCGGCCGTGCAGGAAGGCGGCGTCTGGTCCGTCATGTCGGCGTACAACAAGGTGAATGGCCTCTACTGCGCTGAGAGCCCCTACCTGCTCCACGACGTGCTGAAGAAGCAATGGGGCTTCAAGGGCTTCGTCATTTCCGATTGGGGCAGCACCTACTCCACCGCCGCCACCGTGAATGCCGGCATGGATCTCGAAATGCCCGGCGGCGAACCCATGAAGGCCTGGTTAACCAAGCCGCAGACACAGGCCGATGGCAACGACGCCGGTTGGCTGACGCCTGACAAAGTCCTCCCCGCGATTACCGCCGGCCAGATCTCCACCGCCGCGGTGGACGACAACGTGAGCCGCATCCTGCGCATCCTGTTCACCGCCGGCCTGTTCGACAGGCCGCATACCGGCGGCGGAGCGGTCGACACGCCCGAGCAGAGGATCGTGGCGCGCACCGCCGCGGCCGAGAGTATCGTGCTGCTCAAGAACGCCGGCGATGTGCTGCCGATTGCGAAATCGATCCACTCCATCGCAGTGATCGGACCCAACGCCGCGGTCGCGCGCACGGGTGGCGGCGGCAGTTCGCTGGTGCGCCCAGGTTACTCCGTGACGCCTCTGGACGGCATCCGCGAGCGCGCCGGCAATCAGGTGCAAGTGACTTACGCGCAGGGCGTGTCCATTCCGGGCGAGGATGCCAGCAAGGATTCGCCCGCTGCCCGCACGCAACTCCGCCAGGACGCCGCCGCCGCGGCTGCCAAAGCCGATGCCGCGATTGTGGTGGTGGGCAACGCACCGTCGATCGAGTCAGAGGGCTTCGACCGCAAGACGCTGCGCCTCCCCGAAGGCCAGGACGAACTGATTCAGGTGATCGCCAAGGCCAACAAGAACACCATTGTCGTGATCAACGCCGGATCGCCCATCGCCATGGATCCCTGGCTGGACGCGGTTCCCGCAGTCCTGATGATGTGGTATGGCGGACAGGAGGGCGGCCACGCCATAGCGTCGGTGCTGTTCGGCGATTTCACCCCGTCGGGCAAACTGCCAGTCACCTTCCCGCGCAAGATCGAGGACACGCCGGCATACGGCCACTACCCCGGCGAGAATCTGCACACCGAATACGCCGAGGGTATCTACGTGGGCTATCGCCATTACGACCGCGGTAACGTCGAGCCGCTATTCCCGTTCGGTCACGGCCTCTCGTACACCAAATTCGATTACAACGACCTCAAAGTAACGCCCGAGAAGATCGGCCCCGGACGCCGCGTGCAGGTGAGCATGACGGTCCGCAATAGCGGTTTGCGCGCCGGTGCGGAAGTGGTGCAGCTTTATTTGCATCAGGCGAAGTCGAGCGTCGATCGTCCTCCGCAGGAGTTGAAAGGCTTCCGCCGCGTCGTGCTGACGGCGGGGCAATCGCAGACCGTGACGTTTACGCTGGATGCGCGCGCCATGTCGTTCTGGAGTGTGGCGAAGCATGCCTGGGTGGCGGAGCCCAGCGCGTTCGACGTGATGGTGGGCGCGTCGTCGCGGGACATTCGGCTGAAGGGGAGTTTCGAACTGACGGCTCGGTAGGTGTTGGTACCCCGGGTGCCAGCTATCGAAGTTGCGGGACGACACTCAACAGGTCCAGCGGGGTGCGGCAATTCCCGCCGCTAGCGGCTCGCACGATTTCGCGCGCGAAATAGATGTTACTATCTCGACCCCGCCGCACTAGTATCGCGAAACTACACTAAAGTTTCCGGGGTATTCCATGCGGACACAAGCGCTCAACCTGCTTCGGCAGTCACTGGGCGACGATACTACGGCATTCCGCGACGGACAGTGGCAGGCGATTTCGGCGCTGGTTCAACGGCGAGCGCGGCTCCTGGTGGTTCAGCGGACGGGCTGGGGTAAGAGCCTGGTTTACTTCCTCGCCACCAAGTTTCTTCGCGACCAGGGCGCGGGCTGCACCATTCTGATTTCGCCGCTCCTCTCTCTGATGAGGAACCAAATCGCCGCCGCGAGGAGAATTGGCGTGAGAGCGGAGACGATCAACTCGACCAACGACGCGGACTGGCCACGGATCGAAACTGGGCTCCTGCGGGACGAAATCGATGTGCTCCTGATCTCCCCGGAGCGGCTGGCCAACGACGATTTCGTAGACCGAAGCCTGCGGCCCATCGCCAACAGGATCGGGCTCTTCGTTGTGGATGAGGCCCACTGCATATCCGACTGGGGGCACGATTTTCGCCCCGACTATAGGCGGATCGTCAGGATTCTGCGGGCGCTTCCGCGAACCATCCCTGTGCTGGCTACCACCGCAACCGCCAACGACCGGGTAGTGGGAGACATCGTCGAACAGCTTGGGCCAAATCTCGAGGTCCAGCGTGGCCCATTGACAAGAGCGAGCCTCAGCCTCCAGAACATCACCCTGCGCACCCAGGCCGAGCGCCTGGCATGGCTTGCCGATATCCTCCCGAAACTGGTTGGTAGCGGCATCGTCTATACCTTGACGGTTCGGGATTCGGTACTTGTGGCCAACTGGCTCCGATCCCAGGGGATCGATGCGGCGCCGTATTACGGCGGCATGGAAACGGCGCAGCGCGAAACGCTCGAAAATCGGCTCTTGAATAACCAGCTCAAAGCCCTGGTAGCGACCGTCGCTCTGGGGATGGGTTTCGATAAACCTGACCTGGGATTCGTTATCCACTACCAACGGCCAGCCTCAGTGGTGCACTACTACCAACAGGTTGGGCGAGCCGGCAGGGCTGTCGAAAATGCCTATGGCATATTGCTGAACGGCGAAGAAGACGACGAGATCGCGGACTACTTCATACGGACGGCCTTTCCGACGCCGCAGGACGTGGACCAGCTTCTGACGGCGATGCGAAGCGAAGATCGGCCCCTGACTGTCGCGCAGATCCAGCGGGGAGTGAATCTCTCGAAGGGAAAGATCGACAAGATTCTGAAGTTTCTCTTGCTCGAATCGCCCGCGCCCATCCAGAAGACAGCGGCCGGCTATGTGTTGAACCCGGTTCGCTGGGAGATGCCCGTAGACCGGATCGACCGGATTACGGACCTGCGCCGGGGCGAGCAGGAGCGAACGAAAACCTACATGGGGAGCCGGGACTGCCTCATGCAATTTCTGGCCGAGGAACTGAACGATCCGGATGCCGGGCCTTGCGGCAAGTGTGCGAATTGCACGGGTCAACTGTTGGCGGAAGACTATCCGGAAGCGCTGGCTCAGGCTGCCGTGCGATTCCTCGACCGTCAGGAAAATCCCATTCAGCCGCGAGGGCGATGGCCCGCGGGACTGGCAGACCCCGAGATGCGCGGCAGCATCGCTCTGGAAGAGCAGGTGAGTGAGGGCCGCGCACTGACCATCTGGGGCGACCCCGGCTTGGGCGCGCTTGTACGTCGCGGCAAGCGGCAGGATCATCGATTCGACGACCGGCTTGTCGACGCCGCTGCCCGTTTGATCGGCACGGGCTGGCGGCTGCACCCGGCGCCGGTTTGGATCGCCTGCGTTCCTTCGAGACGAAGTCCGGCGCTGGTTCCAGACTTCGCCCGGCGCCTGGCACTCCGGCTTGGGCTTCCATTCGTGGAATGCATCCGCAAGGTAAGAGATACCGAGCCGCAGAAGACGCGAGCCAACAGCTTTCAGCAAGCACAGAACGTCGTTGGGGCCTTCGCCGTCGATCCGGCCAACGTCAAGCCGGAGGCCGTGCTCCTCGTCGACGACATGGTCGATTCAAGGTGGACGTTCACCGTGGTGGCGGCTCTGCTGCGCCGGGCCGGCAGCGGACCGGTCTACCCATTTGCCTTGGCGGACAGCTCCTCGGGAGATAATGGTTAGGCAATGGAATTGGAGTCGACTCTAACACCCGACACACAGGCGGTGCTGCTCCTGTGCGGGGAACTCGGCCAGCGCGGAGGAAACGGCGTGAAGCCCCTCGGCGTCCGGCAATATAACGCTCTGGCGGCGTGGCTGAAGACAGAAGGCCTGCGCCCTGGCGATCTGCTCGCGGCAGAGGGCCGAACGAGGCTGGCCGCACTTCAGACTGCGGAACTGAATCCGGACCGTGTATCGCCATTGCTGGAACGCGGAGCCGCTCTTGCTCTGGCCGTCGAACAGTGGCAGAGAAGCGGACTTTGGGTAATCAGCCGTAGCGATGGCGGTTACCCGGAACGATTGAAGCGATACCTCGGCCAGGCAGCCCCACCTCTCCTCTATGGTGTCGGTTCGAAAAGCTTGCTCAACCGCGGAGGACTTGCCGTTGTGGGGTCGCGCGACCGGTCGGAGGAAGACGGGGAGTTCGCCCGACGGGTCGGCGAGCATTGCGCGCAGGAAGGGATTGCGATTATCTCGGGGGCCGCGAAGGGGATCGACCGGGACGCGATGGCGGGATCCCTGGATTCGGGCGGCTGGGCATTGGGAGTTCTCGCCGAAGGTCTGGCCAAAACCGCCACTTCCGGCCAATACAGGTTGGGATTGGTGAGCGATCGTTTGACCCTGGTCTCTCCCTTCGACCCGGACTCCAGATGGTTCGCTTATACCGCGATGGAGCGCAATAAGCTTCTGTACGCTTTCAGCGACGCTGCGCTGGTGGTGGCCAGTTCAGCCGACTCCGGAGGCACGTGGGCCGGCGCCACCGAAGCGCTTCAGCACGGCAAAGTAAAGGTATTCGTGAAATCCGCCGGCGTCCTGGCACCGGGAAATTCGAAGTTGCTGCGCATTGGCGGAATCCCTTTCCCCGCCGAGCCGTGGGAGAACCTCCGGCTGCTGTTTACCGCGCCGGAGGAGAAAAACGGACGACTGTTTTCCGCGTCTGCCCCCCAGTCCTCTCCTGTTGCGGAGCCGATCGCCGAGTCCGTGGCCGCGCCTCCGGAGGCCGTTCTCCCCGTCAGCGAGCAGCGTAAGAACACGGAAGCGCCGCCGGCTACCGCTAGTGAGCAACCCACACCCACGGAAACGTTGCCGGAGGAATCGGCACGAACCACGGAACCCACGCGCGACGCCTACACGTTGGTTATCGACGCAGTGCTGGCGCTTCTCGCGGAGCCAAAATCCGATGAGTGGCTCGCCGGCCAAGTGTGTGTGCGCGCCGCGCAGATGAAGGACTGGCTGGATAGAGCAGTCCGCGAAGGCCGGATTCTCAAGCTGAACAAGCCCGTGCGCTACGTAGCGTATACGTCCACACTTTTTCCAAGCGAGGCCCATCCAACGCGGCCTTTTGCCTCGAAGCCTGCTTAGCAACGCATCGGTGTTTCTTGGCGCTATCGTTATGATTGGTGGCGGCGCGACACTGTATCGACCTGAAAATCCGTGGCCCTTTCCGCGACGGACATGACATTGCGATCAATCGAGAGCTGCCGGAGCGTCTACAGCACCACCACCGGATGGTACAAATTCGGCAGCACCGCTTCCCCGATCGCAACTAAGTCGCCCTCGCGCGAGAGCGCCTTTACGTGCCGCGACGCCGCCTCCGATCGGAACGGCGACGCCGGAAAATTCCGGCCGTGGCGAATTTGCGCCACCGTCACATCGTCCACGTACACCGCCGGCATTCCCGGCAACATCTTCGACGCGGGCACCATGGCATCCACCAGCCGTCCGTCGTTGGACAGCGATTGCAGTTGCTCCAGCGTGCGCGCGCCGGCGATTTCGAACTCCGCGCTGGCCACCCGCCGCAGTTCCTCCAGGTGCGCGCCGCATCCAATGAGCTGTCCCAAATCGTGCGCCAGCGAGCGCATGTACGTGCCGCCCGAGCAGTGCGCTCGCACGCGCGCCACTGCACCTTCCACATGCAGCAACGTGAACTCGTAGATCGAAACCTTCACCGGCTCCAATTCCACCGCTACCGACTGGCGCGCCAGGTCGTAGGCCCGCTTGCCGCCGATCTTCTTAGCCGACACCAGCGGCGGAGTTTGCATGATCTCGCCGCGAAATCGCTCCATCAGCGCTTCGAGTTCGACGGCGTCCACCTGCACGTCACGCTTCTCGCCTACCAGCGTGCCGGCGCGATCGTACGAGTCGGTCGCCCAGCCTAAGCGCACCACGCCCTCGTAGATCTTGTCGCTGCGCGTGTAGAATTGCGCCAGGCGCGTCGCTTTTTCGAGCACCAGCGGCAAGACACCGGTGGCGATCGGGTCCAGCGTGCCCAGGTGTCCGATCCGCTTGGTGCGCGCGATGCCGCGCATCTTCGCCACCACATCGTGCGAAGTCCAGCCTTCGGGTTTGTCGACTACAATTACTCCGTCCAAGAGATCACCTTTTCCGATGCGCGGATTATCTTCGTTTGCGGGCCGTGCAAATGTATCCGACTGTGAAGTTGCGCTCGCGGTCGAGCGCGTCCAGAAACGGCAGGATCAGCGCCGGGGGAACCAGCAGGATTGCGGCGGGAAGGAATCCCAACCATCGCACGCCCCCTGTAAAGAATTGTAGCCCGTTGAGCAACCGCCGCGCGACCAGACGGAAATATCCGCCCGCCGCGCGGATTTCTACCGCCTCGAAACCGGCCTGTTCCAACAGGTACTGCAAGCCATAGCGCGTGTAGCGGAAATAATCGTGCGGCGCCTGGTGGACTTCCCATTCGTGCGGCGCGGCCAGCAGCAGCCGGCCGCCGGGCTCGAGCGTGCGCGCGATTTCCGTGAGAGCGCGCCCCGGCTCCCGCAGGTGCTCGAGCGTCACCACGTTGATCGCGGCGTGGAATGTGCCCGTGCGAAATGGCAGCGCCGTCAGGTCGGCAAGCGCGTCGAGGCGGCTGTAGTTCCAGGTAGCGTCACCCACCGCGAGATCGATGCCGCAGTATCGCTGGCGGGCGAAGTAATGCGCGTATTGTCCTTCTCCGGCGCCGGCGTCGAGCAGGCGGACTGCGTCAGGCAGCGCACCGGCGAAGGTCTCCACGGCCTCGGCGATGGCTACCTCGAAATGCAGAATGTGCCGGCGCAGCAGCTTGGGCAGGCGATACGCCACGGTCGTATAGCTCATGGGCGCCGCGCCTCCATCATCACCGTGCTGCCTGCGTGGCAGGCGGCTTCCAACAGCGCGAACGGCAGCGCCGCCGCGACTAGCGTGAAGTGTGCCAGGTCCTTGATGAGTCTGCCAGCCGTGCCTTCGCGCACCTTACGCACACGGCGCGCCATCGGGTCGAGGCCCGGCGCGAGGCTGGTTGCCAGACCCGCGGGATTATCGCGCAGCGAAAAGTAATTGCGCCGCAACACTTCAAAGCCCGAGTCCGTAAGCAGCCGCTCCATGTCCCGGTCGCGATAGTCGAACAAATGGCGCGGTACGTCAATGCCGTTCCAGCGTCGACCCAGCAAGCGGAACTGCCACGATGCGGCATTCGGTATGAAGATGACAGGCGGCCATCCGGTTGGAGCAGGCGATGCGCGGCGGCGAGGTAAGCGCGCGGGTCGGCGAGATGCTCCAGGACATGCGACATGGCGATGCCGCCGAAAGTCCCCGGGCGAAAGGGCGCGCTTTCCAGGTCCGCCACTACCGCGGGCGCGCCATGCAGTCGCCAGGCGAGCGCCGCTGCCTCGCGTGAGAAGTCCAGGCCGGCCACGCGGAATCCGCGCTCCCGCATCATCCCGAGAAAAAGCCCGCCGCCGCAGCCGACGTCGAGCAGCGGGCCGCGGGCGCGTGAATTCCGCAGCGCCCGCTCCACGAAGGCGACGTGTCCGCGCAGCACCTCTCGGCGATACTGCTCCTCCAGGCGCGCCACCAGGCTCGTGTCGGGCGCAAACCAGTAGTTCTCGGGGTAGTAGCGATGCAACTCCTCGGGTGAGGGCTGCGGGTCCAGGCGTAACAGTCCACACTGTTCGCAGCGCACCACACCGAACTGCTTGTCCGTGGTGCCGTACAGCCGGTCGGTCTGGCGGAACTGCAACGCCGCGCGATCGCTGCCGCACATCATGCAGGCGCTCATGTAGTTTCCTTGAGGCTGAGCCGATTGGCGAGAATCGACGTGGCGCCGTACAGCCGGCCGGTCTGGCGGAACTGCAACGCCGCGCGATCGCTGCCGCACATCATACAGGCGCTCATGTAGTTTCCTTGAGGGTGAGCCGATTGGCGAGAATCAACCGTCGCACATCGCCTGGCGAGAGGCGGCGGAAGCGGCGAATCGCGGTCCGCTTGCGCAACGTGCGGGGCAGCATCTTGAGCGCCGCCCAATCGCCCCTGACGAGGGCCTTAGCGATGGTCCATTTGCCGCTCAGGCCGGGAAAATGCACCGTGTCGCCCTCACCGCGCTGTGCGGCGCCGAATCCGGCCAGCACGCGCGCGGCAAAATAGAACGGGTTCAGGCACAGCAAGCTCCACGGAAACAGCTTCAACGCCAGCAGGAGCCGGTTGCGCTCGATTAGCTCCAGCCGCCACGCCGATCCTTTCCCCAACGTGGACCCGCGATGGTGCCGCACCACCGCTTCGGGGGTGTAGATGCACTTCCAGCCGGCGATGCGCGCGCGCAGGCCCAATTCGGCATCGTCACCGTAGGCGAAAAGATCCTCGTCGAAGCCGCCGATACGGTCGAGCATCTCCTTGCGATACATGGCCGCGCACCCGTCGGGCCAGAGCACCTCCTCTTCGCGGTCGAACTGGCCGGCGTCGACCGCGCCGCTGCCGCGCCCTTTGTTCTGCCCGTCGGGGTAAATCAAATGTCCGGCCTTGTCGATGCGCCGCGGATCTTCCCAAACCAGCACTTTACTGGCGGCCATGCCGACCTCGGGCGAACGGGTAGAGGCACGGTGCAGGGCTGCCAGCCATCCCGGTTCGGCCTCGGCATCGTTGTTGAGCAAGGCGACAAATTCGCCGCGGGCCATGGCAATCCCCTGATTGTTAGCCGCACAGAAACCGCGATTGCAGGCGTTGCGGATCACCCGCGCGCCGAATTCCGCCTCCGCCATTTCGGCCGACCCGTCCTGGGAGCCGTTATCCACCACGATGGTCTCGAATTCCGCCCCAGTCTGCCGGGAGAGGGAGGTGAGGCAGGCGTGTAGGAAACTGCGCCGGTTCCAAGTGACAATCACCACTGAGATCAATCGATTATGCTAACAGGCTCAGGTGTGGAGAGGCGATTGGCCGGGCGTAGGATGAATGGGTTGCGCACTTCCATCTGTTCGCGTCTCCAGGCCGTCGATTATTCCGTGGCGCCGAGGATCGTTCGAACCGTACTGGACAATCCGTCTGGCGTGAACGGCTTCTTGAGGAAAGCGCCGCCCAAAGCCTCGGCATTCTCGTCATTTCCCGATATGAACAGAACTTTTACTCCGGCCTGCGCCAGTTTCAGTTTCTGAGCCAGGTCGTACCCACTCATTCCGGGCATTGCCACATCCGTGACTAAGAGGGCGACCGGCACGTTCGCCTGGCGCACCAGATCGCAGGCGAGTTCTCCCGTACGTGCCGACATTACGCGATAGCCACTGTCCTCCAGGATCTTGCACACCAGCGGCCGGACCAGTTCGTCGTCCTCCGCAACCAAGATCGTCTCGGTGCCGCGAAAGGCCTGCCCGGCAGCTCCTGCAATTGGGCCTGGCGCCGCCGCATTCGCACGTGGGAAATAGATCCGAAACGTCGTGCCTTCTCCCGGTTGGCTCTCAACCGAAATCTGCCCTCCGTATTGCTGCACGATCCCGTATACCGTTGACAGACCCAGCCCTGTTCCTTTTCCGGGACCCTTCGTCGTGAAGAACGGCTCAAAAATCAGGGCCCGGACATCGCAACTCATTCCTATCCCGGTGTCCGCTACTGTGAGAATCACGCACTCCCCTGTCATGCCGGGGAGTTCGCACGAGGACGCAATCTCGACCCCGATCGTCAGACATCCGCCGTCCGGCATCGCGTCACGGGCGTTCACTGCCAGGTTCAGGAGAACCTGCTCCACTTGCGTGCGGTCAGCTATCAGGAGCGCGCCGCCCGCCCCCACCTGTACTCTCAGTTCGATCTGCCGGCCGGTGAGGTGCCTCATCATGCCTTCGAATTCCGCCACGACGATATCCAGGTCGAGCACCTGAGGTTCGATGGGACGCTTACGGCTGAACATGAGGAGCTGGTCCACGAGAGTCGCGGCCCGCTCCGCTGCCTGCCGCGCCTGGCTTAGATTGTCGTCCACTTCCGGCCACAGAGTAGCCGCCAGGTCGATATTCCCCCTGATTACGGTCAGCAGATTGTTAAAGTCGTGCGCGATGCCACCGGCCAGCCGTCCCAGCGCTTCCATCTTTTGGGCATGCAGGAGTTGTTCCTCCAGGCGCCGCTGATCGGTGATATCTTCCGCCATGGCAATCGCCACGAAATTGCGATTTGCCAGCGGCGGCATGCACATCGTGATGCGCGCCCACCCAATCTGACCGTCGCCGCGCCGATAGCGCGTGACAACCTGGCAACGCTCCTGCTCCGCATCTACGAGTTCTTCCAGGCACTTCTCAATTTGCCGTCCGTCGTCGCCATATGCGCACGCGGGTAAAGTTACCGCCAGCAATTCCTCGCGGCGGAGCCCTAACATCTGGTGCAGCGAGTGATTGCTTTCCACGATTCTGCCATCCGATGCGAGCAGGCAAATGCCGATCGGAGCGCCATAGAAGGTCGCGTGAAACCGGTTGTCACTTTGTTCCAGGGCGGTTTCCACTCGCGCAACAGCCTGTTTGGAGCTGTCGATCTCGCGGTGCATTTCCATCACCTGGTTCGCGCGCCGTCTGCTTGCCGCGTGCGCGGCCCGCCGCTCACGCACCAGCCACTGGTAGTGATTGAGGCCGATTCGCAGGCCTTCCTCCAGCGCGTCCAGCGAGCAGGGTTTCTGCAGAAAACGGAGAATGTTTCCGTCATTCACGGCTTGGATTACCGTAGGTACATCCGCATGTCCTGTTAAGAGAATTCGCGCGGTGTCAGGGGATAGGGACCGCACCTTCTCCAGAAGCTGAAAGCCGTCCATTCCGGGCATGCGCAGATCGGACACCACCACCGCGAACTGACAACCCTCTTCCAAAGCGGACAGGCCCTCGAACGGGCCGCGGGCGGTGCGGACCTGGAACCTGGTCCGCAGTTCCCTCTCAAATGCCCTCAGAACGTTGGGCTCGTCGTCCACGAAAAGGATTGTCTGCGAGCAGCGGCCGTTCGACCGATTCTCGCTATCGGTTGCCGGCTCGGCGTTTAGGTATTCTTGCATGGCGATACTATCTCCTTCGATTCGATCGACACACGGGGTGCCGAGGCGTGTCTTAACCCAGGCTCCGAGCGGCGTCTTCCCCTGGCGTGTCCCGCACGATGACCCGGACCGCATCGTCTTTTGCGAGGCCGCATGAGAAGTTCTTGAGCTTCTCCAGTACGCTCGCGGTAACTTCCTGCCCGCGTGCCAGGAATAACACACCCCTCTTCGTGGTAACGTCTTTAACCAAAACCATTCCAGGGCGCACACTCGCCAGTGGTAGTTCCCGGACCTCATACCGCCGTTCGCTGTCGCGGACTACGGCGCACGCCTCCACGATGGCCGGGTCGTACCAGCCCTCTCGTCCACGCAGAGTAGCGACCGCCAGGGGCAATGAGAGTCCTTCGCCTTCCAGGGCATCGAGGTCATACGCGACTTTTAAGGCGCGGGCTCCCCATGGGATGTCCTCGCCATGCACTCCATCCGCGGGGTGGCCGCTGCCGTCAAAGTGCTTGTGTTGGTACCGGAGAAT
>Ga0182030_10008133_pt1 | contig 21775 bp, 34 predicted proteins | sample 812S3MmetaG_FD_121299 | JGI IMG/M metagenome (GOLD analysis project Ga0182030, IMG submission 121299) | Permafrost microbial communities from Stordalen Mire, Sweden - 812S3M metaG (Illumina Assembly) | ecosystem: Environmental > Terrestrial > Soil > Wetlands > Permafrost | place: Sweden... | reverse complement strand
TTTCACCAAGGGCTTCGATGTCGACGGGGTCGGCTAGGTCTTCCTTCTCCTCAACTCCCTCGAAGATGTTGAACAGATACTTGTAGAGGTCACTCATAAATCTCCCATCGGCGCCAGAGTTTCTGGAGTCGGGCGCAGGGCTTCCGTGAACCGCGGGAGCGTCTCCGCCTTCGGCGCAGGCTTGAAGCTTGCATCATACCGCAACCGGGGGCAAAACCAGCAGCAATCCGCTGGCTACGTCCCGGTCAAGCTGAGCCGCCCGCGATGCGGCGGTGGTCACGAGTTCAAGTAATCCCAGTGGAGATTTGTGCAGTCGTGCGAAGCGGCGCAACCCAGCGCAGGTGCATCGGTCAATGCATACAAAGTGACCTGCAGGGCTTTGGCAACCGGCAAAGTCACGATTATATACTTCACAAAAGTTAGCGGAGGGTATCTAATTGAGACCCAAGCCGCAAAAGCGTTTTTTTACAATTCCAAAGCGGCGATGGTCTGGGAGGAAATCTATGTCTGTTTGCATTGCCGCTATTTGTTACGAGGACGATCAGCCCAGAATTGTACTTTGTCGTGACTGGAAGGGAGAAATAGCTGGAGTCGGGAGCACGGAAACGATTGCCAAAGAGCACGCGATCTCCAAGGACTGGATCGCGCTCTTGGCTGACAACATCTCTCGGTCTCAGGAGCTCTGCGTCCGCTATCAATACCACTTGAAGACGCAGCCATTCACCGAGCAAAACCTTGGGACAGAAGTTCGCAAAGTTTTCCACGAATACAAAAAGGCTCTTGCTGACAGTTACCTGAAATCAACCTACGGCATTTCGTTCGACCACTTAATAACAAACGGCAGAGACAGCATCGGAGAAAAGTTCACAACACAATGCCTAGAGGACATAAGCAGACTCACGGTGAACTCGCAATTAATATTGGCTGGATTTATTGAGGGTTCCCGCCCGCTAGTAGGCGCAGAATATCGCGAACGAGAAGCGATGATATGCACCGTCAGCGAAATGAACGAAGGCGATCCAGTCACAGTTGATGAAGAGTTCTCGGCAATTGGCTCTGGACACACAATAGCTCGGGCCATGCTGTGTTTGCGAGAGCAGGAAATACAGTGTTCGTTGATGCAGACCATATATGCGGTTTATGAAGCGAAGCTGATGACCCTGAAGGTCCCCGGGGTTGGAGAAGCTATGTCAATTGAGGTTTTCTATCCCGATGGAACGATGAAGGCGTTATCTGACAATGGATTCGACAGATGCTTCGCGCTCTTCAGGAGATTTGGCCCCAAGTTGTGGAGAAGCACTGACGAAAAGTCCCAGAAGAGAGCGATGAAGTGGTTTGATATTGACGATTCCTACTTAGAGGATTTTAGCGACGATCTGGAATCGGCTGTAGGGCGGGCAAAACAGATTGAGGAAGGACAGACAAAATGAACTTGATTTCTAACGATGAGCTTGTGCGGACGATCTTCGATGCCGTTACAAAAGTGGAAGGGGCTACGTCTCTAGAAAAGTTGAAGGCCGTAATCCGCGCCGGAAAGATCGCAGAAGCGTACCAGTGTGGAGGAACGGCCTTCAATGTTGCCGAAGAAACATTGGCTGGAGCAGATCACTTAGTAATGGAAGCGAGTCCCATGAGCACCAACACCTGATGGTTGCTTCCGGTTTCAGATTCGTTATAGACCATGCTGACCACTCTATATCCGAGGTTGGCCAGCACGTTAATCTCATGGATTTGGGTTTGATCTCCCAAGCCCTGGACGAATTTGTAAAGTGGGGTGGATGATGGATTTGTCATTGTCCTCCTTACGCTGCGGTTAGTTGTTCAAATGTCATCGGATCGGCGGTAACCATATGGCGCAGAGTGTCGAGAAACAAATCGGGACGATTCCGACGGTCAAAGCGGAAACTCATTTCGTCCAGATAGGCTTGCAGGTGCTTCGCGCTCAGGCGATGCCACGTACCGATGATGCCGCGCTTCAACAGCGAGAAGGCGGACTCTACGGTGTTCGTGTGAATGTCGGTTCCGAGGCGGACGTACTCTTTCGCGGAGTGGTTCACGGTTTCATGCCGCGATTTGCCGACAGCCTTGCGATAGGGGCGGTATTCGTCGGTCATGATTACGTCAACATCTTCCGAGATGTTCTCTCGGATGTACTTCGCCAGCGTCCCGCTCTTGGCATCTTCTGCGTGGAAGAAACGAACAGCGCCGCCGCGCTGCCGGATGCCGATGACAACCTGCTTCGTGTTGTTTCCGAAACCCGGCTGACTCCAGCCTTTCTGTTTTCCGCCGATGTAGGTTTCGTCCATTTCGACAATACCGTCCAGCATGGGGCGCTGCGATTCAACCATAGCGCGACGGATGCGATGGCAGAGATACCATGCTGTTTTGTAGCTAACTCCGATGGTGCGCTTCATCTGGTTAGCGGAAAATCCCTTGCGGGCCTCGCAAAGCAGGTGCGTGGCTACGAACCATTGAAGCAGGGGCAGATGCGAGTCATGGAAGATGGTTCCAGCAGTGACGGTGAACTGATAATCGCAATCCTTGCAGTAGATCAACTTCGCGCTGAGTCGCGCCAGTTCGCGGGTGTGGCAGCGCGGACACTCCGGGCCAAGAGGCCAACGCAACCGCTCCAGCAGTTCCCGGCAGCGGTCGTCAGAATCAAAGGCGGTAGTAATGTCAAGGAGGGTCACAGTGCATACTCCTGATGAGAAGTCGAAGAAGGAACAATTGAAGCGGGTTCCGACTCGCAAGCTACTTGCTTCGATAAAGCAGGATATTCGTCGGACGCTGCGTGCTTCCGCGTCACCGAAACCCAAGAAAAGCAAGTAGTTAAGCTAATCATGAGAGTATTATGGCACCATGCCTAACTTTTGTCAAGTAAATAATCATGGGCAAAGTGGTTACCCTGCGCGGTCAATGGTTACCACACCAAAGTGACATACTCTAAACAACTGATTTAGCGGGAGTTATTGGCTCGAAACAATGTTCCACGTGGAACATTCCGAAAAAGGGGGGTTGGAGCGGCGACGGAAGCAAATCTGGAGGGAAAAGCAAAACGCACCCACAGAGTGGATGCGTTCTGAGTCGAACATTCTTCCGGGAATGGAGCGTCGCGCAAGAAGCTCTACTTCTCTTTCTCCTCGCTCGACGGTTCGGCGGCGGCTTCGGGAGCCGCGATAGCTTTGTTCTCTTCCTCCGCCGCTTCCAGCGCTTTGCGGCTCTCTTCGGCGCGTTTGGCGCGGACTTCGGCGCGCTTTTGGCGCTTCTCATCCAGCGTCTTCTCGCTGCCGAGCAACTCGACGAAAGCGATGTCGCCGCCGTCGCCCTGACGGAAGCCGCCATGCACGATGCGGGTGTAGCCGCCTTCGCGGTCGCCATAGCGCGGCGAGATGGTGTCGAACAGTTTGTCGACGGCATCGCGCGTCATGAGGTAAGCCCCCGCCAGACGCCGCGCCGCGACGTCGCCGCGTTTGCCCAACGTGATCATCTTGTCGACGTGAGGGCGCATTGCCTTTGCCTTCGTGATGGTCGTCTCAATGCGCTCTTCCACGATCAGCGAGGTCACCAGGTTGCGCAGCAGCGCGCGACGGTGCTCAGTGTTCCGTCCCAACTTCCATCCTGCTCTACGATGACGCATGACTATTCCCTCAAACTACTTCTTCATTAGCTATGAGCTAGGCGCTGAAGCAGCAGACCGCTGCAAACTCGAAGCTCGTTTGCTCGCAGCTCAATATCCCGAATCGATGCCGTAGCTCGACGGGCTCAGGCCCTGCGACATGCTTGACGAACTTCCCGGCACAGCGTTTCCGTGCTCGTCGATCTTCATGCCCAGACCCAATCCCATCGAGGAGAGGATCTCCTTGATCTCGTTCAGCGATTTGCGTCCGAAGTTCTTGGTCTTCAGCATCTCGGCTTCGCTCTTCTGCACCAGCTCGCCAATGGTCTGGATGTTGGCGTTCTTCAGGCAGTTGTAGCTGCGCACCGAAAGCTCCAACTCTTCGACGGAGCGGTTCAGGTTCTCGTTGCGGATCTCCGGTTTGTCGCCGAGACCTTCCTTCTGCGCTTCCAACTCTTCTTCGAAGTTGATGAAGATGTTCATGTGGTCCTTCAGCAGCTTCGCCGCCAGACCCAGCGCGTCGGCGGGAGTGACAGAACCATTGGTCCAGATCTCGATTGCGAGTTTGTCGTAGTCGGTGATCTGTCCCAGACGCGCGGCCTCCACGGAGTAGTTGCACTTGCGCACCGGAGAGTGTACCGAGTCGATGGGAATGAATCCCAAGCCCAGGTCTTCATCGAAATTCTTGTCCGCTGAAACGTAGCCGCGGCCCTTCTTCAACCGCATTTCCATGTCCAGCTTTCCACCTTCGCTGACGGTCGCGATGTACACGTCCTTGTCCAGCACTTCCACGTCGGCGTCGGCCTCGATCATGCCCGAGGTAATCACACCCGGCTGATCGGCGCGTAGATAAATCGCCTTCGGCGCATCGCCGTTCAAACGAAACGGAATCTGCTTCAAGTTGAGGATGATGTCCGTGGCATCCTCCACCACTCCGGGAATCGACTGGAATTCGTGCAGCACGCCTTCGATCTTCACCGCCGTGACCGCGGCTCCCTCGATCGACGAAAGCAACACCCGCCGCAGCGCGTTGCCGATGGTTGTACCAAACCCGCGTTCGAACGGCTGTGCCCAGAAGTGACCGTACTTGTCAGTCAACGTCTCGGTGTCAGTGGCCAGCCGTTTCGGTTTTTGAAAGCCTTTCCAAAGCATTTGTGACTCCTCTATCTCTTCGGGCCGTGCTGCTCGGGTTGACCATCAAGGTCACACCCGGCTGATCTGGCGCGAAGGTCCGTGGGAACTGCGCCTGCTGCCGCAATTCCGTGGTTGAAAGCTAGTTACTAATTCCTAGTCACTTGTTAGCCGCAACTACAAGCTATTAGCTATAAGCTAATTGCTAATTGCTTCTTCTACTTGCTATACAGTTCCACGATCAGCTGCTCGTTCAGCGGCTGGTTGATGTCTTCACGCTTCGGCAGCGCCATCACCCGGCCCTTGTACGCATCGCGATCGACTTCCAGCCACGCCGGCGGCGCCTGGTGACTGGCAAACTCTTTGGCCGTCTCCAGCATTACCAGCTTCTTGCTGGCCTCGCGCACGCCGATCTCGTCGCCTGCCTTCACCTGATAAGAAGGAATATCGACCTTCCTGCCATTGACTACGACGTGACCATGACGCACCAGTTGGCGCGCCTGGCGTCGCGCCACGGCAAAGCCCAGGCGGTAGACGACGTTGTCCAGCCGGCGTTCCAGTTGCTGCAACAGCACTTCGCCGGTGACGCCCTTAGTGCGCACGGCGCGCTCGAAGTAGTTGCGGAATTGGCCTTCCTGGGTGAAGTAGATGCGCTTGGCTTTTTGCTTCTCGCGAAGTTGCAGGCCGTAGCCCACGATCTTGGCCTTGCGATCTTTACCGTGCTGGCCGGGAGCGAAATTGCGCTTTTCGATCGGACACTTGTCCGTGAAGCACTTTCCGCCTTTGAGGAACAACTTCATTCCCTCGCGGCGGCAGAGGCGGCATACTGCGTCTTTATAACGCGCCAAGTTACTTTCTCCTTGTAAGACAGTGGCTAGTGGCCAGGTGTTCAGTGGCTAGTTCTGCCCCTGATCCGTGCTTTGCAACTGCTTACTTGTTAGCGATCGGTTTACAGGACTTGGCGTCCCTTCCTCCCGATCAAAATTCATTAGTGGTCAGCGGATAGTGATTAGATGTCGCTGCAATCACTTTCGACCCATGACCAGAAATCAAGTGCCAGCGGTCCACGCCAGTGTTTTCTAGCCACTAGCCACTGACCACCAGCCACTTCCTACACTCTGCGTCTCTTCGGCGGCCTGCACCCGTTATGCGGCACCGGCGTCACGTCCCGGATGGTGCGGACATCCAGCCCTGCGGCCGACAGCGCGCGCACCGCCGACTCGCGTCCCGAACCCGGGCCGCTCACCCGCACGTCCACGCTGCGCATGCCGTGATCGCGCGCCTGGTTGGCCGCGTTCATCGCGGCCTGCTGTGCGGCAAACGGCGTTCCTTTACGCGATCCGCGAAAGCCCAGCGATCCTGAACTCTTCCAGGAAACCGTATTTCCGTTCGGATCGGAGATGGTGACAATGGTGTTGTTGAAGGACGCCTGCACATGCACCAGTCCATGGGGAATGTGCTTGCGCTCCTTCTTCTTGAACTTCTTGGTCTTGCCCTTCTTGTCGCCTGCGGCGGAAGCTGCTTTAGCCATGGGTTATGTTTTACCCGCTGCTTTCTTTTTATTGGCCACCGTGCCCTTGCGCGGTCCTTTGCGGGTGCGGGCATTGGTGTGGGTGCGCTGGCCGCGGACCGGCAGGCTGCGGCGATGCCGATACCCGCGATACGAGCCGACTTCGATCAGGCGCTTGATGTGCATCGAAATGTCTTTGCGCAGATCGCCTTCAACGTTGCCTTCCTGCTCGATGACCTGGCGGATGCGGTTGACTTCGTCCTCGTTCAGGTCGCTGACCTTCTTGGTCGGCTCTACACTCGCCGTTCCCAAAATGCTCGCCGACCGCGAGTTGCCGATGCCGTAGATGTACGTCAGCGCTATCTTGATGTGCTTGTTGCGCGGTAAGTCCACGCCTGCAATACGTGCCATAAATACCCCGTAGCAATTAGCAACTGGCAATTAGCAATCAGCTAAATCCGTTGCTCGAAATGTCTTTGATTCCTACTCAATCCTGCCGTCGGAATCGTTTGACCGCTTGTGTTGCAAAAGCTAGTTGCTAGCTGCTAATTGCTAGTTGCTAACCTTGCCTCTGCTTGTGCTTTGAGTTCTCGCAAATGACCCGCACTACTCCATGCCGGCGAATCACCTTGCACTTATCGCAAATCTTCTTGACCGATGCTCTTACCTTCATGATGCCTCTAGTACCCCTTCAAGACCTGTCATCCTGGGCGCAGGCGGTCTTCTCTTGACCGCCGGAGTCGAACGACCCCTACTTACTTATATCGATACACAATCCGCCCTCGCGTCAGGTCGTACGGCGATAACTCCACCGCTACCCGGTCGCCGGGAAGAATGCGAATGAAGTTCTTGCGCATCTTGCCGGAGACATGCGCCAGCACCTGATGCTTGTTCTCCAGCTCCACTTTGAACATCGCATTGGGCAGGGGTTCAACCACCACTGCCATCACTTCAATCGCGTCTTCTTTACTCATTCACACTCAGTTGCCAATGACCAGTGGTCAGTGGCTAGTTTTTACTCCTGTTACCCGCAATCGCCAGTTGTTGACCGCCCACTACTCAGTCAAGATCACCGGCCCATTCTTCGTTACTGCCACGCAGTGTTCGAAATGGGCGCTATAACTTCCGTCTTCCGTCACCGCGGTCCACTTGTCGTCCAGCACCCGCGTCGCCGGACGTCCCATGTTCACCATCGGCTCAATCGCGATCACCATGCCGTCGCGCAGCCTGGGTCCGTGTCCCGGCGTCCCGTAGTTTGGGACTTGCGGATCTTCATGCAGCCGCGTGCCAATGCCGTGTCCCACAAACTCGCGCACTACGCTGAAGCCGTTGGCCTCCACATACTGCTGCACCGCCGCGCCAACATCGCCAACCGTATTGCCCACCCGGGCCGCTTCGATCCCTTGCGACAGCGATTCCTGCGTTACGCTCAGCAGCTTCTGAAGCTCAGGCGTGATCCCGTCGCCCACGGGCACCGTAATGGCCGCATCCCCGTAATACCCGTCCAGCACCACCCCGCAATCCAGGGAAACAATGTCGCCTGGTTTCAGGACCCGCCGTTCCGACGGAATGCCGTGCACAATCTCGTTGTTTACGGAAGCGCACAGCACGCAAGGGTAATCGTAATAGCCTTTGAACGCCGGCTTGGCGCCCAGGTCCCGGATCTTGCGCTCCGCTACCCGCTCCAAATCCATCGTGGAGCATCCCGGCGCCACGGCATCTCTCGTCGCTTCCAGCACCTGACGGACAATGCGCCCGCTGCGGCGCATCTTCTCGATCTCCGAAGGCGACTTACAAACGATTGACATTCTCGATCGCGCTAAATGCCTGCGCCATTACTGCTTCCACCGGCTGCTCGCCGTTCACCTCAATCAGCCGTCCGCGGCCCCGGTAGTAATCCACCAGGGGCAGGGTCTGCTGCTCGTAGGCTTTCATGCGCTCCGCAAAAACGTCTTCCGCATCGTCCGGCCGCCTGGCCAGCAGCGTGCCATCGGCATCACAGGTACCCTGGACTTTGGGAGGCTGGAGGTAGACGTTGTAAATCCGCCCACAGGTGGGACACGAACGGCGTCCGGTAATCCGTTGCAGTAGAACATTATAATCCACCACCAACCGGATCACAACCGGGGCCGCGCACGCCTGCTGCGCCACAATGTCGCCCTGCTTCGCTCGCCGCATCTTCTCCAGATGTGCGTCCAGCCATTCCGCCTGGGGCACGGTCCGGGGAAAGCCATCCAGGATGAACCCGCGAACGCAGTCCGCCTGCTCCAGCCGGTCCGCCACCATGTCGCAAACCAGTTCGTCGGAAACCAGTTCGCCCCGCTCCATGATCGCCTTGGCCCGCATCCCCAGCTCGGTCTTCTGCGCCACATTACTCCGCAGGATGTCTCCCGTGGAGATCTGCGGAATGCCAAAGGTGTCAGCGATCAGCTTGGCCTGCGTTCCCTTGCCGGCCGCCGGCGGTCCCAGCAAAATAATGGGACCCACCACCCGCCCGTTCACCTTTACACCCACTGCCGCGGAAGTCTGCGCTTCCATGTTCTGTACCCTCGCAGGGTTGGAGCTCCCGGTACTCCGTTAGCTGCGAGCTTCGAGCCACGAGCTTCCAGCTACAGCTAAAACTTCAACAGCCCTTTACTAGAACTAGCTCGCGGCTCATAGCTCGCGGCTTTCCTACCACGTTGCCCTGCGCCCACGGATCCTTCCGCTGCGCGGGGTAAATCCTTCGTAGTGGCGCATCACCAATTGCGACTCCACCTGATTCACCGTATCCATGGCCACGCCCACCACAATCAGCAGCGACGTTCCGCCAAAGTAGAAGTTCACGCCCAGACCGTTGGTCACCCAGCTCGGCAGCCGTTCAAAGAATCCGCCAACCGGGCCCCACAGGTGGTTCAGCCGGATGCCGGCAATCATCCACTCCGGAATAAACGAGATCAGGATCAGGTACAGCGCGCCCACCAGCGTGATGCGCGTCAGAATATCGTTGATGTAGTTCGCTGTCTTCGCGCCCGGCCGGATGCCCGGAACAAATCCGCCATACTTCCGCATGTTGTCCGCGACTTCGGTCGGGTTGAACACAATCGACACGTAGAAGTAAGCGAAGAAGATGATCCCGATTGCGTACAGCAAGGTATACAGCGGCTCGCCCCACTGCAACGCGCGCAGCATCGGGCCAAAGTACCGGTTGTCCTTGAACAGCGCTCCCGCCGTCTGCGGCAAGGTCAGCACCGACGACGCAAAGATGACCGGCATAACGCCGCCGGAGTTCACCCTCAGCGGCAGGTGCGTCGACTGCCCGCCCATGATCTTGCGTCCCACCACGCGCTTGGCATACTGCACCGGAATGCGGCGCTCGCTGCGTTCCACGAAAACAATGAACGCCACCACCGCCACCATCAGCACCATCAGCATCAGCATGGCGGGAACGGTAAACGCTCCCCACGCCTGGGACGAAACTTTCTCCGCCAGGTCCATCACGCCGCGCGGCAGGCCCACCACGATGCCGGCAAAGATCAGCAGCGACATGCCGTTGCCGATACCGCGTTCGGTAATCTGCTCGCCCAGCCACATGATGAACACGCTGCCCGTGGTCAGCGTCAACATCGTCATCAGGACAAAGCCAATGCCCGGGTTGAGCACGAAATCCGGCTGTCTCTGCAAGGTAAACGCGATGCCCAGCGACTGCACCGAGCTTAGGCCCAGCGTAAGGTAGCGGGTCCACTGGGTAATCTTCTTGCGTCCCAGCTCGCCTTCCTTCTGCAGCTTGGCCAGCGGCTCGTACACCACGGTCATCAATTGCAGAATGATCGACGCCGTAATGTACGGCATGATGCCCAGCGCAAACACCGTCAGCCGCCGCAACTGGCCGCCGCTGAACAGATCGATGAAGCCCAGGAAGCTGCCACGGTTCTGGTCGAAGAACTGCGCCAGCTTCTCGGCGTTGATGCCCGGCGTCGGAATGTGTCCGCCCAGGCGATACACCGCCAGCAGTCCCAGCGTGAACAGAATGCGCTTTCGCAGATCGGGAACGCGGAATACGTTGGCTAACTTCTCAAGCATAAAACCTCAAAAACCAGTGGCTAGTGATCAGTTGTCAGTGGGTCGGTTGTCAGTCGTCAGCTAACGATATGGCCGAATTCTAATTGCTAAGACTGGCCACTAGGCACTGACCACTGTTACCTTTCCCCCGGCCTTCTCAATCTTCTCCTGCGCCGACTTGGAAAACTTGTGCGCGTGGACGGTGAGCGCCTTGGTCACCTCGCCGTGGCCCAGCACCTTCACCAGCGTCTTCTTCGAGCTCACCACTCCCGCCTTGCGCAAAAATTCCGGCGTGATCTCGGTCTCGTCCAGCAGGTCCAGGCGCCCCAGGTTCACCACTTCATACTCCACGCGGAAGATGTTGGTGAAGCCGCGCTTGGGCAGCCGGCGATGCAGCGGCATCTGGCCGCCTTCAAATCCGCGCATAATGCGCGAGCCGCTGCGCGACCGCTGGCCCTTATGGCCGCGGGTCGAGGTCTTCCCCATGCCCGAGCCCATGCCACGGCCCACGCGCTTGCGCTTCTCCGACGATTTCCGGGGTGCTCGTAACGTACTTAGATTCATTTTCATTGCCTTTTCAGCAGGTAGCTCTCTCAATGGCCACCGATTGCTAATTGCTCGGAGCTCGCGGCTAACCGCTACTTCACAATCTCCACCAGATGCGGCACCTTCGCCACCATGCCGCGGATGGACGGCGTGTCTTCCCGCACCACCACCTGGTTCAACCGCGTGAAGCCCAGTCCTTTGACTACCAGCTTGTGCTTCACCGGCGCAGCAATTGCCGACCGCACCCACTTCAACTTCATCTTCGTGCCCGGTTTGGCCGCCGCTACTACTGCCTTCTTCCGAATGCGCGCCATAGTTACAGTTCCTCCACCGTCTTGCCGCGCTGTGCCGCCACGTCCTTGCGATCGCGCAGCCTGCCGAGGGCATTAAACGTGGCTTTGATCACGTTGTGCGGGTTGGTCGTCCCAATGGATTTCGTCAGCACGTTCTGGATTCCCGCCGACGTCATCACCGCGCGCACCGCGCCGCCGGCAATCACGCCCGTTCCTTCGGGCGCCGGCTTCAGCAGCACCATGCCCGAACCGTAACGCCCCAGCACCTGGTGCGGAATCGTGGTCTGCGTCAGGTTCACCCGCAGCAGGTTTTTCTTCGCCGACTCAATGCCTTTGCGGATCGCCTGCGGAACTTCCTTCGCCTTGCCGGAGCCATAGCCCACGACCGCCGAGCTCGGATCGCCCACCACCACCAGCGCCGCGAACGACAGGTTCTTGCCGCCCTTCACAACCTTGGTGACGCGGTTGATCGAAACCACCTGGTCTTTCAGCTGATACTGTCCAGCATCCAGCTTCTTCTTAACAATTGGCATTACTTTTGTGTCTCCCGGCGCCGATTCCGACGCCTTCAAATCTCTCGTTGTTTCCGCCGGCACTTAGCATTTGGCACTTAGCTTAGCCAAACCGTGTCATCCTGAGCGGAGGCGGTCCTCTTTTGACCGCCGGAGTCGAAGCACCCCTATTACCGCTAAAACTCCAGCCCCGCCGCTCTCGCCGCATCAGCCAGCGCCTTCACGCGTCCGTGGTACAGATACCCACCGCGATCGAAGACCACTTTCTTGATGCCCTTGTCCTTGGCGCGATCGGCGATCAGCTTACCCACTTCTTTCGCGGAGGCCAGGTTGCCCCCGGTGGGCCGTTTGTCGCCCTTGATCCCTTTGCCCTTTTCCACCGACGTTGCCGCCACCAGGGTTACACCCTTCGCGTCGTCGATGACCTGTGCATAGATATGGTTCACCGAGCGATATACATTGAGCCGCGGTCGCTCGGTCGTACCCATCAGCTTCTTGCGGATCCGGGTATGTACCTTCTGCCGTGTCTGGTCTTTTGAAGTCTTTGCAAGCATCTTTTTTCTTCCTCATCCCGGGTTTCTGAACCGGGTGACAGTGGGCATATTCCGAAGCCCCATCCCGTCATGAAATCGCCATTCGCTCTTAGTTCTTAGCCTTAGCTAATTGCTAATTGCTAGTTGCTAATTGCTTATTTCGCTCCGGTCTTGCCGACCTTCTTCTTCAGGCGCTCACCGGTATAACGCACGCCCTTGTTCTTGTACGGATCGGGCGGGCGCAGGCTGCGCATTTCCGCCGCCACAAATCCCACCTTCTGCCGGTCGATGCCGCTCACCGTCAAGTGCGTCAGCTTGGGATCGACGGTGACTTCGATGCCCGCGGGCAACGGATACTCAATCGGGTGCGAGTATCCCAGCGTGAACACTACCGTGTTCTTGCCCTTCAACTCGGCGCGATAGCCGATGCCCACAATGTCCAGTTCCTTGTTCCAACCCTTGGTGACGCCTTCCACCGAGTTGTTGACCAGCGCCCGCACCAGTCCATGGACCGCGGCCTTCGAGTCGTCCTCGCGCACGATCAGCAGTTGTCCGTCGCTTTGTTCCAGCTTCACCCCGCCGGGCATGTGGGTGATGACTTCGCCCTTGGGACCCTTCACGCGGACGGTATTGCCTTCCACGGCATAGGTCACCCCTTTGGGTAACGGAATCGGCTTCTTTCCAATTCGAGACATAAATATTCAGCCTTTAGCAATTAGCTCTTAGCTTTTAGTAAACAATCTAAAAGCTACTGTCATCCTGAGCGGAGGTGCGCCGTCTTTGCGCACCGGAGTCGAAGGACCCCTACCCTCCATCAGGCTAGTAAATCTCGCACAACACTTCGCCGCCCACGCCTTCTTTGCGGGCCTGGCGCCCCGTCATTACGCCCTTCGGCGTGGTCAGGATGTTGATCCCCAGACCACCCAGAATACGGGGGATCTCACTGTGTCCCACGTACACCCGGCAGCCGGGGCGTGAAATCCGCTTCAAGTCGGAAATGGGCGAGGAATTATCGGCGCTGTACTTCAAGTACACTCGCAGCACCTTGCGTCCCTCTTCGTCCGTCGCCTTGAAGTTCGCGATGTAGCCCTCTTCTTTCAGAATGCGGGCCATCTCCACCTTCAACTTGGAATGCGGAACGTCCACCTTCTGCTGCCGTGCCTTGATGGCGTTACGAACTCGGGTCAGAAAATCCGAGACCGGATCGGTCAAACTCATGCTTTGCTTCTCCTGATATCGTCGCCCGTTAGCTTTCCGCGAACTCTTCGCCGCAACGCTTCTCAACGTTGCTGAAAGAACCAGCGGCGACGTACTTACATCTTTGCTCGTAGCTAGTAGCTAGTAGCTCTCAGCTAGTAGCTAATTACCAACTCGACTTCGCAACCCCGGGAATCTCGCCCCGCAGCGCCAGGTCGCGGAAGTGCAGCCGGCAAAGGCCGAACTTGCGCAGATAGGCGCGCGACCGTCCGCAGATCTTGCAACGGTTGTGCTGCCGGGTCGAGAACTTGGGCTTCTTGTTCGACTTGGCGATTTGTGATGTTCTTGCCATTGTTTCCTTTTATCAGCCGTTAGCCTTTAGCTAACTTCGCAATTGAACTATCTATCCGACCTGATTCCTCTGACTAGCCACTGACCACTGGTCACTAGCCACTCGTCACTGCCGGAACGGCATTCCCATATGCTTCAGCAGCGCCCGCGCCTGGTCGTCCGTACCCGCCGAGGTCACGATGGTAATGTTCATGCCCTTCAGCTTCTCCACCTTGGAGTAATCGATCTCCGGAAAGATCAGCTGATCGCGCACGCCCAGCGTAAAGTTGCCGCGTCCATCGAACGACTTGGTCGGCACGCCGCGGAAATCGCGCACGCGCGGCAGCGCCACATTCACCAGCCGGTCGAAGAATTCGTACATCCGGTCGCCGCGCAGCGTCACCATCACTCCGATAGGCATTCCTTCGCGGACCTTGAACTGCGCAATCGACTTCTTTGCCTTGGTGACCACCGGCTTCTGGCCCGTGATCTGGGTGACTTCGGTTACCGCCGGGTCGATGAGCTTGGCATTCTGCGTCGCCTCGCCCACGCCCATGTTCAAAATGATTTTCTCCAGCTTGGGGGCGGCCATCGGGTTCTTCAGGCTGAACTCTTTCATCAGCGCCGGCAGAACCTCTTTGACGTAGCGCTCGCGCAGACGCGCGGTCGCGCGGTTCGTCGCCTTCGGCCGCGCCGGCTTTCCGCCGGGCTGCTCGCCGGCCGCTTCAACTTCCGGCTTCGCCTTCTTGCCTTGCGGCTTGGCCTGCCCGCCCGCCTGTTGGGCTTTTTGCTTCTTCTCGTCTGCCATTTTCTTCTTCTACCTTTCTCACGGTTTCGGCGTCAGCTACAGCCGGTTCGTGAGGAACTCAATTTAGCTGCGAGCTCAGTTTCACCGTAGCTCTTATGTCTTTACCTCGTAGCTCGTAGCTCGTAGCTCGTAGCTAGCGGCTCGTAGCCAGCTACTTCTCCAGCGTATTCCGGCAGATCTTGCACACCCGCACATGGCGGTCGCCGTGATACTCGTGTCCTACGCGCACCGGCCGGTTGCAGGAGTTGCACACCAGCAGTACGTTGCTGATGGCGATGGCGCTTTCCTGCTCGGCGATGCCGCCCTTAATGTTCTTCTGCGGGTTCGGCCGCACGTTCTTCTTCACCATCATTACGTGCTCGACCAGGACCTTGCCCTTGTCAGGCATCACGCGGAGTACCCGGCCCTGCTTGCCCTTGTCCCGCCCGGTAATCACCCGCACCTGATCGTTGCGGCGAATGTCTACGCTCTTCTGCATCTATTCAATCCTCTTAGCAACTGGCCTTTAGCAATTAGCATTTGGCACTTAGCTAAATCGCTTTTCATCTGACAACTGATCACTGGCCACTGCCTTACAGTACTTCCGGCGCCAGCGAAGCAATCTTCAGAAACTTCTTCTCGCGCAGCTCACGGGCCACCGGTCCGAAGACGCGCGTCCCCACCGGCTCGTGCACATCATTGATCAGCACCGCGGCGTTCTGGTCGAAGCGGATATAGGTGCCGTCGCGGCGCCGATGCTCCTTGCGCGTGCGCACAATCACGGCCTTCACTACCGTGCCCTTCTTGGCAGTGCCGTCCGGCGAAGCTTCCTTCACCGCGGCCGTAATCACGTCTCCCAGTCCCGCAACCAGGCCGGTCGAACCGCCCAGCGGCAGAATCATCTGCAGCTTGCGCGCGCCGGAGTTGTCGGCGACATCGAGCATGGTCCTCATCATCACTGCCATAATCTTGTCTCCCTCGTCCCACCTCTCGCAGGTGTGTCGTTCTAACCCTGCTCTGGGGTTACGGCGGACACTTCCGCCACCGGAGCTACCAGCGCCGCGCGTTGCACAATTTCCTTCAACTGCCACCGCTTCAGCTTCGACAGCGGACGCGTCTCCTCGATCTTCACGAAGTCGCCGAGGTGCGCCGTGCCCTGCTCATCGTGCGCGTAGAACTTCTTGCTCCGCGTCACCACCCGCTTGTAGAAGGGGTGCGCTTTCTGCCGCCGCACTTCGATCACGATGGTCTTGGCCATCTTGGTGGAGACCACCTTGCCAATCAGGATCTTGCGCCGGCCCGCAGCTTTTTCGTTGCTGGTTGTTGTTTCCGCCATGGATTACTTTTTCTCCGTCGCAGCCGTCTTCTTCACTTTGGCTGCTTTCTTCGCCGGCTTCGCCGCCGGTGTTGGTGCGCTAGCCGCCGCTTTCGGCGCCGAGGCTCCGTTGCCGCCGGCAATCTGCTTCTCGCGCGTCACCGTCTTCAGCCGCGCAATGTCCTTCTTCAGCTCGCGGATCTTCTTCAGGCTCTCGGTCTGCCCCATCTTGAGCTGAAACTTCATCTTGAAGAGCTGGTCCGACAGCTCGCGCTGCTGATGCTCCAGCTCAATTCCGGTCAGGTTACGTATCTTGTCTACATTCATTGTGAATCCTTGAAGATAGTGGCTAGTGGCTAGTGGCTAGTGGCTAGAAAACCCCAACCGGCCATACCCTCAACTCGCTCCACCACCTGATTCTTGCGGCAACGTTACTGGCCACTGGTCACTGACCACCAGCCACTTCCTTAGTGCACGCCTTCGCGCTGCACGAACTTGGTCCGCAGCGGCAGCTTGTGCGACGCCAGCCGCATTGCCTCGGTGGCATCGGCCACCGAAACCCCTTCCATCTCGAACAGGATCTTGCCCGGACGCACTACCGCCACCCAGTGGTCCGGCGCGCCCTTGCCCTTGCCCATACGGGTTTCAGCCGGCTTCTTAGTGACGGGCTTGTCGGGAAACAACCGGATCCATATCTTGCCCCCACGCTTGATGAAGCGCGTCATGGCCACGCGGCTGGCTTCAATCTGGCGATCGGTGATCCATCCCGGCTCCAGGACCTTCAATCCATAGTCGCCGAACGACAGTTCGCCGCCGCGCCACGCCTTGCCGCACATGCGCCCGCGCTGCTGCTTGCGATACTTCACTTTCTTTGGCATCAACATAAGATTCAGTGGCTAGTGGTCAGTGGCTAGAAAAACTGCCGGCCCAATCACCAATAGCATCTCCAATTTTCTTCGCTACGAATCCAATCTCGCTTGCTCTTACTGGCCACTGACCACCAGCCACTGGCCACTGCTTCTAAAACGCTCCCGACTGCACGCCCGTCGGTTCGCGGCGCTTCTCTTTGAAGATCTCGCCCTTGTACACCCAGCACTTCACGCCAATCACACCGTACGTCGTGCGGGCTTCCGTAAAGCCATAGTCGATGTCGGCGCGCAGCGTGTGCAGCGGCAGTCGCCCCTGCAAATACCACTCCGAACGCGCGATTTCGTTGCCGTTCAACCGACCGCTGACCCGCACCTTGATTCCCTTGCAGCCGAAGCGCAGCGCCGAATCCACCGCCTTGCGCATGGCGCGCCGGAAGCCTACGCGCTTTTCCAGTTGCAGCGCGATGTTCTCCGACACCAGTTGCGCATCCAGCTCCGGCTTGTGCACTTCCTGGATGTCGACGTACACCTCGCGCTTGGTGCGGTTCTGGATCTCCTGCTTCAGCTTGTCGATCTCCGTACCCTTGCGCCCGATGATGATACCCGGACGCGCGGTGCGGATGATGATGCGCAGCTTGTTGCCCGGGCGCTCGATCTCGATGGAGCTCACGCCTGCCGACTTGAGCTTGTCCTTCAGCTCAGCCTTCAGCTTGACGTCTTCCAGCAGCAGTTTGTCGTAGTCGCGTTCCACAAACCAGCGCGACTTCCACGGCTTGGTGATGCCTAGACGGAATCCGTATGGATGGACTTTCTGTCCCATAATCTCCTACTTTTTCTTGGCGGGCTTTTTGCCCGCAAACTTTTTCGCCGGAGCTTTCTTGGTGCCCTTCTTGACCGCAAACTTTTTCGCCGGAGCTTTCTTGGCAGCCTTCGCCGGAGCGCCCTCGTCGACCTTCTGCACCAGCTCGCTCTTACCGTTGGCCGAAACTTTTTCCGCCAGCGCAATCTCAATGTGGGAGATGCGCCGCTGATAGCGGTACGCGCGTCCCATCGGCGCCGGACGGATGCGCTTCATGCGCGGCCCGTCGTTGGCAATCGCTCGCGTTACCACCAGGCGATCGACATCGATATCCAGGCCCTTTTCCGCGCTGACGTAGTTGGCATTCTCCACCGCCGAGCGCAGCAGCTTATACAGCGCCGGGGCAATGCCCTTCTTGGTGAAGTTCAGCGTGTCCAGCGCCACTTCCACCCGGCGGCCCTTGATCAGGTCCAGCACCAGGCGCGCTTTCTGCGGCGAGACACGCACGTAATTCAGTTTGGCCGTAAATTCCATATCGCTTCTTTCGTTATTGGGGTCCCTGGCAGACGCCGAATCTGCGTCTGCTGGGGCGGCTTATCTCGCCGCCGGCTTGGCCGCGGTTTCCGTTGCCGCCCTCACCGAGTGGCCCTTGAAGGTGCGCGTCATGCTGAACTCGCCCAGCTTGTGCCCCACCATGTTCTCCGTGATGTACACCGGAATGAATTTCTTTCCGTTATGCACCGCCAGAGTATGACCCACCATCTCCGGAATCACCGTCGAGCGGCGTGACCAGGTGCGCACCACCTTCTTCTCGTTGCGCGCATTCATGCCGTCGACCTTGGCCTGCAGGTGCGAATCGATGAACGGACCCTTCTTGGTTGAACGTGCCATAGTCTCTCAGTCCTACTTCTGTCTGCGGGTTACGATGAATTTATCGGTCCGCTTGTTGTTGCGTGTCTTGTAGCCGCGCGTCGGCTGGCCCCACGGGGTCACGGGATGGCGTCCGCCGCTGGTCTTGCCTTCGCCGCCGCCGTGCGGATGGTCCACCGGGTTCATCACCACGCCGCGGTTGGTCGGCCGGATTCCCATCCACCGCGTGCGTCCCGCTTTGCCAATGGAAATGTTTTCGTGATCGACATTGCCCACCTGGCCCACCGTCGCCATGCAATCCACCAGCACCTTGCGGGTTTCACCCGAGGGCAGCTTCAGCAGCGCGTAGTCGTTTTCCTTCGCCACCAGTTGCGCCTGCGCTCCCGCCGAGCGCGCCATCTGTGCGCCTTTGCCCGGCTTCAGCTCGATGTTGTGTACTGTCGTGCCGGGAGGAATGTTGCGCAGCGGCAGCGCATTGCCCACCAGGATGTCGGCGTCGGGACCGCTCACTACTTTGGCCCCGACCTTCAGCCCCACCGGATACACGATGTAGCGCTTCTCACCATCGGCATAATTCAGCAGCGCAATGCGCGCCGAACGGTTGGGATCGTATTCGATCGAGGCGACGGTCGCGGGAATACCCGCCTTGTCGCGCTTGAAGTCGATGATGCGCAGCTTGCGCTTGTGGCCGCCGCCGCGATGCCAGATGGTAAGGTCGCCGGCGTTGCGGCGTCCGCCCGTCCGCTGCTCCGGCTCGGTCAACGGCTTGTACGGCCGATTGGTCGTCAGGTCGTCGTTGACCGTCGAGGTCGTGAACCGCCGCGTCGGAGTTGTCGGTCTATAAGTCTTGATTGCCATGATTCGCTCTTCGCTTTTCGCTACTGGCCGCTGACCACTTGCCACCAGCCGCTAAATGTTTTCCGCGTACTCGGGCATCTTCTGTCCCGTCTTCAACCGCACGTACGCCTTTTTCCAATCGGGACGGTAGCCGGTGAACTTGCCCCGTCGCCGTTCCTTGCCGGTGAAGGTCGCGGTGCGCACCGAGTCCACCTTCACCTTGAAAATGCTCTGCACCGCCTGCTTGATCTCCGTCTTGCTGGCCTTCAGCGCGACTTCGAACACCAGCGTCGCTTCCGTTTCCTTTACGTCCAGGCCCTTTTCCGTGATCACCGGACGGCGAATGATCTGATACGCCGACTTCATTACGCCACCTCCGCGTGGGTGCGCCTGGGCGCCGAGGCCTTCAGCGAGTCCTGCAACTTCTCCAGCGCCGGCAGCGCGAAGATTGCGTTTTCATACCGCAGCAGGTGATAGGGATGGACCTGGTTGCCCGCCAGCAACTCCACGCCTTCCAGATTGCGCGAGCTCAGGTGCAGGTTGTGGTTCTCACTCGCCGAGCTTTCCACCAGCAGCGTCGTGCCCTTGGCGTTCAGCTTATCCAGCGTCTTGCGGAACTCCTTGGTTTTGACGGCGGCCAGCTCGAAGTTCTCCACTACCACCAGCTTGCCGTCCGCCAGCTTCGCCGCCAGGGCCGAACGCAGCGCGCCCAGCAGTTTCTTGCGCGGGAACGCATACTCATAAGAGCGGGGCTGCGGTCCGTGTACCGTTCCGCCATGCCGCCACAGCGGCGAGCGAATGGAACCCACGCGCGCGCGGCCCGTGCCCTTCTGCTTCCAGAGCTTCTTGCCCGCGCCGCTCACCAGCTTCTTGTTCTTGGTGGCGTGCGTGCCGGCCCGCTGTCCGGCGCGGTATTGCTTCACCGCTTCCCACAGCAAGGCCTCGTTCACCGCGCCGAATACTTCGTCGGCCAGCTCGAGGGAGCCCACTACCTCGCCATCCAGATTCACTACATCAATCGTCGCCATAATCTTTTCTCAGTTGTCAGTCATCAGTTGTCGGTTGTCAGTCTGCCTCCGCGCTGCCGGTCTTCACTGGCAACTGGCTACCGACAACTGGCTACTTCTTTTTCGCTACCGCGCGCTTCGAAGCCTTCAATGGATCAACCGTGCCCGAGCCGCTGAATCCACGACGCTCTCTGGGCGGCTTCTTCGCCTTGGTGATAATCACGTATGCATCCCTATGTCCCGGGACCGCGCCTTCCACTACCAGCAGGTTCTCGTCCTTGTCGACGCCCAGCACCCGCAGGTTCCGCACCGTCACCCGCTCCACGCCCATGTGTCCTGCCATGCGCATGCCTTTGAACACGCGCGACGGAAACGCCGACGATCCGATCGAGCCGGTAATCTGGAACATCGATCCGTGCGATGCCGCGCCTCCGGCGAACTTGTGACGCTTCACGACGCCCGCGAAGCCGCGCCCCTTGCTCGTTCCGGCAACATCGACAAATCTCTCGCCCTCGAACATGTCCACTAAGACCTTGTCGCCGACCTTGGTGCTGTCCTGCGTCTCCGGATCGATCACCACCGGCACTTCGCGCAGGAAGCGCAGCGGCGGCAAATTGTTCTTCGCGAAGTGTCCCTTCATCGCGCCGGTCAGGCGCGACTCCTTCACGAACTCCACCAGGCCGATCTGGGCGGCGTCGTAGCCGTCCTTGTCGACTGTCTTGCGCTGGGTCACGACGCAGGGGCCGGCCTGCAGCACCGTGACTGGGTGAACGTCACCCTTGTCATCGAACAGCTGCGTCATGCCGACTTTTTTGCCTAAAATTCCACAGACTGCCATGTTCTTGTCCTCAACTCCGCTTCCTGCCGTTCGTATTCGACCGGGGGTTGTCGCCAACCTCAGAAGCCTTGTCTTGATTTGGCTCTTAGCTATTAGCCTTTAGCTTTTAGCCAGCGGCCTCGTCGACTTCGATTGCTAACAGCTAAGAGCTAACCGCTAATAGCCGTTATTTATGTTCTTTCCCGAACGCCTTGATCTCCACATCCACGCCCGCCGGAAGCTCCAGCTTCATCAGCGCGTCCACCGTCTGCTGCGTGGGCTCCAGAATGTCGAGCAGGCGCTTGTGCGTGCGAATCTCAAACTGCTCGCGCGACTTTTTGTCCACATGGGGCGAGCGCAGCACGCAGTACTTGTTCTTCACCGTGGGCAGCGGAATTGGTCCCGCAATGGTTGCCCCCGTGCGCGTCGCCGTACTGACGATCTCGCTGGTGGACTGATCAAGAATGCGGTAGTCGTATGCTTTCAACCGGATCCGGATTCGTTCTTTGCCAATCACGTTAGTTATCTCTCAAAGATCTTTGTTAAGGCTCGTTCCGTCTCCGCAACTCGCCTTGCGGCTTTTGCCGCCGGTTATTCGGGTGCTCCACTCATTCCAGCTTTTGTAATGAGTAGGAACAAGATTACGCAACGATTTCAGAGATGGTGCCGGCGCCCACGGTGCGTCCGCCTTCGCGAATCGCGAACCGCAAGCCCTTTTCCATCGCCACTGGCGTGATCAGCTCAATCTCCAGGCTCACATTGTCG
>Ga0182030_10008132_pt1 | contig 21775 bp, 14 predicted proteins | sample 812S3MmetaG_FD_121299 | JGI IMG/M metagenome (GOLD analysis project Ga0182030, IMG submission 121299) | Permafrost microbial communities from Stordalen Mire, Sweden - 812S3M metaG (Illumina Assembly) | ecosystem: Environmental > Terrestrial > Soil > Wetlands > Permafrost | place: Sweden... | reverse complement strand
GCGGCGCCGGAAACAATCTCGATGATCTCCTTGGTGATGGCCGCCTGGCGCACGCGATTCATATGCAGCGTGAGCGAGTCGATCATATCCGAGGCGTTGTTGGTTGCCGAATCCATCGCTGTCATGCGGGCCGCATGTTCGGCGGCTACCGACTCCGTCATGGCATGGTACAGCGCGGAAAAAATGTATTGCGGAAGCAGGCCGTTGAACAGTTCCTCCGCCGGTTGCTCGTAGATGTAGTCCACCTTTGCGGTGCCGAACTTCTTCGCTTCCTCGTCGGCCTCCGCGGTATCCACGGGCTCCAGCGAGATACCCGCGCTGGCCGCGGCCTCGGCGGAGCGCTCGCGTTCCTCTTCCGTGGGCTCGGTTGCGCCGGAAATCTGCGGAATGCCGATCTTCAAAATCGGCAGCACCTTCTCAACCACCAGCCGCTGCTGGATCACCGACTTGAACTCGTTGTACACAATGTAGGCGGCGTCGATCTCCTCATGGCAGTAGCGGGCAATGATGCTATGGGCCAGCTCGTATACGCGGCTGGTTTCGAGCTTCAATAGCATGCCGACATGGTCGCCGGTTACTTCGATGTTCGCCTTGCGGTCGCGCACCTGGAGCTTCTCGCCGCTTTCGCCTGTCTGCTCGATGTACATGGCCGCAGGGTAACGGCGGCGCATCTGGTCGCGGCCTTTGCGGCCCACAGCCTCAATGTCGATCTGCTTGTCGGGGTTTCCGGAAATGAACTGGAAGGCGGTCTTGAGGATGTTGGCGTTGAACGCGCCCGCAAAACCTTTGTCGCCGCTGACCACAATGAGCAGCACCCGCTTTTCAGGCCGCGTGGCAAAGAGCGGATGGCGCAGCTCGCCAGTTGCCGGATCGAATATCTCAATGCGCCCGGTCAGCGACGCGAGCACGCTGGTGATCATTTTGGCATAGGGCCGCGCAGCCAGCGCTCGTTCCTGCGCCCGCCGCAGCTTTGCCGCCGAGACCATCTTCATGGCCTTGGTAATCTGCCGCGTGTTCTTCACGCTTCTGATGCGACGCCGTAGATCGAGTACGTTTGCCATTTCTTCAGTTCACAGTTCGTAGTTCACAGTTCGTAGTCCACAATTGATTGCCTGAACCAGTTCGCGATCGCTCAGGCCACTGTGAACTGTGAACTGAGAACTACGAACTGCAGTTACGCTTTTGCCGCCGCATCCAGCTCCGCAACGAAGTTCGCTTTGTACTCCTTGAGCGCCGCGTGCAACTTGCCGCGAAGGTCGTCGTCGAATTGCTTCTTCTTGGTCAGCTCTTCCATGAATGCAGTCTGCGCGTTGTCAAGATACTTGTAGAGGCCGTCCTCGAAGGCGCGAATGTCTGGGACCTTCAAATCGTCCAGATAGCCCTGCGTGCCGGCGAACAGAACCACCGCCTGTTGCTGCCAGGTGAGCGGATGGAACTGCGGCTGCTTGAGCAGTTCGGTGAGCCGCTGTCCGCGGTTCAATTGCTTCTGCGTCAGCGGGTCGAGATCGGAGCCGAACTGCGCAAACGCCGCCAGTTCGCGATACTGCGCCAGGTCAAGCTTGAGGGTGGAACCCACCTGCTTGACTGCCTTGATGGCCGCCGAGAAGCCTACGCGCGAAACCGAAAGGCCCACATTCACTGCTGGGCGCACGCCGGAGTTGAACAGATCGGTTTCCAAAAAGATCTGCCCGTCGGTGATGGAAATGACGTTGGTGGGAATGTAGGCCGAGACGTCGCCAGCCTGGGTCTCGATGACCGGCAGAGCGGTCAGCGATCCGCCGCCCCTCTCGTCGCTCAGCTTGGACGAGCGCTCAAGCAACCGGGAGTGCAGATAGAAGACATCGCCGGGATAAGCTTCGCGGCCCGGCGGGCGGCGAAGCAGCAGCGAAATCTCGCGGTAAGCCATGGCATGCTTGGAAAGATCGTCGTACATGACCAGGGCATGGCGGCCGGAATCGCGGAAAAACTCGCCAATCGCGGTTGCCGCATAGGGAGCGATATAAAGCATGGGAGCCGGCTCAGAGGCGGAGGCGGCGACGACCACGGTGTGGCCCATTGCGCCCGCTTCGGTTAGGGTTTGCACCACCTGGGCAATGGAAGAACGCTTTTGCCCGATGGCGCAGTAGATGCAGATCAGATCGTTCTTGGCGTTGTTGATGATGGTGTCGAGCAGTACGGCGGTCTTGCCGGTCTGGCGATCTCCGATGATGAGTTCGCGCTGGCCGCGCCCAATGGGAATCATCGAATCGATTGCCTTGAGACCGGTGGCCATGGGTTCGCGCACGGGCTGGCGGTCAATGATGCCCGGCGCCAGGCGCTCGATGGGAAGCGAGGAAGTGGAGACGATGGGCCCTTTGTCGTCGATGGGCTGGCCCAGCGCGTTTACCACGCGGCCAATCATTCCTTCACCCACAGGCACACTGAGAATCGTCCCGGTTCGCTTGACCTCGTTGCCTTCGCTCAGCTCCGTGTAGTCGCCAAGAATCACGGCGCCCACCTGGTCTTCCTCGAGGCTCAGGGCCAGTCCGGAAATGCCGTGCGGAAAGCTAAGCAACTCGCCTGCCATAACCTTGTCCAGGCCATGCAGGCGGGCAATGCCGTCCCCCAGCGTTGTAATGGTCCCGACTTCGTCTACCTGGACCTTGGAGTCGTAGTTCGCGATCTGCTCGCGAAGAAGTTGCGTAATCTCGTCTGCCTTGATCTGAGCCATTGCTTTCCTTAAAGTTCGCAGTTCACAGTTCTTAGTTCACAGTTTTCAGTTCAAAGTTCCTGGTTCACATTCCTGCTATCAGCTTTCCGTTCACCGTTGCCGTTTCGCGTTGTCCACTCAGTTGCCGGCCTCCCGGATGCCGTTCTGTGAACTACGAACTGCGAACTAGCCTTACCCGGCCGTCAACGCTGCCTTCAACCGGTCCAGCCTTCCCCGCACTGAACCGTCATAAACCGTGGATCCAATCCGCACAATCGTGCCGCCCAGGATGGTTGGGTCAAGTTTATAGCTGGCCTCGACACGCGTCCCAGCCAGCTTGCCGATCTCGGCGGCTAACGAAGTGCGTTCCTCAGCGGTCAGTTCGCGCGCCGTTACCACCTCTGCCTGACGAATGCCCAACTGCTGCTGCAGCAACCGCCGATAGGCCTCTGCAACCGCGCTTACGTGGCCGATGCGACCGTTGTCGATGAGTACGGCCAGCAGGTTGCGCAGCTCCATCCGGAGTCTCAGCTTTTGATTCAACGTATCCAGAAACCCTACTTTTTGCACAGCGGGGATAGCAGGATTCACGAAGAATTCTCGCAACTCGGCGCTCGAGTCCCACGTGGCGAGAAAATCGCTGAACTCGCGGTCGATCGCCCCCGTGTCCAGCTTGGCGGACGTCACCACTTCGAGAAAGGCCGCCGCGTAGCGGGCAACGAAGGCAGGCATCTAGTTCACCCCTCCCTTGCCCGAGCCATTCCCGGCCACGCCGCCCACAAACTCGGCGATCAGGGCACGGTCGGTCTCCGGCGTCAGAACCAGTTGTTTGGCGGCCTGATCGATGGCCAGATCGGCGGCAAGGTGGCGCAATTCGCGCCGGGCCTGCGCGGCGGCCACGCCAATCTCCTGCTCGGCCGCGGCCACAATCCGGGTGCTTTCCTCTTCCAGCGTGGCCTTGATGCGCGCCTCGTCCAGAAGAACTTCCGACTCCACTTCCGCGCGAAACTTCGCGATATCATCGCCGAGGCCGGCGAGCTTGGCTTCAATCGCGCTGAGTCGGGAGTTGGCGTCTTCTGTCACCTTGCGCGCCGACTCGATGTCGTTTCGCACTTTTGCGGCGCGGTTGCGCAGGAATTTGGGCAGAAACTTGTAGAGCGGAATCCCGATGCCCAGCACAACAATGGCGAAGTTGATGAACTCGAAGGTGCGGGCGGTGGTTTCATCGGAAAGATGAAGCACCTTGGCAGCGGACTTCACGAGCGGGTTGTGACGGAACTTGTTGCTAGCCTCGTCGTCCGCCGCATTTTCGCTGGACTCAGGCGTCTTGGTCGTTGCTGCTGAAGGCTGTGAAGCGGCTGCCGGAGCCGTTTGCTGGGCCGCCATGCGGCAAGGCGCAACCGCTGCCGCCAGCACCGCTGAGAACACAAAGCAGAAAACACATTTGGAAACAGTCAGATGCGGAATATACTTTGCCGGACTCGAATCTCTCAACGGGAACCCCCGGCGGCTGATGGCATTACGGCGAGGACCACCTGGCGAGCCAGCTCCCCCGCGGAGGCCTGGATGGTTAGCCTTGCCGCTGCAGCTTCGGCCTCCAATTCGGTCTTGGCCTGGTTCACTTTCAAGCCAGCCGTCTTTCGGGCAGCGTCCAGTGCGGCGTCCCGCTCGGTGTTCCACTGCTTCACCCGCTGTTCGCGGACTTTGTAAACCTCGGCGCGCGCCTGACGCAACTTGGCGGCATACTCAGCTGCCCGCGCTTCGGCCTGGGCAATCGCCTTGTGCGCGTCTTCGATCGCGCCTTCGGTGAGTGCGCGCCGCTGCTTCAATGTCGCGGTCAACGGCCCCTGAACGAGGAACTGGTAGGCAATTACCAGCACGATAAACAACAGAATCGTGGGTATGGCGCCGACGAAAAGGTTCCCGATTTGTTGAAAGATTTCTTGCATGCCGGTACCGGTTGATTCAGGATTGAGACTTTCTTCCTTCTAGTGTGGAACACCTTTTTGTATCAGGGGCGAACCGCTAAGTCAACGTAGATGGCTCCTAATCGGCGGGGTCCTGTGATTGCTGTCACGAATCGGGAATTTTGTTCCAAAAAAGACTTGCATTCGCCGAAAACAAGCCTAAACTAACAATACCACCCAGACCCGATTCAGGGTCCCGCGGGCAACCGGCTTCGGGAAGTCCTTCCACTCCCGAAACCGGTAGCCCGCCTACTTGTTTATGGGGCACTATTTCTCAAGATCTCTCCCCGGCAAAAGTCCACCGCAAAACTTCGATCTTGGCCGTCGCGCAGCCGTCCGCGCAGCGCAATTGCTGCGACTACCCTTTAACGCATATGACTGGAGAAAATGGTCGGGACGGGCAGATTTGAACTGCCGACCCCTCGCACCCCAAGCGAGTGCCCTACCAGGCTGAGCAGCTTCTATTTAGAATCAACAGCTTACAATGGTTTCCTCCAAAATTGAGTGTTCGCTTGGAGAAGGCCGATATGGGATTTTCAGAGTTCATCCGCGAACGTCAATTCCTCTCAAACGTCTCACCATCAGCACTGGAGTGGTACAAGCACAGCTTCAAATGGCTGGACACAAAGTCGCCCTCACAAGGGGACCTGAAGGCCGCCGTGGTCCATATGCGCGAAAAGGGACTGAAGGCCACAGCCTGCAAAGACCCTGACTGCACGATGGCACCGCGACACACCACAATCGCAGTATGCGCGTGTTTAGCGCTATACCCGAAGCTCCCTTGCACAATGCCCCAGGCCGCGTCGTCAGATATGGGGTGATGCTCCATCAGGCCGTTGATTTTCACGAAAACGGGCAGGTACCCCAAACCTTGTAACTTGCCGCTTCGTTTCACGGTAGCCTTTACCAGTACCTGCCCAGGAAGACAGGATGACGACCCGAAGGTAGAATTCCAGAGCGGGGAGGGTTCTTAAATGCAGAAGTACGAAAACTTAGGCCAGTTCGTGACGAGGCGCGACTTGTTAGCGCAGACCGCTCGTGGGGCAGTACTCGCTTCGGTGGCGCCATATTTGAGCCGCACCCAGATGCTGCTTGCCCAGGACAGCTCTGCCCCGAGAGTCAGGGACAGCTTCGATTTCGGATGGAAATTCCATGATGGCGACGCGCCTGGCGCTCAGTCACCGAAGTTTTCAGATGCAAGCTGGCGCGATGTCGATTTGCCGCATGACTGGAGCATCGAGGGATCGTTCGACAAGGATGCACCCAGCAGCGGCCCTGGCGGTTACTTGCCCACCGGTATCGGCTGGTATCGGAAGAGTTACCGTCTCCCTGATTCCGATCGGGACAAAGTAGTCGTGCTTGAGTTTGACGGTGTGTATCAAAACAGCGAGGTCTGGATCAATGGCCAGTACCTCGGCCTTCGGCCCTACGGATTCGTCCCGTTCAGCTACGAACTGACGCCCCATCTCAACTTCGGCGGTGACAACGTAGTCGCGGTGCGCGTTGACAATTCGAAGCAGACAAACTGCCGCTGGTACACAGGCTCCGGCATCTATCGGCACACTTGGCTGCTCACCACCAACCAGCTCCGCATCGCCTATTGGGGAACCTATGTCACCTCTCCGCATGTGTCCGCGGAGTCGGCCGTCGTTGAGGTCAAGACCCGCATCGTGAACGGCCGCAAGACCAGTTCCTCATGCACGCTGACAACCACTCTGCTCGACAAGGACGGGCATTCCGTCCAGATGCAGCAGGCTGCGCAGATGATCGAGGGCGGAGCAGAATATGAGTTCGTCGAGCGCATCGCCGTCTCGAAGCCGAGCCTCTGGTCGCCTGCCCACCCGTATCTGTACACAGTTCGCAGCAATGTTGAAGAAGCAGGCCGCGCCGTCGACGTATACGACACGCCCATAGGCATTCGTGAGGTTCTCTTTGACGCCGATCGCGGCTTCCTCCTCAATGGAGAACGCATCAAGCTGAACGGCGTGTGCCTCCATCAGGAGGCCGGCAGCGTGGGCTCCGCAGTCCCGCTCCGCGTGTGGGAACGGCGCTTCGAAATACTCCACGAGATGGGATGCAATGCGATTCGAACCAGCCACAATCCCTATGCGGCGGAGTTCCTCGACCTGTGCGACAGGATGGGCTTCCTGGTGATGAACGAGGCGTTCGACGAGTGGCGGCATGCCAAGGGAAAGATGCCAGCCAGCTACCACATTTACTTTGACGAATGGCATGAACGCGATGTGCTGAATTTCATCCATCGCGACCGTAACCACCCCTCCGTAGTGCTGTGGAGTGCAGGCAACGAGGTTCCCGACCAGTATGCCACTGAGGGTGCGGAGACCCTGCGCGGACTCAACAACATCTTTCACAGCGAGGACCCCACGCGGCTCGTTACCGTGGGCTGCGACCATGTGTACTCCGAGCCACTCAACGAGAATGCACGGCCCGAGTTTCTTGCCGCACTCGACATTGTTGGATACAACTACGTGGACCGTTGGCGGGACCGAGCCGAAAAGTACTTCAGCATCGACCGCGAAGCCTTCCCGCAACGGCGCGTCGTTGGCACTGAGAGCCCCGGAATGGGCGGCATTCGCGGCGACTACAGCAACCTGTTCCCGCGGACCGCGCCGCTGGAGGGTGCCCGGCCATGGAATCACGCTGGCGCAAACCTTGACGTGGAACTGCTCTGGCAATTCGTCAGCACATACGACTACGTGGCAGGCGACTTCATGTGGACAGGCATCGACTACCTGGGCGAAGCATCGTGGCCGGCGAAGGGTTCATCTTCCGGAGTAATCGATTCTTGCGGCTTCAAAAAGGATGGGTTCTACTTTTACCAGAGCCAATGGACGGACGCTCCCATGCTGCACCTGTTTCCGCACTGGAATTGGAAGGGCAAGGAGGGGCAGTTCATCCCGGTTACCTGCTATACCAACTGCGACACTGTGGAGTTGTTCGTGAATGGCAGGTCTGTCGGCGTGAAGAGCTATCGATTTCCGCGTTACGGAATGGAAGGCTCGTATGGAAAGTTCTCTCCGCGCTCTCTCGCCGCTCGGACTACATCCGACCTGCACTTGACCTGGGACGTGCCATACGAACAAGGAACGCTCAAGGCCGTGGGGACCAAGGGTGGCAATACGGTCGCTACGATGGAGATTTCCACCACGGGCGAGCCGGCCAGAATCCTTGTGTCCGCCGATCGAAAAAGGCTGATCGCCGACCGCCGCGATGTGGCCCACATTGCTGTGGAGATCCAGGATGAGCGCGGGCGCCTGGTGCCGGTCGCGGACAATCTCATCACATTTGACATCGAGGGCGAAGCAAAGATCATCGGCGTTGACAATGGAGACCCACACAGCCACGAGAGCTTCAAAGCGAAACAGCGCAAGGCATTCAATGGAAAGTGCCTTGCCATCCTGCAATCCACCGCCAAATCTGGCCAAGTACTGGTAACGGTGTCATCGCCCTCTCTCCTCTCTGCTACGCTGACCATTCTGTCCTGAAGCTACGTCGTGGAGCAGTTCAGGACGCGCCGGCAGATGAGCTGTACGCCTTTGACCGGTGCGCACCGGCAGAACCTCGTGGCGGACGCCACGGAAGGCTTCGTCTAGGCTCTGTTGGCTCCCCATGGTATGGGAAATGAATGCTCGAAAATCATTGCGCTGAATGACCCCTCGCCTTACAATTTCCCTCTGGAGAGTAATCCTTCTAAGTCATTGATTCTAATTAATGGTCGGGACGGGCAGATTTGAACTGCCGACCCCTCGCACCCCAAGCGAGTGCTCTACCAGGCTGAGCCACGTCCCGACACAATGGAGCCGGCCTTGATCGGAACCGGCTTCTGGAGTCTTGAACAGTTTACACTACCCCGCATCCCCATTCCCGCCACACCGGTTCCCCGCCGCACCACAAACGATGCGCACCCATTCGGCTTTGTCGTCCCACAGGTCGCCGGAGTACACTGTCTCGCAAATGCAAACCGCCGTCAATTCCCGCTCAATCCATCCCCGCCGCCGGCTGCTCGCGCGCCTGGCCTGCATTGCCGCCACCCTGCTGCTTCCCGCTTGCTGCCTTGCCCATGCGCAGGTCAAAGGGGCAGAGACCCTCCGCATTTACGCCATCGATGTCGAAGGCGGGCAGTCCACTCTGCTCGTCTCCCCGTCCGGCGAATCCCTGCTCGTCGACGCCGGATGGCCCGGCAACAACGGTAGAGACGCCGACCGCATTCAGGCAGCCATGAAGGACGCCGGCATCACTCGCATCGATCACCTGCTGATCACACACTTCCACGTGGATCACGTCGGCGGCGTACCGAATCTAGTCGCCCGCGTCCCGGTTGGCGAGTTCCTGGACCACGGAGAGAACCGCGAAGACTCCGACATTACCCGACACGACTACGCCGCGTATCTCAAGGCCATCGAGGGCAAACCGCGCCGCATCGTCCATCCCGGCGATACCATCTCCATAGCCGGCCTCAGCACCATCGTGCTCACCGCCGACGGCGAACATATTGCCGCCATTCCCGGAGTCAAGCCCACGCCCAACTCGTATTGCGCCAGCGAACCCAAGTGGGATCTCGACACCTCCGAGAATCCCCGCTCAGCCGGCGTTCTGGTTACATTCGGCAAGTTCCGCTTTCTCGATCTGGGCGACCTGACCAAGGCCAAGGAGATTCCCCTGGTCTGCCCTGAAAACCTCATCGGCACGGTCGACCTCTATCTCGTCGACCATCACGGCATGAACCTGTCTAATTCGAAGGCCTTTGTCGATGCGATTCATCCCCGCGTGGCCATCATGGACAACGGCGCGCGCAAGGCCGGCAGCCCGGAGGCCTGGCAGACCGTCCACGAAAGCCCCGGCCTCGAGGACCAATACATGCTTCACACCGCCGAAGGATCGGACGCGGCCCACAACAGCGCCGATGCTCTGATCGCCAATGTGAAGGGCGGCGCCGACGGCTCATGGATAAAAGTGGTTGCCATGCGGGACGGCAGCTTCCAGGTCACCAACGCTCGCACCGGCCAGACCAATGTCTATCCACGCGAATCGAGAAAGACGGCGTCGAACTTAAAGGATGATCGCTGGCTGAATGGAAAGAGGGATGCGCAACCGTAGATGTGCGCGCAACCGACCTTCGGCTAGCTCCTGCATAAATTTCACAAAAAACATGGTTCCCAATTGCCACAATCTCAGGGTATCCTGCATCGCACGAGAAAAACTTTGACAGCCCTCCTGCTCGCAACGCTTGCCTGCGCGGCCGGCATTGCTTCCCACGCTCAGGACGCGCCCGCGCCTGCGGCCGCCGGCATAACGGCCTACCAAAACTACGACTTCACCCCGGGCGATACCATCCAATTTGCAGACGACTTCACCGCCGTCCAGGATGGCGAGTTCCCCGACCGCTGGGAATTGGTCAACGGACAGGGCGTCGTCAACAACACCCACGGCACGCCTGCCTTCCTCCTCACGGACAGCAGCAACGGCGGCTATGCACGCGTTGCCCCGCGCATCAAGACCAAGAGCTACCTCAGCGCACCCTACACCATCGAATTCGATCTGTATCCCGTTTCCGGCGCTTACCCCACAATGCTCTTCTTCGAGTCTCCCACCGGCGAAGGCTATCTGAACTTCTCGCATGACGGGCTCGAATACCATAGCGCCGACGACAAAACCCTCGATGCCGATCTGCCCGCCTCCATGGCCAGCTCCGCCTTTTTCGAAACCTGGCGTCATGTGGCCGTCGCCTTCAAGGGCACACAGATGAAGGTTTATGTCGATCAGTATCGCGTCTTCGTCGTCTCCGACATGCACATGACTCCCACTTCGGTGCAATGGGGCGGCATGGCCAGCGCGGATCATCCGCTTGCCTTCACCAACGTCCGCATCGCCTCCGGCGGCGGCATGAACATGATCGGCCAGACATTCACCGACGCCAAGATCGTGACCCACGGCATCAACTTCGATGTCGACAAGGCCACCCTCCGCCCTGAGAGCATGGGCACCATAAACCAGGTCAAGCGCATCCTCACCCAGAACCCCGCGCTCAAGTTTGAGATCGATGGCCACACGGATAACTCCGGCGCCGCGGCCCACAACCTGACCCTCTCCCAGCAGCGTGCCGACGCCGTGAAGGCCCAGCTCGTCGCATTGGGCATTGCCGCCTCCCGGCTAACCACCAAAGGCTTCGGCGATACCAAGCCCATTGCCAGCAACGCCACCCCCGACGGCAAGGCAAACAATCGCCGCGTTGAGTTCGTCACCATCAAATAGCTCCATTGGGCCGCAATGCCGGGCGCCCCGCCGGGGCGCCCCCCGGCCGGATGAAACTGACGTCGAAGGCCGGATGCACCCGCCCGTCCCTCAAACTTCTCACTCCCTAAAGCTTCCGCGTCTCTGCGTGCAGCCCCTCCAGCGCGTCGCAAGCCGTGCTTACCCCATTCTCATGCTCCAGCCGCCGCGCCACCATCTCTGCCCGCCGCGCGAAAATGGGCTCGGCCAGCATCGCTTTCAACTTCCGCGCAACCCTGATCGGCGTATAGTAGGCCCGCTGAATTACCCGCGCCACCTTCAGCCGCCGCATCCGCCGCGCATTATCCGGCTGGTCGTGCGAGTACGGCATAATCAGCATCGGCTTTCCCGCTCGCAGGCACTGCGCCGTTGTCCCCACGCCGCCCTGGTGGACCACCATCGCCGACCGGTTGAACAGCGCCGAGTAAGGCGCATACTCCGCCACGCAAATCGTCTTCGGCAGCTCCTGCTTGAGCCGGTTTCGCGGATCCGTGCCAATCAGCAGCACGGCACGAACGCCCAGTTTTATGGCCGCCTTCGCCGAGAACTCGTAGAAACGCCCTGCCGCCAGCACCGCAGCCGACCCCAGCGTAAACACCACCGGCGCAGGCCCCGCGGCCAAAAACTCCTCCAAGTTCGCCGGCAGCGCCGCGTTTCCCGCGTCGGAGTCGTAAAAGCAGAACCCCGTGATCAACGCGTTCGGCGGCCAGTCTCGCTGCTCCGTGCCCAGCGCACTGGAGAAGAGCGCCAGCACCAAATAGGGCGAGTGCTTGGCGTCGAATAGCGGATTTCTGCCTTTTGTCAATCCCAACTCGGCGCGCAGATCGTAGATGGGCTGCGGCCACTTACGGCTCACAAAGCGCGCCAGACGCTTGATGGCCCGGCCCATTCCAGGCACCGTCTTGTCGGCCCGCGCCAGCCGCGGATACATAGGCAAAACCGGCGGGTCGAACGCGGAAAAAAACGACAGCGGCGCCAGCACATAACTCGCCCACCTGATCCCCGTAGCCTCCGCCACAATGGGCCCGGCGTAATTCAATTCGCCCAGCAGCAGCAAATCGGCCCGCTCCGGTTTGGTCGCCGCATCCAGCAAATCGTCGTAGGTTTGCCGCAGCACCGGGAACAGAAACTCGCGCAGCCCCCTCTCCGTTCCCTTGCGCACATCGTAGACCATCTCCGCCATGAGCGTATCGTTGGGGTCGATATCGGGCCGCACCGCGTGAAACTCCAGGCCCAATGGCACAATTTTCGAAGAGAAAACGGCCGGGACAGCCATCACAGGCACGTGGCCGCGCCGCTTCAGCTCCAGCGCGATCGCGATCAGCGGGTTGATGTCGCCGAATGTGCCGATATTGGAAAGAACAATGCGCACGAGAAAGCCCTCAAAGCGTCAGATTCCCGCCGTTATGAGGGTAATGCATCGGCCCCGATGCCGCCCGAACCCAAGAAACAATTTGAACTATTCGCCACTCGATTGCGTCTAAGACTCCAACCCATCCCACCGTGAAGGATAGCGACCGCGTGGCCAACCTCTGGAACGACATCAAGCATTCCTTGCACATGTTCCTCAAGAATCCCGGCTTCACCATCGCCGCCGTGGCCGCCCTGGCCCTCGGCATCGGAGCCAATACCGCTATCTTCACCGTGGTCAACGCGGTGCTCCTCAAGCCGCTCAGCTACCCCGACGCCGATCGCATCGTGCAGTTTCTCAACACCGCGCCCGCCGGCAACTGGCCCGGCGCCTCGATCACCAAGTTCCACAACTGGCAGCAGCAGACCAGCGTCTTCAAAGAAGTTGCAGCCTACGACTTCGGCGGGCCCGGCTTCAACATCACCGGCGACCGGCCCGAGCAGGTCCACGGCATCCACGTCACTGAGGGCTACTTCCGGCTCTTCGGCGCACCCGTCATGCTGGGCCGCACCTTCACGCCCCAGGAAGACCTTCCCAATGGCGGCAAGGTGGTGGTGCTGAGCTACGGCCTGTGGAAGCGCAAATTCGGCGGCAACCCCAACATCGTCGGCACTACGCTGTCGCTGGGCAACGAACCATTCACCATCGTTGGCGTCCTCGGCCAGTCCTTCCAAACCGATCCAGCGGCCGACATCTGGCTGCCCTTCCAGTTCGATCCCAACAGCACCAACCAGGGCCACTACTTCCTGGCCGCCGGAATGCTCACGCCCGGCGTAACGCTGGAACAGGCCAACGCGAAAATGAAGCTTGCCTACCAGCAGTTCCACCGCACCTGGCCGGACTCGGACCCCAAAGCCGGCTTCGCCGTTGAGCCGTTACGCGACACCATTGTCGGCGACGTCCGCAGGTCCCTGCTCGTTTTGCTTGGCTCCGTCGGCATGGTCCTGCTCATCGCGTGTGCCAACGTTGCCAATCTTCTACTGGTCCGCGCCACCGGGCGCAAGCGCGAGTTTGCCATCCGCTCCGCTCTAGGAGCTGGCCGAAGCCGGATCATCCGCCAGTTGCTGACTGAAAGTGTCCTGCTCTCCGTAACCGGAGGCGTCCTCGGTCTTGCTCTCGGCTTCATCGGTGTCCGCGCCCTGCTCGCCGTCAGCCCCGCCGGACTACCGCGTATTGGCGAAAACGGAGCGGCTGTCGGCCTCGACTGGCGGGTACTCGGTTTCACTCTCGCCGTCTCGCTCGTTACCGGCATTCTTTTCGGACTTTTTCCCGCCATCAGCGCCTCGCGGTCCGACCTCAATACATCCTTGAAAGAAGGCGGCAACCGCTCCGGCACCGGATTCCGCCAGAACAAAGCCCGCTCTGTGCTCGTCGTCAGCGAAGTTTCGCTCGCCCTTGTGCTGCTAATTGGCTCCGCACTGCTCATCCGCACCTTCCTCGCTCTTCGCGCCGTCAATCCGGGCTTCGATTCCCACAACGTCCTCACCATGGAGATGTCGCTCACCGGCGACCGCTTCCAGAAGACCGGCGGCGTCGCCCAACTCTCGCGCGCTGGCCTCGATCGTCTCAATGCCATCCCCGGTGTGGATGCTTCGGCCTCCACCTGCTGCCTGCCGCTCGAAGGCGGCTTCGGGCTGCCCTTCCGTGTGGTGGGTCGCGCCCCGGCGAAAGATGGCCAGGACCCGGGCGCCGGATGGATGAACGTCTCGCCCGGCTACTTCAGCGTCTTCAAGATTCCCATCCTGCGCGGGCGCGACTTCAATGAGGGCGATTCAACCGGCGCGCCCGGCGTGGTCCTCATCAACCAGGCCATGGCCAAACAGTTCTGGCCCAAAGAGAACCCCGTCGGCCAGCAGATCATTATCGGCAAGGGCGTTGGCCCGGAGTTTGACGAGCCTGCGCGCCAGATCATCGGAGTCGCCGGCGACATACACGATGGCGGTCTCAATCGCGATCCGCAGCCGATGATGATCGTCCCCCAGGCGCAGGTGACTGACGGAATGACTGCGCTCAACGCCCGCATAGGCCCTGTGGGCTGGCTCGTGCGCACCCACGGCGATCCGCATCAGGCGATCGCGGTCGTCACTGAGCAACTACGCCAGGCCAGCGGAGGATTTCCCGTTGCGCGCGTTCGTCTCATGGACGAAATCGTCGTCCGCTCCACCGCTCGCGACAGCTTCAACATGATGCTGCTCAGCATTTTTGGCGCTGTAGCGCTGGTGCTTGCCGCCATCGGCATCTACGGGCTTATGGCCTACTCGGTGCAGCAGCGCACCCAGGAGATGGGCATCCGCATGGCGCTCGGCGCAGATCGCGCCACCATCCGCAAGCTGGTGGTTTGGCAAGGCATGAAGCTGGCTGTCTTGGGGGTCATCCTCGGCATTGGCGCGGCCTTCGGGCTCACCCGCCTCATCGCCAGCTTCCTTTTTGGCGTCAAGGCCTGGGATCCCATGGTATTCATTACGGTTCCCGTAATCCTGACCGCCGTGGCGCTGCTGGCTGTGTGGCTGCCCGCCAGTCGCGCATCCAAACTCGACCCCATGCAGGCGCTGCGCGTGGGATAGCGTTTGGCGCGGCTGGACAGGTCCCATTGGCGCAGGTCCGGTCTGTGCCCCATACTAGCCGCAATGCCGCGCCTGCTCGCGACGCTTCTCGTCGCCCTCCTGCTGCCAAAGCCGGACGGCGCAACCCTCGTGGTTCTCGTCCCTTCTGCGGACGGGTTGGTCGTCGCCGCGGACAGCCGTATATCCATGGCCGGCAAGTATTGCGACGGCCCGCTCAAGATCACGCAACTCAGGAAACCGGACGCTTTTCAATCCCACCTTGGCGGCGAAATCTTTTCCGTGGTTATCGCCAGTTACGATCCAAAGTCCAAAGTCTCAACCATGCGCAACTTCGTCGTTCGCCTGGACGCTCGAACGGATCAACTCCAGGCCGGCAGATTCGCCCAGATCTCAGTCGCCGCCACCGATCGCCGCGGCGTGTGGGCCTACGGCGAAACCGCCTATCTCGAACAAGACGTGCACGCCGGCGCCCGCCTTCAATTTCTATCGGGCTCAACCCTTGGCTTTATCCTCGATAACAAGCCCGTGGCCGACACCCCGCTCGACGAATCAGTCGCCGCTGTCGTCAACGTCATCCAGGCAACCAGCCGCGCCACCGAAATCGTGCCCGCTCCCAGCGATATCGGCGGACCCATTCGCGTGGTCGTGCTTGGGGTCAAGTTCCGTCCCAGGCTCATTCATTGGGAGAGTCAATAAGGGGGCCGCTCACTGCGGGCCTGGCTTTGTCTCAGCCCCTATTCCGTCCAATTCCTGGCCCGCTCCACAGCCCGTTGCCAGCGCCCCCGCCGCTCCGCCCTTTCGCCCACCGCCATCCTAGGCTCAAAGCGCACATCGCCCTCCCGCTTCGTCCGCAACTCTGCCGGTCCTGCCCAGAATCCCGTCGCCAAACCCGCAAGATAAGCCGCTCCCAACGCCGTTGTCTCCGTCACCTGCGGCCGCACCACTGGAACTCCAAGCACATCCGCCTGAAACTGCATCAGCAGGTTGTTTACCGAAGCCCCGCCATCCACTCGCAGCGCGGCCAACGGCGTAGTCTCGCTCTCGACCGCCTCGAGCACGTCCGCCACCTGGAAGGCAATGCTCTCCAGAGCCGCCCTCGCAATGTGTCCCGGCCTCGTGTCCCTTCGCAACCCGATCAACAAACCACCTGCATGTGCATCCCAGTGCGGCGCGCCCAGCCCTACAAACGCCGGCACAAACACCACGCCGCCTGTATCCGGAACGCTGGCCGCCAGTCCTTCCACGTCCGCTGAGGACCCAATCAGCTTCAGGTTGTCGCGCAGCCACTGCACCACCGCCCCGCCGATAAAAATGCTGCCCTCCAGCGCATACTGGAGGCGCTTCTCCGCGCTCGCGGCCACCGTCGTAATCAGCCTGTGCCTCGACCGCACAAACTTGTCGCCCACGTTCTGCAGCAGAAAGCATCCCGTCCCGTACGTGTTCTTGGCCTCGCCCGCGCCCCAGCACAACTGCCCAAACAGCGCCGCCTGCTGATCTCCCGCAATCCCTGCGATCACCGCGCCGCCCAGCCCCAGTGTCGTGGTCACCTCGCCCACCGGCTCGCTGGACCAGCAAACCTCCGCCAGCATACTCCTGGGAATCGCGAAGATCCTCAGCAGTTCCTCATCCCACTCGCCCTTCACAATGTTGTAGAGCAGCGTCCGCGACGCATTCGTCACATCGGTCACGTGCCGAGTCCCGCTGGTCAGGTGCCAGATCAGCCAACTGTCCACCGTGCCAAACGCCAGTTCGCCGCGCTCCGCACGCGCACGCGCGCCGTCCACGTGGTCCAGGATCCACCCAACCTTGGTCGCCGAGAAATAAGGGTCCAGAACCAACCCGGTCTTCGCGGAAACCGTCTCCCCAACCCCGCTCTCCTTCAGCTCCTCGCACCTGGCGGCCGTCCGGCGATCCTGCCACACAATGGCCGGATGAATCGCCTTTCCCGTCGCTCGCTCCCACACAATCACCGTTTCGCGCTGGTTGGTAATTCCGATCGCCGCCACGTCCTTTGGATAAGCACCCGCGCGACCGAGCGCTTCAATCGCGCACGAGAGCTGGCTGGTCAATATCTCCGTAGGATCGTGCTCTACATATCCTGCCCCAGGGTAGAACTGTTCAAACTCATGCTGCGCAACGGCGGCAATCGTGCCGCCCTCGTCAAACAGAATCGCGCGGGAACTCGTCGTCCCCTGGTCCAGTGCAAGTATGTAACCCATCGTCGGCCACCCCCCTTCGGGCACCAGTCAATCATGCTTGGCATTGTGGGTGCAAGCACGGCAACGGGCTGCGTGACTTCGATTCGAACTATCCGGTTTTTCCGGATAGTTGCTCCCAACATTTCCTGGCTCGGCAAGATCACAAGTCGAACCGCGGCGCGTCTCCTATAATGACCGCGATCTGAAAGAAGCTCATGAAACGGATGCAATCGTCTGGCGTGCGTTGGTTTGCCTTTACCTTTCTGCTCCTCACCGCGGCGCTCGCTCCCGCCAGCACCGGCGACGAGCAGGCTTCGCTTCAATGGCTGCGCATGCATGCCATCCCGATTCAGACTGTTGAGGCAGGCCACGGCTTTGCCGACATGCAACCTCTCAATAAGGTGGTTGGCGACGCAAGAGTCGTCGAGCTGGGCGAGGCAACCCACGGCACCAGGGAGTTCTTCCAGATGAAGCATCGCATGGTTGAATTCCTCGCCAGCCAAAAGGGATTCACAATCTTCTCCATCGAAGCCAACATGCCGGAAGCCTACCGGCTGAATGATTATGTCCTCAACGGAGTCGGCGATCCGAAGGAGTTGCTCAAGGGCATGTACTTCTGGACCTGGAACACCGAGGAGGTGCTCGATATGATCCTTTGGATGCGCGAGTTCAACAAAGCCGGAAAGGGGCGAATCGAGTTCACAGGGTTCGACATGCAGCACTCGGCCGTCTCGGCGGAAATTGTGCGCAAGTTCGTTATGTCGATGGATCGGCCCTATTACGATGCAACCCTGAATGGACTTTATAACGACGTGTCGGCTGCTTCGCCACAGCAGCAGGCTGCATTTGGCGTGGCCACGGCCAACTTTCCCGCGCAGGCAGCTTTAGGCAAGCATGTCACGCTCGCTGGCTACATCCGCAGCAAAGACGTAGCGGGTGGCTACGCGGGATTGTGGGTTCGCGCGGATGGGCCGCAGGGCCCGCTGGCATTCGGCGACATGCACGAGCCTGGCGTGGTCGGGAAATCGGACTGGACGCGCTATGAAGTCTCGATCGCCGTGCCGGCCAACGCAACCAAAATCTATTTCGGCGTGTTGAATACAGGAAGCGGCAGCGCTTGGTTCGATTCGTTGAAGATTGAAATCGGCGGAGTTCCCTACACTGACGACGCGGCTTTCGATCTTGGCTTCGAATCGAGTGCGCCGCGCGGCTTTTATACCGGTGGCGAGGGATACGAAGTTACCGTCGACTCGGCCGTGGCGCAGAGCGGCAAGCAGAGCCTGCGCATCAAGCGGCTACCGCCTCCGCCTTCGTCGGCGAGCGCGATCAGCGCGGGCGGATCGCAGGTGGATAATTGCAGCGCGGTCGTGGACTATCTTGAGGCCAATCGTTCGCGGTATATTGAGGCGGGCACGACACCGAAAGACCTGGACTGGGTAATTCAGAATGCTCGCCTGGTTCTCGAATACGCTCAGCTCAAAGCGGGCACTCAAACACGCGACCACAGCATGGCCGATAACGTAAAGTGGATCGCCGACCATAATCCCGATGCGAAGATCGTTATCTGGGCTCACAACGGGCACATCTCCAATACCGGTTACGGAGGAATAAGTTCCATGGGCAGCTATCTCCGCAAGATGTTTGGCAGCCAGCTTGTGAACTTCGGCTTTGCCTTCAACCAAGGCTCTTTCCAGGCAATGGAAATGGGCAAGAGCCTTCACCCGTTCACCGTTGACCCCGCGCCCGAAGGCACATTGGACCGCACTCTGGCCGCGGTCGGCATTCCTGTTTTCGCCGTCGATCTTCGCCAACTGCCGAAGGGAGGGCCCGTTGCACAATGGTTCGCACAAGCTCATCCGTCGCGAAGCATCGGCGCGGCCTACAGCGATTCACTCGCACCTTCGCTCTGGAGCCCTGGCCCCGCGAAGGACGATTTCGACGTCTTGTTATTCGTTGAAAAAACGGCGGCAGCACATCCTAATCCATAGAGTTTGTTTGCTCAGTCCATCGAAGAGACGCCGTGACGCACCCGCTCATCCATGCCAGGAACCAGTTCCTGCATGGCTCGGTCGAAATGCCACATTCCATTCGCGGGAAAAAACCGTGGAACTTCGTCCGGTGCTCGCTCGTCTCATAACTCGGATTAGAAACTTCAACCCAGGTAAATCTGGAGCCACTTCATGAGCCATACTCAAAAGATTACAGCAGCAGCCGCAGGCACATTTACCATCGGTGGCGACCTCACCGTCAACCGCCTCGGTTACGGGGCCATGCGCATCACAGGCCCGGGCATCTGGGGCCCTCCCGCTGACAAGCCCGCAGCCATCGCGACGCTGCGCCGCGCCGTTGAACTCGGTGTGAATCTGATCGACACCGCCGACTCCTACGGCCCCGGCACTTCGGAAGAGTTGATTGCGGAGGCGCTCTACCCCTACCCCGCCGGCCTGGTCATCGCCACCAAGGGCGGATGGGAGCGCCCCGGTCCCGGGCAATGGACCCATAACGCAAGCCCCATATATCTTGCCGCGGCCCTCGAAGAAAGTCTCAAGCGCCTGCGCCTCGAACGCATCGACATTTATCAGCTTCACGCGCCAGACAACGCCACCTCCTGGGAGGCGTCGGTCGAGGCGCTTGCAAGGCTGCGGGAACTGGGCAAAATCCGCCATGTCGCGCTCTCCAACGTCACCCGAGAACACATCCAGCGCGCCCGCGCCATCGTCCCCATTGTCTCCGTGCAAAACCGGTACAGTTTTGCCGACCGCGAATACGACTACGTTGTCGACTATTGCGAACAAAATCGAATCGCATTTATGCCATGGGCACCGTTGGGCCAGGCAAGAAAGGCGCACCAGGCAATCGAGAAGGCTGCAGCGCAGCTCAATGCAACTCCACTTCAGGTCGCCCTCGCCTGGCTGCTCAAGAGGTCCAAAGTCATTCTGCCGATTCCCGGGACGTCTTCGGTCGCCCACGTGGAAGAGAACATCGCCGCAGCCGGCCTTGAGTTGCCCCAGGCCGCATATGACGAACTCTCGGCAGTAAGCCATCCGCCGATAAGCCTGCGCGGCTAAGGCGAACCTCCGGTTGGCACGGGGGCTTGAATACCGTCGGCCCCTCTGCGTCGATGTAAAATTGCCACACGTCCGGAACCGGTACGGCCGAAATCGCTCCGCCCTGCCGGCAATCTCCCGATCAACTCCAGGTAGACCAAAGGAATCAACCCAATGTTTCCATGCAGGGAATCGATACTGCGGGCCGCCGCGGCAACCATCGCTCTTTTCAGCGTTTGCTGTGCAGCCGGCATCGCCCAGCAGCCTCGCCACTACACCGCCGAGGACTACGCCAACGCCGAAAAGTTCATGAGTTACAACGTGAATCCCCTCGTCTACAAGGGCATCGTCCATGCGCATTGGCTCGACGATGGGCGATTCTGGTATCGCGACGCTGACATGACCGGTGTGTCCTATGTTCTGGTCGATCCGTCCAAGGGCACTCGAACACCTGCCTTCGATCAGGTTAAGCTCGCCACGGCGGTCAGCGCCGCCTCGAACGGCGCAATCAAAGACGATTCGAAGCACCTTTCCCTATCGGAGTTATCCTTTGCCGACGGCGATTCCGTTCTCACGTTCGCTGCGTCCAGCGTGCAGTATCGATGCGAGCTGGGCTCGAGCTCTTATGTCTGCAAGAGCCTTCCTCCGGCCGATGAAACAAAGCGGTCCGGTCATCCCGCGAAGTTACCGCCGGTGACCGTTTCGCCCAACAAGAAGCTGGGCGCCTTTGTTCGGGATTGGAATTTATGGGTTCGGGACTTATCCACGGGCATCGAGACCCAGCTCACCACCGACGGCCAAAAGGACTACGGATACTCGACCGACAACGCCGGCTGGAGAATGTCTGACGCAGCCATTCTGCTCTGGTCTCCTGACTCGACAAAGATCGCCACGTTTCAGCAGGATCAACGCAAGACCGGCGAGATGTATCTGGTTCCCGTGTCAAACAGCCATCCGGCTATGAAGGCGTGGAAGTATCCGCTGGTCGGAGACAAAGATGTCACGATGATCGAGCGCGTTATCATCGACGTCCCCTCGCACAAACTCGTCCGGCTCAAGATGCCTCCCGATCAGCATCGCGGCACCCTGTGCGACGACGTAGCCTGCGATGTGCCTACCTGGGGCGATGTGGAGTGGAGTCCAGACGGATCGCACCTTGCGTTTGTCTCCACCTCGCGCAATCACAAACAGGAATGGCTGCGCGAGGCCGACACGTCCACCGGCGAAGTGCGGGAAGTTATGGGCGAAACAGTCCCGAAGTTCTATGAAAGCGGCAACGAGAAAATCAACTGGCACTACTTGCCAAAATCGAATGAGATTCTGTGGTTCAGCGAGCGAGACAACTGGGGCAACCTATACCTCTACGACCTCGCCACCGGGAACCTGAAGAACCGGATTACTCACGGCGAAGGCAATGTAACCCAGGTGCTGCATGTGGACCAGGACACGCGGACAATTTACTTCGTGGGCGTAGGAAAGGAACCGGGCCGCGATCCTTACTTCCGTCACTTTTATAGCATCCATTTCGACGGCACCGGCCAAACACTTCTAACTCCCGAAGATGCAGACCATAACATTGAAGTTTCCACCGATGGCCGCTACTTCGTC
>Ga0182030_10008131_pt1 | contig 21775 bp, 19 predicted proteins | sample 812S3MmetaG_FD_121299 | JGI IMG/M metagenome (GOLD analysis project Ga0182030, IMG submission 121299) | Permafrost microbial communities from Stordalen Mire, Sweden - 812S3M metaG (Illumina Assembly) | ecosystem: Environmental > Terrestrial > Soil > Wetlands > Permafrost | place: Sweden... | reverse complement strand
GCGGCTGCACGAGGAAATTCTCTGGAGCGACGAGGCCAAGGCGCTGCTCGACGAGGTGCTGGAAGCCCATCCGGTGCTGGTGCGGATCTCGGCTGCCAAGCGTCTGCGCGATGCCGCTGAAAGTGGTGCGCGCCGGGCCGGGGAAGGGCGCGTCACGACTGATTTTGTCACGAGGGCGCGCGCTGCACTGATGGATGGGCAGCCGGCATGAGAATGATCGAAGCAAATCTGTTTCCGGTGATGCCGCAATTTTACGCGCAGCACCACAATCAGGAGGTGACGTCGATGTCCGACTATGTCGATACCGGCCGTCGTTCAAAAGGGCTCGTTGCGAGCTGGAACATCGAGTCGCGGCTGATGTTCGGCGCCTGCTACTTGCTGTTTCTGCTGCGCGCGATGTTGACGCGGGTCATGCCCTGGCGCAGAGCGGCAAGCCGCGATCCGTCAGATCGCCGAGAGTCGATTTTCATGGAGGCCAGCAGCGCGGCGAGCGTGTTGGTGGCCTCCTCGTTCATGGGGTTGTAATCGGGATTTTCGTTCGGCGGTGCCGAACGGAAACTGCCGTATCTCAGAAGATCCGGCATTCGCTGTCGCCCACGCTCGGGCGGCGAACGGCCGCAAGGCCATTACTAGGAGGAATACCAAATGAAGGACGGTTCCATCTCGGGGCTATCCGAAGCCGAAGCCAAGGAATTCCACACGATATTCATGACGAGTTTCTTTCTCTTCGTGGCTGTCGCTGTGGTGGCTCACATCCTCGCCTGGATGTGGCGTCCCTGGCTGCCTGGCCCCGGCGGTTACAAAGCGGCGATGGACGGCATCCAGCACCTCGCCAACGTTTCTCTCTCGTTACTGACATAAGGAGAGAAAAACATGTGGCGAATTTGGCTTCTGTTCGACCCGCGGCGTGCGTTGATCATGCTCTTCACGTTCCTGTTTGGACTGGCGATCGTGATCCACTTTATTCTGCTCTCGACCGACCGGTTCAACTGGTTGGATGGTCCCCGCAAGGGTCCTGCCAAGACGGGAGAGATTGTTCTTCCGTATACACCACCAGTCATGCCGTCCTGATGGCATGACCGACTGCGTACCGGAACGGACGAGCTCGGATCGAGCGGCCGGACTCGTCCGCTTCCGGTAGCTACCTGAATAACGATGCGGTGATTTTCCAGATTCGCACGCGGAGGAACGATCGATGGCAATGCTCAGCTTTGAAAGAAAATACCGCGTTCGCGGCGGAACGCTGATCGGAGGCGACCTGTTCGACTTCTGGGTCGGTCCGTTCTATGTCGGCTTCTTCGGGATGACGACGGCGTTCTTCGCGCTGGTTGGCATCGCGATGATCCTATGGAATACCGCGCTCGGCCCGACCTGGAATCTCTGGCAGATCAGCGTCAATCCGCCCGACGTCAAATACGGCCTATCGTTCGCGCCGCTCCAGGAAGGCGGGATCTGGCAGATCGTGACCATCTGCGCGCTGGGCGCTTTCGTCTCGTGGGCGCTGCGCGAAGTCGAAATCTGCCGCAAGCTCGGTATCGGCTTTCACGTGCCGTTCGCGTTCGGCTTCGCGATCTTCGCTTATTTCACGCTGGTGGTGATCCGGCCGGTGCTGATGGGGTCATGGAGCTACGGCTTCCCTTACGGCATCATCTCCCACCTCGATTGGGTGTCGAACACCGGCTATACCTACGGCAACTTCCATTACAATCCCGCCCACATGATCGCCATCACGTTCTTCTTCACGACGTGCCTGGCGCTGGCGCTGCATGGCGGCCTGATCCTGTCGTCGACCAATCCCGACAAGGGCGAACCCGTCAAGTCGCCCGAGCACGAGAACACAATGTTTCGCGATCTCATCGGTTATTCGGTCGGCACCATCGGAATCCATCGCCTCGGACTTTTCATCGCGCTTTCAGCCGTGTTCTTCAGCGCGGTTTGCATCGTGATCAGCGGACCATTGTGGTCGGAAGGCAATGCCTGGTCCGAATGGTGGAACTGGTGGCGCAATCTCCCGATCTGGTCTTCGAACTAAATCCGGTTGTCAGAAAGAGACCTTGTCATGGCCCAATATCAAAACTTCTTTACGCAGGTGCAGGTTCGCAGCAGCGTCTATCCGGGCATTCCGCTGCAACCTGGCACCTGGGTCCGCACCGGGGAGGGCCGGTTTAACTACTGGCTCGGAAAGATCGGTGACGCCCAGGTCGGTCCGATCTATCTAGGGTTCCTCGGGCTTGCGTCGATCGCATGCGGCATCGTTGCGATCGAGATCATCGGCCTCAACATGATGGCCTCGGTGAACTGGAGCCCGATCGAGTTCGTCAGGCAGTTGCCCTGGCTTTCGCTCGATCCGCCGAAGCCCGAATACGGCATCAGTTTTCCGCCGCTGAAGGAAGGCGGATGGTGGCTCATGGCCGGCTTCTTCCTGACCACGTCGATCCTGCTGTGGTGGACCCGCACCTACCGGCGCGCACGCGCGCTTGGCATGGGCACTCACGTGGCATGGGCGTTCGCCTCCGCGATCTGGCTCTATCTGGTACTGGGCTTCATCCGCCCGCTGCTGATGGGTCAGTTCAGCGAAGCCGTTCCGTTCGGGATATTCCCGCATCTCGACTGGACCAACAACTTCTCCATCACCCACGGCAATCTTTTCTACAATCCCTTCCACATGCTCTCGATCGCATTCCTGTATGGATCGGCCCTGCTGTTTGCGATGCATGGCGCCACCATCCTTGCGGTGAGCCGCTACGGCGGCGAACGCGAAATCGAGCAGATCGTCGACCGTGGAACGGCGCTCGAGCGGGCAGCCTTGTTCTGGCGCTGGACTATGGGCTTCAACGCGACGGCTGAATCGATCCATCGCTGGGCCTGGTGGTTTGCGGTGCTGTGCCCGCTATGTGGCGGCATCGGAATCCTGCTGACCGGAACCGTGGTCGACAACTGGTTTGATTGGGGCGTCAAGCACGGGCTGGCGCTGCCGAGGTGACGAGCGGCGGTGGCTGCTCTGCTAACTCCAAACGCGCGCACTTGCCCATGCACAAAGCGAGCGCGCGCGAATTTCCCGGTCTTGCCGGTTCAATCCGTCTGATTTGAAACGGAACGATGCCGCGGCGAGCGCAGAATATCATTTCCGCGCGGTATCCGTCTGCGGCAAACAAGAAGACTGACGGGAAGGAAGCCGCATTGGAGGACCATTGGTTGTTGGAGGATATTTGCCCTGGTGCAAGTGTTCAAATCTCCGAAGGAGTCACTGGGGGATCTCGGTGCACAATCCGCCGCGAAGTTGATTGCGGCCGCGACCGACGTCGCGGTCGTGGTCGATGCGGACGGCCTGATTCGCGACGTCGCCTTCAACAAGGAGGAGCTCTCGCTCGAACTGGACGGTCACGGGCGATGGCTCGGATCGAAACTCCAGGAGATCGTGACCCCCGAAACCAGGGCAAAGGTCGGGGAGCTGCTGCGGGATGCCGCTGCGCGAAAGCCGTCCGGTTGGCGTCAGGTCAACCACGCATCGCCCGGCGGTCAGGATATTCCCGTGCTTTACTCGGCGATCGATATCGGGCGGGACGACCGTTTCGTGGTCGTGGGCCGCGACTTGCGGCCGCTCGCGGCGATGCAGCAGCGGCTTATCAATGCGCAGCAGTCGATGGAGCGGGACTACGTTCGGCTGCGTCATGCCGAAACACGCTATCGGCTCTTGTTTCAGGTCTCGTCGGAAGCGGTCATGATTGTTGATGGCTCCAGCAACGCGATTCTCGACGCCAATCCGGCCGCCTTGGCCCTGTTCGATGAAAATGCGCCGCAGCTCGTCAAATCGAGCTTTATCGGGCATTTCGATGCCGCCGGTGCGGCTATCGTCGAGCGTCTCTTGGCTGATGTTCGCGCTACTGGGCGTGACCAAACGGCGCGGGTGCATCTGGCCGATGGGCAACGCGAATGCGGTGTGGCCGCGTCGCTGTTTCGTCAGGAAAGTGCGTCATTGTTCCTGGTGCGGCTGTCGTCGCAGGCGCCCGCAGACGGGGGCACCCTGAAGGCGACTGCGATGCTGCTGCGATACTTCGACGTTGCGCCCGACGGCTTGGTCATTACAGAACATGACGGTCGCGTGGTCAGGGCCAACCTGGCATTTCTCGAAATGGCGCAGCTCAACAGCGCCGAGCAGTCTCGCGGCGAATCGCTGGATCGTTGGCTCGGCCGCGCCGGCATCGATTTCAGCGTGGCGCTCGCCAATCTCCGCCAGAACGGTTCTATCAGGCTGTTCTCGACAGGATTACGCGGCGAATATGGCGCGATGGCCGAGGTCGAGGTCTCGGCTGTGGCCTTGGCCGACAATGAAGACAAACCTGGCTTCGGCTTTGCGATCAGGAACGTCGAAAAGCGGCTGTCGGCAGCGACACCCTCAGAACGCGAACTGCCGCGTTCGGTGGCGCAACTGACCGAGTTGATCGGCCGGGTGCCGCTGAAGGACCTCGTGCGCGAGGCCACCGACGTGATCGAAAAGCTATCGATCGAGGCGGCGCTGGAATTGACCGGCGACAACCGCGCGTCGGCTGCCGAAATGCTCGGCCTCAGCCGCCAGAGCCTCTACGTCAAGCTTCGGCGGTTTGGTTTGGCTGAGCACGCCGCAGAAGGAGAGGCCGAAGATGAATAGCGCGGTGGTCACGCGTCCCGCACCGTCGGTGGTTCTGGAGTTGCTCAAGCCCATCACCTGGTTTCCGCCGATGTGGGCGCTGGGCTGCGGCATCGTTTCGTCGGGCGTTGCGCCGGGGCAGCGTTGGCCGTTGATTATCGTCGGCATACTGCTCGCAGGTCCGATGGTATGCGGCACCAGTCAGGCCGTGAACGACTGGTATGATCGCCATGTCGATGCCATCAACGAGCCGGAACGGCCGATACCGTCGGGTCGCATTCCCGGCCGCTGGGGCCTTTATATCGCGGTCGTGTGGACCGCTTTATCGTTGCTGCTGGCAACGGCACTCGGCACCTGGGGGTTTGTCGCGGCGATCGTTGGACTTGTCCTTGCGTGGGCCTACAGCGCGCCGCCGATCCGGCTCAAGCAAAACGGCTGGTGGGGTAACGCCGCATGCGGGCTCTGTTATGAAGGACTACCCTGGTTCACGGGCGCTGCCGTGATGAGCGCATCGGCTCCGGACTGGCGCGTCGTCGTGATTGCACTGCTTTATAGCGTCGGCGCCCACGGCATCATGACGCTGAACGATTTCAAATCCGTTGAAGGCGACGAGCGGATGGGAATCGACTCGCTGCCGGTGTTGCTCGGCGTCGGCAATGCCGCGCGCTTCGCATGTCTGGTTATGGCCGTGCCGCAGGTCGCTGTTGTCGTACTGTTGCTGGAGTGGCAGCGACCGTTCTATGCCGCCGCCATCGGCGGCTTGCTGGTCGCGCAGTTTTTTCTGATGGCGCATTTCCTGAAGAAGCCGCGCGAGCGCGCACCCTGGTATAACGGCACGGGGATCAGCTGTTATGTGGTCGGCATGCTGATCAGCGCATTCGCGTTGGCCGCGATCAGGGCGGGTTGACCATGAGCAAGCCCGTCCTCTCCTGGTTCGGCATCATCCGGCTCGGCCTGGTTCAAACCGGGCTCGGCGCGATCGTGGTACTCACAACATCCACGCTCAATCGCGTGATGGTGATCGAGCTGGCGATGCCTGCGATCCTGCCGGGTGCGCTGGTCGCGATTCACTATGTGCTTCAGGTGTTTCGTCCGGCATGGGGCCATGGCTCGGACCGTGGCGCGCGACGAACGCCATGGATTGTGGGCGGCATGGCGGTTCTCGCCACCGGCGGCCTTCTTGCGTCTGTCGCCACCGCGTGGATGGCGACGCAGCCTCTATTCGGCATCGTGCTTGCGGTCGTCGCGTTCTGTCTGATTGGCGCGGGGGTCGGCGCCGCCGGCACGTCGCTGTTGGTGCTGCTGGCCAAGCGGACCGACGAAAAACGCCGCGCGGCGGCAGCTACCGTCGTCTGGGTGATGATGATCGCCGGTTTCATCATCACCACAGGCGTCGCCGGCCAGATGCTGGACCCGTTCTCACCGCTCAGGCTCGTAATTGTCTCCGGATCCGTCTCCGTTGCCGCGATGGCCCTTACCTTGGTTGGGGTGTGGCGTATTGAGCCGCGCGAGATCGCTGTCTTCCGGCTGTTCCCGAGAAAATCGCCTTCGCAAAAATCCTCGTTCCGCGAGGCACTCCTGGAAGTCTGGGCCGAGCCAAAAGCACGGCGGTTCGCGATTTTCGTGTTCGTCTCGATGCTGGCCTATAGCGCGCAGGATTTGATCCTCGAACCCTTCGCGGGCGGCGTGTTCGCCTTCACGCCGGGTGAAACCACAAAACTCTCCGGCGTCCAGCATGGCGGCACGCTGATCGGGATGGCGCTGGTGCCGCTGATTGGCGCGCTCTATCCGCGGTCGCGCGGCAATCTTCAGATGTGGACGATCGGCGGTTGCCTGACATCGGCGATGGCATTGTCGTGCCTGGCCGCGGCGGCGGTGGTCGGCCCTTCCTGGCCGCTGCGCGAAACAGTGTTCATGCTCGGCGTTACCAACGGTGCTTATGCGGTGGCCGCGATTGGCTCGATGATGGCGCTGGTCGGCGCCGGCGGCGAACAGCGCGAAGGCGTACGTATGGGATTGTGGGGCGCGGCCCAGGCGTTCGCGTTCGGTATCGGCGGTTTTCTTGGGACGTTGGCCAGCGACGTCGCGCGCCATCTGCTGACATCGCCGGCGTTGTCCTACGCCGTGGTGTTTGCCTCGGAGGCCGGTCTGTTCGTCGTCGCGGCGGTCATGGCGGTCTGGGTTCATCGTGCGCCGGTGCGTCCTGACAGCAATCAGATGGCGATCATGCTATCGGCGACTTCGATCGCGGGAGGCGCAAGATGATGACATCTTCCGAAACATTTGACGTAGTGGTCGTCGGTGGAGGACCGTCCGGCGCAACCGCGGCGCACGATCTTGCCAATCTTGGGCGAAGGGTCTTGTTGCTCGACCGCGCCGGGCGCATCAAACCTTGTGGCGGCGCGATTCCGCCGCGGTTGATCCGCGACTTTGAAATCCCCGATCATCTGCTGGTCGCCCACGTTCACTCCGCGCGGATGGTTTCCCCGTCGGACAAACAGGTCGACATGCCGATCGACGGCGGCTTTGTCGGTATGATCGATCGCGGCGTGTTCGATGAATGGCTGAGGGATCGCGCCGAGCAGGCGGGCGCGAAGCGGCGAACCGGGCTGTTCAAACGTTTCCAACACGACCAAACCGGCAAAACCATCGTTCATTATGAGGAGCGCGCGCCTGACGGAACCGTGACGGCGAAAACCGTTCGGACTCGCGCACTGATCGGTGCGGACGGGGCGTTGTCCGCGGTCGCGCGCCAGTGCCTGCCCGGCGCCGATCGGTTGCCTTATGTGTTCGCCTACCACGAGATCGTCCGTTCGCCGCCGGCAGCATCCAGTTTCGATGGTACGCGATGCGATGTCTATTATCGCGGCACGGTGTCGCCGGACTTTTATGGCTGGGTATTTCCTCACGGGGACACCGTCAGCGTCGGCACCGGCTCAGCCTGCAAGGGGTTTTCGCTACGCGACTCCGTCGGTGGCTTGCGTGATGCGGCGGGGCTCGGAGATTCCGAAACCATCCGCCGCGAAGGCGCGCCGATCCCGCTGCATCCGTTGCCGCGCTGGGACGACGGCCACAGCGTCTTGCTCGCCGGCGACGCCGCCGGTGTCGTGGCGCCGGCGTCGGGGGAGGGTATCTACTACGCGATGATCGGCGGGCGGCTGTCGGCCGAAGCGGTCGATGAATTCCTGGAAACCGGCGACGCCAGGGCGCTGCGTACGGCGCGTAAGCGCTTCATGCGGATGCACGGCATCGTGTTCTGGATCCTGGGCGTGATGCAGTGGTACTGGTATTCAAATGATCGCCGCCGTGAACGCTTTGTCAGTATCTGCAGGGATCGCGACGTGCAGCGGCTGACTTGGGATGCCTATATGAACAAGGAACTCGTCCGCGCCAAGCCGATCGCGCATATCAGGATATTCCTCAAGAATCTTGCCCACATGGCTGGGCTGGCGTCGGCCTAATGGTGGCGCGGGGCAGTTTCTGGAAGCCTGTCCTCACCGCAGCCGCGGTTGCGATCTTCGTTGGCGCGCTGGGTGGCACCCTGACCGATACCGGAATTTGGTATCAGAGCCTGCTGAAACCGTCATGGCAGCCGCCAGACTGGCTGTTCGGGCCGGCCTGGACGGTGATCTTCGCGTTGGCGACGGTGTCCGCGGTCTATGCCTGGCGCAACGCCGACAGTCGCGGACAACGCGAATCGGTGGTCGGGCTGTTCGCGTTGAACGGATTTCTCAATGTGCTCTGGAGCTTGTTGTTTTTTGCATGGCGACGGCCGGATTGGGCGCTGATCGAGGTCGCCTTTCTCTGGCTGTCGATTTTGCTGCCGATCATCATGTTCTGGCGCTTTGCGAAACCCGCGAGCCTTTATCTGGTGCCCTATCTGCTGTGGGTTTCGTTCGCCGCATTTCTCAATTTGACGGTCGTTCGGCTGAACGGGCCGTTTTCATAGCAACCCGAAGTGTTGCTCCGACATCGCCGGCATGTGATGATTACCCATGGCTGAGTTGTTCGCGAGCGGACGCCTTGTCGATCTGATCCTGATCATCGTGGCGATCGAGGCAGTCTGTCTGGTGCTCTATTGGCGATCCACAGGACGCGGCGTTTCGCCCGGCGATTTATTGCCCAATCTGTTCGCCGGTACGTTTTTGTTGCTGGCGTTGCGCTTCTCGCTTGGCGGTGCCGGCTGGCAGCTTTGCTGCGGCAGTCTCGCCGCAGCTGGAATGGCGCATCTGGTCGATCTTGTCCGGCGCTGGCGCCGATAGCGCCAGCAAAGATCGATGCTGAAAATGGCCTGCTGACGCCCCGAGACCGAGAGCGGCCTGATATGAAACGGCCTACTCCGTTTTCGCAGTCGGCGGACCAGCATTAAGAAGTTGTGAAACGGCGGTCACAGTTGCGCAAATGCCTTCGCCAACAGGATGCTGTTGATCACTCCACGGTATTCTCGCCGGACGCAGCTACAAAAGTGAACTTTAGGGCGGCTGCCAACTGAGACGGCCTTACTCTGCGGCTTGTCACGCTATTATCGCCGGGCCGGTATAGCCGCAGCGAAGGCACTCGAACCTATTGGCTTGACGCTTGATCGCCATCATCCGCATCTGGCACTTCGGACAAGGCGGGCGACGGTCTTCTAAACGCTCGCGCTTGGTTCGCTTGGCCATGCTCCGCTCACCCCCTAGTTTGGCGGGAGCGCAAACTACTCCCTGCTGATCGAGGGTAGTTGTAAGGCGAGCTTGTCAGTTTGTCTGTCCGGAAACGGACACATATTTCGATTATTTGGTAACTTTACTGCCTAACAGGGGAGTTTCATTGGAATAGCCGGCAAGGTAGACCTTTGTGAAGCGCGGTCTTGCAGCCAATCACCTGCCGTGACTGTCCAGATATCCACAGGGTCATCGAAAGTCAGTCGCGATTGCGCCGGTTTAGGCTCTGGCGCAATCGGCTTCATAGCCGCCGCAACATGATTACGGGCGCGCAGCTCCATGCTGCACTAGCAGCCGGACAGTTGGTAGCATCCGACCACGTGCCGAACTTGTTAAAAACCGCTTGCATCTCGCCCGGGCGTCAGACCCGTCCCCGCCCTAGTTCTTCTTCTCCGAGAATGTGTCGATATACGCGATCACGTCCTTGCGCTGTTGCTCGTCGGAAAGATGGAAAGTCATTTTGGTGACGCCGGTAGCCAGGTCAGGCTTGCCTTTGTCGGTCAGAAATTTCTTCAGGAACGCGTTGGGATCCGGCAAATATTGCATGATCAGATCGTTCGACCACACCAGCCCGTTCTCGCCAGCAGCCTTGTTGAGCGCCGAATAAGCAAAACCGGGCGCGGTCCCGGACTGCCGCCCGATGACGCCAGTCAGTACTGGACCGATCAGGTTCTTGGCATCGGGCCCGATCCGGTGACAGGTCATACACTGCTTGAAAATCTGTTCGCCCTTGGCGGCGTCCTGGGCTGAAGCGCTCGACAAAGTAACGGCTGTTGCAAGACACGCTAAAACTAAGGAATGTTTGGTCACCACATCGCTCTCCCTGACTTCTCGCCTTCGTGTTTTGGATTCGGTAAACGTAAAGATACTTGGACAGTTAAAAATATCAAACCCTGTTGTCATTTCTGACGCGTCTGTGAGCAATACTTAAGCAGCATTCCCCTGGTCGCACACCTTCCGCGCCGCTATCAACGGTGGCGCAGCACCCTCGTTCCCCCTATTGTAAAGTATATTTGACAGGCAAATCCCTCAAAACAAAGACATTTCTTGACTTTAGGGCGTAGCTCTGTGCATTCCTGTATGTCGGTATTCCGACAGTGTCAGGTTCCGTTGGCGCATTGCTTGCATTATTGATTACAAGCCATCAAATGCTGGATGGTCAGTTCCCAAGAATACGACCAAGATAGAAGGCTGAAATGGCCGCCGTACCGACAATGCAACCTGACATAACGCTCCTCCTGGATATGGAAGGTGTGATCCGCGAGGCGACGCTGTCGCCTGCCATGCAGGGCGAGAGCGTCGATGGCTGGGTCGGCCGTCCATGGATTGAAATCGCCGGTGACATGGGCGGCGATAAAATAAAGCGCATGGTCGACGATGCGCGCGCCAGCGGCATTTCTGCCTTTCGCCAGATTAGTCAGCGATTTCCGAGCGGGCTCGAAATTCCGATGGAATTCACCACCGTTCTGCTCGGCGGCAGGGCTGGAATGCTCGCGATCGGCAAGAACCTGCAGGCGGTGGCCGAATTGCAGTCGCGCTTGATCGCGGCGCAGCAGACCATGGAGCGCGATTATTGGAAGCTTCGCGAGATCGAGACCCGCTATCGTCTGGTTTTCGACGCCTCCGATGAGGCCGTCGTGATCGTGTCCCCGGCTAATTTGCGTATCGTGGAGGCCAATCGTGCCGCCGTGGAGGCGCTCAACTCGTCGCGGCGCCGTAACGAAGATCTGGCCGGCCGTGAATTTCTTCATGACGTGGCGTCGGAGGATCGCGAGGCCGTCCGCGAAATGCTCAATCGTGTACGCGAGCGCGGCAAGGCGCTCAGCATTCTTGTTCACCTTGGACCGGACGCAAAATCGTGGATGCTTCGCGGGTCATTGATCGCTTCGGATCCGGGTCATGTGTTTCTGCTGCAGTTTGCTGCCGCTGCAAACGCCCCGGTCGAGCGCGAGCAGACCGCAGGCTCAACCGTTGAGAAGTTGATCGATCGATTGCCCGACGGATTTGTGGCGCTCGACGAGACAGGGATCATCCAGCATGCCAACCAGGCTTTTCTCGATCTGGTGCAAATCGGTTCGAAGGGCTCGGCGATCGGCGAGTCGCTGGGACGATGGCTTTGGCAGCCAGGCGCAGATTTGAATGCGCTGCTCACCAATATTCAGCGGCACGGGACAGTCAGGCTTTTTACCACGACGATCCGGGGCGAGCTTGGAACCGATACCGAGATTGAAATTTCCGCCGCGGAAGGCGGCAACGAGGATCAAAAGCATGTTGGCGTGCTGCTTCGCAACGTGGCGCGCCGGCTTCCCGCCTATGGGGAAGGCGACATGCTGCGGAGCGCGCTTGGCTCGATCAGCGAGCAAATCGGCAAATCGTCCCTGCGCAAGCTGGTCAAGAACACCGTCAGCATTGTCGAGCAGCATTATGTGAAACAGGCGCTCGAACTAGCAGGCGGTAACCGCACTGCAACCGCCGAACTATTGGGATTGAGCCGACAAAGTCTTTATGCAAAGCTCAATCTATACGGTCTCGAAGACAAGGGGCCGAACTCCGAGGAAACCCCTGAGGACTGAATTGGCGTCCAATTCCCTCGCGACCCCAGCGTTCGGAAAAGCCGATCTTTCGAACTGCGAACGAGAAGAGATCCATCTTGCGGGCTCCATTCAGCCGCACGGCGCGCTATTGGTTATTAGCGAACCTGATCACAGGGTCATCCAGGCCAGCGCCAACGCAGCCGCGTTTCTGAACCTCCGGCAAGTCGTCGGAATGCAGTTGGCCGACCTCGACGGCGATCTGTTGCTGCGGATTCTGCCGCATCTGGATCCGACAGCGCAGGGCATGCCGATCGCGGTACGCTGCCGTATTGGCAAGCCATCGGCGGAATTCGACGGATTGCTGCATCGCCCACCGGAAGGCGGTCTTGTCATTGAGCTGGAGCGCGCGGGGCCGTCGGTCGATCTGTCGCGGCAGATTGCCACCGCGCTCGATAAAATCCGCAGTGCTTCGACGCTTCGCACGCTATGCGACGACACCGCGACCCTGTTTCAGGAACGCACCGGTTACGACCGGGTGATGGTCTACCGATTCGACGATGAAGGTCATGGCGAGGTTTTCTCGGAGCGGCGCAAGCCGGACCTCGAAGCCTATCTGGGCAATTGGTATCCGGCTTCCGACATTCCACAAATGGCGCGTAGACTCTACGTACGGACCCGGGTGCGCGTGCTGGTCGATGTCAGCTATGAACCCGTTCCTTTGCAGCCGAGGCTCTCGCCGGTGACCGGCCGCGATCTTGACATGTCGCTTTGCTTCCTGCGCAGCATGTCGCCCATTCACCTGCAATACCTGAAGAATATGGGCGTCGGCGCCACGCTGGTGGTCTCGCTGGTGGTCGGCGGCAAGCTATGGGGATTGATCGCCTGCCACCATTACGAGCCTCGTTTCATCCATTTCGAGCTGCGCGCGGTGTGCGAGCTTCTCGCTGAAGCGATCGCAACGCGGATTACCGCGCTCGAAAGCTTCGCACAAAGCCAATCGGAGCTGTTTGTTCAGCGGCTCGAGCAACGGATGATCGAGGCGATCTCGCGCGAAGGCGATTGGCGCGCGGCGATCTTCGACAGTTCGCAATCGATCCTGCAGCCGCTTGGCGCCAGCGGAAGTGCGCTGATCTACGAAGGCCAGGTCATCACGACCGGTGAAGTGCCCGGTACCCAGGAAATTCGCGATATCGGCGCCTGGCTTGACGCGCGGCCACGCGTGCCGGTGTTTTCCACGGCGTCATTGGGAAGCGATGCGCCCGAATTCGAAGGGATCATCAAGGTCGCGAGCGGCATTGTCGTCACCCCGATCTCGGACAATCCCGGCGAGTTCCTGATCTGGTTTCGTCCTGAGCGCATCAGGACCGTGACCTGGGGCGGCGATCCACTGTCACCTGTCGTGATCGGCGACAACCCGTCCGATCTATCGCCGCGCCGATCCTTTGCGCAGTGGCACCAGTTGGTGGAAGGCACGTCCGAGCCTTGGATACCGGCGGATCTCGCGGCGGCTCGCCTGATCGGCCAGTCGGTCGCGGACATCGTGTTGCAGTCGCGAGCGGTCCGTACCTTGATCGCGCAGGATCAACTCGAAAAATTCAGTAGCCAGATCAGGATTTCGGAGCAGCCCCTCATCATCGCGGGTATCGAGGGCAAAATCCTGCTGATGAACGACGCCTTCAAGACCATGTTGCCGAAGGACGATCTGACGTTGCCGCGGCTGCAAGACCTCGCCGCGGCATTTCACAACCCCGACGATTTCATCTGGAACATTGGCGAATTGCTAAACCACCGCCGCGCCTGGCGGGGCGAGTTACTATTGCGCAGCGAGGGCAATCGCGAGAGACCCCTGATGATCCGGGCGGAGCCGGTGGAACCTTCGCGCGATCGAGTGCTCGGCTTCGTGCTGATCTTTTCCGATATCACCGACCGCAAGGCCGCGGAGACGGCGCGTAGCCGGTTTCAGGAGGGAATCATCAAGAGCCACCGCATCAACAGCGTTCGGCTCGATTCAAAGACCGACCTTGTCTACCAAAACCTGCTGTCGTCGGTGGTGGAGAATGCCCAGCTCGCGGCGCTGGAAATTACCTATGGCGTCGAGACCGGGCGCATCGCGGAAATGCTCGAAAGCGTTCGTAATTCGACGCTTCGGACCGCTGAGGTGCTGGAGCATTTGATCTGGCATTCGTCGCGCACTTCCGGCGGCGGCGATTCCAAGAAATAGTTTCGGGTGTGCCCGCGCAATTTATTCCGCGGCGCTAATGGCCGGTTGTAGTGCGGCCTGTACGGCGCAGGATAGATCGATATTGAGCGTAAAGGCGAGGGCGCCTTCCTCGACAACGGCCTCCGGCTCGCCGGCGAGTGTGCCCGCGCGGTCGAGTGCCTCGCGATACGAGGTCTTGAGTGCGGCCAGATCGGGATATCTCGGAAAATCATAGAATGACAATTCCGCAGGCTGGAGTTCCAACGATCGCGCCAGCAACCGCTGCAGGATCAGTCCGCCGCTGAGATCGCCGAGATACCGCGTATAAGCGTGCGCAATCAGCCGTGCGCCGGTGCCTCGTGCGGCCTCGGTTATCCGGCGTGCGTAATTGTCACCGGCCGCCAGCAGCGGAATGTCCTGCTGCCAAGCATCGCCGCACAGGGCGGTAAGATCCGCTTCGATCGCAGGCGCGCGATCGAGCCTGTAATGCGCCAACGCTCCGATGCCCGGCGTCTTGAGATGACGCGCCAGACCTTTTTCCAAGGCCCGATAGGCCGGCAGGAGATTTCGCAGCAACAGGATGTAGCCGTCACGATTTGCGCTCCCGCGCAGCAGGTCGCGGATAATACCAGAACGCTCGGCCTCGAGATGAAGGGTCTTGGTGCGAAGATAGAGGGCGGTGACGACGCTGACCGGCAAGGAACCGTCCGCCATGGCAATCGTCATGTCCGCATGCTCCTGGAGTTCCCTTTAAACTGCTTCGCAGTTCTTTCGGCTGCTTCTTGTCAGCATCATCTCCGTGCCGTCCTTGAAAGCCAAGCGCTAACAGAGCCGGCCGGGCTATTTTTTCTTGCTCTCGATCAGGTCGCGTGCCTGCTGCGGCGCGATCGTGGCGTCGAGCGACATTATATCGGCGCCCATTGACGCGACCAGGCCCGGGTCGCGGGTCATCATCGGACCGCCGAGCATGATGCCGACGTTCCTGTTACGGGAGTCGCGGCGGATATCGTGAATGTCCTGCTTGAGCTCGCCGAGCCTGCGGTCGCTGCTGACGGAGAAGCCGACGACGTCGAACCAATGGTTATGCACAAGAGATGTCAGTTCCTGGTGCGATGAAAACGGGCCGGTGCATAAATTCCAGCCGGCGCGGCGGAAGAATTCGGCCACCATCGACAATCCGAAACTGTGCTGTTCACCGGGAATCGTGGTCAGCAGCGCCGATTCGCCGCCATCGGGCGGGCTTTGCTGTTCAAAAAATACCTCGCCAAGCTGGCGCATAATCATCTGCAGGCGACCGACACCAAGCGTCACACTGGCAAAATCAGTAGCATCGGATTCCCAGAGCTCGCCGAGATGTTGCGCGGTTGGCGCGAGCAAATCGAGAAACACCGAATCCACCGAGGTGCCCTGGGCAATCATCTCTTGAACAAAGGCGAACGCTGCTACGTCCTTGTCGCCCAGCACCAGCGCCGCGAATTGCGTGATCGCATTGGGGCTTTCGTGTTCGGCGGGCTCTGAAGCTTTCGGTGTGCTGCGAAGTGCCAGCACGATCTTCGGAATGATCCGCGTCCTGATGGTGCGCACCACGCCGATGGGCTGCAGTGCCGGCCGGAATCGCCAGATCGGTCTGGGGAGCCGGCTGCGGTGCGGGCGCGCGGCATGCGCCGCTGCGCTGTCTGTATTGATGCCGGTTGAGAAGGATTGCTCATTCACATCGGTCATTTTTTCACTCCCCCAACTATTAAGTCCCCGTCGTCTAAAACCGTCAAGATGAATTTACGTAAGGTTAGGTTGACAGTTTTCAGAACGAGGTTTAGCCTTCTTGTCATCAGGACCGCACATAGGGAGTGGCGCGGTGCATCTTCGAGTAGTCGCAAATCAGGATTTTCCCCAATACGGCGGCCAATCGCCGGCAGCCGCTCGCTTTCCCCATCCGATATCGCATCACTGCGACGAAAGACTGTCAAATAATCTTTACAGTCTGGATGAGAAATCCGTCGCTGCGCCTGCGAACAAGATTCCCGCGGCGGATCACGAGAATTTTCCAGTCCGTACGACGGGGCAACCACTTAAGGCGTTGTACACGCCGGAACAGCGCCGCCGCCGCGATGCAACAAAGTGGACCCTGGTGCAAGGGATACTCGCCCCCATCCAGTTCGCGGTCTTCCTCATCAGCCTGTTCCTGGTCGCTCGCTATCTCGCAACCGGCGATGGGTTAGCTGTCGCCACAGCGTCGATCGTCGTCAAAACCCTTCTGCTTTACGCGATCATGGTCACCGGCTCGATCTGGGAGCGGGAAGTTTTCGGCTGCTATTTGTTTGCGCCGGCTTTCTTCTGGGAAGACGTCTTCAGTTTTTTGGTGCTGGCGCTGCACACCGCCTATCTCGTCGCGCTTTTCGCCGGCTTCGGCAATCCGCGCCAACAGATGCTGCTCGCGCTGGCGGCTTACGCATCGTACTTCGTCAACGCGACCCAGTTCATTCTGAAGCTGCGCGCGGCCCGCCGCGACGAGCGCATCGCCCTGTCGTTGGTTCCCACCAAATCCGGGAGCCCTGCATGAACGCGCATGTACAGGGCTGCACGGCCGGCGCCGAGATCGCGCCGAAACCGGTCCGGCGCGAGAGCGGCCAGCGCGAGGTATTCTGCGGTCTGACCGGGATCGTCTGGCTGCATCGCAAGATCCAGGATGCGTTCTTCCTCGTGGTGGGATCGCGCACCTGCGCGCACCTGATCCAGTCCGCCGCCGGCGTCATGATCTTTGCCGAGCCGCGATTTGCGACCGCGATCATGGAAGAGAAGGATCTCGCCGGGCTCACCGACGCCAATGACGAGCTCGACCGCATCGTGACCCAATTGATCGCGCGGCGTCCTGACATCCGTTTGCTATTCCTGGTCGGCTCGTGCCCGTCCGAGGTGATCAAGCTGGATCTGTCGCGGGCCGCCCTGCGGCTGTCGCAGAAGTTTTCGCCTGACGTGCGCATCCTCAATTATTCCGGCAGTGGAATCGAGACAACATTCACGCAAGGCGAGGATGCATGTCTCGCCTCGCTCGTTCCGGCGGCACCCCCCCCTGGAACGGGCGAGGATCAGCTCCTGGTAGTGGGAGCGCTGGCCGATGTAGTCGAAGACCAGTTCGTCCGGCTGTTTGAAGCCTTGGGCATCGGCCCGGTACAATTCCTGCCGCCGCGCCGTTCGACGGCACTTCCCGCCGTGGGGCCGAACACCAAATTCCTGCTGGCCCAACCATTCCTTGCCGACACGGCACGCGCACTGGAAGACCGGGGTGCAACCCGCCTGGCAGCACCGTTCCCGCTGGGCGTCGAGGGGACGACCGCATGGCTCCGGGCCGCAGCCGACGCTTTCGGCGTCGAACGCGCGCGATTCGAGAGAGTAACGGAGCCATACCGCGTCCGGGCCGAACGGGCGCTCACGCGCTATCGGAGCGAACTCGCCGGCCGCAGGGTTTTCCTGTTCCCGGATTCGCAGCTCGAAATTCCGCTGGCGCGGTTTCTGTCGCGCGAATTGTTGATGCAACTGGTGGAAGTGGGCACGCCCTATCTGCATCGCGAACATCTCTCCGAAGAGCTCAAGCTGCTTCCATCGGACGTCTCGCTGACCGAAGTGCAGGATGTCGATCTGCAACTCGATCGTTGCCGTGCCGCGCAACCTGATCTCGTCGTGTGTGGATTAGGATTGGCCAATCCGCTGGAAGCCGAAGGCATCACCACCAAATGGTCGATCGAACTCGTCTTCACCCCAATCCAGGGCTACGAGCAGGCCGCTGATCTCGCCGAATTGTTCGCACGCCCGCTGGTGCGCCGCGCAAAGCTGGTGGCCTGACATGCAGCTCACGGTGTGGACATATGAAGGACCTCCCCATGTCGGCGCGATGCGCGTCGCGACGGGGATGGAAGGACTTCACTATGTTCTGCATGCGCCGCAGGGGGATACTTACGCGGATCTGCTGTTCACCATGATCGAGCGCCGCGACCGTCGCCCGCCGGTGACCTACACGACATTTTCCGCGCGCGACCTCGGTGGTGATACTGCCGAACTGTTCAAGACCGCGGCCCAAAACGCCTATCACCGGTTCCAGCCGCAGGCGATGATCGTCGGCGCTTCCTGCACGGGATCCCTGATCCAGGATGATCCCGGTGGTCTCGCGCGGGCGCTTAACCTTCCGATTCCTGTCGTCACCGTCGATCTGCCAGCCTATCAGCGCAAGGAAAACTGGGGCGCTGCCGAGACGTTCTATCAGCTGGTGCGCGCACTGGCGGGACCGTCAGCCCCCGCATCCGGCGCCAAGCGACCCGCACGCGCCGCCGACGCGCGTCCGCGCTGCAATTTGCTAGGCCCGACGGCGCTCGGCTTCCGTCATCGCGACGACATCACCGAGATCACGTCGCTGCTGATGAAGCTCGGGATCGATGTGAACGTCACCGCGCCGATGGGGGCGACCCCGGCGGATCTCGCAAGGCTCGGCGAGGCCGACTTCAATGTCGTGCTGTATCCGGAAATAGCAGGGCAGGCGGCATCCTGGCTGCAGCGAACATTTGGCCAGGCCTTTACCAAGACGATCCCGATAGGCGTGTCGGCGACGCGCGAATTCATCGAGGAAGTCGCCACTCTTGCCGGCATTGATGCTGCCGCGACGCTCGCGGCTTCTTCGACGCGGCTGCCCTGGTATTCACGCTCGGTCGACTCGACCTATCTCACTGGTAAGCGGGTCTTTATCTTCGGCGATGCGACGCACGCCGTTGCCGCCGCCCGGATCGCATCCGATGAACTCGGCTTCAAGGTAGTCGGGCTCGGTACCTATAGCCGCGAATTCGGCCGAGAAATCCGCGAAGCCGCCAAGAAGTACGGCGTCGAGCCGCTGATCACGGACGACTATCTCGAGGTCGAGGCCCAGGTGGCTGAACTGCAGCCCGAGCTGGTGCTCGGCACCCAGATGGAGCGTCACATCGCCAAGCGCCTCGGCGTACCCTGCGCGGTGATCTCGGCACCGGTGCATGTTCAGGATTTCCCGGCGCGCTACGCCCCGCAGATGGGATTTGAAGGCGCCAACGTGATCTTCGATACCTGGGTGCATCCGCTGATGATGGGCCTCGAAGAACATCTGCTAGCGATGTTCAAGGACGACTTTGAGTTCAAGGACGGCGCGGTGCCGTCGCATCTGGGGGCTGGCCACGCGGCGCCGGACGCCGGGAAGTCGGCTTCACAGGCGGAACCCGTTCAAGCGTTGGTCGAAGCATCCGGGATCGCCGTGACCTGGGCCGCCGATGCCGAGAAAGAACTGTACAAAATTCCATTCTTCGTTCGCGGCAAGGCGCGCCGCAACACCGAACGCTTCGCCAACGAAAACGGCTTGGTCACTATAACCATAGAGACGCTTTACGATGCCAAAGCGCATTACGCCCGCTGACGCGACTCCGGTTCGGGTCGTCGTCGTGACCATGGACAGTCATTTGTCCGGCGCGGCCGCGCGTGCGCATAAACTGTTGAAACGCGATTTTCCTGGACTTGATCTATCGGTCCACGCTGCCGACGAATGGGGCACCGATGACGCAGCGTTGGCCCGGTGCCAAGCCGACATCGCGCGCGGCGATATTGTAATCGCGACCATGCTGTTTCTCGACGATCACGTTCGCGCGGTGATGCCGGCACTTGCCGCCCGTCGGAACGAGTGCGACGCCATGGTCTGCTGTATGTCGGCGAGCGAAGTCGTGAAGCTCACCCGAGTCGGCAAGTTCGATATGAGCGGAGAGGCGCTTGGCGCGATCGCCTGGCTCAAGAAGTTGCGCGGTAACCGCAAGGGCTCAAGCCCCGGAGGCAAGGGCGAGATGAAGATGTTGCGGCAGTTGCCAAAACTGCTGCGGTTCATTCCCGGTACCGCGCAGGACATGCGCGCCTATTTCCTGACGCTGCAGTACTGGCTGGCAGGATCCGAGCAGAATATCGCCAATATGATTCGCCTCCTGGTGGATCGCTACGCGGATGGAGCGCGCCGCGGCTTGCGCGGGATGGCGAAACCGGGAGCGCCGGTCGAATATGCCGACATCGGCGTCTATCATCCGCGCATCAAGGGCCGGATCGCCGAGACCGCGGATAAGCTGCCCGCGCTCGCAAACGAGAAAGGCACGGTCGGAATTTTACTGCTGCGCTCCTATCTGCTGGCCGGTAACTCCGGCCATTATGATGGCGTCATATCGGCCTTCGAAGCCAGGGGATTGCGCGTCGTTCCGGCCTTCGCCAGCGGCCTTGACCAGCGGCCGGCGATCGAGCGCTTCTTCATGAAGGACGGCCGCGCCAGCGTCGATGCGGTGGTATCGCTCACCGGCTTCTCGCTGGTCGGTGGCCCGGCTTACAACGACTCAAAGGCCGCGGAAGACATGTTGGCGCGGCTCGACGTGCCATATCTCTCGGCGCATCCGGTCGAGTTCCAGACGCTCGAGCAGTGGGGCGCCTCAGATCGCGGACTGATGCCGGTGGAAAGCACCATCATGGTCGCGATTCCCGAACTCGATGGCGCGGCGGGGCCGATGGTCTACGGCGGCCGCTCAGACGGTGCCGGCGTTGCCTGCACGGGTTGCGAGCGTGCCTGTATTTTCCTCCATTCCGATACCGGCGGCGAGATGCATGTCTGCAGCGAGCGCGCCGACATGCTGGCGTCGCGGACAGCGCGCCTGGTCGCGGTACGCCGCTTGGAGCGCCGGGATCGCAAGGTCGCGATCGTGCTGTTCAACTTCCCGCCCAATGCCGGCAATACCGGTACCGCGGCGTTTCTTTCGGTGTTCGAATCGCTACATCGGACGCTCACTGCGATGAAGCGCGAGGGTTATGAGGTCGATGTGCCCGCGGATGTCGACACTCTGCGGGAGCGGATCGTGGTCGGCAATGCCGCGCGCTTCGGCGCCGATGCCAACGTTCATGTCCGGATTCCCGCCGGTGATCATGTTCGCGCCGAAAAATGGCTCCGCCAGATCGAGGCGCAGTGGGGACCGGCACCCGGCAAGCAACAGAGCGACGGCAGTTCGATCTTCGTGCTCGGCGAGCGATTTGGAAACGTCTTTGTCGGGATCCAGCCCGCGTTCGGGTATGAAGGCGACCCGATGCGGCTGTTGTTCGAGAAGGGCTTTGCGCCGACGCATGCCTTCTCCGCGTTCTATCGCTGGCTGCGCGAGGGCTTTGGCGCCAGCGCGGTGCTGCATTTCGGAACCCATGGTGCCCTGGAATTCATGCCGGGCAAGCAGTCGGGACTGTCCGGCGCGTGCTGGCCTGACCGCATGATCGGCGATCTGCCGAACCTCTATCTCTACGCGTCCAACAACCCGTCCGAGGGCACCATTGCCAAGCGTCGGTCGGCGGCCACGCTGATCAGCTATCTGACGCCGCCGGTGGCACATGCCGGTCTTTACAAGGGTCTGGTCGAACTCAAGGCGTCGATCACACGCTGGCGTGCTCTGTCGCCTCAAGATACCGATGAACAAGCGGGCCTTGCGGCGCTGATCCAGGCGCAGGCGAGCGCTCTGGAACTCTCGGAACCGGAGCCGGCCTGGCTGGATCAGACAAAGTCTATCGGCAAGCTTTCGGAAGCCGTGCTTGAACTTGAATATACGCTTATCCCGCATGGACTGCATGTCGTGGGGGAGGCGCCGTCGGTCGAACAACGCGTCGAAATGTTGCAGGCGGTGGCGGACGCCTCGCATGG